>Ga0265797_10001281_pt1 | contig 44482 bp, 43 predicted proteins | sample P2T30metagenome_FD_192433 | JGI IMG/M metagenome (GOLD analysis project Ga0265797, IMG submission 192433) | Plant litter microbial communities from East Loma Ridge, Irvine, California - P2 T30 | ecosystem: Environmental > Terrestrial > Plant litter > Unclassified | place: USA: California...
GTGACGATACCCGCATCACTGTCGACCTCGATGAGGAGGAGGGCCGTCCTACCAAGCCGGGTGCGCGTGGCAACAAGCACACCATCCACGTCCGCTGGACTCGTAAGGTCGACTTCATCAACTTGAATGCTTTCCTCGATGGTCAAGCTTCTTGGTCCAACGAGTGTATCGACACGATCAACTTCCTTGATCATGTCATGCGCGAGTGGCCTTCTCAGCAGTACACCCAGATCAAGAAGTCTTTCTTCCAGCGCGGAGAAACCCGCTTCGACCTTGGCGGTGGTGTTGAAGCCTTCAAGGGTGTCTTCGCGTCCCTTCGCCCTGTTTTGGACGACAAGTTCAAGAAGTCACTGTCGGTCAACGTCGATGTCGCCAACGGCACCTTCTGGCGTGCTCAAGAGCTCACCCGCGCTATTGGCCAAGTCTTCAACTGTAACCCGCCTCAGTTCGCCACCATGTACAAGAACGCCACTCGTGACTGGAAGGGCTCCATGCTCAAGAGGGACCTCCGCAAGTTCAAGAAAGTAGGTGTATCTACGACACATACTAAGGAGCCTACGCAATGGTAAGATGTTCTTTTCGGTTTGCCGACTACATACGCGTGGTGTACTAACTTTTGATCTCAGGACGATCGATGAATTCGTCAACATGGACGCTTCCCAGGCGACTTTCCCGGATCCCGATGACCGCTCCAAGAAGATCTCGGTTGCTCAGTACTTTAAGAAGAAGTATGGCGTCACTGTCATGGCTGGTCTGCCGGTAGTCAAGATGACCAAGAAGATCCGCAAGGAGCCTGTCTATATGCCTGTCGACGTCCTGAAGATCGACGGCAACCAGCGCTACACCACCAAGCTCAGCGATACCCAGACGTCCAACATGATCAAGTTCGCCGTCACCCTTCCCAAGGAGCGTTGGGCGGCTGTTCAACAGGGAGTGAAGTTGCTCAACTGGCAGAATGACCCCTACCTCCGCCACTACGGCCTGAAGGTTAGCTCCGCGCCTGCCAAGGTGACAGCTCGTATTCTCCCTTCGCCCACCGTTCACTTCGGCGCCGGTTCCAAGGAAGCCACCATCAAGCCTGCGGACATGATCGCCGGTCGCTGGAGGCTGGACGGTCGCAAGTTCGCCATGAACAACAAGGAGCGTCCTATCAAGGCGTGGGGTGTCTGCTGTGTCCAAGGTCGTGGCAGCCCTCCTCCTCAAGCCATTGAAGCCTTCTTCCAGAAGTTCGTCCAGATCTACGAAGCCCACGGTGGACTTGTAGCCGCCCACCCTCAGCATGGCAAGAAGCCATGGATGGGTCCCGGTAACCTTGCTGATGGTGGTGAGATGATCCAGAAGGTTTGGAACCAGACTGGCAACAAGTACGCCATGCCACCTAATCTGCTCTTCTTCGTCGTCAACGACCGCAATGTCGACGTCTACCGTCGCATCAAGAAGTCTTGCGACATTCGATTCGGTGTGGCTTCGCAGGTTCTCCAGGCCAAGCATGTCATGTCTGCTTCGCCCCAGTATATCTCCAACGTCTGCATGAAGGTCAACGCTAAGCTTGGCGGAGCTACTTCGGTTGCGAAGTCTCAGCTCATTCCTAAGGTTGCCCCGAAGTCAGCTTCTATTCCCACCATGGTCGTTGGCGCCGACGTCTCTCACCCTGCTCCCGGAGCCGCTTCAGGTGAGGCTGCATCCTTCGCTGCCATTACGGTATCCGCCGACGTCCACTTCGCCAAGTACTGGGCTGAGGTTCAGACCAACGGTAACCGCGTGGAGATGGTCACAACCTCCAACATCAACGACCACTTCGGGTTCATGGCCAAGAACTGGATGCAGAAGATCGGCCAGGGCAAGCCTCCTCAGCGTGTACTCTATATTAGAGATGGCGTGAGCGAGGGACAGTACGCCGCTGTCCTTGAGGAAGAAGTCCATGACATGAAAGAATGCTTCAAGAAGCTGGGCTGCAAGGAGATCCCCAAGTTCACTGTCGTCATTGCTGGTAAGCGCCACCATATCCGCTTCTTCCCTGAGGCTGGCAAGGGCGACCGCAACGGCAACCCTCTTCCCGGTACTTTGGTAGAGTCTGGCTGCACCCATCCGTTCGAGTTCGACTTCTATCTCTGCGCCCACGTTGCCATCAAGGGTACAGCTCGCCCCATCCACTACCAGTGCATTCTCAACGAGGGTGAGTGGCTGTCGGCCGAGCTCCAGCAGTTTATCTTCGAGCACTCATACCACTATGTCCGCTCTACTACTCCGGTGTCCCTGCACCCTGCGGTCTACTACGCCCACTTGGCTGCCGACCGTTCCCGTGCTCATCTCAACGACAACCCGGTCTCGTCTGGCAAGAAGGAGTCCAAGGCCGACCAGCAGTCTTCCACTGGTTCATCCAAGCAGAACGTCGAGATCGCTCCGTTGATGCCGATGCAGAACGCACGCGGCCTCAGGGATGTTATGTGGTACATCTAAGGAACGAAGAGAGGTCAAGCCGGTCGGTAGTGCTGGATAGGATGGCTTCACTGGTTCGGAATACGATGGAGGACTCGGTTGCGACGATGGCGTGAATCTGTTCACGGCGCATCAAAAGTCGATGATTCGGTATTCTCTTCAATCTTTCCTTGCGATATCCATATTTCATGGTCCTAGCAAGGACATCTCATGATCTCAGGTAGTATGCCTCGCCCGTCAGCGGCCTGGCAGAATCAATATGGTATAAAATAACTCGTGCTACTTTGCGACGTTGTGATGTTGCGCATACGTGCTCAGATTCTCGCATTTGTTAACATGCCCAGGAACTATCAGCCAAATTAGTTTGATACAGTGTCCATCGCCGGAACTGAGTTGAGTTCCTAAGAGGAGACCGTGCATGGGCTCAGCCTAGATTTTACCTTGCTCTTCACGATCCGAAGGCTAACCTATCGCAGGCTCAGACTGCCGGGTGCTTAGCAGAAGTATAGCCACGGCCTTGACGACCCAAAAAAACGGCGCCTAACCCTAAGACGAGCTTCCAATCAGGCTGAATAGCTGTTGTATCGATGAAGTGGCCACGAGCCCCGGAGAGTCGATGCGCATGGAGATTTTTGTTTCCTTCCGTTGCGATCGGGTACAAGCTGTTAATTTCACGAGGAAATGCGGCCACGAAGTCGAAGATCGCAGAGCTTGCAACTTTGCGCCGAAGAATGGAGATCGTAGTCGCCAGGGTGGCAGAGAAGAGCGCGGGTATTGTATGGAATGGCAGAACGATGAGAGTCGGGGTAGGAGTACAAGGAAGCCTGTGATATGTTTTTCCAGGCTTCTGAACAATTGCAGATGCCTAGTTGAAGATGGGTAGATCGACACAGACGGATTGCTGCCTGTTCCTGTTGAGAAATGGTGTGCGAAGGTTGAGAAGCACTTTGAAGGCAGGCAGGAGACGACAGAGGCACTTCTGGCTTGCTGGACGCGCCGCGCATCACGAAGCGCGACCAGAGGACTCTGCGCTCACGACGACGATAAGATCATCATAAGCCTCCTATCACAGCTTCAGCGAATGCGAAACGATGATGTAAGGGTATTTTCATACTCGATCGAGTCCCGAGCGCAACATCACATGCAGGCAGAGAGGTATGTACCGTCCAATATATTTACCTTCGCTCCACCAGCGCAAAGCGCAGAAGAGAAGGGGGTAAGCGAACGCATAATCATTCTAACCTCCATTTTCCCCTCCAAATCTTCATTGAGTGGAAGACACAGAGTGAATAATGGGGTGTTCAGTTTTAATGAACAGAAGAGGATCGCGCGACGCGTTGATTTTGATGGCTGCGAAGATTTCGGATGACTAAGGGGCGCTTGCATGGTTGGGGTTAGCAACGAAGCAGGGGTCATGTGAGCGAATCAAGGCTGGCGCGTTGGGTGTGACGAGTATGGTGGGGCAGGGGATTTTGGGCGGCGGCGCGGGGTTTTGTTGTCGGCCTGTGGGAGTGACTCTTTTGCAATATTGAAGACCAGATTGAAGTTTTGGGCGTACAGGTGAATAAAGACTCTGTAGGCGGCGAACAACGTGGGGTGGGAAGCTAACAACCTGTAGTTTGATAGACCTGCACTCTCACACCCGCCCTTGTGAACGGAGATCCTTACACAAACGCACCTTACCCACTCTCCACTAAAGCTTCCCACGGTTCGGAGTACTGCGAGAAGAACTACACACTCAACCGCAACCCCAAACCCTTCGATACCTACAAAGTCCCTCGATCAGCATACGGACTCGATCTGCAAGCAGTCACCGAACACTTTCCACTTCTCCACAAACAACTCAGACACACAACATGTCTTCAGCAGGACGTGGCCGCGGCGGCAAGTTCAACAAGGTCAAGCGCGGAGGCGGCAAGAAGTTCTCACGCGACCTACAACCGCTGAACGCAGATGGCGAGGTCGTTGGCATGTGGGGTGTAAGTACCTGATTTACCAAAGTCGCAGAGGCTGTCTAACAAATAACCGCAGGAACAACCCGACAAGGTTGACGAAGAGTCCTCCGAAGAGGAAGAGTCTTCCGAGGAAGAGTCTGGCGACGAGGACGGCAAGCCCGCACAAGAAGAACTGACGCGCGAGCAGCGTCGCGAACTCGCAAAGAAGCGCAAGGCGGCCGCGATCGCGAAGAAGTCACAGAAGACCCCCGAGGCAGGCGACATGCCCACCGACTCCTCCGAAGAGGAAGACGACGATATGCCCGCGAACCCAAACCACACCGCGAAAGCCCGTACACAAGCCGCGAAGGCACCTGTCGACCCAGACGCTGAGCCCGCTGCTGCCGCTGCTAAGGGCAAAGGCAAGCAGCAAGACCTGTCTCAGCTCTCCCGTCGCGAGCGTGAGGCTCTCCAGGCACAAGCCAGCAAGGACCGATATGACAAACTACACGCTGAGGGCAAGACGGAGCAGGCGCGTGCCGACCTCGAACGCCTAAAGCTGGTTCGCGAGCGTAGGGATGCTGAGGCGGCGCGGAAGAAGGCCGAGGCTGAGGAGCGTGCTGAGCTGGAGAAGGAGAAGAAGGAGCTCATGGACCGTGAGAACAGGCGGCGGGAGCAGGCCAAGGGCAAGGCGGACCGTCTTGCTAAGGGCGGCAAGAAGAAGGCCTAAGTCTGACAGTCATTGTCAGGATTGGATCTTTCGCGACGTTACCAGTTACCTCTGCGACGCCCGGATGCCAGTATATGTGTGCGAATGCACTCCGTTCCATGCTTACGGGTTGCGCGGTTCGCGTACGGCGTAGCCACTTCGAGCTACTGGTCGATGCTCATGATGCGATGATAGAATCAAGTACAGGACGGCGGCATGGTGTATACCATGTAGCCTGCTGGATGTTCCAAAGAAGAAACAAATGTGATCCAAGTTCACGAGCCATGAACACCATTTTGCTTGCCGTGACCAATGTACCAAGACTGAGACGATGAATGCACGCCCTGTGACCGATACCCAACATCTCACATTCAGGCAGCCTTGACACTGTATAGCATCTAGAACTTTCGATAGCAGATACGAGTCCGTATGCTGAGCCGTGAGCCCTCAAGCCGCCCTTGTGCTTCCCCGCGAGTTAGTGCCTCGCCTCGCGAACGCGAAGGTTCACGACTTCGTCATCACTCCCTCCACTATATGAGCATCACAATGGCGCCACTGATGCTTCTCATCATGCGCATGCGCGTACAGATCCTTTCGCAATATCGCGCATCGCGTTACGACTCTGTTGAGCATGGCTGAACCAATACCTGCTGAGGAGCAATCCAACTTCGAAACCTTCCGCGACTGCTTGAGTGAACCCGTCCTCAAAGCTTTAGCTGCGCCAATCGAGAAGCCGAAACCGAAGAAGAAGAGACATGCGAAGAAGGGGTCGAAGAGTGGGAACAATGAGATCGTGAAGCAGGAGGTCGCACCAACGGTCGTGGAAACCCAAGAAACGGATGCAGAAGACCTGGGCGAATTCATAGAAGTATACCATCCCTGCAAACATACACACACGCGTACTCTAGAGCCTCACCAACAGAAGAAACAGTATCTAAGCACCCTAATCTTCCCCTTCCTCCCCGCCGAACTGCGCACGCTCACGCACTCCATCTTCAAAGACTCACCGACCCTCCAAGACCTCTACACGACGCCCCTCTCCTCCTCCACCTCCACCGCCCTCCTGCACACCATTCCACCCACCGCAATCGACAGCCTAGAAAGCTACGGTCTCCTCCCACCCACCTCCGACACGATCGACCAACACAACCTCCTCACACCGCTCCTAACAACGTACATCTCTGCCGTCACCGCCCCGCCCCCAATATGGAGCAGCACGCGCGCCACCGCCTGCGAGCTCTGCAGCAGAGACTGGGTACCGTTGACATACCACCATCTCATTCCCAAAGCGGCGCATGCGCGCGTGCGGAAGCGGGGGTGGCATACAGAGGATAAGCTGAATAGCGTGGCGTGGTTGTGTAGGGCTTGCCATAGTTTTGTGCATCGGTTGGCGGGGAATGAGGAGTTGGCTAAGAACTTTTATACGGTTGAGTTGATACAGGAGGGTGGGGTGGAGGAGGATGTCGAGAAGAGGGAGAGTGTTGAGGGGTGGGTTAAGTGGGTTGGGGGTGTTAGGTGGAGGAGTCGGTAGGAGGTGGGAAGATGTAAGGGCGTTGGATGTAGTGGTCTGAGATAGGTACTCGAACGCTTCCGAGTGTCTGTTGTATTGCCCCTGGATGCATGCGCAATACTCTTTGGATTGCGAGTACCATGGGACGGAAGACCTCGCTTCTCTTCATTGTGCCACCACTTTTGTGCTCTATCGAATATTCACGTCTCTGTCGCACGCGTTCTGTCCTCTTTTTCCTGCGTATCGACAGCTTATACCTCGCATTAAGCGACCATGCTGCCACCCTTCGCCTACTCAGTGTTCCGACTCACGGTCTACCCCATCTTCATCGTCCTCATCACGACTGTAACGGCTATCGTCACCATAGACCCATTCAAGAACACTACACTTCAGTACTTCGCTATTGGAAATGTTGGTGTAGCTTTATGGGGTGTACTTGCGGGTGCCCTATAGACCATAAGAAGGAGTAGCAAACGGGAAGAGAAGTCACAAGAGCAAAGAAGCAAGCGGATACATGATTGTGGTGTGGTAAAAATGGTATCGATTCATCCATCAGAGGTCAAGTCAACCTAGACGACCTCTGGAAAGCACATATGCACGCTAAAATGAGGATATACAACGGGTATCCGACCCTCAAAACGCCGGTGTCGATATGCGACAATGCCTAATCCAAACATGTAATCGTTGATACAAATCTCTCAAGTCCAGCTCGGAGATGATGATTATAATGGCGCGTCGTCCAGAAAACCCTTCTCCACTTCATCCTCGAAGATCGAATACGAACGCCCGCGCTCGCTCATCTTGTTCTCCTTCTTCCTCGCATCGAGACTTGCGCGAACATGTTTGAGGAAGGCCTCGGTGCTTGGATCGCTTGGTGTACGGTGGAGTTCGCAAGGCATGTTCGATGCATTCGCAACGGGTGCTGGTGCGATGATGTTGGAAGAGGTGGTTGCTGACGTCTTTGTCTTTCGCTCAACGGTGCACAGCCTTTTCGCAGACTCCCTGAACTTCTTGAAGGGGTCTTCGACTTTGGTCTCAAGCTTCTCGAGCTTGTGTAGCATCTGGAACTCCTCGCGGACTCGTCGCGCTGCCCACTCGCCGGCAGGGAAGGATCTTCGTCGTTGGGTGGTGGCGAGGTAGTCGTGGTATGTGTCGCTACTCAAGCGAAGCTCGAACTCGCTTGCTGGGTTGCTATGTGTGGGAGCAGGAACAGGCGCAGGAGCAACTATGGGTTCCGGTGCAGTGGGAACAGGTGTGGAGCTGAAGTCGACGAGTTGACCTGGATGCACTTCACCCGTGCTGTCACACCGTGTGGATGGCGCCAATACTGTCAAGGTCTTCTCGGTACTGTTCTTCTCGGAGGCGAACAGAGCTTCAGCATCTGTTGCTCTTGAATCAACTCTTTGTCTTTTGCAGCTTTCCTCTATCCCCGACCTTGGAGAGCCCGAAGCCGATGATATGGATGTGCGTGGGCTGACGTCAGGGGAGCGATCTTGACTCTTCCGCCGAGACCCAAAGCCAAAGCTGAAGTTCATGTTGAAGATCTGACTTGCCCGGCGACGACGCTTCTTCTTGAGGTTTGGGAATGACCATGGAGCAGCACTCTCTGGTTTCGATGCCATGGGGCCGGAGTGAGGCAGCAATGATGGGAGTGGTCTGCTTGTGACTGCCATCTTGAAATGGTTTGGAGTTGAAGGTGTGAGTGGCGTAAGGGGTTGGAACGGGTTGGTGAAGTGCAAGTTGTTGTTGTGGTTGTTGTTTGGTCCTTGCTTGGTGACTCTCGGTAATGGGAGTGTACGATGTATGTTCTGTTGTGGAGGATAATAGAGTTGCAAGTTTCGTGCTACCTGGCTCGCGGCGGTTGTCTCACTGGATAAGTAGGCGTCTCGTGTGAATGCATAGAACAAGTCATCTTGCAGGGTGTGTTCACGAGGCGCTGGTCGTGGGAGACGTGGGTCCGCGAAAGGCGATGCCGGCGAAGTGTTGGTCGAGGTTTGCTGCACGGGGAAATTCGGAAAAGGGCTGGTTTGTACTGGCCATGGGGGCGTGGTGCAGTCATATGGTGTTGGCGCGAACATTTGACCTGTGATCGCGTGGGTGTGGCCTCGTGCCGAGCACGCGGATGTGACTCCGAAGTTTTCCCGATAGCGGATTGGAGTTGCGGTGTGGAGCTGGTAGTCGCCAGCCATGTGTTGGTGATTTGATGGTGTCTCGGCAAGCGAGGTCCGGTGAGGAAATGTGCTGGACTATCTGCTATGTTTAAAGATCGTCGCCTGGGAGGTAGCCGCGGTAGCCAGAGATAACGATTTTGTGTCCTCTTGACCGCTGAAGTCGACTCCACGTTATATACCGCCTGTTCTGCATCATGGCATCTGCACGAGCTCGCCGATGAAAAGACTCACCGCGCCGGTACACTTGCCCGTGCACCGCCCCTCAACCTGTGCATTTGCGTGCCTCGACACTGACAGACCCGGATATTCCAAAAAGATAGAAAAACAACCTCCCCACGGGTCCTGTCATCATACATCACTCTTACACCTCATGCCACCGTACCTGCGGGCCCACACGCCCTCTGCCAGCGGTACAACCAACAGCACACCGCACATCGTGACCAGGTCCCACGCAACTCTGCGACACTAGCTTGATGACGGCGCGTTGTTGGTGAAGTTGATCGCTGGTTGGTTGCGGGGGCGCGACGTGCCGTTTGGCACCCGTGGGCAAGATGTGCGTCGGATTGTGGGTGAACCGTGGGCGGCAGACCGAGATCGCCGACTAGTGAAGTTTGGCATTGAGATCCAGGGTCCATGACAGATCTCAACGCATCTAGATCTGAACGCTTTAGTGCGCAGCGTGAACCATCGCGGAGAACAGCATCAAAAGCAACTTGCCAACTGAGAGTTGTTATAGAAACAGCGGAGATGCAGGAGACACATGCTGATCCTTTCATCTCAGGTACCAAAATCTGAGGTCGCTTCTCGCCGAGCCGTACCGGATGGCCTCCTAGCCAGAACATAGCTGTGAGCTAGTATTCAGGAGGCTGTGTATGGAGCTGAGCGGACGAGCGCGTCAGGGTGACTCCGTGAACACATCGTGCCTTCTTCAAAATTTCATGTGCCGAGGTCAACTTGTCGTACCTTGGGCGAGCCACGAAAAAGCATCGTGGATGTTGACGACCTTCTAAATCAGCAGTGCAGGTCTGGTGACGCACTCTATCCATAAAATTTGATATACATGTACTTGACGAGGTTGAAGATGGACTACTACTCTGCCTCAATGTGTTGACTGCGTAACTACCTCGGTAGATGAGCGCGGTACAGCTAGGCTCAAGCCAACCAAGAAGCAACGAGCACGGCAGTTATTCTGTCAACACCGTGTTGATCTATGACATGTGTCCCTTCATCAAAATCGAAACTCCCTGCCTCAGCGACTCTTCGTCTTGGCCCTTCTCTCCAACTCCATAGCCCCAATAATTGCGCAACCAACTCCACTCCCGTCTTCCGCGCTCGTAATCGTGATAGGCCCATCTCCTCCACAGTCCTCTTCTTTCCATCCCAGGACTTCGCCCAAAGCCTTGGCCCATCTCCTCTTGAATTTTGGGTGCTTATTTGCAACACTCCCGTCTGCAGCTACATGGCCTTTCTCGATACTCTCCATCGTGCAAATGGCAGCTACACCACAGGCACACAGTCGCGCACCACGCACGGCGATCATCTCAGCTAATCTACGCGAGAGTTCGATCTCGACGTCTGTGGGCTGTAGTGAGAGTGTAGAGTGGAAGAGTTCGCGTGTTTTGGTGAACTTGGGCGACTCATCGTCTTCTATCTGAGATAGGAAGCCTGTATCGATACTGTATGGCTCACGCAGCTTTTGAAGTCCCTGGTCTGAGGCTTGACTGAAAACGAGATCGCGATCTAAGAGATCTACCAGTATGAGACGGAAGATCTCGCCTAGGTACAGGCCAGCGGAGAGCTTCTCGAAAGTCTGCTCTCCAGGTCGCGGGCTCTCTGCATCGATCTGCTCGTCGTACTTTGTGAGGGGAAGGACACGCTTGGCTTGATCGAAGGCGCCATATTCGCAATTGATCGCCATCTTCTCTTCGCCCTTCGTTGCGCCGTTGTGGGATGATGCGTCAGTGATTCTGTCGTCGTTGGAGTCCAGTTTTCCAATTCTTGAGAGGCTGGCCATGAAAGCTGCATTGCAACCAGTACCAAAGATAGCGCCAACAATCGTCTCGGGGTCGTTGTAGGCGGAGGCCACCATGGCACCGACGGTATCGTTGATCACGCAAATCAACTCAACCGGCAGCTTCCTTTCTTGCAGCTTCTCTCGAAGTTGCTTCGCGGCGTCCTGGCCTTCTACGCCCTTGATGTCGAAACCCTTGGTCCATGTCTGCAGGACTGCGTGGTCGATACGTTTCTGTGTCGCTGGGTAACTGAATGTGAAACCCAATGGCATGGGCTTCTCCGCGGTGTATTGTTGATCTAGTCGGTGGTCCTGGATGAATGCCGCAACCTTTTCTGTAACGAAAGTCCAGAGACTATCGGCATCGCCAGTCTTCATCTCTTCTGGCAGCTTGTACTGCTCTTGCTCCATGCTGTGCTTCCCATCTCCTTCTTTCCCGCCCTGATCTCCATGCAGATCTACTTTACAAACTCTCAAGTTTGTACCCCCGAGATCAATAGTCAATATCGTGCCCTTCTCTTTTCCCGAAGGCAGATTATGCACCCAGGTGATGTTCATAGGGATGCCCTCTTGCTTGTCTTTGGTGAGGCCTTCTTCCAACTCTTCTCTGAAGCGGCTAACGATTTCCTTCAGTTTAGAACCGGAGATCCAAAACTGTTTGTCGAGCCGTGTGAGTTCATCGTCCAGATTTTGTGGTAGATCGGCCATCTTCTCGAGTTCAGAGCGCTGGCGCCATGATGTATTCGCCTCCTCGTCTATGCGCCGGCCTGCAGAGTTAGACATAATGAAGATCTAGTATTTCAGGATATGGACAAGGTGATGAGAAAAGTCTCAAAAGTATTTGGACGTGCTGTCTAGAAGCGAAGCGTATGTACAGATTGTTTTGAATTATTTTCATGTTCATATTTACAGCGCTCGACATGATGACATCACACGACGCTTGCCACGGCCCTGACTCCCAATTCAGATATTTGTCGCAATTGTAGCGGATCTTATCGTTCCAAGAGACCTTCTTTCGTGTAAATGACGTGCGTCTGGCATAGCAGAGTGGGAGCCGCGTGGGTGCCGCGTGGGTATTGCTAAAGCCTCGGGCCGAGAACCGCCGTACGTTTTGTTGTTGAGTGGGCCGTGGGTTAGGGGCTGAAGAAAGGCCAGAAAAGCAAGCGAGAGGTATGCGAAAATAGATAAAATTCTAATGGTATGACTGATGTGTTCGCGCATTCTTTATGCAGCGCGCGTGGTATCGACCGAATCCTTTACTCCGTCTAATGCGTAATGTACCGTCTTGTGATTATTGTAATCGAACAAAGGAAATATAGGTAGCTGAGAGTTCAGCAAACGAATGTTTCGACAATAGTCGTATGGTGGGCCGCTTTGTGCAACGAGGCAACAAGACTTCCAAAGTGGCTTCGCAGCAGCTGTGGTCTACGCAGCGCACTTCTGCCCGAACATGCCATGCTCGATTCTAGCGTGGTTTGTTCGGACGGTTACGGGTGCGTCGTGTGTCGCTAGATGCTCCTTCCCCTCCTTTGCCGCGGCTCTTGTGTTGAGCAGACTAAGGTAAGTCTGCCACCCAATGGCAATGACACCACCAAATATGCTTCTGTATTCTATCGGGATGTACGTGAAGCTGAATGCCGTGACCATGGGCCAGACTTTGCAGCTGTTGATCCAGCTTGTTGGCACTGTGTTCTTGATGCGTTCGACGATTTCGGGTATCGTAGCGCCGGATAGAAGCGACTGCATGCCGAAGAAGTAGGAGTTGAATAATGGTGTGAAAAACGCCTGGTTTATGAAGACCTGTTGGGTAATGAGCAAACGTTCGCAGAGGATGCAATAGAGGCACATACTTTGGTCGAGAGCGACAGGATCTTGGATCTGTAGTTGAAATTGTTTGACAGCCACATGAACCACTTGAACGATGGGATAGAGCTGACTCCTCCAATTATCAGCGCTCGCCCTGTTCGGGCCCAGTCACGGCCGTCGCTCCATTCTTGAACCCAGCCCTTGTCGTCCGCATCTTCTGCCACTTTGTGGGTTTCCTCGGGCGCAATGGTCTGCGCAACGAGGTCGCCGATAAAGTATATGACGAGCGAAGATATGAGTTGTGTCCTGTATGGCCTCCTTTGTTGTGCGCGACCGTATGCGCGGAAGGGTCCGACAATGGGCTGGAGCCAAAGCCAGCTTGGCCCAGGAATCGTCTGCGCATTGTCCGCGACTCTGCCTGCTGTGTTTGGCCCCGAGACATGTGGCCTGCGGACGACATTCGAGGGGTGGACGTTGATGCGTGCGCGTTCGAAGGTGCCGGGATTGCTGTTCCGAGGGGAAGGGGCGTTCGGAATGCGCCTCAAGCCGACACGGGTAAAGGCGCAGGAAGGAGCGATCATGATGGCGGTTTGTGAGCTCTCATGAGTTTGGAGAAGAACTTAAGGGGGCAGGTGAAAGTGAGGCATGTTGTGATGTTTTAAGACTTGTCAATCTCCGCAGAGGCCCAGACACGGTTGTCCGAGTGTCGGCGGCGAAATGATGAGATTCAGGGTCCTGTTGCGCAAATAGCCGGCTTAGTCAACCATGGCATTTGACCTGGCCCGGGTGTCCCAACACAGCCAGGTACACGCCGTGACATGCGCACTGGGGTTACCGGACCATCACACACGTGGCACAGCTGACGTCTCTGCGCCATACACCGTCACTACCACTGGCTCCGTCTCTTTGCGTCTGGAAGCCACTCCTGAAACACTCTCCTGAGGCCCTGCCAGTCACCCTCGAGGGTCTCGCGCTTCTCGTCATCCACGAACTCCGCATTGTTCATCCCACCGAAATCAATGGCCCAAGCGTTCATCTCTTCGTCAATGAGAACATTCATCGGGTGGACATCGCCCCACACGAGGCCGTGAGCGTGGAGCTCCCGCACGATGGCTGTGAGTTGTTCTTCCCACTGTTTATGCAACTCTTGTCTGTCCTGAAGGCCAGCACTTCGCAAGTGGGTCCCTATGCTGGATGAAGTGATCAGTGTCATCAACATGCCGATGGTAGCCTCGCCCGACACCACCACACCCTGCAGTCTAGGCACTCTCAGCCGAGCTGCCAGCCCGGTTTCGTCGATACGTCTGAGAATACAGAGCTCACGCTCGAATTCTGCCTCACGCAGCTCCATTCGCGGTTTGAAGTAAAGCGGGACACCCTCTGCCGTTACTACTCTGCTCTGGATCGCATCGAGATTCTTCCCCTCATTTGCTGTGCGTGCTATCCAAACGTTGCGCGCCTCGAAGTGACGTAGTGCTTTGCATGGTCTAGGCAAGTCGGTGGTGTGCATAGGGGAGGTGAAGAAAGCTGGCGTGTACGCGCACTGGTCTTCTCCCACGATCCGTACATCCTCGTCACTGTCTCCTTGGATGAGCTCTAGATCATAAGTAGGCGCGTGGAGAAAGGCTTCAAGGCTAAGGTCCTGGAGTGACGTCCGCGGAGCCAAGCTCTCAAGAAGAGATTGGCAGTATTGATGCACCAGGTCGAAAAGTGGCTTGTCCCTCGTCTTGCTCCACGAACGCCCTTTCCTGAGTTCCATCTCTTGTAGCATTTTTCTACCAAAAATTGTGTCCTTCACTCGCGCGACGTCGACTTTGACGACAAATCGTGCGTGGCCGCGCAGCACTGTAATTTGACATGTATCTTCAGTAGCAAACCCTGAGGGACCCATGCTGATATGATAATCTTGATTCATGATGGACTATCTCAGCGCATAGGAAAAGTCCGCGTGTGGAGTTAATGTGTGAAGTGTCAGTCGCGAAGTATTGCAATTCAGGCAGCCACCTAGCCAGGTACGCGAGGTTTCTCACATCACGTGTTTGGGCCACCTAGGCAGAACCAGATCTGTCACAAATGAGCTGTTCACATCCTCTTCTGACAGCCGTGAAATCACCGGAACAAGGAATAGAGTATGTGTAGGCAGAAGGAGAGCAGCGAGACCGGTAAAGCCGAAAAGGCATCAAATCCAATTCGTCGTGAGGATTATGTATGTACATATGAATCGAATGCAGCGACGCTCAAGCCGCTTATTGCAGGAGGCAAAGCCTACTAAACACTAACAAAGATCTAGAAAAAAGAAGTCCATCATGAACCACACACGAAGACACCAGCATCACGTTTTTGGTGTCCTGATAACGCCCGCAACTCAGAAGAGCGCTTACAAGCACTGGGAGTACCAGTCATTCTGCTTGACGCACTTGCAGCCTGAAGCGCAGCTGGTAGCACCGGAGTAGCCCTGGCCACCGCACTGGCCGTACTTCTGAGCGGTAGCACCGCCGGCAGTAGGAGCCGGCTTAGCAACAGTGGCGAGAGTGGTCTTGGCTGTGGTAGTGGGGGCGGCGACCTTGGTAGTGGTAGGGGCAGCAGCCTTGGTGGTGGTAGCGGCGGGTGCGGCGACCTTTGTGGTGGTAGGCTTAGCAGGAGCAGCAGGAGCAGCAGCACCGGCACCGTTCCAGAGCTTCGGGCCCGGGATGGGGTAGCTGGAGTATGAGCCGTATAGGTTGAAGTGGACACCAGCGTCCTGAGCGCTGAGGTGACCAGGGATAGCAACACCTGCGGGCAGAGCAGTGGTACCAGAGCCACCGACCTTTACGTGGATGCACTCCTGGTAGAATTGCGCACCACCAATGCGATCACCCTCGTGGAGGGCAATGATCTCGGGGCGGATGATGTACTCGCCAGGTGCAACCTTGGGCAGAGTGAACTTGTGCTGTCCTGGCTTGCCAGTGTATGAGCCCTTGATAAGCTTGTCAACAGCCCATGATTTGCCATCGTAGCCGTCCTCGGCAATCTTTGTCCATGACATGGAAGAACCAGCCTTGGACATGTAGACAGTGATGGGTCCCATGTGGGATGGGTCGATGATGTCGTCGCTAGCGTCAGCGTTGTTGTGGTGCCATTCAACCTGGAGAAATTCGTTAGTGCTTGTTATATTCAGAAGGTATCATAGAGATACTTACAGCAATCTCATCACCACCGTTGACGGCAACGGACTTGGAAGCCTTGATGCCGGCTACGTTGCACTCCATAGACTTGGAGGTGACATCAACGATGGGGTTGTTGTTGGGAGGAGAGTCAATGTATCCACCAGCAACATTTCCGAGACCCTGGGTCTTTCCGTTGACAGAAATGCTGTAAACAGTGGTGTGGGCGCTAGCAGCACCAGCAAGAGCGAGAGCGAAGATTGAGGCCTTCATTTTGGAGTAGGAACTTTGAAGTGTTGGTTGGGTGGGTAGTGGAGTAATTGTTCTTGTAAAGAGGGACTGTCTGAAGAGAACGACGAAGTAAAGATCGAAGAATTCAAAGACTGGAAAAGAACGTGTAGAGAACGAGTGTGTTGAGCGTCAAGCGTACCCCTTGAACAAAGGCAGGCATTGTGGGCTTTATACTTGCTGAATCCTTCCATACACGGAGTCACTGTCCCAAGACATCGCCATCTCGCTTGGTGATTACATGTCAGTTCAGTGCCCCGCCCAAAACAGCCACCAGGAACGTGGCGGCGGTTAGACGTGCAGGTAAACATGCAATACCATCGTATCCTACGGGAGACCAGTGCTTAGAAGGGGCTAGAGCCGCCGTTAGAAGCAGCTGGGGCCGTTGGGCGGAAGCTGACGTGACAGGTGAACGTATAGCTATACCGTATGGGGCATGCAGGATCCAAGAGGCGGTGTTGCGACACTGTGCTTCCCCTGTGACGATCGGTTCTAGGTGCAGCATCTTAGGTTCTTGATTCAAGCAACATGAAACATGAGCGAGGACATCCCTTCGGATGATCTAGCGAAAATCCTTCTAGAGCCATGAACCCCGAGAGCCTCGGTATCGTCTTGCTAGAAGGCTCCTGACAACGAGAAAAGGCCGCTATACGGCGTTATGTACTTGACAGGAAGTCGCTGTGACTTCACGTCTCGGGCCTGGAAACACGTGGAGCAAGCATGGAATATTTCCAGCGACCCTCATCTCGGTTCAGTGTCTAGAACGCCATATCCGGCCGCCCAGAACGGTACTGAAAAGCGGCGTCAAGATGTTCCGTCATGCCGCAGGCGCCCACGAAGAGTGGAAATGAGCGAGGGAGCACGCGTCGCATTGTCGAGATATGTCCAATTTTTCAAAGGACGAAAGCACCAGAAGTTCGCCGGTGAATCCAATGTGTACGCGTCAGTGGCCTTCGTGCAGAACGATCATAGTAACTGTTGTGATGATGCTGTACTGGAGTCGTTATGATCAGTTGGAGGGATTGTGCTGATCCTTGGTTGCCGCACGAGCCAACAGCACTTTCCGAGCCCGCGGCTCAGTGCCTTGGCGTTCACAAATCAACCCCGAGGACGGGTCGATCGATCCGCCCAGAACATAAGTATCCAATACATACAGCAGGTTGTGTGTTTCATGACAACTACTTCATGCAAGCCTCAGGGCAAAATCAAGATGAGCGTTGGCTGATCAGGAATGCCCTCCCTCTTCCTGGACGTTCACCTCCGACGCGCCTCTTCGTGCAGAGACTGTACGAGAATTGGAGAAAGGGGACAGACACCACTGACTAGTCAGGACGTGGTGATGTTACTCTTCATCACTTCAATTCTTCTGTGTACTGCATGGCGTCGTGATCGATACCATGGATGATACCTAGGTAGCCATGAACGTACCTAGGTATCAGGTCCAGTGCGAGAACGCTTGGGGATTCCGAGGGTTCTGACTTCACGGAGGCGTCGAGCGACAAACGAAGACCGCTGAACACCAACGTGATGGAATAAGATGAGGCATGCGGTAGATCCGAAAAGGGGAAGCAGCCCTTCACGCGTGGGTAAGGACGCAGCGCCGCGTTTTGACGATGGAATCGCGGTACGGCGGCTTCCGAAAAAGCCTCGGTAACCGACACAACGCTCTTTGACACATGGAAAAGAGTCCAAGGAAGCAAGCGCGAATGACACGAATGCTGTCTTTGAAAGAACTTCAGCAAGAAGCTGTGAGAGGTAGGTGACCTCAGGAGGTTGGGAGGGAGAGCGCGGCCAGATGCGGCTGCGCGCCTTGGCAAAATGTGACACCTGAGAAAACAACGCCCATGCTACCCTGTAACCAACGTGGTTCCCCCAGCACCAGACGAACGATTGCAGCCATGTTCGGAACACTCCGACATCACGAGGACATAGTCCTTATGTCTAGAATTCAAGCACGGCTAGTACCGCAAGGTGTGTTCTTCGGCGAAAAGTCTCCCCAATTACTCCTTTCCTCCAGCAAGACAGTAGCTCAACCTGAGTATATTTACAGACCTGTGCTTTGCTTCCAAGAGTTTCCCGAACAGCGAAAGTCGATCTTTTTTGGTTACATGCAGAAATCGATTTCCAGTTGCAGCAAGCGCACAAAGATACTTCCATGTACCATGCTCTCACAGCACGTTCAGCCAGGAACATCGGGCATCGTTTCCGTCGACTTGACATCCATCTACGGAGCTTGTACACATGGGAACTAAGGCTTGTCAAGCTTAACCAATGGTGTTGCATCATACCTATCTTGCCCATGGATCATCGAAATTCCGCCGAAAAGTAGGTGAGCCGATTGTTACAGTTTGAGGAGGTTGTAGTCGGAAGAGCTTACGTTCTAGGGCCTTGTTCCGGGGTCTTGGACGACTTCGAGCAGGCCAGGTTCCCGGGAAATGATAACGGCAAATATTAAGATTGACCGAGTAAATTTTCCGAGGCTGAAGTACGCGGGGAGACGAGAAATGCCAATGCACGCGACTAGAAGAGGTAAGCCCATGCTCTTCTCATTGGTGAGGTAATTTGATTTCTCCGTAGTGGTCCTACACATGTCAGGTGTTCGCGTTAGCACCACTTGCCACGAGGTGATTGCCACTACAATAGAAACATGTGGATGATCATTCGGAATCTAGGGACGGATCGCGCTTGACGAAGCTCATAATATATGAAGGTCCACTACAAATATCACCACCGTCTAAAGTCGAGTAACAATGCCATGGGGGATACCTGTTAGGAGGGCGCAATTTCGCAAGTACAAAAGGTCAAACGGTCCGCACGAAGAGATGGATTCCAGAACATCAGGGAACTTTCAAAACCAACGCCCAGCCGCCAAACATCCACCATGAAGGTCGTTTCTGTCATCCTCGGCGCTCTCGCCTCCGTCGGCTTCGCGCAACAAGCAACGCTCTGCAAGGACTACGAATACTTTTCCAGCAACGGCTACCAGCTTAACAACAACATCTGGGGCCGCAGCTTCGCCACCTCGGGCTCGCAGTGCACCTACGTCGACAGCGTGTCAGCCACTGGCGCCAAGTGGCACACCAAATGGACATGGGCCGGCGGAAAGGACAACGTCAAGTCCTACGTCTACTCCGGACGTCAGATCACCAAGAAGAAGGTGAACCAGTACACCAACCTGGAGACGGAGGCCTACTGGGTCTACGACACCACCAACCAGCGCAGCAACGTCGCATACGATTTGTTCACTGCTGCGGACATCAACCACGACACCTCCAGCGGTGACTACGAGCTCATGGTCTGGCTCGCCAGATACGACGTCTGGCCCATCGGTACCTCGCAGGGTATGGTCACTGTTGCTGGCCGATCCTGGGAACTCTTCTACGGCCCCAACGGTTCCATGAAGGTCTACAGCTTTGTGCCCCCTGTTGGCCAGCCCATCTACAACTTCAAGGCCGACCTCAAGGAGTTCTTCGCATACCTCACCAACAACAAGGGCTACCCTGCTTCCAGCCAGAACCTCATTAGTAAGTTTCTCAATGCTACTACCATGACAATGCGTATGCTAACCTCCATCGTAGCTTACCAATTTGGTACCGAGGCCTTCACTGGTGGACCTGCTACGTTCACCGTGAACCAGTGGTCCGCTAACGCTTGGTAAATTGTCGTTCGCAACGATCATAGTAGTGGTGCGAGACACGCGCGATCGTCTGGAAGCCTGGAGCAGTTGCGTCTATTTGGGACTGGAATTGCAACCTTTCTGTACATACTTACACACTTTGGTTCTCAAAGCGTATATATGAATGAACATTTACATTTGCAACGAAATTTTAACATCGAAAAGCGAAGATCCTGATATGCATCAGGTTAAGAGGCTGCTGACTTCTACAAGAACGAAGCCAGGCCTATGACACCAGCCATAACGGCCCAACCCAGACTTCCCATCGTAGTCTTGAGCGCATTGCCTGTGAACGGCTGCGGCGCACTGCCATTGCCGTTCATGCCTTGCCCTGCAACAGCGATCGTGCTTGCACTCTTCTCCGTTAACTGGCCATCGCCACCCCTCAATTGCCCTCCTCCACTGATACTCGATGGATCTCCTGAAGAGCCCTGCACACACCCCATCGTGCCGTTGCCACGAAACATGCGGTCAGCAACACCCTTCCACACCTCCGTTACATCGGAGATCATCTTGCCCGTAAACCACATCCTGCAATCTGCGGCTTCATACATGAACTCTAACGGCGTACCGCTCGCATCGTTCTGTCTCAGGTTGTCTTTGAGATTGACGCCGCCGGCGATCTGTCCGCCATTGTATGCAGATCGCTTGAAGAGTTGGGTTGCGAAAGCGGTTTTGCCAAGATCCGTTTCGTCCCAGGCTTTTCGTTGCTCGGGTGAGCCCAGAAAATAGACGGACTGCATACGGACTTGGATGTCGTCCCAGGCGAAAACTTGGGCGCCTTTGGTACCACCAACTCCTTGCATCGGGCCGGGCTGGGGCCGTCCGCCAACGGCGATCGTGCGTACTGCGCCTTGGTTCTTGAGTAGTTCGGAGATGATCGCGCAGGTTGAGGAGCACATGCCGTCGTGTAGCATGACCATGTCTTGGGCTTGGAAGGGCTGCGGTGTGCTGGTTTCGTTGGCATTGTCGTTGTAGCCAATTACTGAAAAGCCCTGGTATGTTGTGCTGACGCTGTCCGAAAAGTTGTACCGCAGCGTCGTGGTGAAAGAATCGTTATTGATCTGCTCGGGACCAAAGAGTTGGTCCCACCCACTCATGGCCTTGTTGTTGACATCGAGGATATGCTGATAGTTGAATCCGCTTGTGAGGGCAAAGATATCGGCTTGTGTGGTGGCCCGACCAAACACCTCCATGAAGGCGGTTTGGTTCGATTGGACAAAGGTTTTGTTGGCGAGGAAGTCTTGGGTTATCTTTCCAGCAGAGTTCAAAGCATCATTCGCGCGGAAGCGCGTGCCTCCGAATGGCTCCGCGACCGCCTGTGGGTATACTTGCTTGAAAGTATCGTAACCCAGAATCGCATTGCCTCCACCGTTGCCTCGTAAATCGAAGATCATCTTCGTTTTACCCGCTTTCTGCGACATCCTTATGAAATCTCGCATCGTGTTCTGAAAGCTTTGAGCATCAGGAGATTCGTAAGAGGGGATACTGAGAATGGCGACATTCTATATTGGTTAGATGAATAAAAGTAAAAATGTGTGTGTGGCCTACCTCGTATCCTGAGCCATTGAGATAATATCCTCCAACAGCGAGATTGCGGTTGATCAGCTCAGCTTTAGGGTATCCAATATGTGAGGGAGTCGGTGTGGCCACGGGAGGTGCAGTTCTTGTGGAATTGCTTGTCGGAGAAGGAGCAGGAGCAGGAGCAGCCCGCTTCGGCCCAGTGCAAAACTTCTGGAAGAAAGCTTTGCCGCTATCAACACCAGTAAAGTTCCCAACTACAACAGCGACATTCATCTGGGACCAGGTAGTGCCATTTGCAAACTCAAGGGTTGTGTTGGGGCCTTGATACTGGCCACTTCTGAAGCTTCCAAGAAAGGTAGTGCCGGATGCGAGCAGAGCCTGCGAAGGAAAGAGGGCGTTCCATCGCGTGTCAGCGTCGTGAAAATCGGAACTAGCAGATACATTTGCGAGATAGTCCTGAGCGCCCATGCCGTTGATCACCTTGATAGACGATGGTTTGAAGGAAGAATCGGTGTTGGCTTTGATGACATCCCTGTAAGTGAATATCTCTGGGAGCGCTGTACCGTCTGAAGAGACAGAAACCAGTTCTGACCCAGGAGGTCTCTGAAACTGCATCGCTGAAGCAAGGATGTCAGGTTGATAGGCGAAGTGGTTGTCGTACGCCTTCGTGAACGTGTTGAGCATCTTCAACTGGAATTCGTACTCGTTTTTGAAGGTACCGTCCGCTACCTGCTTTTGCATAGTGTCCAGCTCGCCCATGATGTCGAGGGGCTCTTCGGTGTAGCCTTTTGGTGGGTTTTTGAGGTATGCGATATTCGATTGCCATTTGACCATGAGCTTGAGGTCGTCGATCAGTCTGACATTGCCCTCCGTATCGAGAGGTACGGACTGCAGACATTGTACTCCTAGTTCGGCAGGAACGATAGGTCGGGCTCCTGAGGGTAATGCCGCGATGGCCATGCTAACAACTGCGCAAGGTTCCTGTCCAGAAGAAGCTGATGCCGGGCTCGAAGAGCTTGAGGCTTCTGTAGAACTTGCAGAGGCGGTACCGTTTTCAGCTGCCGCCATCATCAAGTCCACATCTGCCTGTGTCATGACCTCGTTCATATCGAGATCTGGGTACTCCGGAACTCCATACATCCACGGGTGTGGATTCGCGGTAGACAGGCCGCAAAGAGCGCCTAGGAGCGCAATAGACGAGCGCATCCTGATACGAGAAAGACAGTCGAGTGTGAATGGTGAATTGTAGGCGCCTGGTTCTACGCTTCACAGGAAACTCCGAAGCTTAGCCGTTGATAAAATTAGGTATTATAAAGAGCGATCCAGCGCTAGTAGTAAATTCAAGCTGGGAACAAGAAACGAAAACGGGAAGAACGAGGCCTCCACGGCGAGACCAACGAAAGGAGGATGGAGCTCGCGTATCGCAGCCATGTCCAGATGCCCATATATGAGGCACATGGTGCATTTGATATCGTACGGCAATGCTAAGGAAATTTGGCCTAGGGCGTAGCAGCGCTGCCGCGTTATCGAAACGTCTCGGTCTTACCAAGCAGTATGGTCGGGGAAGTCGAAACGCTGCCTTTTGCCATGCCTGACAAAATTACAGCACCAGCATACCAGAGCGAAGTTCTGGAACCACAGTGAACTTGCACTCTCAACGACAGAGCGCTATGTTAACGTCTATGGCCATTATTCTCGCATGGAAGATGCACGACTTCGTTATGCAGAGTATGCGGCGATGGTGGTTGAGGCGGACGGGCCAGGCGTGCGGTACGCGAAACTAACACGAAACATCAAGGTGCTGATATGCTAAGCCTGACTCAGCCTAGCCTGAGCATACAATGTCTCGAATGTTGTAATGCGAACTCCGTCGCGAACACCCTGAATTAGTCACATATACCTCGAGCAGACATCCTTGTGGCCATTTAGATGGCAATGGCGGTCGAGCCATGTTTCCAGGTATTGCGTCTTGTGTATGACTATGCTGCGCCACCAGATAGAATATAGATCTGAGGCCCTAGGCTGCCTCCGCATCGTCCTGATACTGGACTTCCCGGTCCCATGCTTCAACTTTCGTGTACGGGCTTCTAAGCCAATCATTCAACTCATGGAGAAACAGTTTGCTGTTCTCTCGGCCTAAGTGTTCCGCCAACAGGTTCTCCGCGTGCCCATTACTGGCCTTTATGTCGACCATTTTCAAGATGGAAACGATGTACGATAACAGAAACTCAGCATTGCTGCTCGTCGTTGCCGCAACAGAGGACGAGCCCGCCGGATCAGCGTGTAAGAAGGTGAAGACGCGGAGTTCGCGACGAATCCAAGTACGTGCTTTTGACTGCATCTCAGGAGAGCTTGCGATCACTTGGGGAGATATGTCGCGATATCCCGAGTAGCGATTGCTGCCGATGTGTAGCGAATATAGCTGCCTTCGGTACACCTCTCTGCGTCTGCGCAGCGCAACATCCTCGATGGGTGGTGAATATGGACGACGCGGACCACGGGGTCTACTAGGAAGCCCGTAGGGCGCGAAGAGGGAGCCCGGCCGGTCAGTTCGGCTATGGTGTGCGTTTGAGTCGGCGGGTGGTTGGCTGCGAGGAACAGCATAGCTTTTGTAGTCGGTCGGAGAGCGCCAGTCGTACTGCACGGCGATGACTCGTGCTTTACCTGCATTTATCATCAGAGACGCTCTATGGTATCAAAGGGGACTACTTACATAGCGGGCAAGTCGACCGCTGCTGCAACCAGGACACCAGACACACGAAGTCAAATGTGTAGTGGTTGCATGGGGACGTGATGGCCCTCTCTGTGACCGAAGAGAGACATATTACGCACGTATCGTGTGAGTCGCCTTGGTTCGAGCCGGCCGTGCTTCCTGGCATGCGCTTTCTGGTGTTGTGGGGTTTGAGGAATATCAAGTGGCTTGGATGATGAGCTCATGGCGTCCGAAGTGAGCTTGGGCCAACCAAAAGTGTCGCGACTCGACGCAAACGCAGCGTGTTCGCTCAACATTCACCCTTCCACTCGCTGCACGTGTCCAAAGGTGTGCAGTTCATCGCGGACCTCCTAGCGCCCACTGCTGCGTAGTTTTCGCGCTGGATGCTCCTCGCCGCTACCCGACGCATCACATCGCACTCTGTTCGACGCTCCGTACCAGACATGCTAGCAACCTCAACCAGGCCGGCCGTCGCAGGGCCAAACGGAAAGGCGACATACCACACTGTCACTGCGCTCAAAAGGTGGTCATGCGACGACAAAGAGCTGCCTGCCGTATCCGAGGTCAAGGCAATTCACATCTATGACTTCGACAACACCTGTAAGTCCATCGCGACTTCCTCTACATCCGAGGCTGACTTTCGTAGTATTCGCAAGCCCTCTACCCAACAAGCAGCTATGGAACAGCGCGACGATCGGTCAGCTGGGCTCGCCCGACATATTCCTCAACGGAGGCTGGTGGCACGACTCGGGCATTCTGGCAGCGACCGGCGAAGGTATTGAGAAGGAGGAACCACGCGCATGGCAGGGCTGGTGGAACGAACAAATCGTCGAGCTCGTCGAATCTTCCATGGCCCAGAAGGATGCGCTTAGTGTGCTTCTGACTGGCAGAGGAGAATCCGACTTTGGCGACCTCGTCAAGCGCATGGTTCGCAGCAAGCGATTAGACTTCGACATGGTCTGTCTGAAGCCCGCGATAGGACCTGCAGGCCAGAAGTTCAGGAATACCATGGACTTCAAGCAAGAGCTGCTCAAGGACATCGTCTACACATACAAGGACGCGGAGAAGCTGAACATCTACGAGGACCGCGTGAAGCATACCAAGGCCTTCCGCGACTTCTTCTTCCAGTTCAACGAGGACCTGCTCAGGGCGCAAAACCAGGCGTCACGCCGACCCATCACTACTGAAGTCATACAGGTCCCAGAGAATGCCACACAACTCGATCCCGTGGCCGAAATCGCCGAAATACAGAAGCTGATCAACGCGCACAACATACAAGTCAAGTCGGGCAGCGCCCCGCCTGGCACGCCGCCTTATCAGATCAAGAAGACCGTCTTCTACACCGGCTACATGATTCCCTCCGACGTGACCGAGAAGTTGACCTCCCTCGTCTCCTTACCTCAGGGCGCTCCGAGAGACGACATTCGATATCTTGCGAACAGCATACTCATCACACCGAAACCGTGCCCGAAGAGCATACTGGACAAGGTTGGCGGTATAGGTGCCAGGGTCAGGTGGAAGGTGACAGCCATCTCCTGCTTTGAGAACAAGCTCTGGGCTGCGAGGGTGGAAGCCGTACCTAAGGGAACAAAGTTCTACAGTGAGAACCCTGTACCGACGGTAGTTCTGGCTATTCGCAAGAATGGCCGGCCAGCAGATGCTGCGCGTATCGTGAACTGGCATCCCGTACCTCAGGACCAGGCATTCGAGTTTGATAGCGTTGTAGGCGAGAAGCAGATGTTGCGTATCGAGGAAGAGACAGCGAACGAGAGCGAGTATGAGAGTTACTTTCCCAACAAAGCTCACCGCAAGGAGGACCAGAATGGTCGCAACGACAATTACCGGCCAAACCACGGCCGAGGAGGCAGGGACAGAGACGACCGGCAAGGCGGTTACCGTGGTGGCAACCGAGATCGCGGTCGTGGTAACAACAGAAACAACAACTATGGATCAAGAGGAGGTGCTCGCGGCGGCTACCGGGGAGATCGTGGTGGAGGTGGTGGTGGTGGCGGCGGCGGCGGCGGTCGGGGACGTGGCCGGGGTGGAGGTGGGCAGTATCGAAGTTTGGATGATGTCGACAACGGCTATGGGAACCGAAGCCATGACAACAACCCAGATGCTTTCTACTGAACCCAGGCTGTCGGACATCCGTCTCACGGGTCTGTTGAAGCTGTCAGGCTCACCAACCGAACAGAGCATCAAGAACCAACTCGACCGGTTTACATTTCGCGGGCGTTGCGGGTGGCGCCATCTGACTCTTTGTTGTTAAGCTGAACTTCACACCATTTTGATCCGCTACTGTAGTATGTTTTGTGAATAAGATACCCGATTTCTTCGCAAACGGATGTGGCGCGCACGATCTTCCATCGCCATGGACGTTGCTTTTTAGTAATGTCTCCTTCCCGCTCTTTTTCCATTTCTTCGAGAGTCTTTATACTCTCTTTTTGAGGTTTTGCAAATGAGGAGGTGTCCCGGGAAGCGGGTCCTGCGCAACCGGGATTGGGTCAAAGCATCGCATAAAAGGCCAACGCTCACACCGAGAGTGTTGTCTCGAATCAGGATATGCTCAATAACGCATAAGTATACTGTTTTGGTCTCCGAACTGATGCGCTCAAATATTTTATTTGGTATTCACCACTTACGGTGCAGAATATATCGCCCGGAAGGGTTATATATCGGTTTCTATACGGTCTCTCGATCGGTCGGCACTCGGAACAATGATAAAGGCGATCAACTCAAGAAAGGATCATGTTTCTACAAACATCCTATATCGCCATGGCACGAGCTTCCGAAATGGCCGAGGGCAAGGCTGGCAATCGGCGATGACATTTCATCAACACCTACCCCCAGGAACATTAGACCAGTCAGCCCACCGCCAACACGACACGCCAGACTTTTTTCAACTACCTCCCAGCACACATCAAGCCTAGTTCTTCCTGTAACCACCTTCGGTCCGGTTTGAACGGTGACCTGGGTGGGACGCAACGCCCGAAGGAGGTGAATCGGCGATCGCATGCTGGGCTCCTAGGGTAAATCTTGATTGCGGGTTACTACAACATTCCTCAGCTGCACGAGCTTAGTAAGGCGGGGTGATTGCAGAGTTTGAGGTGTATAAGTGCGTGAAGGAACGATGTGTTCGGGGTCGTTGTTGGACCCTGATCTCCCCTGCATTGTTGTTGGTGTGGTGTCTATCGTGGACTTCCTGTTTGGGCAATACCGGTAACTTATTAGAGTTGTCTGGCCAACAGAAACGAGGGATGTAAGTGATCTTCGCTCGTTGATTTTGAAAGGCCATGCCAGCCGATCGGTGATCTACTCATCAAACGCCACTGACGGTCAAGCATTCACAGTACCATCAGACGAGTCAGACATAAAGATCACCCATCAGTCCTACCGAGCGCATCAACACCGTCGAACGAAAGGGCACATGGTCTCATCTAGACAGCTCACCGTCTGACCTGACATACATCCAAGTGCGCCAGCACTTTTGGCCAGCTCGACGCTGCCACACAACTCTTCCATTCTACAAAATGCCAGTTCAGAACCACTACAACATTATACGAGCCTATCAACCATCACATATCAGAGCATATTAACGCCGGCTTCATCTACCTCTCCCCTACTCCCGCCCGAACCTGCGCATCCACCCGCCACCGGAACACAATGTGTACAAAAGTCATCCTCAAGCACAGTACATGCCAACACGAGTTCTGGGTTAAACGCAACTGTACACGCCATCCAGAGTGCACCTTCTTCACACAAGTCTATCGGGAAAGAGGTGGTGAGTGTTGGGAGTGTGATCCGGGGCAGGCACCACCTGAGGCGCTTTTCCCGCGCGAAGTGAGCTGGCGGAGAGTCAAGAGTAAGGTTAGAGAAGGGGGACCTGTGAGTGTTTGAAGTGTGGTGTTGCCACGTCCAGAATCTTACAATGATCAATGTCAATCCAATGCAAGACCATAGTCGTGCATGAAGTATGAACATTCTGTCACATATATCATGATCACAAGTCCACACATTGAAAAGGACAAGTACTGTATATCTAGGACTCCAACTCTACTCTCCTAGAAATCTCCTCATACCTATCCAAGCCCATAAGTACGTCGACCAACCCCACCACTTACCACCCTCGAACCAATCGACACATACGTACATACATACCGTCCGCCAGAAACATGTGCAAGTTCTTTATCACCACTTACGCATGTGGGCACCACAGCCTCATAGTTCATCCAGATGCTGCTTGTGACCCGAGCGAGAGGGGCGGGACCTGCATTAATGCAGAGTTTCACGACATACGCAAGGAAGAGGGATGCGATACGCATCTTTGCCCAGGCTGGCAGCCGAGTGATGATGAGGAGGACGAGGGATGTGATACGCATCTTTGCAACGGGCAGCAGTCGGAAACTGAAGACGAGGTGTAGATGTTTAGGGCATGATAGAGCGTATAAGAGTGCAGAGCGGATCGGGTCGGAGCATCCCAACGTCGGAAATAGTGCGGACTGCTGTGGTGTCAATCGAACTTTATGTATTCGCTCATATATGGGAGGAAAACATCATGTCAAGGATGTGCAGGAAGTCGATGTAAAGTGCATCAAGGAAACATCACACACTATCACAAGCATCTGGTCTGACGAAGATTTCTTTCCCAATCCACCCATATACCGTTTGTATTCATTGCGTTTCGTTTAATTCTAATCTATGATAGTCGTACAAAGCAAAACGTGACGCCATACCAATGCCGCGCCGTAAAAATGCCAGACCGCTAAAAAGGAGCAAACGATAGACAAGAATAACAATGACGCAATGACGTGAGAGAACATTACGCGGATGCAAAAGCATAAGGAGCAAAAGCAATGGAGCAACGCGATGCGATGCAGGGATACAGTACCCCAGAGAGAGGAATAAAAAAGACAAACTAGTCATCACTGTCCCTTGCGCGCCCAGCCTGGCTACCCTCAAAGTTCCTCATCTTGGTGGCATGGTTGTGGTTGATCATGCTGCGAATGGGGTTCTTGCGTGCGGCACTGACCATGCTGGGTGTGGGGCCGCCTCTGGAGGCGTGTACAGCGCCAGTACCATACTGGACTTCGTCGAAGAGATTGTCGTACTGGCCTTGGGTCAGGCTATCCTTTCTTGATGACTTGGAGGGCTTAACGGGGCGGACAGTAGATACCTCACTTGGCTCCGAGATGATGGAAGGCTTGGACTTAGAAGAGCGCGAGGAACGGTGAGGGCGCGAGGAGTCCTCGTCGTCAGCGGAGTCGGCAGATGTCTTGCGCGAACGGTGCGAACGGTGAGAGCGTTTTGATGACTTGCTCATGATAGACTCGTTGTCATCATCGTGCTTCTTACTGCGGGAAGACTCTTTCTCATCCTCATGCTTCTTGCTACGGGAAGACTCTTTCTCGTCGCTGTGCTTCTTCCTGCGGTGACTCACGGAGGTTTCAGCGTCATCATCCTTCTTAGACTTGTCGCTCCGGTGGGAACGGTGTTTGCGTCGTGGTGCGTCGCCGATCTGGGAGATGCTGTCGCTGGGAACAACAGTGTCAAGATCATCCTCACTCAGCTCTTCAATGTCGAGGTCATCGATGAAGTCGTCATCATCGTCGTGCTTCTTTTTGTCGCGGCTAAAGATGCTACTGACGATCGACGCCGCCTTGGATGCAGCCTTAGTGGGGGCTGCAGACGGAGCCTTGGATGCAGGGGCTGGTGGAGAAGGCGATGAGCCACGCTCCTTTCGGCTGCTACCACTGCTACCGTGTTCCTTGTGCGAGGAATGTTTTGAAGATGAGGTATGAGAGGACCTGGCCTTGGACCTACCCGAACTACTCTTCTCATCTTCGCGGTCTGCTACGAACGATGAGATGAAGGAGCTAGGCGCAGCACTGTGAGCTACACTTTGCGCCTTTGAGACGACACTTTGAGGCTTGGACGATGGTCGCGGTGGCTTTGCAGTCATTGCGACACTTTCGGGCTTGGCTGTCGAGACGGTGCTCCTAGCCCTCTCGATCATCAACAACTCAGGGCTAGTATTTGAGCGGTGAGCAGGTGTGAGCCTCGATGGAGTCTGCGACGGGGCAACAGAGTATGCAGGGGCATATTCGATGGCGAGAGGCTCCGCAGCCCTTGAGCGAGGACGCTCGAATTGAGACGGTGAGTAGTAGTCGGCCGGCGCAGCCTCGATCTGTCGCGGCACAGAATTCCTAGGGATCTGAGAAGCTCGCGAATAGGAAGATCGCGCGTCGTCTTCAATGCGGTGTACTGGCTCAGGTGTAGGCGGTGCAATGGCCTGGACAGGTGGCTGCGCGGGTTGTGGGGCTTGCTGGGGTGTCGGGGGTTGGGATGAGGCCTGAGCGAAGAAGCCAGCCGCAGTGTTGACCGCGTTTTTGGCGTCCATGAAGGCGCTGAAGTCCGCCTCTTTCTTCGCACTATCTCGCTCGCTCCGCATGAATGCATATGTGACGGCTGCACCTGCAGCAGCTCCAAGTAATGTTCCGAGAATGTGCGTGGCCGCCCCACTGCCGGCATCTGATTTTGTCGTCGCTTCGGGAACAGGAGCGACTGTGGGCGCAGAGGCGCTTCTGGGTACAGGGCTTGGTGCCTTCGGAGCAGCTGATTCGGCTGTCGGTGCGACTGGAATTGCGCCAGTTCTCGAAGCACACGTGTGAGCGCTGAAGATACTCGGGCTCTCACGGAAGCTCTGCGAAACGGTCCTCTGCCATGTAATGACTCTGCTGTGCGTGATGATGGTTCCGTCATGTCTCATATCAGGTCCATTTCGATAGACAACCTCGATGCTGTTGCCGTCAAAGTCGATTACTGCGGCGTTGAAGTGGCCATCCTCTGCGCAACGAGCACCCGGGGCCCCGTTAGGACGACCACCGGCGGTCAATGCAGCGGTATAGAAATTCCGGACTGCGGTCGTGCTAGGTGCGGTGAATGCAATGTGTGCAGCGCCGGCTTTTACGCTACTCAGCTGTCAGTTGCGGTGTGCCTGGTGATCCCTTGTGGTACTGACCCAGGCGTTTCTTGGCAGAGAAAGAAATCGGAATCATTTATTCCAAGGCCGATTTGGTTGCCATATTGGCCGATGTAGCGGTAGCCCAGTGGCTGGAGCGCTGAAAGAAAGAACGATGTCGAAGTTGGAAGATGCGATACCGTGAGGCCGATGTGGGAGACGGGCATTGCTGAACAGCGGTGAAGAACAAGAACGACAGGACGCGGCTAGAACAATCGCCAAAGGAAGAATCGAGAAGGGAACGAGGCGGATATATGCACACAGTGAGGTGTGATCGAGTTGGAGCGGTTGGAGATGTATGGTGTGAGTAGGGGGGGAAGTATCGGTACGACCTCGAGGTTTATATCATAACCCCGTCCAGGTGCAGCGTCTCGATGCATCGTGAACCGAGTAGCAGGGCGTTCCATACCGTTGCGGGACAGACCCTACTAGCACGCCCCACCGCTGCAGTTAGCTATCAAGGAGGTCGCTGTCAACATGTTGTGATGCTGCCACATGTCCTGCGTCTGCAGCTAACAAATTTGTTAATGTAAGCGAGGTGTCGGTGTATGACATTGGTCCTGAGCGCCGGCCCGGGGCCGCGAGAGGTTTAAGTCGTCGCACGCCTCACATTGCCCACTACGCTACATTGGATACGGAATCGTAGCATTTCGGTCGCTTGTCGCGTGCAACAGAGTATTTGCGGTCTGGACGCGCCACTTGTCGTCGCAACGCTCGATTGGACATGGTGTGACGTCGATGATGGGGCATCGTTCTCACAAGAACCAAGGACCAAGATGACGCTGTAGTGAGGCTACGATTGCAGGCATCGTCGGAGATTCTTGGAGTTGTCCCAAATGTCGGTAGGACTTGCCATGCTGTTGCTTTTTCTATGTTTACGCGAGATCATCATGGGAGATCGGCGATGCGGCTCCATGGATAGATGTTCTACCCGTTTCCCTCCCGCCACACGCGCAAAATGCGATGAGCCCCCAGAATGCATTCTAACCTTGTAAGGCATAGAGCGAGAGAATTACAAGGTGTATGCCTGAAAGAGGGGTTCAAGGGATCGTACTGCGAAGATGACGTGAAGTATACTTTTTCATTCGCCGGACATGTCATTCCTGACACTGAAGATCCTCCTACTCGTGAATCCTAGAGTGGATGGAGAGCCGCGATATCCTACAAGCTAACTACTGACAACCACGTTTCAAGGTCGAATGACAGGCCATGACAAGACCCAGTGGTACGACACCAAACACAGCGCGCATACAGACTAGCGGCTGTGTCGATGGAACAAGGTGAAAGAAAAACAGGTGCGGGGTAGGTTGAGCTGCCCCGCGATCTTCAAAAGAAGATTGATTGTTGTGCGTTGAGCCAGAGTAGTTGTTTTGTTGTAAAAAAACCTCAAGCAGACGCCCAAAATCAGATGCAGTAACGCTCAGGCTGTTGATGTTGCGATCTAAGCCATGAGCGTGTCCTGCAGCCTAAAAGTTCCCGTTATCTTCCGTTTGTGCGGTCCGTGATCCGACTCGTCCGCGGTGAGTCAGTTGTTGCTTGTGGGCTAGTTGGCGTGTCCAATATAGATAGGTCCAGCGCTTGATCGTCGGCTGAACTAGAAGATGTTCCAAACGTCTTCGGCAGCATGGCAGAACTTACTGCATGCAACGCTGGCACTGAGGTTAAACTGGCTAATAGCGATGCTGTCGTCCTTGATGTGATCGGCAAAGTCGTCGTTGCCCTTGGCCATAGCACCTACGAAGACTGCGATACTCTCGCCCTTGTTGAGATCGCCAATGTAATCGCTGACACGTACGACCTCGGAGTCGAAGCTGAGCGTGACCTTGCGGCAGTTGGGAGGGAGGTGATCGGTAATGGGGTTCTTGATGACCTCGATGAGCTTTTCTTGCGACGACGTCGACCGGATCTGGTGTCGGTGCAGGAGTTGGACCATGAGTCCGGCGAAGCGCTTGAAGGTACGGGGAATGCGCACTGTAGGGCTGACCCTGATGAGCACGTTCTTGGAGGTGTGGATGTAGATTTGGAGCTTGCCCGCCTTGTTGATTGGCGAGTCGAGTAATGTGAGCAGACACTGTGGCGCCACGTTAGCTGAGGGACCTGGCTAACCTCCTCTTGTACGCACTTGGTGGGTGATGTCGGGCCTGGCTTCGCTTATGTCGCGCCCCATCTTGCGCATTACGCCAATGTGGTCGTCACTGTTGAGCAGGTTGTACTTGTCCTCGCGCGCACCGGGGCCGCGGCCAGTGCCATGCGACGCCTTGTACGTCTCCAGCGTCGCATTGCACAGGACGACAATCAGGCGCTGTGTGTCTTTGTCGTTGGTGGGAATGGGGGCATGCTGCTCGGCGACTAGCTTGGGCAGCTCTGGCGGAGGCATTGACTGTGTTCCTGTGCGCAGTAGCGTAGCGTCAGCGTTGTCCGTGGTTAATATCGAGGAAGCAGCAACCGGACATACTTGCGCGCTTCTTGCCCCGCTCGGCGGAGTCTCGGGAGACAGGTCGTTCGGTGGGCGAGTTGGAGTCTTCGGGTTTAAGGAGGGGAGCCATTGTGACGAGAGAATATGCGAACGCTGCGGAATGAGCTTGTGTACGTCTGTGTGACCTTTGGCGCAACGAGATTGGTTCAGGGCGTGGAAAGTGAGAATGAGATGTCGCTTCTCCAGGTACCTACGGTCAGCAGCTGCGAATGCACTTACACGACAACGTTAATGGAGTATTTTGGTCAAGGGAAAAAAGGGTGGATATGCAGTAAGCTCGAGGGATGGCTGGGAACCATGCGGCCTATTTGTGCGAACTGTCGGTGAAAAGAGCGTTTTTCCTGCGTCCAATCACAGCCGAGCGGGCGGCATGATTACGTGAGACCACCAGCAATCAGACGAGTTGGTCCTCACCACCAACGAGCCGTCGCCGCACTGCACGCAGTACAACAACAAGATATCATGGCGCGGTGTTGGTAGCACGCAGCAGTCAGCTTACTGAATTGTCCGGCAGTTGCGACGTGGTCGGCCATTGTGGCCACCCTGCTTGACTCGCCGCCACTTCTGTCGTGGGTGGATACCTGGGTACCTATGCTTCGGGACATTCGGGGGAATGCGGTGTACAGCCAGTAGAGCGAGGACCGAGAACGCAGGAGTATCCGAGGATGCGCACCCAACCCGGCACCAGCTGCAACTTACATCAAAACGCCCTGCAGGGCTCCATGCCCGAGCGAGCTCCTGGGCCGGGCGCCGGAACCTCTGCAACGAAAGCGTCTCACCATGGTCTCTTGGCCCGCCTTGCATTTGAAACAATCACCATATCATACAGTCGCCTTACGTCCAACATGGCTCTACACGCCGTGTGTATGGCCTTTTCTGTAAACATCATGCGATCTGCCAAGCATACTAAGAGGTCAGGTCATGCGCGAAACGAGTCTGGTTTGGCCGTCGCGCTGCCGCTTGAGCGGCTCTGCGGTGGAGATACATGAACGCTAAGTGCCGCATTTTGCGCATTTCTGTAGCTGCCATTGAACATCGCGATTCCTTTCCTTACTTCGATTCTTCAACATCGCTGGCGATATCTTTATACATTCGTTTTAGTGGCAGCCGGCTGTCTGAACCCTGATCGTCATCGCAAGCTCGTCCTCCCCCCGGCAGAACGAATACTATCGCAGGGACCTCCCTAAGTTCAACGAACGCGACCAACAAATACACCATGGCTTTCGAATGGCTTGCACCAATCCTCACTCCTGCGGCCCTGCGCTCGGTACAAAACGACGGCCGGCCAGTCATCACCCTCTTCCTCGTCATCTTCGGCCTATCAGTCTTCGGTACCCTGATATGGTACGTCCACTTCGTCACATCTAAGATGTACCCGAAAAAGAAGGATCCAAATGCAAAGAAGGGCCCGTTGCTTGGCTTCATCAAGCGGTGATCTTGGAAAGAGAGCGGAAGAAGGATGCTGGGCTCGACGTAAAACGGGCGGGAAATGGCCATGTACAACTCTACAGCTGCTGGGATAATGACTGCGCCCATACTGTATCGACAATTCTAATCTCCGTCGAGCCTAAATCAACACCCTCGGCCTACACCAACCTCTCTTCGACCGGACACCTGGACCCGACTCTTGTTGAAGCATTGGAGCGCGGATCGGACTACTCCCCTCGTTGCATAGGCTGGAGACAGATTACCTACGAGTACACGACGTTCTCGTCTCGGAGCCAACGACTTGCTGTACTTTCATATTCAATACATAATTCATACCATTCACATGACCTCTCTCATCGTACGCCAAAGATCATTGTGCTTTCGCGATAATTGTGTAACATCTGCTCCACAAAGTCTTCTAAAATGCTTGCTACAGGCTGCACAATCTCCTCCGAAGCTTATCGGCACTCGTGAGATTCATCGGTAGTAACGAATCGATGACGTATGACCTTATCCACTCTGTTCACGATAACGTAGCAATTTCAAGTGCAGTTCGCCACATCACATTTATCCACTCATCATCTCTTATGTCACTGGATATGTGGGCGTACTGGAGTGCTATAAGATACGATTGAAAGTTTCCTCTCTAGCTTCATCTACAAAACACATCCTGAAAAATTGTTATCATGTCTGCTCCATCGAACCCAACAACGTTTCCTCTACAGGGTAAGGTTGCCATCGTCACAGGCGCTTCGCGAGGGATTGGGGCTGGCTTGGCGTTAGAGCTGGCGCGAAGGGGAGCAAACGTCAGTCCAACGGCTTCGAACCAAGTCAAACAAGTCACTCATATGTGAAGTAGGTCACTCTCGTCTACACATCGCCAAAGAGCGGAAAGCTAGCGGAAGAGGTTGCATCGAAGATCGAATCACTAGGCAATGGTAGCGCATCGAGAATTGTTCAGGCGGACCTTAGACAACTCGATGCGCCTGAAAAGATTGTGTCAGCGACCAGGGAGGCGTTCGGTGACAAGATCGACATCTTGGTCAACAACGCTGGTGTTTTGATGAACAGATCCATCACGGAGACAACAGCAGAAGACTACGCCGCCATATTCGACGTCAACGTTCGCGCGCCTCTTCTGCTAACCAAAGCAGTTGTTCCACATCTACGAGCACCCGGCCGCATCATAAACATGTCGTCCATAGGCGCCCGCCTAGGTTTCGCAAACCTAACTCTCTACACCGCATCCAAGGCAGCGATAGAAGGTGTGACTCGGAGTCTGGCACAAGAGCTAGGCGCTGCAGGGCACACCGTCAACGCGGTTGCACCTGGCCCCACAGAATCAGAGATGCTGGACGATGTACCAAAGGACATCGTAGAGGCGCAGTTGAAGCAAACTGCTGTCGAGAACAGAGTAGGGACTGTGGACGACATCGCGAGAATCGTGGCCTGGCTTTGTGGCGACGACGCGAAATGGGTTTCGGGTCAGGCGATATCCGCATCTGGTGGTTTCCTGAAGCTGTAGTGGATTCTGTCATTGTTTTAGCACCAAAGCTTCCTGTTTGATATGGAAGCGTCAGGTGGAGCTCGGCCACGGTGTTTTGGTTCCAAGACCGAAGATGTTTGGACGGGAATAGATCGGATTTAGCAGCTACGCACCGTTCAAACATGCAGCTATGCAAAATACCACCGACCGAGTACGATTTCCGATCAGAAGTCGATGACGCCACAGCCGATGGATCGTCGACATGTGAAGACCTGTGCGTGTATGCAGAGCGATCGTCGTATGGCAGTAGTCGAATGAATTGCAATCATGAGACTGGACGTGACTGGTCGTGGAACCCATCCCAAGCTTCAGCCAAGGCGTGCGAACACCAAGCGCATCCGCCCCTTACAGCTGTCACTTTCAGCCATGCCGCGAGATTATCGTGTACAACCGAAGCTTGTAACCAGGTCCACATGGGAAGGCGGTCGAAAGTCGGAGCATGGCGATGGAGTCAAGGCCACCATCGGCAGTTGACGCTCAACCCACCGACTACCTAGGCAGGGGCGAGGTGCCCAGGGAGGCGCCCCATTCTAACGCACTAGGTTTTAGCCTCCCACGTCCCAAACACCTCTCAAACGCCTCGCTCTGCCATTTCGCATGCCGAAGACTAAAGCGCATGGCCATTCATGTTTCAGGACTCCATCTTGGCATGCGTCTAGCCCTAGCCACGCCATTCCGCGTCCCTAATTGGTCATGATCCCGTTGCGATACGCGCTGGTAGACGGCGGAGCTTGCTGTGTTGCAGCTCGCAGTGCAAAGCCATGGAAGATGGTTCGACTTCTGCTACCGTTTCGCTCTTTGGGCCCTGGATTGCTCATCTTCCAAGCCATCTGACGAACTGATACCCTTGATCCACTTCGCTAATGGCAGAGCGGACCTGACTTGTCCTGCCCCCCGTCGTAGCCGCTTTTCTCTCTGTTCGCCGCCTTGCAACGTTGGCTTATAGGCTTTTGTTTCCCCTACTCACCCCAAGACTCGACCGATTTCATGCCGGTGCCTCTTTAGCCGGGTGACTGAACGCCTCTTCCTGTACCTTTTCTCTTCTTTTGTGCGGGCACTTTTAGTAAGTCAATCCATTCTTTCACGTGGCTTCCTGTACCATGGCGTCGTCGTCCCTGGTGGCTTTGATCTAACCTTTGTACAGATTACTTAGACACTCTTTGAACTCATTGCTACTTCGGCCACATTCAGCAGGTCTGAAGATCATCGGCATCCATAACACGCACTCAATCGCTGCTACGTTCGCTTCTTCTGATAACTATGTCGTACACCACCAGTCTCACAGGTCGTGAGCGGTCACGATGGCCGCCGCTGACGCGCATGCTCATGTCCGGAGAGATGTCGGACCAAAAGGCGCGAGAGTTGACCCGGAAAGAGAAATTCGATGTGTGGATGGTCAATGAGGGTTACCGAAGATTGTACGTTACACTACACCGCATGTGAAGAGCCTCAACTAACGTATATAGTTTTGTCTTTACATTTGCGATATTGCACGTCATGGTCTTCGTCTTTGGTATGATGAACTACGGGCTAAAGGTATGATTGGATAGCTCAGATCACGACGAAAACCGCTCACACGTCCTAGGACAACTCCATTGGTTCAAGACAAACCTTTGGTCTGACCTTCCCCATTGCTCGTTCAGCCGCTCTCGTATTGCACGTCGACGTTGCCTTCATCCTCTTCCCGGTATGCAGGAACTTAATCTCCATGGCTCGTCGTACGCCGTTGAACGACGTTATTCCTTTCGACAAGAACATCACCTTCCACAAGCTGGTCGCCTGGTCTATCGTCTTCTTCTCGTGGGTCCACACTATCGCCCATTGGAACAACCTTGCCAAGTTTTCGGCTTCCAACAACCTGGGATTCATGGGCTTCATCCTTGCCAACCTTGCAACTGGACCTGGATGGAGTGGTTACGTTATGCTGACTGCGCTCATGGCGATCGCTGTCACGGCTGCGGAGAAGGCTCGTCGCGCCAACTTCGAACGTTTCTGGTACATGCACCATCTGTTCATCGTCTTCTTCATCTTCTGGTCCATCCACGGAGCCTTCTGCATGATTCAGCCCGACTTTGCGCCCTTCTGCGACGGTATCGGTGTCTTCTGGGAGTACTGGATGTATGGTGGATTTGCGTACCTGGCCGAGCGAATTGCCCGTGAAGTACGAGGACGACACAAGACGTATATCTCCAAGGTCATCCAGCACCCCAGCAACGTTTGCGAAGTTCAGATCAAGAAGGAGCACACCAAGACCCGTGCTGGACAGTACATCTTCTTGTGCTGCCCTGAGATCTCCATCTGGCAATACCATCCCTTCACGCTTACCAGCGCACCCGAGGAAGACTACATCTCGGTGCACATTCGTATGGTCGGTAACTTCACCAAGGCTTTCGGACAGGCGCTTGGCTGCAACACAGACAAGAAGCCAGCCGGCGAGAAGGGTGAGAAGGGTGGGTCCAGCGAAGAGATCGCCTTGCGTCAAATTCTTCCCCGAGTCTACATTGATGGTCCTTTCGGTTCGGCCTCTGAGGATGTATTCAAGTTCGAAGTCGCCGTTCTCTGTGGTGCCGGTATCGGTGTCACACCTTTCGCGTCCATTCTTAAGAGTATCTGGTACCGCATGAACTACCCTCAAGGATCCCGTACGAGACTGAGGAAGGTCTACTTCTTCTGGATCTGCAGAGACTTCGGATCTTTCGAATGGTTCAGATCGTTGCTGCTGGCTATCGAGGCGCAAGATATCGATGATCACATCGAGATCCACACCGTAAGTTTTATGTCCATAACTGGCTCTTGACGATCTACTAACCTTCTTCACAGTACCTCACAGCAAAGATCAAGGCAGACGACGCGACAAACATCATGATCAACGACGCAAATGCAGAGCAAGACGCCATCACCGGTCTCCGCGCACCCACAAACTTCGGTCGCCCTAACTGGGACATGATCTTCAAGTCCATCCGCAAGATTCACTCACCCGCCGAAGCCGGTGTCTTCTTCTGTGGACCCAAGGGTCTTGGTTCAACGCTCCACGTCAAGTGCAACATGTATTCTGAGCCCGGCTTCAGTTACGTGTGGGGCAAAGAGAACTTCTAGACGCAGTCGTGGGGTTATGATAAGGAACGCGGAGAAAAAGATGAGAAGTATACCATTTGCTATATTGAGCGAATTGTCACTTATTACATGGTTGTATATAATTCGCTCCTCTTTTTGGTTGTTGTTGGTTAATCTTGAAAGCTGCAAGCGGCTAAAGACACATGTTCAACGTCTACGATATCCCATAGAATTCTTAATGATGCAATTCGAATACCAAATGTCAGCATCCACAACATGCCATGCCGATCTACCTGTCTAGACTTGCCAATTCCAAGATCAGCCTGATTAGCCTGGCTCCCTCAGATTTCAGGCAGCCGTTGATCCCAAGTACCAGTATCACGCCACTGTCGTTCATGCATCCAAGCCACTCAAACACTCCGAAACCCTGCGTGCCGCATCGCGAGATGAACCGCTCCTCGCCACGGGTAACGGCAATGCTCGGACTCCGCGGGATCTACGCTTGTTACCGAGCGTTGGGGTCGGGTGGTCCTTGTCAGGACGCGGTGGCCATGGGTGGGCCGCGGACAGTGTGACGCAAATTCGGGAGAGGAGACGGTGGTCAAGCTTTTGGTGTCTCGGGAGCCAAGAGCTTGGTGTCGGAGCATGTGAATGATTGCAAATACGATGATCGATGGAGGGTGAACCCTATAGTTTGTTTACGATGAATTGGTCATCGTGATACTTTGGTATGTTCTACATTCCTTTTTTCCAACCCTTCGCTGACCAATCGTTGATCTCTACCAATCCTTCTATCTCCCTCACTCCGGGCTTGATGCCCTCGCCGACACTGGTATCATGGGCTCCAATGACCCACACGTTGTCTTTGCGCGAATATTCTCTCGTGCGAGACATTGTATCCACTGCCTGTTCTGGGTCGGCGTGCATGCCTGACTTCGCATATGGTGGTCTCGCAGTGCGCTTGGGCTCTTTGAGAACGTCAAGGTGGTGGTAACAGTCACCAGCCAGCAGTACAAAAGTACTCTCTTCCTCATTCGAGCTCGATGTCGTTCGCACTAGCATCATTTGATGGCCCGGAGAGTGTCCTGGCGCATCTACGATGTATGCTGAGCCGTCACCGAAGATGTCGTATGCGCGATCAAATGAACCGAGACCCATCCATTGAGGCTTCTTTAGATCGACAGCAGCATACTTTCCCTTGACCATGCCTTCCATGACCTGACCTGCCCTCTTATCTTCTGCTTCTCTCAAGATATCATCTGGTACATAGCTCTCCACAATCTTTCTGCTACCATCAACCGGCAACGTCTCGCTAAGCGTAGGAGCCTTCTCATCGACCGGATAACCCGGTCTCGCGTAGGTACAGCAGGTCGGTCCAACCCACAACTCCGCCTCTTCAAATCCAGCTTTGGCTCCATCGCCAACATGATCAAAGTGCATGTGCGAGAAGATGACGGCCTTGACTTTCTCGGGCTGTTGATCAGGTGATCCATGCTCTTGCAGTATCTCGGCTGGAGACTTTGGTTCGCACTTGAAGTTTGGTAAAGCGCCTTCGACGAGCAGAGGCGGAAGGTTCTCCAGATCCTTTCGCATGCCTAAGTCGAAAATGTACTTATTCCCGGTGGCTGTGTGCTCGATGAGGAACACATAGTCTGGAGCATAGAACGACTTTCGTTTTCCACTCTCGTCTTTAGAGTCGTTCGGGTCTTGCGGCTTGTCCGGACCCGGAAGCAAGACCATGTCTGTAGGTATGTGGATGCCGCCGGCCTGAATGAGGTGGACTTTGCATGTTGCGATGGATGACGGTATGGAGTGCCATGGTAATTGATTTGATGACTCGGACATGATCGTGCTAGACACAGATTGCTACTGGGATGGGAGTGTGCTGTTGAAATGGATACGTTTAAACAGTCTGTGTAGTTACTGACCTTAGTATGACACGCCCTTGTATCGATGACGTCAATCACAACCATTTCCACTTTTGTACCGGGTATTGCGTACAAGCCCGCTCAGGTTCCAGCTGAAGCTTGAGATTGGCAAGCTACAGCGTGTGTTTCGTAAGCATGCATGCTAAATTATCCTGCTTTATTGCTGTTCCTCGAGATCATGTCGATGCCCGCGCACACATGCATTTTGTGCGGTCAGGCTAGAATCAAAGTCGTGTGAGCCCCGCCTTATCTCGCTCTTTGAGAGATTGTATCGTCTTGTATGCCGAAACTTTTACACCTAGACATTCCCATCACAGGATGACGGAAGGGCGACCCGAGAGTATTTGGAAGGGCCTTTCGCCGAATGCGGACTAAAGTGACGCGCTAGCCACGCGAGCAATGAGGCGCGTCTACCGGCTCCTTCTCACCTTCTCTCAGCACTCTTCCTCTCAGCTCATCTCGCACCGCAACGCAGCTGATCACCGGCAGCAGGTCCTTCGAGGTTATCTGAGGCATACGAATCCACTCGGTGGAAGTTGATCACTCACACTAATCATGACTAACCCATCTACGTTACCTGACCCGGATCCACAAAGGTACCAACGAGTGCTGGAACATCTCGCCAACGTTCGTGCTCATGGCTTTCCTCAAGCACCCGTACTAACACCGGCGCTACGATTCTGGGATGTTTGTGCCTCACAGTGGTTACCTTCTCATCCCCCAGCTCAACCGCAACCCACAGCGGAACCTGAGCAAGGAACTCATTATCCTCAGGCAATCCCATTTCAACAACTCACTCTCGAAGATCTAAATAATGATGTTCTTGCCATCGTCATTGATTTCATTTGCGAGGAACAGACATCTGAGTACCGGAGACCTAGACACGCAGTGCCAAAGACGAAATTCGACTACCGCACGAAAGGAAGCTCCCTATTCTGCGTATCGCTTGTGAGTAAGAGGATGCGGGCAATTGCTATGCCTGTTTTGTTCACGCACGTTTTTCGTTATGCGTCCTCTATGGGAGATCTCAATCGGCGATTGAGAGACATAGAGGGCAACCCGCTTATCCCATCACTCCCCCTGGTTCTACCGGCTATCAAGTACGTACGGAACTGGGCAGTGCGGACTGCAAGTACGTTTTCAACCAGTATACTAATGTGAAGCACGAAGGACCTGTGACATCGTCGCGACGTCAGAACGCAAGAACACATTCTGCAGGACTCGTCTTCCCAGAACACTTGCCAAGATGCATTCTCTTGCCGAGTTGTCTATCACACATCGAAAGGATGTCGACATATCCGGTCTCAAAGCCACGTTCCAACGAGACCCACTTCTACTCTCTAGCATTATTCGTCTGCGTATTCTATCACATGGCAGTTGGGCTTTCCTCGTGGAGGCTTGTCCCAATGTCGAAATACTAGCTCTAGAGTACAACCTCGACCACGATGATTTGATGCTTGCGGCTGGAGCTTCAAAGAACCTGAAGCTTTTCGAAATCTGCCTCGACACGTGGCGCGGGAAAGATGTGCAACGCCTGCACCAATTTCTACCGGAGATCGAGAGTCTAGCCTTACGAGGCACCCTCGGCCAAGAAAAGCTCAGTGTAAGCGCGAGCGCGATAGGCACCGTTCCCCTTCGCATATTTCGATATTGACTGGGCTACAGACCTTTGCTAAAACGTTTGGCTCATTTCTAAAGCTGACCGATGTCGTTATTACTGCCGCACAACAGATCACTGACGCAGATCTGGAAGACCAATTTTCTGATGACGGGTCAGGATGTGGCAGTGTCTTTGGAGAGATGCTGTGTGATCATGATCTTGACGAAAATGAACACTTTGTCGCTATGAAGTTCTTCGAGCATTGCGCTGCGCTCGAAAAGTTGACCATAGTGCACACTGACTGCGTCACTCCATGGCACCCCACACGTGGAAGCGAAGGAGTTCTTGAGACCGTCCACACTGCCTCGGATGCCTACGAAATGTGGCAGACATACGATGATGAATGGTTTCCCACACTGTTCACTTTTCCTCGGCGAGCCAACATTTGCGATGAAAGCTTTGATCCTCCTAGCTATGGGGACGAGAGCCGCGAGGCTGTGGAGTACAGGGTAGGTGGAGTTCCTCCCTACAGTTGAAACACATCTAACAAATATCAGGCGAAAGAGAGAAAGAGGTACAGGGCTATCATGCATGAGGCCTCCGAACTGGACTTATGGGAAGGAGTCACTAGGATGTATGAATAGCTTGCTTGCCGTCGCGTACATCGGCATACGTGGATATATCATTACTCGGCAGCCACTTGGTAGATACTTGTCAGCCCGCACAAATATCTTCGTAGATTACATGACATTGCGATGAGCATCGCTACCAATGAGAGGCAGTTTGTACCGCGACTATAAGACCTACCTTCCTATCAATGTGATTGATAGCTTTTTTTTACTACCCTCAATCGTCTCACAGCATCTTTCCCTACAAGACTGTGCACTTTTTCTTCGCCTTACACTCATCACACTCGCCGCCCTCTTCGTCTTGATATACCACCTCCAAGTTCTCCAAAAGGTCCGGGCATCGCGCACCTCTACGATTAGAATCCTGGCACCCATTCAACGTAGTGTCCTCATGTGTTGGCCACTATTTCGAAGTCAGTGTATGTCTTGTATGCATTTCGTATGCCTCAGATCTTACCTCAGCGTATGGGTCTGATTGATTAGCATCCTCTTTGGCACTTGGGCGTTGGCGGCCTGGCTTGTGGATAGGGGAAATATGGCCGCATGCGTACTTTGTAGGTCGGAGATAGCACATCTGTAGTTACGGATGCTGTGGATTTGCAGTAGGTGGTAGGAGTAAGGTTTTGGAGCTATGGCGATATCAATGAGTTGTGAGTCAAATGTACGTGATTACCTGGGCAGTGTTCCTAATTGTTGATGGACCTGAGAAGTGAGAAGCGCTAGAATGAAGACCGGTGTGATGTAGTGGCACATTAGCGGAGAATTAGCGTGGCGTTCTAGTTAAGGTTTTCTTTGCGTGAATGGACATTGTTGCTCGGATCTCTTCACAGCCTCCGCACGGCGCCTCCGCTAGCGTGGCCGCGACTATGGTCATGACAC
>Ga0265797_10001283_pt1 | contig 44447 bp, 32 predicted proteins | sample P2T30metagenome_FD_192433 | JGI IMG/M metagenome (GOLD analysis project Ga0265797, IMG submission 192433) | Plant litter microbial communities from East Loma Ridge, Irvine, California - P2 T30 | ecosystem: Environmental > Terrestrial > Plant litter > Unclassified | place: USA: California...
GCCCATACCGCTGTCTACAGGTTCCTGTTGCGAGAAAGGTACGAACAGGCTGTGCTTCATGAAGTCTTCCGAGAAGCCTCGACCAGAGTCAATGACATCCAAATAACAGTAGTTGCGGTCCACTCTTGAGGATGAGCGGACACAGTATCTGCTTTGCGAGAATTTGATGCCATTACTCAAAAGATTCTCGAGTATGATGCGAAATGCGGAAGTTCTCCCAATCTGACAGTTGTCCGTGCTGCGGGCATCAAAGATGATTATAGAGAATTCATCGTCTTTGGGGTTGTTTCTGACAATTCTTCCGTCGTCATGAATGTTGTCTTAGTGGCTTAGGTCGGCTTTGCGCTCGATGGGTGAGGACAAGATGGTGTCGGAGAGCCGCATCCGCTTCGCAACATCCTCCACAACTTCCTCGCAGAAATCCACTAGGCTTATGTCACCGGACATGGAATGTTCTCCGCCGGTTTCTTAGTCGATTTCTACAACATGTCCCTGGTGCTGGACTCCGACCTGGTGCGGTGAAGAGCCATCATTGAACAAATATAAGGGCTGGTGCCTAGGCACAGCTACAACCTGACCCTGAACTCCAGAATGCAGTAAAATCTTGTCAATGGTTTCCAGAAGTTGCGTGGCGCCAAATCTCGTTCATTATCAGCAAAACTCTATTTCCTTGCAGGGCCAGACAACATACCTTGCGTCGACCAACATCTCTCGCAGCTGTGGGCTACAGTGGGTGGTAGCAAGGGCAAGATCCAGATTTCCGAGAACATTGTGAAGCGGCGACCGAGTCTCATGGCTGATAGACCCAATGAAATCAGACTTTACCCGATCGAGCATCTGAGATTCTGTTCTCAAAATTATCGATAGTGTTGCCATGCAAAATGAAGACATTGCGTTGAGATCAGTCTCGGGTCGGAAAATGCGATCGCCGCCAAGGACCCAGCCTACACAGAGAGCCGTGTTGCGATTGCGAACAGCGTCCCAAAGGGGAGTGAAGATGATCTGACGTGCGCGGGGAAAAGATCGGTTGAGTGATGCATTGGTCGCCGCATCCAGGACTCTTGTGTCATAGCTGGTGGCTCCAGCAAAGATGGGCACCTCTCCTGAGTCATCAACGTCTAGTACGCCGCCGTTTGGGAAAGCCTCGAGTATCTTGGAGACCGCCTTGGCGTCCAAGGGAACAATCGTGGCTATGCCGGGGTCGAGCTTGCCCACGATGACTGTATCCTTGGGAATAGCATCTTCATCCCGAAAGTGCCGAGTAGAGTGCTGAGTAGCAAGTGATAACTCCTGAAAGACAAGACCAGATAGATCGAGAAATCCATGAAGCCGTTCCCCCGCAGCCCTGTACACATCATTTACTTCTGTCGGTCCTCTCGACGTGGCAGAATAGTCTCGAGATCCCTGCGATTGGTCGTTTTCGTACGCCCGATGATTGAGTAATGCGGAGAGGGCTTCGTTATGCCTCTCGGCACGCTTGCCCTCCAGCGCCTGCACGGCTTGGGACTAGTTGTCTCATGACATGCTTCGTAGTCTGGTAGAGATACTGCTACTGAGGTTCACTGAGATCATCCTTGGCTGGAGTTTTGCTCATTGCAAACACCGTCCCGATGTTAAGGCCGCCAGGGCTTGTGATAGGCATGCCAACATAGTGGCGAAAATCGGCTGTTGTCCCGTTGACATAGGGCAAATTCTGCGTGCGCTCTGTCTTTAACAAGTCGAGTTCTTCGTAAAATGCCGGTGCGCCCGGTTGATGCTCAAGTGTAATCGTGCGCTCGCAGAGTCCGCCATAGTGGCTGATTGAATCGCATCCATACCATCGAGCAGATTCGAGCGAGATCCCGGCATCAATGATGTTGTCGCCAGTGGCTCCAGACAAGAAATACTGCGTATGCTCATCCAGGAGTGATATCATGGCCTGCAGTAATTAGCATGCGAGCCAGGATGAATACGAGCCGAATTCCTACAATGTCTGCATCCAGCTGCTTGACCACGCCTTTCAGTAAGGCTGCCAATGCCGGATCGGCAGTCTCGTTGCTCCCATGAAGCGAAGCGTCATCTTCTGTCCCGGAGTTCGAGCCATCTGAACTGTACCGGACCATAGAAGGTCTGACCTGACAATACTTCTTGACTTGCCACACACGCTGGCGGTGCGCGATGGTGGCCTTGTTCTCGTCGGAAAGTTCATCCTTGCGCTTCCGCGTCTCCTAGCTTGGATCCATCTTGTCGTGGCAATATTCGACCTCAGCAGCACAAGCTAATTTCGTCTGCCATTCGGGCTAGCTGTGGCTTTTTGGCCAATAGAAGGGAAGTATCGCAAGGTCTGTGTGCACTCTGAGAGATAGCGAGAGAGTGAGATGTTGTCTGAGGCGTCTTACCCCAGAAACCCCCTTCGCCACCTTGTGGCTCACCGAAACATGGCTGGAACAGCCTGGAAATTTGCAGCTGAGGGCGGTGACTCCGGAAGTCGCGGAGTCGGTGATACTCCGAGCTTCGTCACCACATCAGGGTAAGGCTATAGTTATGTCTCCAGCTGTTCAAGGTGAGCTCCTTGCAACGAGTTCAAATCATTGCACTTACGAATTCTACGCAAGTTCACTAGCAGACAAATGCATTCGGTTCTCAGGTACACGTATCGTCTATTGTCGGGAACGTGCTTTCGATACAGAATCCGATACATATCACAACCTGGGCACCAGCACAATGACGAAGGCACTCCCTACCACGGTACCATTCTGATAGCGTCATTCGAACACCAAACTGCCCATCAAGATAATTACTAATCTTCCTCATGTACTCGCGATCCCAGAAAACCCACGCATATCGTGTAATACAGCGTCGCATACTCCGTTCGCATTTAAGAACTTGACATTCAGTTTACCGTGTAATTTCAAACGGAGTGTTTTTTCCGTTACCTTAGAAGTCAAATTCTAGGATCCAGGAATTAGTTCACTTTCTCACGTGATATCCAGATCACCAGCGTGAATGATATTTCCAGGAATATTGAGAACAATTGAAACTTCGTGGTTTCGGACGGACTATTCTCCCTTTACGTAGAAGTCAAAATCCAGGATCCAGGATTGAGTTCCAGGATCCAGGAATCAGTTCATTCGATCACGTGATATTAAGATCACGTGTATGGATAGTACTTCCAGGAATCAACAACATCCCGTTCCTAGAACAACGAAGACAATTGAAACTTCATGATTTCGGACGGGATGCCCAGTTCTCACTGACCTATGGTCGTATGTATCAGACGGACGTTTTCTGCACTTTCAAAGCGTCAAACACACCCGTTTCTATCAAGCCTACATCACGACCTGACCCTGTTTCGCGCGGCGTGGCAAGACACAGTTTGATGGCACTGATGAACTTTGGCCCAACATGGAACGATAGCTCCTCCTGGAAAGCAGCGTCGCCAAAGAGCTCGTTCATAGACGGAAGAGCTTGCTGAGCGGCCCACGAGCAGTACTTCCGTAGCACATCATCCAGCCGTCTCCATAGCGCCAGTTCAACGAGCACGCACGCAAGCCCATACATGTCGAAGCGCATCTGGAAGTTATGCCTCGCTTGGCCCCGCGCGTTCGGGTGACGGTACAGATCCCTGTTGGCGGCCGTGACGGGTAGCTCGGTCATGACTGCGGCGCTGGCGGTGTCTGGCCGAGCGTAACCGTAGCCGACGAGGAAGGGATGGCTATTGACCATAGATCGAGGACTTGACCTTGCGGCACCGACAAACTGGATGTTCTCAGAGCAGATGCCCTTGTGCAGCCAACCTGCCGTGTGGAGCTGCAGCACCGCTTCCGCCATATCGCATGCGATCCGCGTCCGGTCTTCGACGGATACGAATGGGCATTCCGTGAACAGATCGAAGAGTGATCGACTTTGCACTGAAGAGGCGTCGGCTCCTGTTGTGAAATCGGTGATGTCGTAGACGAACCCAAACCGGCCGGACTCTTGCATGTCGACGTAGCCTGCGCAAGGCAGCGAGTGGAAGGCAGAGTCGCTCGCTTGGTGCAGTAGCATGGCGAGATCCCGGAGGTGTTCTTTGACCCCGTCCCAGTTGGCCGTGATAGTTCGCCACTCCACCATGACCACTGTCGTGTTGTACGAGGCGATTCGCATGCCGTGGTATTGCGTTTCCATGCCGATCACCAGTTTCTGCGATTTGAAATGCTTGCAGCCTTCTGTCAAGATTTGCGGCTCGTCCGGCTTCTGTGTCGTCTTTTTGTCGTTGCCGCCACCATGCCTTGCGAGATTCAATGCGAGACGTAGCTTCTTGACCCGGGCGGCGGCGAGGATAGCGGTAGGGGCGTCTGGTGGCATTGCCATTCGGACGACGTCGACTTCTTCCGTCGCACTACATTCAGAGACGAGAGCTCTAAACAGTGTGCCGACTTCGTGGCGAAACTCAATCTGATCGGCGTCGTTCAGGTACTCCACCAGCTGGCTGTTGAGCGTAGTGATCTCCAATACGATCTTCTCCAACTTCTCCTTGCCGCCAAGGGCCCACGTGAACCTCTTGACCAAGCCGTTGGACTGCTGGATGCTGTCCGTTTCCGCCTGCCTCACGCTGCGCGTGGCGATGAACAAAGGCCTCAAGCGCTCGACGAGACTCGACGCATCCGTCGCGACGCCGGCACTCTGCCTTCTACGCAGCTTCTCGTCCTGCACAGTGACATCCTGTCCAGGACCCTGTGGGTCGTGTCCACTCAGCCGATAGCGGTCCTGCATCTCCTTCGCTGACCGCAACAAGTCCTGCTGTTGCCCCAAGATCAATATGATCGGATCCCAGTGAAGACGTTTAAAAGGTCCGTGGGGCAGACCGGCTTTGTGAGCCCAGGCTTCGAGTCTACTGCGTTGAACCGCGAGCTTGGTGAACAGCAGGTCACCATCTCTACCAATCTTCTGCGCCGTGTAACAGATCTTATACCCTTCCACGCAGCCTTGGAATAGCTGGATGGCGAGCGAGACGATCCCGAAGGCTGCCGATGCCGTTTCTATGCCGGAAGCCATCGTGGCTATTTTGTGAGACTTCAGATACTTGATTTGCCGCTGCTCGGAGACTTTAAGGCTGCAGTACGTCAAGAAAGTATCGGCATCGTTCCTAGTCGTGTATGTCGATCCGAAAGTTCGCGAGCAGAGTCTCTCTCAGCTATACAGTAGACAGGGACCTATGTGGATGTGTTAGTGAGTACTGTCGGGGAGGACTCGAGGACCTCCCAGGAATATAGTTGCTACGTACCGCTGCGGTATGACCTGGCGTGTCGGCAGTGCAAACTAAGTTGCCTTAGACTAGTGCACTTGCTTGCTCCGCCTTGACTGCGCCCTTCAGCCTCGTTTCATGCACGCCTACTTGGCGCATATCGGAGAACACGAGATCAGGCCATTACGAGACACCATGCAATTCGCGCAGATGTTCGCACAGCTTTCAGCGGGCAGTATCAAGTCGTAGAGACTCAGACATGTGTCTCAGGAAGCTGGTGTATCACTCGATTCTATTGACAATAGTTTTTACAGGAGAAATGCAAGCAATCTTCGAAGAATCGAAATCACGCCCCATGCGAATTACCCCTTTCAGCTTTGCCGAGATGAAGAACTGGTAGTCTGTATGCTTAGCGAAGGGCCCAAAGCTCGAACGCCGTAGCCATCTGAAGATACGGAGGAAATGTGCATTGCACTCGCGCCGTCCCTGTGAGTTCTCCGATACCGTCCAATCTGTTCTTGGAAATCGGTCATGTCTGTTGGACCTTGATTAGCGGGTGCTATCAGTAAACAATGTGAAATACATGAATACTCACCATCAGACAGGTAGAACTCGATCTTGATGGCTTGGTTCTTATTGGCGTCCTGATGGTCCTGATCAGTCTCTGGCCTTCCAGCAGACACAGCGTCCATCGACTTCAAATTCAGTTTTTCGTCCCGGCAATAAGATGTCAACTTGATCGTAGCTGTCGAGCCTGTATAACTCTCTGAAGCCCCAGATGTCGTTACTGAGGCCAATCGTCAGCATGAGAAACTGCAGAAATTTACAGGAAGAACTTACAACGTCCTGTGATCCATTGACCTTTGCCGGGGTTTGCTTCTTCGAGTCTGAACGTGACGGCGGCACCGCCCTTTTCGTTTGACCAAAATAGAAGGTTGGCGCGGCCTTTTTTCGACCCTGAGAGTAGACCCATCTTCGAAACGCACTTTACTGACGTGCATTGCCGCAGAGACCACGTGCTGAGGCCATCCAAAAACATATGTCTGTCTTCAGAGATGTTAGCATTCGCGCTCGGTTGGTTCTGTAAAGCTGGATCTTACCATGGGCGTTTTCAAATCGCCAAGAAACGCTGCAAGTCGACAGCTCGACTCCCTGGCATACACCGACTTTGTCTTTCTCGCTGTTGTGGACTCGGGAAATATTAGATTTGTAGCTTGCCACAGAGAGATCCATGAGGACAACGCTTGGCTTTTTCTCTGTGGGATCGCTCGTGTAATCCATCCCAAGCTTGATGTCGATTGCAAGCGGTAGCCAGTACATCCGCGAAGTCGACGGTGTCAAGTCGTTGTCGGCCTTTACTAAGAGCCCGCGTGAAGGTCCATGACTACCGGCCGTCTGGTCGTCGAAAGGTTGCACGGTATAAGTAGCCTCGGGAGACACACTGCACATTTGAATGTTGTAATCGGCGGTGAAACCCCATGCCCCGCTGGTGGCATACGGTGACAGATTGATTGGCCACCCTCGAGGCGCCGCTTTTGCATTGCGTGGCTCTTTGATATGAGAGGCGAAGACGCGGGCATCGGCTGCAGTTGCGAGATGAATCAATAAAGCATTGTTCGGCCTCATACGCTTGTACACGCGAGAATGGGGAGTTATGCCGTTCACAGTGGGGTGAGATTCGTGATGGTTGCAATCTGACCAGGAAAGGATGACAAGTCCTCCCCTCCGCACGACCGCAGTGTCGGCTAGCGGCATCCAAAACTCCTGTCTTTCTGCAATATCAGCTCCTTCACTGCGAAGGAATACCAGCCGGCGGGTGGTCCGATAGAAGTCTGTCTCCAACACATCGTAGAGACGCAGCGACCGAGCAGAGAATAGGGCATCTACCAATGGTGTGCGGGGCTCTAGAACTTGGAATGAATCAGATGTGAGTGGTGCCTGGAATACCAATTCACCTTCGAAAGAGCCACCGCTGATCGTCGATTGACCAGTGGTTTGCTGAGCAGAGTCTACCCTGGAATGTGTTGACTGCGTGCGAATCCTTGTAGCGAGAAGTGAATTGGTCGCCGTTACACCTCCTTCCTGTCGCCTCGTAGAAGCAGGACTGTGGAGTGAAACCCACCCGGAGGTTCTGTGTGTGGGAGAGTGTGTGGGGGAGACCGGCGGAGAACCCTGGTGTCGACGAAGCTCGGGTAGAATTGGCACTTCGGCTCCCATACAGCAACTGCCGATGTGGCCATGCTCTTTGCCATGGGACTGAGCAGCTTCTACAAGTTCTGCTGCCGAGGGTCGGTCCCCAGGAGTTTTCTCAACCTGGATAATCTTAGTACACATCCAATCACCAAACATAAGAAGACTGGACAAAACGGACAAGAATCACTCACCATTCTGCTTGTCCAGTCAGCTACCACTCGTACTTCGGGCACATTTGCTATTTGCGCAATGTGATTTTGGAGGATGTTAGACGAGGCTCCCATCCAGTAGCATACGTCATGCACCGGAACGGATCCATCGACTTCGTGGTGGATATATTGAAGGAGGTCGTCCACACTGGAATGCGTGAGTACTGTGAGCATTTCAAGAAACACACACCCGAGCGACCAGACATCGCTCGATTCGTTTCGTTTCTTCTTTTCGTGGGTTTCTGGCGAGGCGTAGCGCGGTGTGCGCTTGTGGGCAAGGCCTTCGGTTTGCGTCGTGTCAAGGAGCTCGGCATCCATGGCGCTGCCAAAGTCACAAAACAACAGTTTTCCCTCGTGTATAAGGATATTGGCGGGCTTGATGTCTTTGTGTCGAATGAGCTTCGAATGCAGCCAAGCCAAGCCAAAAGCAAGACAGCCAAAGGACTTATGCAGCATGGCGCTGTCCTCGATACTCACAGGAGTTGGCTCGACAAGCAAATCGTGAAGGGTACGTTCGGCTACAGGCAGAACTAGAATGGCAAAGGCGTTAATGTCCGTGTAGCTGCCACAAAATTGGACCAAATGCTCATGTTCCAGCTTTTGTAGGATCTCTACCTCGTTTTGGAAATGGTTCAATCTCCATTGTCGATCTGCATGGGCTTCGCTATCAGACATGGGTCCCAGGCGTGAATCGCGTGACCTTGGCATGGTCTTGCGGGCAAACACGAGTCCAGTCCTCTTATTGAGCACGCTCTCTACTTGTCCGAATGACCCTTGGATCAAAGGCAGTTTCCGTGTGGTCTCGAATGGAGGGATCTTGGAGTTGCGATGGGTCAAGATTCCATCTCTGAACGACATCGACTCGGGACTGGATCTGACCATACTCTGTAAATTCAGGAGGCGCTTGGCGGTGTCGACTTGCTCCCTAATGACAGGAGGCAGCGTTGCGCTTGAGTAGGGCAACGCATAATCACTGAGGCCGTGAGTAAGAAGCTCATCGTGTGTATAAGGTCGCTCGGTGAGGTCTTTTTCTTCGACTCCTGTTGACATGCGAAGCAATGCGTACAGACGAGGGCTGGCGCTCCATGGCTTTGTCAATTCATGTGATTCGAGGAAGGCTTTCAGGTCTTCCAAGGACTCTTCCTTCAAGACATCGTGACTGTCGACGTGCTCTTTTAAGAAGGGGATACCGGGCAGAAGGGCACGAATGTCTCTTTGCAAGTCATCTGGCAGCTGTGCACTGTCGACAAGTCGGCGTTAGTATGCTGAGAGGAAGAGGAAGACCGTGAGGTCGCATGTAACATTGAACGCACCGCTCCATTTCGCAAACAGGGTTGCTCCGCAAAATCGGGCCGCTGGTGGGCGCATGCTTGTCTGTCGTGGCTGTGGAGAAGGAGGAGACTTGGATAAAACAACAACAACGACAACGAGATGATGGAACAGGCTGGCTCACATGTGAGCTTCAATCAGTCGGGAGGAACAAGGCTACTACCAGGTGCGGGTTGTGCGTGTACATGTGGCATGTACATATTAGGTATGATGTATGCGGCGGACAAGGCGCAGTACGGAGTATCGAGGCCGCCCTCCCGCCACGCCCATAACTAGTATATGAGAGTTCAGCCCCAGAATCGTCACGAGACATGTGTTGTATCTAACCGACCTACAGCAGCCAAGCCATCTGGCGATAGTCCTGTCCGACACGGCGAGGCAGCCGGTTGGATGCCATCCTCAAGCTGAGCAACCCAGGCAACCGGTGTAGGGTAGGGGTGCATATGGCTTGCATGAACGCTTACCACTTTCTCCGATGCATTGCAGGTCGGCAAAGGGCTCTCGTAACTAAGCCCCAGTTGAAAGACTAGAAGTATGGCAGATGTCTCGGACTCGAACGGTTTTGCATTCGCTCGTCACAGCTTGTCGCCATGGCCCCCCGAGCCGAGAAACCGTACTATGAACTCCGGAACCCCTTCGATGACTGGACCGTAGAGGATATGCAGCAAAGAATCAAAGAGTTTACGAAACACTCTGGCCTCCAACTTTACCATGACTTCTTCGAGCGCGGTGGCCTTTTGAACCTCGACCCAAATGCCTTCGAGCGTGATCGCAAGGACGGCTACCAAGTATCTCCCGAGGAACGCAAGGCTCTTGGGCGGGAAAACAATCCCAAGAGTCGATTTGATAGGTTTCGGCAAACCAAAGGTCTTTACCTGCTGGTTGCTCTTTGCTCTGCAGCCGCTGCTGGTAAGCCGTTGCTTGGTGTGTGTTGTTGTCGCGATCTATCAAGCTGATTGCCATGGTTAGTCCAGGGATGGGATGAGTCTGCCGTCAACGGAGGTCAGTACAGTGGACGCGAAGTGCCTTGCAATCCCTCACCAAAAGACATGCCACTGACTACGTTGCAGCCCAGATCTACTACGCAGGAGCGCTCAACATCAACCCCGACGGAACCATCTTTGGCTTAGTGAACAGTGCGCCGTACCTGTTCTGCACATTGTCTTGTCTGTTGACATACCCTCTGAACTATCGCCTGGGACGACGAGGAGCAATCTTCATAACATGCATGGTCTCGTTCGCGTCATGTCTTGGACAAGCTTTCGTGGGCAGCTGGCAACAGTTGTTCGCCGCTCGCCTCGTTTTAGGCTTGGGCATTGGTCCTAAGAGTGCGACGGTGCCTATCTATTCGGCGGAGTGTGCGCCAGCCAACGTACGAGGTGCGCTGGTTATGATGTGGCAGGTAAGCGACAGTGTAATTTGGAGGGCAGTTAACTGGGACAGGCTACTGCCGATGTCGTCCTCATATGTCACAATCTATTCGTCCCCCAGAGCTACCTAACATTCTGCCAACGCGAACAGCTGACTTCCTCCTCATTAGATGTGGACTGCTTTCGGTATTATGCTTGGATACGCCTCCGGGGTAGTATTCCATAATGTTGCCGGGAGTGGTGATAACTTCACACCTACAAATCGAGCAGGGGAACTCGTCCTCAGACATGACTGTCCCAATGGAGAGCTACTTAGCCTGCGATGTGTGAGTTCACCATTACGAAAATTCTAGTCAAACAACTCATGTCTGACTTCCAAGCAAAGAGCTGGAATTGGAGACTGATGCTGGCGAGTCCGTAAGCGCTTCTCACTACCGGGAACATGTATCGTTCTGCCAGGCAAGCTAACCGAGACGAACCCAGCATGGTACTCCCTCTGATTGTGGCTGCCTACGTTTACACTCTGCCGGAATCGCCAAGATGGCTGCTTAACAGAGCACACAAGCACCAAGGCGAGGAAAGACGTTACGAAGAGGCCTTCGACTCGCTCGTTCGACTTCGTCCCACGCGGCTGCAAGCTGCAAGAGACTTATTCTTGATCCACCATGAGCTTCTGGAGCTGGACAGGATTGCAACGGATCGACCTCAAAAGCCTTTGACGACGCTTTTCACCGACGGCCGAAGCGCTCGTGCGTTGCTCGCGAGTGTCACATGCATGTTCTTCCAACAAGTGAGTTGATTCCGTCGGCAATGGGTCATGAACAACCTAGCCACACGAAAGCATTGCGTAAGCTGACAAGTTCTCTCTCCAGTTCTGCGGCGTCAACGTAATCGCCTACTACAGCACGATCATCCTCCTACGAGCAGGCTTCCAACCAACACCAGCACTATCGGCATCCCTCGGCTTCGGCGTCATCAACTTCGTCTTCGCATTGCCGGCCTTCTGGACAATCGACACGTTTGGCAGGCGGAGTCTGCTCTTGGCGACCTTTCCGTTCATGGCAGTCTGCCACGCTTTAATCTCCATCGCCTTTGGAGTCACAGATTCCAGCCAGCAGACAAGCGACCTCCGGATTGGACTCACGATAGCAAGCATGTACCTTTTTGGCATCGCGTACAGCCCGGGAGAAGGCCCGGTTCCATTTGTAGGACTTCATCTCAAACAACCGCGCTCTAACCTGAAGAGCCGGGCTGATCATCGTAATCGCAGGTTTACGCCGCCGAGAGCATGCCGCTGTACAACCGCGACATCGGTACGTTCTAAACCCAATCAACCAAAGGCTCAATGCAGTCCAGAATATAATCATTAGAGCTGACACTGCCAGGAATGGGAATCGTAACGGCAATCAACTGGTTCCTCAACTTCGTCGTAGCCATCTCCTGGCCTCCCCTGTACAAAGCGTTCCACGAGTACGGGGCCTTCATCTGGTACGCCGGCTGGTGCATTATCGGCGAAGTGGTCATTCTGCTGTAAGCAACCAACAAGTTTCCCCATCCCAACAAATACTTTCTGTAGTCTCGTTCCTAACACGATTGTTCAAACAGCGTCGTTCCCGAAACCAAAGGCCTAAGCCTGGAAGAACTCAGCGCCGTCTTCTGCATTTCGTCCGCCGATCACGCCAAGTTCGGACTCGAGCAGGCTAGAGCGTTTTTCAACTGGTGTCTTTCGCGGAATCCGAGGTGGCCTGTTTTGTTGGATAAGACGCCTAGGGTCGTTGAGGTGGAGCATATGAGGCATGGGTTTGCGGAGGAGGGCGATGATGTTCCTGCGGTGGTGGTTTAATTCCTTGCTGGCGTTTGTTTGTAACCATGACTGGATTCATGTATGCGCAGGTGATTCTGATGCGGGATTCTGCAACGTGGTTTTCACAAGACTGGACCGCAGGCTGGCATTTGATGGAATACAACAGTCAACAACACGCATTCGAAACGTGAGATCGGTGGCTCGCGCGTGTAGACTACCTGGTGGTATCCCGTACATCGCAAGTTGCCCAACGCGTTCAACGCGGCTAAACAGCACAACACAGCAGCATTGATGTCTCGGACCCTGCTTCTGGCAAGCGTGCTATTAATGGATGGACGCTATCGTTAGAGGACTTCTCAAGGAGGGTTCGTTTAAGAAGGCAACGGTTTTCGCGTTCGAACGGCTTCTTGATCGTTGATCGTTCGTGTCGAACTTTACTCTGCTATCGCTCGCGCTTCGTTTCTCGTATTCGCTTTTTTTTGGTGAGAATGTGTTGGTATAGCGATGATGAGGTGGTAGCAACTACCTACAGTAAGTGCTAGGTCATCACGACGCGATGTGAGTTTCGCAATGTTGCGTTCGCTATGTCGTGTGACGACTCCCGTGCCAGGCTCGTCTTTCGATCGCGTTGAAGGGTTACACTGTGGCCAATGCGAAGGATGATGGAAGCGATGACATTGGTTTAATTGCTTGGACTAGGCATGAGAAAACTAGTAGAACTTTGGTTGTCGGTTACTGAGTTTTGACCGACACTATTCTCAAACATTGATATGGGATGGAAAGGCCAGAATCACACGCCGTGTGGTGGTCGGAGTAAAGCAACTTGAACCAAAGACCAGACCGGCCGTTTGTGCTTGCTTGTTAGACTACCAGGTAGAGTCCAGCTTAAGCAGTACATTACAGTAGACTGAGAAGGACTAATCACAGGGCTTTTCATCCTGCCCTCTGCTTGCTTGCGCAAGACATCCCATGCTTGACCCTGTCCACGCAACGCATGTACGGGTGTCATGTCGGCTTTTGGAGAAGGGCGGGCGGGTTCGGTTTGATCGTCACGCCACCCTTGCGGTTTTCATTCCGAGGGCACGTAGGAGGAGATGCAGACTTATGTATGTACGCAGATGCTGATACATGTACATACCTTACGGTATACACGTTCGTAACGCACTAAGGAAAAATAGACTCGCGAGGCAAGAACGGCGGCGGACATGGCGAAGACGCAAGCTGAATCTGCCGTGTGCCTGACCTGTGTACCTCGACTCATGGGTTGTTTGGCCAGCTGGCCTTTTTTCCAACGACAATATTTATAGCAACACGTTTGGAGAGGAGGAAAAGTCACACTGACTACTACTGCCTACCTACCTGTGGTACGGTAAGTTTTAGCTCGGTGGATGACGGATGGCATCAGCGCGATTTCGGGAGCGTTTCATATCACAGACAGCTTGTGGCACGGCGCGGCGTGGCAACGCGTGGCGTGAGCATTGCACTTGTATTGAGGGGGAATGGGGGAGATTGTTTTGGTGGTAGGTACATAGTGTAGTGGTTGTGAGATGATGCGAAATTACAGTGATTGTGCATGTGTATTTCGCAGTACACGAATGTCAAGACTTGGGAAAGCTGTGATGATAAGGTAGAGAAATGAGGTACATGTATGGCCATGGCGAGACCGATTTGAGTTGCGAGTCGCGAGGCAGGTTGGTGTTTCATGTAGGGCAGGGGGCTGTGATGATGGTTGCATGGGTTGCGTATGTATTCCTACTTGTCTAGATGTATACTGGTGTGCTGACTACCGCCGACGATGCTCATTTGGTGATATTGTTGATTAGATGGCGCCACCAGACCGCTGTGATATGTACGGTATACATACCATGGGAGATGGATGTGATGGGGATGGTTGGGTGGTGAAGAAAGGAGGTGATCGCCGGGCGGTCTTCATCATCCTTAGCTTGCAGAGAGAGGAAGAAAGAAGAAGACTCCACACTCTTGTGACAGATAGTGCCGGCGATGATTAGGCATTGATGGACGAATTGATTGATATTTGATTGATGGCAGTAGAAACTCTCTCGCATGATACGTTACTTTCACTGCTCAAAAGGGGAGCAGCACAAATAATTGGGTTCCATAGTCGTTCAATAATACAGCCTTTTCACTACCCAGAGTATATCTCACTGCTAACAGTCCGCGGGGATATGTTCGTTCGTTCGTTACCTGCGTCCGTGCCTCTCTCACATCGGGGATTTGTCTCTGCTGTCTGTCTGTCTGTCTGCCTGCCCAAGTGTCTGTGTCCGTGTCTCCAGGGTGTTGATGCCCTCTCTCTCTCCATCAGTCTACCGTGCTAGTCTAGTCCCCTAGTGCTAGTGTCTCTCGTTCACTTCTCCAGGGCAGTTTCTCGTCAGCTCAGGGCAACATCTCCCGGGCCCCGATCGTCTATCTGCGACATCACCCTCTGTTCCATCCCATCCCTCAGTGGTGACCTCCCCCTCCCTCAGGCACTCCGCCCTGCTACAGTACCTACGAGGTGGCGTCTGCCATCCGCTGTCGACTACTTGCACGCGACACCCCAGCAGTCTCCCTCGCATTCGTCCGTCCGACTACTGCCTACGCCTCTGCCTCTGGCTCTGGATGCCCGTGTGAGGCGCGCCGGGAGGCCCCACTGCTGCGCAACACCCCAACACCACACCTCAACTCCTCCATAATATACATCTGGAAGCCATGGAGTCGCCCGGCCTCGAGTCGCCCATGGACGGCGAGGATGCCGTCTACCCTTGCAAGGGCTGCGGCGAGGTGCGCCAGCTACACACGAAGAATGACTAGGCCATTGCGAGCTGACACTGTCTTGCGCAGATCTTGGAAGAAGGAAAGGCTTTTGAGCTTGGTATGTTCTGACAATCCTCCCATTGAGCGCCAGCTGTCTGACTCTCCCTCTCTCGCAGCCGGCAACCGATGGCACATTGACTGCTTCCGATGTAACACTTGCGGCACCTTGCTCGACTCCGACGCCAACCTGCTCCTCCTCGGCGACGGCTCCCTCATCTGCAACAACTGTACATATAGCTGCAACGCATGCGGCAACAAGATCGAGGACCTGGCCATCCTCACTGGCGACCAGGCCTTTTGCGCGAGCTGCTTCCGCTGTCGCAACTGCAAGAGGAAGATCGAGAACTTGCGCTATGCGCGCACTTCCCAGGGAATCTTTTGCATGAGCTGTCACGAAAGTTTGATGGCAAGGCGACGGAAGAAAAATAAAGGCGCACGATCGGTGACAGGCGGTACCAATGGACCAGGTTCAACAACGACAACCACGACGTCGACCCCGGCGGAAAAGGCTCTCCCCTCGCTGCCACCTGGTGCAGCTTCCGAAGCCGCATTTTCTCCTGAAATGGAGACTCCGCCTACAGACACGCCGGGCGGCAAATCTACGACACGGACGCTGCGCTCTGAAAAAGACGCACTGCCGAGCCACTACAAAAGAGGCGTTTCGCCCTTGTCGGACGAGATACGCAGAGGTGGGTTCACATGCGCTCAGTGGCTGAAACCGTACCTGATTATGGCTGACACCTTTTTCTCTTCTTCTAGACGGCCAAACTCTGCCTGCGAGCACTTACAAAGAAGATCGCCGTTCGCGAATGTCGTCCATCTCAGATGACGACGAAAATGAGGGCTTCCTCCCAATGTCTTTCGATCCCAATCCCGCTCGACGCCCGCCGCCGCCTGCTGCAATCCCACGAAAACGAGTGCCGCACCCGAACGAGGTATCGCCAATCGACCCTCCTCCACCTCGAGACTATTTTACCGGCAGAACTTCCTCGAAACCGCCGCATAGGGAACTATTGCGCGAAGACCGCCCGTCTTCCGCAAGATCGGACTCGACAGAGCGCGAACCGGGTGTTCCTCTTGCAAAACCCAGTCCCCATATTGCTCACCAAGAGAAAAGTCGCACGACCAAGCGACTAGCATCCGGGCAAACCACGCCGGCTTCTGCGGCTTCACCTGCAGTTGGCGGTGCGCAGGACAGGCCGGAACGCCCGAAACCACAAACATTAGACACCAGCTCTTCCACTCTTGGACGAGGTGATGGCTTTAAATTACAGGAGGTGCCCAAAACGAGGAAGACTGGCTCCGGGAGCGAGTTGGGTAAGGAGAACAAGTCACCCAGCTTGGTATCGCCAATCGATCACGATGATAAGGACAACGTGCTTGACAGAACAGTAACCGCGTCGCCGGTCTCTGCAGAGTCGCCACAGTCGGGAATCAACCCGTTCGACGACCCTAGACGAAAAGAAGGACAGCCACCTTCCGCACAAGCTCCTGCGGTTTCAAAATTCCCCGACAGACCAGCGCGTGGTGATTCGCTCGCTGCATCCTCCCTGAAGCCTAGCTCAGTGCGATCTTCCCCTGAGCCACCCACTCCGACTACGGTTGCTACCTCTCTCAAGCCATCGCACGGACGCCACGAGTCTGCTTCTTCCATCCCCAGCTCTTTCGTTGATTCTCAGACCGCGTTCACGCGCGACAACAGACGATCAAAGGGTGTCGAGTCTCCCCATGTCCGGAGCAGCTTTGACGCAATACCTCCTCGAGCAAGCAGCCGTCCATCTGCACCAAGCAAGTCGGTCGGCAACAATGGCGATTTTATCACGCCGCGGCAACCGCCACCGCCGCCTCCAGCTGAACGACACAGAGGACAAGAATCTATCAGCAGTACCCAACCGAGCAGCGACGCCAGATCGGACGGACAACTCTCTCCCGCGTTGCGCAGTGCCGGACTGCCCAAGCACAGCATGGATGGCGCTTTCTCCATGGAGGAAGAGATGGCGAGAATATTGCGGGGCGACAAGGCGCAGGGAGATAGGACGGAAGCTTCCATGTTGCGCCGAGTATCGAATGCTGTCAAGCATGGCCGCAGTTTTAGTGACCGCGGCGTGCCAAAGAACGGCGCTCCTATCGAGCCATCATTGACAACGCCCCTGATGATCAGCAGTCCGTTGATGAGTTCGCCCTCTTCTAAAGACACCATGGAGTCAATGCGGGTAGCACTGCGACGCGCGCAGTCTAAGATTGCAGAACTCGAGGCCCAAAACAGTACACTTGAGGAGCGAGCCAGTGGATCTTCAGATATCAAGCAGGTTAACAGCGAGCTTCGCGAGAAGCGCACCACCATGGCATTCCTCGATACGCAACGCGAGATGGTCGTGAGAGAGCTCGAAGTCATGACCGACCACCTAGGCAAGGTCAAAGATAAAAACCAGCCGCTTGACTTGACGGCACTGAACGATTCGATTTTCCGCGAGCTGTCAGAGTCCCTTCGAAAGCTCAAAGACCATATGGGAGGGCAGATCGAGGATCTCATGCGCAAGCGTACCGATTTGACTGACGAGATCGGGAATTTGATCCAGATGAAGGACAGAGGCTTCCAGGAATACGAGTCGCTGTCGACGAAGAACGCACAGCTGTTGGAGATGAACAACAACTTACTGCAGAGCATACAAGACTTGTACAAGTCGAATCGCGGTAATGACAACGGCAAACACGGCGGCGCGAACGGACTAGGTATTTATCACCCTGGCACGAAAGAAAGCTTGCACGAAGACTACATGCCGGGCGAGACAGAGGCCGAGCCAGCGACTGTCCTCACAGCACCTACTGGCCCTCAAGTGGTCAATATCCGCAAGGGACAAGCAAAGAAATTCAATTGGCGCAAGGGAGGCGAGAAGATGGCCAAGAATGTAACAAAAGGCCTCAAGGGCGCATTTGCGACGGAACGTGTCCAGACCAGAGACGGCTATGAGATTGGTACTCCCTATGGCATGACACAACAAGCCGTTGGTGGTGGCGAGGCAGGCTCTTTTAGCTCCAAACAAGGCGGCCCTGCTCCTGGCGCTGCAGGTTTCGGGTTCTTTGGACAGAAGAACGGTGGTTTGAAGAATGGACAAGCTGGCAGCATGAAGAACAGCAGCACCACGAACCTCGCGGTTCCGTCTAACGATCCTTCAGGTAAGTCATGTCGAATTCGCACGCACAAGTTATTGAAGAACACACGCTAACATCACCAACAGTACTATTCGGATCTGAACTTGAACTTCGCTGCGACTTCGAGAACCGCCTCATTCCCGCTATCGTCGGCCGCTGCGTCGAAGAAGTCGAGAAACGCGGCATGGACGCCGAAGGTGTCTACCGCAAATCGGGCGGCAGCGGCCAAGTGAAAGCCATTCAAGCCGGCTTTGAAAAGGACCCGAACAACTACGACATCTCGGACCCCGACCTCGACATCCATGCCGTCACCAGCGCTCTGAAGCAATACTTCCGCAAACTGCCCACCCCGCTGATCACCTACGACGTCTACGACTCCCTCCTCGAAGCCGGTGCGCTCTCTAACATCGGCGTCGCCGAGGATGAGGAGAAGGACAGCTCCAAGACAAAAGCCCTCATCCGCGCCGCCACTGACAAGCAAGTCCTCGCCCTGCGCAGCGCCGTCAGCGACCTCCCCGAACACCACCGCAACTGCCTCGAGTACCTGGTCCTGCATCTCCGCCGCGTCATGAAGAGTAAGGATGTGAATCTCATGACTTCTCTCAACTTGGCCGTCGTCTTCGCCCCGACTATCATGCGGCCTAGCAGCATCGAGCGCGAGATGAGCGATATGCTCGCCCAACGGACTGCTGTGCAGGCCCTGCTGGATCTGGGCGCCGCTGTCTTTGACGCCGATGATGACGAGTCTGACGACGAGTGAGTTTGAGAAAAGAAATAATCGAGATTTCGTGCGGGCCGCGAGTGTAGAGCGAGTATTGTTACTAGGATGAATGTGCCGCGAGCGCTGCGAATATTACCGCGAAGCGCATTGTACCACTGAGGGAGGGAGACTTAACGAAACTTCTATAGAAGACGCGTGGACCCTTTTTTTTTGAACAAGACAAAAGAGTGAAGAGGGTGGAATTATATACACCACAAAGTTTTATGAGATTTCATTTTTGAAGATTGAATTGGATGGTTGTTTCTTTCTCTCCCTTATCGTTTCTTGCTCGATCTTTGGTAAGTGTCTACCTAATTTCTTTTGACAGAGATCTGACTTGGATGGTGTCTTGTTCCTTCCCTGATCAACATTGCCTACCTATTGGTCTTGATGGATTTTATCTGACGCCGGCTTGTATGAGTGGAGAACACGACAACAGGCGAGAAGGCGTTTGCCGTGTCTGCCTATCTACTCTATCTAGGTACCTACTTATCGTGAGCTTGTTTAACCTCATCTGTAAGACAAGCGAGGCAGGCTCAGGAAAAGCGGGGCTGCTCCTGTAGCTTCTATCTCATCAAGCATTAGAATGCAACCTTACTATCAGATACCCGGAAGTGTTTTACCGGTTAGGGAGCCGATAGTAAGCATCTCTCGACAGCACCTGCAGGAAGCTACTAAGACCATCTGACGAGCAGCCTTGTCCGGCTGTCCGGTATACCGCGGTACGGAGACCTTTGCCGGCATACCTTACAAGATACGAGATAGAGATAAACCATGCCACCACTATCGACATGCTGTGAAGGGACTCCATTACTTACATCTCCTTCTTACGGGACGTTTGGGCACGGTGTAGGTGTACTAATCTAGAGAGCTTTACGTTCGCTCTACTAACTATATACACTTGAAGACAGATTCATCTGGGCCCGACGCTGTGGAGCATATATCCAGAGAAATACCAAACCGAGCCAGCGACAGCCGTTCTCCTACCATGGCTCCTTACAATGAAGACGGTGACAACGATTTTACAAAAACGGGAAATGTGATCATCGGCTCTATAGCTGGTGATGAGGCACGTCAGGCTACAGATCATGAGCATCAGCTCTCATTCATAGAAGCCATCAGACTCTACCCGAGTGCTGTTGGATGGACGATCTACTTTTCGCTTGGGGTGTGTTGCCCAACATTCATGTCGTGAGCATCGTTACTTTAGTGCTAACGCAAGTGGCTCACAGGTCATCATGGCAAGGTCAGTTGTCCATCGCATGCACTCCACGCACAGCAACAAATGTGTAAGGACTGACCCGTTCGCAGCTTCGATCCTCAGTTACTAGGCAATCTGTACGCGACTCCTGCCTTCCAGAGAGACTTCGGCTATATGTACAATGGCGAATGGATTATCTCAGCGCCCTGGCAGACCGCCCTCTCGATGGGTAGTCCAATCGGTCAAGTCGTGGGCGCTTTCGCCGCCTCCTACCCAATGGAATGGTTTGGCCGCAAGAAGACTTTCGGAGCTTGTGTTGTCGTGACCGCAGGATTTGTCTTCATCCAGTTCTTTGCGCGGTCTCTTCCTGTGCTCTTCGCTGGAGAGCTGCTTGGTGGTCTGGTATCATTGCTCTTGAAGAATGCTGAGATAATGCCGTTGTCTGACTGTCGATAGGTATTGGGGACATACGTCGTCGTAGCACCCGCTTACGCCTCAGAAGTATGCCCTATAGCTCTGCGAGGTATCTTAACCTCCTGGATCAACCTCAGCTTCGTGACTGGCCAACTGATTGCCAACGGAGTCATTGCTGGCACATCGCGGCTTGACAACCACTGGGCTTACTCGGCTCCCTTCGCCGCTCAATGGGTCTGGCCTCTGGTCATCCTCATACTATGGCCATTCGCTCCCGAATCACCGTGGTGGCTTGTCCGCAGAGGCCGTGTGGACGAAGCCGAGCACTCCCTCCGCCGTCTCGCTTCGGAGAAAATCGACGTAAAACCCACCCTCGCCATGATCATCGAAACAGACAAACTCGAGCACGAAATGGAAACCGGAAGCTCCTACATGGACTGCTTCAAGCCCAGCAACCTGCGCCGCACCGAGATCAGCATCGGCGTCTACACCATCCAAGCCCTATCCGGCATCTACCTCGTAGGCTACGCAACCTACTTCTTCGAACTAGCCGGCCTAGCCACCACCCACGCCTTCGCCATGAGCGTCGGCTTCCTAGCCCTCGGCTTCGTGGGAACGCTCTGCTCCTGGGTTCTGCTCAGCTACGTCGGCCGTCGCAGGGTCTACAACGTCGGCCTAGCCACTCTCGTCATCATCCTCTTCCTCATCGGCATCATCGACTGCGCGCCCAACTACTCCGACCGCCCAGCCCTCGCCTGGACGCAAAGCAGCCTGATGCTCCTCTGGAACTTCACCTACGACCTCTCCATCGGCCCCGTCTGCTTCGTGCTGATCTGCGAAACGAGCGCGACCCGCGTGCGCAGCAAGGCCATCGCGCTGGCGACCGCGGTGCAAGCGAGCGTTGCCGTCGCCATGACCGTCGCCATCCCTTACCTCATCAATCCGGACCAGTTGAACGGGCGCGGGAAAATCGGGTTCTTCTTCGGGGGGTTGTCGATGCTTTCGCTGGTTTGGGCTTGGTTGCGTGTGCCGGAGACGATGGGGAGGACGTATGAGGAGCTGGACTTGATGTTTTCTAGAGGTGTCAAGACGAGGGAGTTCAAGCATTATAGAGTGGAGTGAAGAGAAGTTGATCGTTCTGCATTGCTACTGGCAGGTTGTCAGCAACCTCGATTGAGAGAGAGGATAGTATACGAACGCCTGTCGCTTTAATGAAATGATGTGCGGGACAATTACAATTACAAATCAACTCATCGGTCGTACGATCTGAAAGTTCCTTCCTCGCACCTCATCTCCTCATTTAGCAGTTCAGTCCGCTTCAAGAAGGCACGCCCTCGTAATCCCACCCATCATCAACCCTCTTCCGTCTCCTCCTGGTATTACGCCTATTAGCCGCACACTTGATGAAAACCGTCAAGATGGCCAGCACAAAAACAACAACCGCTGCAACAGTCGGGACCACCACCTCACGGCCCTCGCTCGACTGCTGGTCCTGGTACGGACACGTCGAGTTCTGCCCGATGACCCAGCAGCCCGCGATGTCGAGGTCGTTGAAATCCAGCCACAACAGTTCGTCGTCGATGTCGTGCTCGGAGCGGTACTCTCGCCACTTGGAAGCCAGGAAGGAGTTTTCTAGGGATGTGCGCGGGACGGCGAATTCGACGTCGCCGCGGCAGGCGTTTTCGGCCTTGTCGTAGGCGGTGTTGGCGTCCGAGATGCGGAAGTCGAAGGGGTTGCTGCCGTCGGAGGCGCGGCAGGTGACGTGGTGGATTTTGTCGCAGGGTTGGGCTTGCCAGCGGGTTGAGGTTGCGTTTAGGACGGCGCAGCGGTTTTTGGGGCTGGCGTCGTCTTCGTTGTCGCCGTCGTCGCTTGAGTTGAAGTTCTGGGGCTGGTCTTCTGCCCAGGACCACATCGTGCTCATTACGTAGGATTTGTAGGGTTCGATGTTGGTGTCCGCGGTTGCGTTGAGGAGGGTTGCGTTGAGAATTGGGCTGATGCCGCAGTCTGTGAGGTTACTGGCTTGGGCTAGACGGACGCTCAGAGATGTTGAGTCGGTGGTGGAACTGATGTTCGAGATGTGGTTTGTCGCCCATGACGAGTTGGCCTGCGAAAGAGAAGCGTCATCCGCGTTGAATATGCAGCCATTCGTGATAGTTCCGTTGGTTGCGAAGTCGACGTCCCGTCCATCTTGTATGTAACCGGGTGGGAAGATGGTTGACTCGTCGAGTGGAAAGTCGTAGTCCTGCATTCTCGAGTCTATGTTTCCGAACCCAACAAGCATTCGCCTTGCTCTAGCGAGTTCGACCACGCCTTCGCTGGGCCACCCGTCAGGAGTCCAGATGACGTTGTTATCTCTGTTCAACTCGTAGAACGTGTAGTCAGGTAACTGAGGTTGTCTCACCGTGAACCAGCTCCCTGGCTTGTTGAGATCATCGCGTTGGTCGCTTAGAAGCTGAGGCGTGAACAAATATTGCGAGTTGTTGGCAGTAATGAGGCTGCTTAGCATATTGTTTCCCTGCGGTAAGTTGTCCTGCGATGGAGCAACATCACCTCCGTCAGAGCTGGAGGCTGAGGCAGCAGCATAGATATTTAGAGTTATATATGCAGTCGTGGCGTTGAGATTGTCTTCGGTGTTGGAGAAGTGGCCGTAGAGTACTTCGAGGAACAGGTGGACATCCAGCTGAGTTGAGCACACATAATCTCCTACGCTCAGAAGTGTCTGATCATCAGGAGCTGGAGTGCTCTCGGGATTTGTGCTGTCCGATACAGATGTCGAGCTGTCCTCGGGAGAAATCCCTGCCGTCCGAGTAGTTGTTGCGGAAGGTACGGTGAATGCAGACATTGTCGACCGACTACTTGCCCTTAATACTGATGGCTCGTCCATGCTAGTCTGCCTGGGCCGCAATTTGACACTGCTTGGCTCCTCGCCATCATCTGCTGGCGGTGTCGCCCGCGCTTTCCTGCGGCCATCAAATCCATCCTGAGCGAGAGTGGCGCTCGTTGAAGGCGTTTGCGATGTAGTGGAATCTTGCTCCACGCTAAGCTGAGGTACAACCTCGCCCAATTGAATTGGGCAGAAACTCCATGTAGTGCGACTGACGTCCCAGTAGAGGTCGACTTCCAACCTTCGAAGCCCGGCTGCAAGCAGGTTCGAAACGCATTTGGTTGCGGACGCGGTGTCGTAACGATTGAAGGGAAAGCACGCCGAAGTCAACGATATCCCAGGAACGGTCACGAAGTTTATCGGAATGGCGGAGGACACGTCTCTCTGCGACTACAAGGACAGTTAGCAATGTTTGCTTTGGGTCGAGGTGAATTGCGCACCAATAGTCTGATGTAGTCGAAGTCACTGGGCGCCGCGTCTTCGTCGGGGTTGTAAGGCGAGGACGACATGCCCGCCAGCAAGCGATGCGCGTACTCGATATGCGGCTAGCGACTAGACAGGCATGACAAGTGAGGTAGGTCCGATATCACGTGGCAGCATTGAAAGTGGCTACCTAAAGTCACGATGTGGCGAAAGTCACTACTGGTTGTGAGGCGCGTGAAGTCCAACGTTGCGGCGATCTCCGCGTGCTCGAATCCCTGCTGCGAATCCTGCCACCAAAAGACACTCGTGCCGAACTCCAACTCGCCCGTTGAGATCTCCAGACTTGACACTTTATCCTCTGCAGGGGTGAACTGAAATGATTTCTACTGACGTCTTATATGGGTGTGGTGGACGTGTATGTGGGTGTGAGGAATATCTGAGAAGGAAGCACCTAAGCTCAGGTAACTCGACATTTAGTTACATCAGGCATCCTGTGTAGCTGTATGTTTCAGTAATAACAATAGCACAGAGAGTAGGTAGCATTCAAAGGTTGTCGAAATGACTAGTCTACCCTCGCCAGCGCTTTGTGTTTGTTCCCTTGTGTCTCGAACACTCCATAGACGGAAGCATGTCTTAGTCTCAGGTATATCGAGTATTGAACTTTCTTGCGAGATGGTCATCCGTGTCTCTTAGGTGAGTTCTCACTCACACACAGCTTCCCAACAGCAGAACTCTCATGAGCTTGGTCATGGAGGTATACTTGCGAACTCTTATCCATGCCAAAAGCGATGCGATAGCTCTTCTCGTCACATAATCACACTACTTCTTGCGTGATAGTGGAGTGAGCTGCCTCGAGATGTGTGTGTGGAGATACGCAGTTCGTCACCTGATCTACAAGGCATCCAGGCCAGGTATCTCACCACACCTCGTGTGCTTCCTTCTCTGGACGCAAGGTCCGTAAAGTCTCCAAAACGGCGAGATCCACACTGAAGGAGCCAGGGTCGAGTTCGTCGCCAGCCAGAAATATCCTAGACCCCTGATCCAAAGAGCACCACGACACGAGCGCGACGAGAAGCAAGCGAGAAACTCTCGACTCCAGCGTTGGAGCACTCGGCGTGTCAGCTACGGCTAGAGTACCACAGTTTCTCACTGGGCTACAGCTTTCGCTCCGAAAGTAAAATAGAGACAGAAGAGGCCGGCCGACGAGTCCTCCTCCGCCACAGTTGTCTCGCAATGGACTCCACCAGCTTGAAACAACTGCGGCCTCCACACACTTGGACCTGTGGTCACGCGAGACCTCAACCGTGCAGTAGTAGTCCAAATTGTTAGTAGCGTGCAGCGGCGAGCACAAGCTGTTCGTTCCTGCAGCCGAGTCCTACAGAATAGATCGAAGCCTTTCAAATGTGATGAGGAAGATGAAGGCATCGAGAAGAGTACTGAACACAGAGGCCTGAAACAAAACATTCAAATTTGTGCACGGGCGGCTTTTTCTTCTCCTGCGTGTATGAGCTCGTCATCTTTCCAGTCCAGTAGTCTCCGCGCAGCACGGCAACAGCAGAAAGCGGCAGCACAGAAACAGAGACAGCAGCGATAACGGATTCAAACTCTACTCTGATGACCCGCCCGTAGCGTGTCTTCGTACCGTTTCTTTTTGACAGGCACCGGAAGGCGTCTTCTTCCTCCCTCCCTTTCCCTCTAGTCAACAGGCCCACTAATGCTACCATTAGACATGTGCAGTAGTTGAATAGGGCAACATGCCAGAGTGGCAGGCACGGCAGGACAGGGCAAGATAGTGTGAAGGATGGGAGCCTTGGTAGGGAAGCCAGCCCACCCACGCCGAACCTACATACATACTACCTGCTGTGCTTAACGCGTCAATCGCTTGCCTTAACAGAGACTTGCATCATTGAAATCGACTAGTTCGGAACGCCAGGTCCAAGCCTAGTATATCGCTATTGAATCTGGTGATCTCGTAATGGTGTCCCACCACAGGCTACTAGTACGCAACCAGCAGCAGCAGCAAGCAGCCAAATTGCAATGCGAAACCCCCATTTTTGGGTGGATATTCGATGACTTCACTACTCACTTCACTGCGAATCCTTCCAATGTAATTTCCGCGTAGCTGGGAATTGGAAAGAAGAAAGTGGAGGCTGGTAGCTCGACCCCTGAGCTCCATACTGTATGTAGCCCAAACGGTTTTTTTCTTTCCCTTTCCGACCCTTTTTTTGCGTCAGCTTTCTGTCAGTCCTCGTGGCATGGGCAGGCGGGTCGGTAGATGAAGGTGTTAAAATAGCAGCCAATGTAATTATCACGGGTTGGGAGTGGTAGTAGTGCAGTGCGTGCGTGCTGTTTGGGCGGATCGACAGAGCCGTTCCTGCGGCCGGCGCAAAGGAGCAAGGCTTTTTCTTCTTGTTCTCTTTTCTTTTCTGATGGTGGACGAGTGGAGCAGGGTGGAGGAAGGGGAGGGAATCTGATAATCTGTTCGCTTGCCGTCTCTTCTCCCTTCCCTTGTTGGCGGTACGGGATGGGAAGAAGGGAAGCTGTGGGGTTTTTTCATTGCGGGTATTGGTGAATGAGAACGAGAATGATGATGGAGCGGTGAAGAAGGAAGGCCCACTCTTTTCGTCTTCCCTCTCCACTCCACCCTTGCGGTTGCCGTGGGGTGGTGTTATCAGATCTGCGTGCATCGCTAAGAAGGTTACGAGGGAGCCATTGGGTTTCGAGATTAGAGTTCGATGATATAGTGATGGCAATAGAGATAGATTGGTGGCACGGTGGCAGTGAGGTAACGAATGGAAATGGCACGCGGTTCGGGTGAAGGTAAAGGTTACAATGTGTTTTTTTGTTAGGATATTACATGTAAGCAACAATCGATGATGCGAAGCTACAGCTATAACAATAATCTCATATGTTCCTCCCGTGGGTATCTCCGAATGCCGCTGCCGTCTGCAAGCGCTCAAGTCCCTCGACTCGACAAGTCTGCGCGTCGATGACAATGTAGAAAATGGCTAACAACGTTGTTGTATGAGCTCGGCCTCGGCGCAAAAAACATGAGGCTGAAAAGCGAGCGCTGTGTGGGTATATGCAAAATGAGAAGGAAACGTAGCCGCGTGAGCAGCAAACCTCGATTGGTTTATGTTTCTTTTTTTTTTGGGTGGCGTCCGCCGGATTCCGTGTCGTCCATCATACAGAAGTGTAAGGGTGGTTTCTCATCCAAGAAATTAATGATTACAAGCGAGTGAGGTAATAGTAGTGGTGCAGGAGTGGTGGCGCGTTGGTGAATCTGCCATCAAGGTAGAATTCATAGCGTGATGTTGGAGAGGCTCATCTTGTCCTTCGGCGATCCCTCGGGAGTGTGGATGGAGGGCACGGGCGTGCCACGAGCCGCCATCAGGGCCGGGTCAATAGCCAGCTGCATGGACGATTTGCGGTGTTGTTGGTGCGACTCCAGTGCGGGTACGGCCAGGTCGGGGATGCGAGGCAATTGCACGCTTTGATCTGTGGGCGATGCTTGCATTGAGTAGCTGCTGTTGTTGCGCTGGGGCGTGAACATGTTCGCCTGGTGGAATTGTTGCTGTTGCGGGTGCTGCTGCATTTGGTACTGTTGCATGGGCGACGGCTGGCGGGACACGGACTGCATCTGCTGCATGTGTTGCATGGGTTGCTGCATAGGTTGTTGCATGAACTGCCTTTGCTGCTGGGCGTGGTACATTTGAGGCTGGGCGGGAAGGAAAGGCTCCTGGAGCATCTGAGGCTGCTTCATCTGATCCTCGTAGCGTGTGATGTGCATGGTGGGGACTTGAAAGTCGGTATCGCTCGCGAAGACATTGGGTGTTCCAAGGCTGAGCTGAGGAGCGGCCGATTGGCGACGGTCGCCGCGGTTGCCAGAAAGTGGAGGAAGCTCGATGGGCGAGCCGTTGTTGTGAGGTGAGCGACCAGAGATGGACGACCTGTCGGAGACCATTGAGGGAGCACCCTCGGCAGACATCTGTGAGTAGGTCGATGGCGATGGGAGAGGAGTCTCGACGAGTCCATGATGCCTCATGGCGTGAACGTTGGAAGGCAAGCTCATCTGCTGAGGGAACTGCATCTGAGGTTGTTGCTGGTACATGGGCTGCTGGAAGAACTGCTGAGGCATCTGTTGGGGCATCTGAGGCTGCTGGAATCCAGCGGGCATCTGAGGGTGGTTGAGGATCGGGACAGTCTGTTGTTGGACGGGTTGGCGAACAGAGACTTCCTGGCGACGGTGGTTGTTGCTGCGGCGGCGACGGTTCATTCCACCATTCCACCAGTTCTTGACGGCGTTGTCGCTGCGGCCACGCAGACGACGAGCGATCTCGGCCCAACGTTTGCCCATCTCGGCGACCATCTGCTCGATGAGAACGCCCTCTTCAGGAGTGATGGGATCATGGTTAAGGTTGGGCTTGAGGTTCTGGTGGAAACGCTCGCGGCACTGCTTGGGGGAGCGAGTGCCAATGGTCGATGAGATGCGCACCCAGTTGTGAGCACCGTGAAGGTTGACAAGGTGGAGCAAGTACTGGTCCTCGGTGGCGGACCAGGGTCCTCTCTTGTGCTGAGGCATGATGATTGAATTGATATCACCGTTGAGGTGTCGTCTTGAAGTTGTGTATAAGGAATGACAGACTTGGGAGCAAGTCAGTAACGGTGTCGTTGAGTTGAACTGGCAACGGAGCCGATGAGTTTCGAAGTCGTTGGTAGAGAGCGTGGATGGGAAGTGAGGTGTGAATGAGCGATGGAAGCAAACAACGGGCAGCGTACCTTTTGACGTTTGACTTGTAAGACGGATTGTTGTCGCAAGGCGGGAGCGTTTGGTTGGCCGTTATAATCCAACGAGTGGCGGGCGCAACGGCAATTGATATGCTGCTGGGATGCCTCCTGGGTGGGTTAGGAGGAACGGCTCATGTGAACACTTTCGCGCGCGAGTGAATCAGGGAGCAAGAGGGGCCAAGAACAGCGTTGCAGCGGTAATTTGGATTGGCTCCGGACTCGCACGTAGATATGTCGTGAGCTCTTCGGGCGCTATCGTCAGGCCGGTAGATCCCAAACTAAGCGCAAAAACGGGTGGAGTCTATGAGGGGCTGAACCAACCGCCAGCTACCCACGGACGGCGCTGCGAGTCAACGGCGCGGCAGTAGTGGCTGAGGACCTTGACGGCGGAGAACGGGGTGGTGAGCAGAGGTGAGCAGCGCGCTAAACACGGCCAGACGGCGGCGGCGGATGGGAGGGACAGGAGGGACTGCTGAGTAGCAGGCTGGGGAGCGGTGGTCAATGATGTGTGGTTAAAGGTGGTCTGAGTGTCCAACGTGTTCGTCTGTGTGGGCGAGATGATACAGAAGCACTGATGCTGGGTTCACAGGATGACTCGGTACTGTAGTGTCAAGTAGTATGTATGTATGCAGTCTCCCAGAAAGGACGGCTTATACATGAATACATACACAAATCACACACAGAGTTCGATCGAGGGTGCGAAGTACTATTCCTGTATCGACACCACGTAATGAATAATGATATGTAGCACTTTCAATGCCTGCCTAGCAGCAGGGCGCCGCTACATACACCAGAGTACAGGCCAACGACAAGTCGTCAAAGCCTGCTCGTACGCCGTCCGTGCGTGCATATGCTGCGATCCGACACGGTGGATAGACGATGCTCACAGGGGTGGGTGCGTTGGTATCGGGACTGTCATGGCGTGGAGGTGTGGCGCCCTGCTGTCTAGGGCATCCATGCATGTTGGAGGTATGCTCGAGGGTACCCATGTATTGCAGTATTGAAGTATCCTTGTAGGGTTCTTAGTCTTCCGAGTCCCATCGTCATACTCGAAGGGGTTTCATCAATCCAAGCTCACGGTATGATCAATCCCTGCTCAAAGAACTCACTCCATGAATTCCCAGCATGCTCGCTCCCAATAGCCACCCGCCACACAAAGTCGAAGCAGACGGCACCAACAGAGTGGCATATGCATGCTCGGACCGCTGTACAGCGCATTCGGCTACTGGACAGACCGGCAGACGTCTATGCGGCAGCGATCGCCTCTTTTGCCTTCCCCTTTGGTCAAGTGCACTCGCCGAATCGGGCATAGCGCGATCTGGATCTCAAGCGTGAGAGTGCAGAGCCGACGAAAGCCTGTGCTCCTTCGACAAAACGCTCCCACGAGGATGGGCCGATAGCGTAGACCGACAAGCCGACAGACGACAAACTGCATCCCGCATCCTGTGGCGGTGTCATGTTGTGCTGTGTCCAACTTTGCTGTTGTATCGCGGTCGTGTCGACGGTGACTGCAGTGATATATCCATCCATTGATACACAACACTGCCATTGCACCTACACTCATTCATTCATCCGTCCATCTCACTCCCTCCCTTCACCCTGCCCACACGTGTCATTGCGTGCTACTTCCCTTTCCGACGACACGCTTACTCGCGCCGCCTGTCTGTGCTGCTACTGAAAACGTCCGGGATCAGCTGCTTGTCTGCCGATCCCCAAAGAGGCTGCCAGGCAGGGGTGTGGCTGGTTTGGCGCCCCGTCTGGGAAGACTCTTCGTCCATGTTAGGGGGTGAAAAATGTCTTGCATTCTGCAAGACAGCATGCCGCGTCCATATGTCAACGGTGCTGTATCATAGTGCCTGAACACATACAAGGCTGCAACAATGCCATGTTCTCACGTGTGCCGCAGACCGAGACACTGCAATCACCCACGGCCGTTGAACGTGGAAAGATGTTTGGACGTGTATGCAACTCACGCAGGGGCAGCGTTCACCGTTGCGCCCAGCATGAGATGACTCCGAGGATCCTCATGTGTCGATCACCCGCGCCGTTGCGCGTTCCTGTCTCCCGCCACGGCGGATACATCACGCTGCTGAAGAGTGACGGCGAAACGAAGTCGCCTGTGACAATGCAAGAGTTTTGCTTCTTTTCACACTCGCGAATCGTGCCCACTGCAGACGTGATGTATGGGGCGATGCTGCTGCTGCTGGATGCTCTCGAAGCGTGCACCTAAAGAAAGGCTCCGCGCATCGTCACCACGGACTGCATCGGCGACAACAGGTCGAGGAACGTGCTTGAGGTACAGTAGTCAGCTGAACGAACACATGGGCTAGTGATTTGGAATGGAACCCTGGCCACCCACCCACTCGCTCGCTCGCTCTGCCATCCGCCTGCCGACCACCGGCCCTCCATCCACTGCGGAACAAGGTTAGCGGAGGCAACGTCTGAATCGCGGGTGCCTTTCCTACGACGCGCACCATACCATTCCCGGAAAGGCCATGCACGAGCCATATCGCACACCAAAAGGATGCACGCACTCCCGTTTGAGCGGTCAGTCGACGAGAAAGACACGCAACGGGCAGTGCGGAAAAGTCTGCGCGCCTAACCCTTTTGGAAGTTGTAAGTGAGACGAGTCTCGGGCGTTTGATAGACAGGCAGACAGCCAACGGTGGTGATCTCCTTGTCGCCTTGTCGCCTTGTCGTCTTGCCGCCCCGCCTCCACGACGATCGCCCGTCGACTTTCCCTATACAACGCCCTGTTACTACTGCCTTTGCCATATGACTTCTCTGTGTATATCTGCAAATGCCCTAGTCGCTCACGCCCTCTGCACAATCGGATGGTACAATATCATTTCACACTGAGACAGCCCCTCCAACGAACAAATCGTGCTTGCATACCGCCACTTCTGCAGTCCAACGTTGCTCGCAAGTCGCAATCTGACGCGTCCCGAGTCGCGATAGGGGAACCTGGAAATGTAAACAAATCCCTTAGTACGACGCCTGCTGTAATATAGTAATATAAGGCGTCCGAACAAAACCTCAGCCACGGCCCACAGCACAGCACTGTCTTGTTTCCTCGAATCGTGCAACCATGTGTTTTCTCCGAACTACATCCTATCTGCCTATCCTCCACACGCCATTAGCATTACTTCCAATCCTGCAGATCACTCCCGGGTCCTCTTGTCTCGACTAAACTAGTCCGCAATAGAGTCAACATCAATCAATAGCTTCTGCAAGACTGCAACTACTCACGAGTCACAGGCTATTCCGGCTCTGCAGGCCACCTGCAGCCTGGCACGCCTAGATCACGCCTTGCAAGTTTCCGACTGGCTCGCAAAGGGCTTTCTGTAGCCTGTACAGTAGTACTTCGCGGAGCCGGTCTCCCGCCTCGAGGCATCCGACAAGAAAATACAAACACCAAGCCCTGATGGTCGTGCAAGATATCGATCGCCCATCCCGACACCCTTGCTTACTCTTGCATATTCTTACAGGCACGACAGGCTCTCACGCTCGCTTTCCAGGGACTACTGTATGCCCGGTCTCGCCATCCGAGCGAAACTTCGCAGTCGTGGACTCGTGGCGGACCAAGATCTGGGGCAAGCCCGCACCGTTTCTGCCCTTCTGCACGATTAACTCGAGTCTCCACTGCTTTGGGTCCAGCGACACGTAGCCCTGTATGCAGTCTGCCTATCATAACCATTATCGCTGCGCAGATGGCGAGTGGTGAGTAGCGCCCTGACGCATCGTTGCCACTGAAGACTGGTATCATCGTTACGCTCGCATGCTATGTGCTAGGCCCTCACACCAGGATCGAATACATCACAAAGATGTAGACAAGATCACAAAGACTAGCAGGCAAGGGACCACCGTTGCGGGTCACAGGCGCCGCCATTTGTCTTTCCTCGACGAGTCATCGCCGCAACATTCTGATCAACACGTGGTTGACAGGGACAACACCGGGCTGCCTCAACTAGGCCCATAACGATTTACACTACCACTAGAACAGCCTCTCACGCCTCTATAACCTGCTTCTGGCCTCGACGTTGATCACCTTCCTTCCACCGTCCCTTTATGGCACACCCGAAGCAGGACCCCTCGCGCTACCGAAACTTTGATCCTGCGCTATCTTCACACCGTTTCTGCACATTACTTACTAGCAGTCACAGCAACAACACGAATGTGACCAATAAATAACTGTGGACGGAGGTCGAGCAGCTCGGGCCAATCTTGATCGCCATTGCCACGCTGCTCATCAGTGCGATTGCAGTTTTGGAGGAAACGTGGGTGAAACGCGCTTGCTGCGGATGATTCTCGCTGTCTAGACTACAGTATCCCGGATCCTTCTTGCCTGCTCCTGCCGTGAAGTTCGAGACTACAATCCACAATCCACAATTACTATTCTCGCATCAATCCGACTGGACCCTCTCGTCTGTCTGCATGCTTGAGAGCCGGCCGATGCGCCGTTCCAATCACCTTGTTCTCGGTGGACAAGGGTATCGAGAATAGTGCGAGGCATGGCTTGGCTTGCAGCTCTCACCTCCCAAGAATGCCTAGCAACTTGACCAGCTTAAAGGTACGGTGAGCGGGGGATGTGTCGGGCCGCGAGCGAAGCACTCAATACCACTATATACTGCCGCGAAGCACTCTTACTATTGTATATTGGCCTCGCCGGGGGTAGTGGGTAGTGGAGGTAACAGGCTGCCCGGTGGCAAGTCATCATCACCATGCAGCAACTCGGCAGACCAGATGGCCGTCATGCAGATTGGCAGGCGCCCAATGATGCACAGATACTGCATCACTGTTGTCGCCCAGCAAGAACAGCCGATCGATAGGTTCTATACACATGGATCTTGCCTCCTGCTTGAGCTGATGTCGGTGCAGGCAGGCAAAGCCATTGGGAAGGCCACCGATGTGACTACGGCACAATCGAGTCGAACCTTCACATGCATACCGACCCGTCACCACATACGGAACCTGCATCTGCAACCTGCAAAGCTCGTCCCACGGATCACATTCTTCCATCCCCCACGCACCGCTCTACTGAGAGCCAACTCTGTAGTCGCCAGCTGATCAAGGCTCGGTGGCTCGGTGCTCCTCCGACCGCAACACTAGCCTTCGGCATGCCGAGTCGCTCTAAGGGATAGAGAGAAAAGCCAAAGGAATTAAAGTGAACAAAAAGATCGATGCACTCCTAAGCCCGACCAACGCATCGGTACGGTGAGCAGAATTACCACGCGGCCCAGTCCCACTCAGCCCAGCCCAACCCAACAGTACAGTACAGCCGCGACGCGCCGCGACCCCAGTACCACCGCACGACAATCTGAGATCTCGATGAGCGTACCATACTGCAACATACCCCCATGCTGTGGTAAGTGGGATAGGCCTAACAACCCTTGCTCGCATTGCATTGCATCGCATCGCGTTGCAGCGAAGTACTTTGTGGCAAATGACAAACGTCAGGTAAGAGTCGCCAGTGTAAGTCCGCGGTCTGCACCACATATCCACGACCAATCCGCGAAGACAACGAGGACGACGACCAGGAACAGTGACAGGGATCTGGGCTACGGAATCAATCCCAATGGAGGAGTTTCATCTATTCCATCTTTATCCCATCGTCACCATTCTTCTTTTCGAACTACTGCAACATTTTCTTTGCCCTGCTTTTTTTCGCTCTCGTTACACTGCAGCCGGCACGACCGGGCCTTTGATTACCTTGCTTACCTTGCCCATGCCCTGCCCTGCCCTGCACCACCGCCCCTGCGTTCACTTTTCGCGTTTGCATCTTGCAGATATCCTCCCTGCAATCTTGCATTGCAGAGCGGGAAATCTCAGGAATAGATTGATTGCGCAGCAAGCGTGGTTCTTGGGTTGGACTACCCACCGACATACCACTGCAGGGAAGATTTTGCATTGTCCGTTTTGGGGCGTGGTCGGCGACGATCCGTGTCCGGGTAATATTCAGGTGCTATGTAGCTTGATGGTTTTGTTCTGTTTCAAGAGCCCTGAGGCGAGCGTACAGATTACCTATCGCAATTAGGCATATCGACCCGTTTGAATCGCTTCCATGTTCTATTCATCTATTAGCAGTAGCTGTGCCATACTGCGAATGTATATGCGTATCAATACACGTGGTGTGCACTGAGACCACGCCCATCAACAGCGATTGATGCGACAGAGCTATGCTGCACTTCTTCTATCGTTCCGTCAACGCCACGCTTACTCCTCGCTGATCAGCCCTAGGAAGAGAACCTCGATGACAATCGTCCATGCTTTTTAAAACAATTGACATCGCTCATTTCGAGAATATCGTATCGTCTGTGACATTTGAGATGATATACTGTTCCAGTCGAGGGTTAGGGTTGGGGTAAACATGGCATATCTTACAGGTTGATAGATCCAATACAAGCGAAATAGAGCATGTACAAGGGCTCTAGGTCTTATCACCTTCCGGATACATATGCAGGAGATGCTAATGACCAAAAGCAGGTCCGTTGGGAGACACAAAATCGAGATTTCCAGGACTATGAGGTGTCATGAGAATACTGAAGTCAGCACACAGTAGCAGAAAGCAATACAAAGGGCGAACAGGTCTTCTTCGTTACCGCAAACGACAAGATAGACGTAGAAGTCAGGAAACACGACTCAGGATGAATAGACGGAGTGAATCATGTTATCCAACAATGATGATATATCCTTTCCAAGATCTTCAAAACCTGCCACCATATGACTTCTATCGCAAGACGCACAAGGGTCGAAACCGCCGCAACCAAAATGAACAACTAATCCGCTAAATACGTGACAAAAAACCAAAATCAAAACCAAAACCAAAACGCCAAATAAATAGCTCTCATCTCAAGAACTGTCCTCCATAGAGAATCCGTGGCAACATCCCTCTCCAAAATCGTTCACTAGATTCGCGAATCACCTCGAGGCAAGCGATCCAACCAAATATCGCCACCAGTCCCGGCGACCCAGCGCTTCCACGCCTCCTCGTACGCGTCTTCCAAGTCTCTGGTCCACCGCGTGGTGTCGAAAAGCGCACTGCTCCAGCGCGACCGGAATAACATGCGTCTCAGCTCCATCAACCTGCCACTACCCCTGCCCCTCGCATGGCGCTCGTACAAAAGACCCTTGCCGAGAGCAACAGCCTTCTCCTCGTAGTCCTCCTCGCCACTAGCAACGAGCTCGCCCGCCGCGCGTGCTCCTTCCTTGTCTTTTGGCAGCGCACCGAGCAGAATCGAGGCGGCCATGCGCGAGCACATTTTATAAGCGTAGCGCGGGAGAGTCAGTAGCGGGGTGCCGCTCCACAGCACGTCTGCGGCGGTGGTGTGGGCGTTGCACTCGGGAGTGTCAAGGACGAGGTCGCATACACGAGCGCGAGAGATGTGCAGATGCTTGGGTGCGACGTCGGTGAAGATGATGCGGCCTGCGACCTCTGGCGTCGCCCACTGCCGCGCTGTGTGCAGTAGATGCGACTCTCCAAGGTCGGGGAAGCGGAGGAGCCACAGCACGGCATTCGGGACACGTGCAAGGATGCGGAGCCATGTGCGGAAAGTCGTTGGATCGATTTTGTAGAGTTGATTGAAGTTGGCGAAGATGATAGCATCGTCCGCAAGTTGAGGAAAGAGCTCCTTGCGCATCTGCCATCGACGCGACTGCTCTTCTTCCCAGCTCGTGTGATTATCCTTGGCGTCGGGCGCACTCTGTCGGTGATCGCAGCAGAAGAAAGTATCGCGACAGTAGATAATGTTCTCGCCATAGACCCAGTCGTCATTATCGCCCCCGCTGTTATCGTCGACCATCTGGTCTTCGAGATCAATGTTGCGGCGCCAAGGACGAAGAGTCTCAGGTGGCACTGCAGTCTTGTCTGCGAGCAGATAGTCGCACCATTCCGCACCAAGCGTGCCAGCGAAACCCATGAAAGACATCTGAATCGGCGCGGGACGAGCTGCGAAGACTTCGTTACGGGCTCCGCGAGTGTACCCGTTCAGATTGACCAGGATGTGTATGCCGTCATTCACAATCTGAGATACGAGGCGTTCGGCAGACCACGCGCTCGCATCACAGAAAGCGGGCGCTTCCTTCTCGATTTGCCGTCTGTGAATCGACTTGTCGCTTACGGTAGTGGCATAGCAGTAAGCCTTGACACGTGTGGTGTTGTGCAAACCAAAGACGGACTGCATCAGATGTGCAAGCGGATGGTTGTTAAAGTCGGATGAAACATAGCCAACACGCAAATATGGAGCCGGTGGGTTTGGCGGAGGGTAAACTTGTCGCGGTAGCCACGGTGATCGAAGAGTGCAGACCGATATGCGGAGACCGTTCCTTTGCGAGATGAGTCGAATCTGCTTAGCAGACATGGGTGCGGTGAACGTGTGGAAGGGCAATACCGTTGGCGCTGTCGGTACCGAGAGATTGGCGGGCAGCATTGGCCGATTGTAACTCGAAGTCGGCCTTTGCTTCTTCAGCACATGCACGTCGTTGTACCACTGCCAGCCAATCCGACGGATAGCGCGTTCGACAAGCCTTGTAACCCGGGCGCCTTCCCAGTTCTTCCCAGCCCACGACTTGATCGTCTTGTAAAGACTGTCTTCTCTCTCCTTGCTGTCCTGGGCAGGAGCTTGAAGAGTCAGTACCTGTTGGACAACTTCCTTTAGCGTAGAAGGTCCAAGAGTAGCACGACCCCAGCTCTCTCCATCACGCAGCTGTTTCTCAACAATGTCGACAACACGCTTGATCCACCCTGAGCTCGTCGCACCCGGTAGTCTCGCATCCAGTAACATGCCTGAAGCATCAACATGCCACCTGTCACGCTTGCCACCATCGTCGGCAATACCACCTCTCGCCTGCCAGCCGCAGACAGAGTTGAGGGCATTGGCCAAGCCGCAGACAGCTTCGGCAAACTCAGGACTGACGTCGACCGCACGCTTGTAAAAAGTGATAGCGTCACTGATTCTACCCTTGTCCTTGACAGCGTTGGCGAGATTAGCGAGAGCAATATCGAACTTGCCATCACACTTCACCGCACGCTCGTACATGCTGATCGCCGCATCAAGTTGTCCAATATCCTTGAGAAGGCTGCCAAGATTGGTGTAGAGGTGAGCGTGATGTTGGTCGAGCTGCAACCCATAGTTGTAGTATTGCAAAGCTAGTGCAACGCCACTACCAGGCACAACACCCGGTACGTTGATTTTCCGCGATACCTGGGCTTGTGGTGCGACTTGTTGCACGCTAGCGAGAAGGATACCGACATTGTTTGCAGTGGACGGTGACGGCTGCAGCGACAGTGAAAGATAGTATAGCGCAAGGATATCGCGAACACCGCATGCGAGAGGAGTGACACCAGCAGCTCGGCTGGTATTCGACATGCCATCCTGGAAGATCTTCGCCAAAGATAGAAGTGAATTACTCGTAGTGGATATGACCGCCTTGCGTGGAGTGCTCTGTGGACCGCCCAGCACGTGCTGGAGTCCAGGCAACTCACCGAAGAATGGGAAGCAGAGCTTGGCGGTTGCAAGTGCTTGCTCTGGTGTCAGTAGTATTGGTTCCGTCGACAGGACACGAGCACGTTGCTCGTATGGGTGGTGTAGGTTCGCCGACACTACTTTCAATATGTGATTGATCAAGCCTTGAATGTTGTCATACTTTCGCCCTGCCGCGATGAGCACAGCATCCTCGAACGCACGCGCCGCACCTCGGTTATCGCCAGTACCGTAGAGCATGTTGCCTTTAGCATGAATGAGAGCGAGGATCCGCCCATTATCGCAGCCGGGAATTGCGAAACCGCTGGATCCAAAACCAGGCTCAGAGCCTCCAACTGGATCTTTCCAGCCAGGTACAGTCTCGGCATCGCATTCGAAGTCATACGACATCTTGTCAGAAATCTCTGACACCACAGGCGAGCGGCTGGCGTTGGAAGAGTCGCATTCGCTCTGTTTGTCAGAGGACTTGAGAAGACCTGAGCTCTTGGGATAGCGCAAGTTTGCTTCCACGTACTCGATAACTTTGATGGCGTCACAGCTTCTGTGATCGGTGCAAAGGAGCCCTATCAGGTGTTCAACCGCTTCAAAGTGACTTGGCGCAGATTTCACGACCTTCATCCAATTCTGCTCGGCTTCTTGCCTCCTCCCCAGAGCAAGCATGGTGGCGGCGAGATTTGAAAGGGCTTCCAGGTGCTTGGGATCCTGTTCAAGAACTTTCGAATACCACTTTAGGGCTTTCTGATAATTGCCTAGGCCATAGGCAATGCAACCTCCCAAATGCATTCCTTCGGTCCATTGCCAACCTGTCTCTTGACAAAGCTTCGTGATGCGCGAAAGTGCCGACTTTGCTCTTGATGGTGGTGAATTGTCGTTTAGTGGAGAGTTCGACATGGCAGCTTGTGCAGCCGATCCACTGGATCTTCTGAGGGTGCGATTTTTCTCTTGCTGGTGTTTTGTATTACCCATGAGTTGATCTTCCTTGTGATTGAGCTCTGATGCAGATGGTTGGTCATCGTTGCCATTCGGATGTGAGGTGCTTGACAGACCCATCGTAGGCGATCGTGCTTTTGGAGTCTCCACATCATCGCCATCCCAATCCTCCGTTGCACATGCCTTCCCGGCAGATTGTCCACTTGTCGGGTCTGAAGAACGTCGGAATCGTTTTTCCATGATCTCTCTCGGTATTGTAATGGATTTTCGCCGGTTGCCGTGGAAGGAGTGACCAGCACGCGACAGCTTAGGCGGTTGGGGATAGAAGCTAGGCCTCTGTACGACGTGGGTCTGTCCATCGATTTGTCTGGCAGCTTGCTGCTGTCGTCTTGTGTGATGGATAAATGCGAGTAAATCTCGGTACTGTTGCAAGGCCCAAACAAAAGTCGAATCTCGCTGCTGCCCATTCGGTGAAGAAGGCCCAAGTTCAGCATGTATCTCCTGAGCCCGTTGTTGACCGTGGTACAATTGATTCGAGTTTGCAAATCCGGCTGACTGTGGCGCGTGCTGCATCGGATCATGTGGGAATGATACACGACCTTGCTGAGCGACATCTCCAAACTGTCCGTAAACATGTGGCGCTGAATTTGGGTGGATCGGTGTTGAATAGCTCGGCGGAACTCCGAATCCATTTGAATTTAATACTTGAGCCTCATAGCTATTAGGAGGAGGGCCCGGTTGATACATGCTAGGTTGTGGTGTATAGAGAGGACCGGGTAAGGATCCAAGCCAACCGCCATGCGGAGGCTGGTAGAATCGTGGGTCTCGGACGGCGGCTGGTCGGTACGGTACGAATGTTCCATCATGCCAATATGGTCCGTAGGGACCCGTGCCTTGACCACCGGAGGCTGTAGGACCTAGGTACTGGAAAGAAGGTTGCAAGAACGTCGGTTGGGTTGGGATGTAATAGTGCGGCACAGTGTTGTACTGTTGCTGCGGCATTTGATTCAATACGGAGTCCATGACAGGGAATGAGGAAGGTGGCTGTTGATGTTGCGTCGAAATCCAGCTTGGGGAGTCGACGGAGTACAAGGGTGACTGGTGACCGTACTGACGTTGCTGTTGATGTTGTAGAAATGTTCGCTTACTGCCGGGTGCGATCGAGTGCGACACGTGTTGTTCAATTGGCAAGTTTCGGGGTACAAGCTGGTGCTTGTGTGGATTAGGACCTTCATCGGATTGGTAACCTGCCGTTAGAGTGCCATTGGGTGTCTTCCGCCTCAAGGTATTCTCGACCCGAGACGATTGATCACCGCTCAAAAGCGCAGCATCAGTGCTGTACCGGTTGCTCGGACGGTGAATTGGCAAGGCATGTTGCTGCGTCAGATACGGCATTGCGTATTGTGCAGGCGTGTTCGAAGACGGCGTCGGTTCACACCGCACGACGTCCGCACTCATATTGGAGGCGCGGGAAGGAATCGTGAATTCGTAAGACCGGTGGTAGCAGAGAACGCGAGTGGATTCACGGGCAGAACTGCGTGCCTATACCCTGCCGAAAGCTCTTCGCATCCACTTCGCATGACATCTCGCGGCTGCGGTCCAGTATGGGCTATCAGGATTGTGCTCAACTTCTCTTACAGAACTGGGCGATGCGGTCCCGCTTGCGATATATGCGCGCGAGTGACTGGTCCCTAAGCTCCTCTAACAATAGTCCACCGGACAGAAGGTGACCGCGGTATACGGGTACAAAAGTGCAAGTAGCCGCAGAGCGTCGCACGGGAAGCGGATAGATTGGCGATATATGGGCTGAGGGCCGTCTATGCGGCAGGCCTGGTCGCGCGGGTCGCGAAACAGCGGGCAGCAAGCAAGGAAGGCGAGGGATGGATTGGATCGGCTTGAGGCACACCTTTCGGCTAGGCGCAGGTGGTTTGCGGTTGTGTGCAGCAGCAGTCGTGGCGCGCGTCGGACGAGGCCGGAGGGCGTGGCGGAGTGGTGTTTCGAATGGTGTGTGAGGGAACGAGTGGGAGGGTAGCTGCTGTTGACCGCTACCGGAACGGCGGATGGTGAGTGAGGTGTTGATGTGAGGATGTGAGGCTGTGGCAGTGGCAGAGAGGCGGAAAGATGCGTGTCTCACTCTTACTCGTTCAGCCCTGGGAGAGAGATTGTGAATCTGTCTGCCTGCTTGCCTGCCTGACTATGCCCAAGTGTCTCTGCCTGAGAGCTTGAGGGTGTATGTCTGGCCGCGACGCGATCAGCACACGAAGACGAGTGAGGTGCTGTGAGTGAGCAGTGAGGTGTTGTGGTGAGTGAGGTAGAGAAATGGTAGAGGTAAGTGAAAGATGCAATAAGGAATGATCACCTGATTACACGAGACAGGGTTGCATGTAGGTAGATCAGCTCCAAGGCGGCGCAGTTGCAGGCCGCATGGATGATAGACGACACGATGGACGGGTCAGCACAGTAGCGGGCAGTAGTGGTCTCGCCAGGCTGCAGGTTGATGTCCGTATAAATTCATTCATGCCGTGTAGAAGCACTTACTGCCACTTACTGCCACTTACTGCCACTTACTGGCTGCCGCCACGTCGAATCAGCTCGCATCCTCCTCACTTTGTCGCAGAGTGATGTGGATCGACACAAAGCCACTGCGCCGGCCCGCAAACTGTCGTGTGGCCTGACTCTCTTCTGCCCTGCTGCCCTGCCTCCACAACGTTATTCTTATTATTATCACCATTCTATTCTTTGCTGCTGAAACTACCCCGAATGCTGCTGGCTGACATGGACTCTGGCATTACTGGACTCGAATGGAAGATCATGCTGTCTTTGATGCCATCTACTCTCTCTGACACCGCATAACTCACAACCTCACTTACATCCACTCGCACATGCAAGGAATCCCTCGTCAGCGCCGCCAGCGTCCGAGACCCAGTCTCCACCACTCATCCCCCACACCAAAGCCTCTGGTTCGCGTGGCGTGCGTCTTGGTGGGACGGTATGTACAAGGATGCCGTGCCGATCTCGTCAAGCCCTGCCGCTCACCCATCCTCTCGTGCGACAGATAAACTGGGACAGATCTGGGCGACATCGGCAGTGAAAGGTTCCGATTGGATTTGTCACCTGAGAACGATCCAAATCCTTCATCACCGCATGCCTGTGTGCTGTCTCATCACATCCTACACACGTGACGGTGTGATTGTTTGTGATGGGCTCCATAATCTTGTGCAAGGCTTGCATTTACTAACAGTACCGCCTCTTACCATATGACTGATGACCTTGCTCACAAGGATGTTCATCATTCACAGTTATACTAGTCATATGGTCCAATATCCTATGTGGACCTTTACTGAAAATTCGTCCTACCTTGACCAACAGGATTGCACTTGAGGAGTTTCCAGGACCGTGTCTTTTCCCCTTTTCTCTAGTCTACTTGTACCCCAGGAACAGGAAAAGAAAAGAAAGGACTTTCTCTGGAGTCTGGATCATCTCACACCATCCCGAGATATCATTCGTCATGCCTGAACAATTCTAGCAACACCAGACGTCTTCCCTCGAGCTTTGTTCCTGAACCAACTTGCACTGAATCTACCCGAAGGATTCGACCCATCGTCTGGCTGGGCATGGGACTGGACTTGGAGTTGAGCAAATCCAGTCTGTGACGATGCAGCGGATCCAGAACTCGGAGATGGTGGTAATGTGCTCGCCACATCCGTGCCATAACCAGGCCGAGTCGCGAGAAACTGTTGCCAGCGCAAGACGTGAGGCTCAAGGTATTGTATTGTCTCGTCCTCAGACAACCCCAATTTTCGCGCCTCAGCCTTTGCGTTCCGATACAAGTCGATCTCCCCGGACTTCGCCAACTGCCATCGTTCTTCTTCCGTGTTTGCTGTGATGAATGAATACACGTCAGATCTCGCTTGTCTTGAATGTTATTGAGGCCGGAAACAATACTCACAAGAATATCCCTTTCCTACGTCACCCTTTCTCGATCTCCTCAAACTGCGAATGATACACAACCGCAAACGAACGTCGTTCCTCCGATCAACATCTTCGACGTGCCAAAAATCCTGCCTATGCCCAAGGAATGCGTCCGTCCGACACAAAAACTCATACCCAAGCACCAAATCCACAGGGAGACTCGGCAGGACATAAACTTCCGTGAGATGGGCCTGTTCATGTTCATCCGCACCGAACTTCCACGCCACATCCTTGATCACGCCGCGCGCTTCCGCCGACGACCCGTCAGCGAACCCCAGCAAGATACGATGTCGCTCGTCGTCATCGACCGCGAAGCCATTGGCTTGAGCGAACTTCGCAGACATCACTGATACATCCGCTCCTGTATCCGGCACGGCATCCACGCGGACGCCATTGACCCTGCCGCTCACATACTGCTGCGATCCGAGGAAGTGCACTCTGCGTATGCCGCGACTGACGGCCTCGCGGATCTTGCGGCCGACTCGATGGGCGAAGCGCGTGAAAGTTTCGCTTGCACGCAGGAAGGTGCTACCGAGGATGACGTCGTGGACGCTCTTGCGTAAGACATGGAACGTCAAGTTGTGCTCTTCTGGTTCTCCGGCAAAGGTGAAAGGCAGCGTTGTGGTTCCGGCAACGCGGATTGTTGAGCCATCGCCAACTTTGACGCGCTTTCGGGTATTGAGATCGATCCTGAGCCCATGTTTTCGTGCATAGGCCAGAGAGATGAAGTTGGTTGCTGCTCCGGTGTCGGGAAATGCTGAGACTTCGATGTCCAAGATGCAGCCGTTGATGGTGGGCTCTTCGAAGGTTTGCGAAGGCTTGGTGGGCTCGGTATTCAAGCGTCCGCGTTCCAGCAGCGATACAAGTTCGTCTCTTTGCAGCATCCGGGTTAGCAGCTGGGATTTTTGGTCTGACAGTGTCTCTTCCATCTCTTCGTCATTGAACACCTTTAGAGTCTGTAGTTCTACTATCCAATCCCAAATATTTGAGCTCGCAGTATGATTCAGCACTTTCAAAAAAGCTGAGCAATACGATGTTTGTCTCGCCGGACATAGCGTAAGGTAATCGAGCTTGCGCTCAGTGCTAAGCGCCCTGATTTGCACAAGGCTGCAATAGCGTCCCCATAACCCAAGACGTATTGTGGCCTTGTCCACAACTGTGACTCGTAGTTCCTGCAGAAAGTCATACACGCCAACCCACGGCTGCAAACGCTGAAGGGCTGAATAAAAGTTACATTAGCTCTTCACACAGAATTCGATTCTGAATCACTCACTTAACGAAGAACCACGTTGTTGCCATTTGGCTGCTTCGGCTGCGAGGGCAGAGAGTGTAGCGAGTTGCTCAGTCGGACTGGAAGGCATTCCAGCCATCGGCCCAAGTTATGATGCCAGAGGGCGGCAACTATGGAAAGGAGGTAGACGGACTCGTAAACCGAGTGGTGTATCAGTATTGTGTAATATCTTGCGGGGCGCGTAGAAACAGAAGAGTTGACCAGAAATCAAACGGCAGAAAGTCGAG
>Ga0265797_10001284_pt1 | contig 44397 bp, 38 predicted proteins | sample P2T30metagenome_FD_192433 | JGI IMG/M metagenome (GOLD analysis project Ga0265797, IMG submission 192433) | Plant litter microbial communities from East Loma Ridge, Irvine, California - P2 T30 | ecosystem: Environmental > Terrestrial > Plant litter > Unclassified | place: USA: California...
CATACATGGTATAGATGTGCCTTTTTCGACGCGAAGGAAATGCTCTTGTACTGCACTGTGTGATCAATTTCAAGCTCACGGTGCGAATGTATTTACTCGATTTGAGATGGTTTGTCGAGTTGAAATGAGTTGAGTCGTGCTGAGTTGGTTTCATCGTATGGCGTTGTTGAGTTGATTTGATTGCCCTGCTTTGATTAGATTGATCTGATTGATTGATTGATTGATTGATTGATTGACTGACTGATTGATTGACTGACTGACTGACTGATTGACTGCCTGCTTGCTGGCACCCAAGTCCCAAACCAAATACTGGCAAGACAAGAGCATGGTCTGAAAGAAGAAAAGAATGGCATTACATATATCGTTATTACTAGCATTAATTGAGCATCACCGCATAAACCGCTCGGCCGAGCTCGAATCCAACATCCAGCACCAACATCAACTCCTCTTACCCATCTCAACACCCTCGAGATCATCCCAATCCTCGTCAGCAGCAGTAGCACCACTGCCGACCTTTCTCCCTACTAAGATACCCACAGCCGTCAATGCGACGGCAACCAGGAACCAACTTTCGAACCAGCTTTCGACAAACTTGGGCTGTAGAGGAGCGCCTAGAGCTTCTGAGATGACGCTGCTGACTTCGGCTGGCAAGTTACTTCTAAGCAACAGGGCAGAGCTGATGACGTAGGCGCCAGCGATCTGAGAAATGACGAGCGGCAAAGAGGTCTGAGCGTGGTGTAGCAAGGCTGGAGCAAAGCGGGCGAAGAGGCGGAAAGTCTGCAAGACGGCGTTGAAAGAGGCTAGCAGCATGATGCCGGAGAGCAAGAAGGAGATCTGACGCGACCAGGCGGCGCGGTCGAGGTTGCTGTCCCAGTGCGTCGTCAGCAGGGCGAGGACGTTGTTAATCGGATCGCTGGTGGCGAAGGTTGAGGAGGGCTGCCACCAGCGGCGCAACGAGGAGAGGGATGTTGCGAAGATGCGGTAGGCGCAGTAGAGGGCGAATATGGTGTTTACAAGCGCGAGTAGTTTGCCGGACTTGGTGTGAGAGCGCTGTTGTTCGGCAAAGCGAGTGCGCATGGTTGAGAGAGAGGCGGAGAGGGTGCAGCGCATTGTTTCGAGGCCGGATATCTCCATTTCGAGAGAGCGTTGTTCTTGCGCTTCTGTGCTTCCGCGGAAGTTACCTATCATGCGAGTGACGAAGCCAGATTCCTGTTGTGAAGGCGCAGACTCTGCCATCTTACGTTGTAGTGCTCGTAGTCGGCTCTGCTTGACAGCAAGCATCTCTTCTGTCGCAGTCAAACCAGCCTCCTTTCGCGAGATGTCCGTCTCCCTGACAGGTCTGTGTCGAACGCCAAATGTCTGCCAAAGCGAAGAGACGGCAGCAAATCCAGCCAGCGAGGCCATCAAAGAGATGCCGATAATGCCTATCCGCTCGAGACAAGCCTCGGTGAAAGCGTGGCCGTCGTCCAAATGCCCTCCCGCCTCGATGCTGTGAAGGGAAGACAAGACGGATGCTTGCGGGATGTACCAGAAGACGACCAACCACGCTGTGAAGAGAAGCACTTCCAGCACAATCCGCATGGTAGGCTTCATCGCGCGCTTGGTCGAGTGACCGTCAGCGGGAGACCCCAGGGCGGTCTTCGCAAGTCCATGCAGTTCGAGCGCGGGCGTGACCAGAATACTCAAGACCAGTAATAAGCTCAGTGTGACTTTCAGCGCCAATCCTCGTGCAGCCGGGTGTAGCGAGTCTGAGATCTCACACATCAGCAGCACGACCAGCACTGCGGAGAGGCCCATGCTGGTCGCAAAGACCAGAGAAGCGAGTTTTTGCGACGAAGGCCGCGCCAGCTTCTTGACGCTGTATGCCATTCCTTTCCCACCGCTACTGCTGTCTCTGTCTCTATTGTATTGCGGCAGCGCATCCTTTGCGGGCCTACTCTGCGCATCGCCGCTTAGCAGAGGGAAGAGACGATGCCATGCCAGTAGCGCGGCGATCAGCCATGTTATGATAAAGGGTGAAGAAGACCATAGCAATGTCCCTGGTGAAGCGCTTTCCAGACGGCGGGTAAGGTACGAGGGCTTGCAGGCGTTGCAATCGTCGTCGGTCGGGAACATAGCGATGTGTGTATGTTGAGAGGTGGATGAAAGGCAGGCAGGCAGGGTCTCGATCAAGGTGTGGATTGATGAAGGCTAGAGGTACGGTTACGGAGAAGTGGCAGTGGCAGCATCGAAGCGAGCGCTTCTTTTGGCGGAGATGATGGATGTGGAAGGCGGTGGCATGGTGTAAGATAGATGTAGTGGACTGCAACGATAAAAGGCAGTGCGATTGGTGAGGCCATTTGCCTTCCCGTCCCCAGGAATCGTGGCGGCCGGTTGCCCTTGCCTTGCGCGTCGGAGGGTAAGCCAACGCGTTTGAACGGCGCGGCCCCAGCGATCCAGCCTTCTCTTGTCCTGTGCTTGAATCCGAGACGTTTTGAAGACGACGACAACGCAGTGACAGCTAGAAAACGTTGCTCGAAGACACCTACTCACTTTCGAATCCCAGCCAACACGTCCTCCACCATGAACAAAGGAAGCCTCAGAATAAAACTCGAATTCTTCGCTGCATTCGCGACCACGTTCTTGGCGACAGACTATTTCTGGTACAGGCAGAAATTCGAACATGTCAACTCTCTGTTCTGGGCGCGTGTGCTGGACGGCAGCAAGGTTAAAAGCACTGAAAATTTGCCAAGCGGCCGCTCATTACACCATCATCACTTTCGAAAATCGTTGCAATGGCATTGGAAGAACGAATCTACGAAGTATCCTTGTTCACAAGCGACAACCCGAACACCAAGACACCAAAAGACATTTCAAACTTTAAGTTTTCCTCCAATACTCAAGTCCACGGGATTCTGAAGAAACCACGAGATAATGACACCGGCTTGCCATCCGTAGGCGTCGGCTCACTAAAGCAACACCAAAGTCAGCATATCTGAGACATACGAGGGAACTGCACAGGGGAATGCTCACTTACTCAAGCTCCGGCTCCTCAGGAGCCATGAACTCTTCGACGACTTCAGCGCCGTCATAAGCAGCGTCTGCGTCGTAGTCTTCAGAGTCCTCGTCTTCTTCTTCGTCGACTCCGCGGGTTTGCAGAGGTTCGTCGTAGCCCTCGAGAGAAGTGTCGACGTTCTTGTCGCCGAAGTCTGGGAACTCTTCGTCTTCTTCATCCTCAACATCGCGGGCCTCGAGCTCCATACCTTCCAGCGACGTGTCGACCTCCTCGTCGCCAAAGTCAGGGATCTGGACCTCCTCGTCATCAATGTCTTTCACGTCGCGCGCGTCCAGTCGGTCGTGCTCAGCGTCTTCAATATCGTCTTCAAAACTACGCTCAGTGACACCAAGGCTGGCGAGAAACTCCCTGTGCTCGTCGCTGTGGAGGTAGTCGTCATCTGCGGCGATCTCGTCGTCGGCAAGGTCGCGGGCTCGGATGACCTTGGATTCTTCATCTTCGTCGTCGTCGTAGAAAGTATCGTAGCCCTCGAGCGAGTAGTCGATCTCGTCGGCGCTACCGTCGCTACGACGTTGAAGGATTCCTGCATCGTAGCCCGAAAGGTCTTCTTGCGAGTCGTCGAAGTATGGCCCGTTAGAATCATCGTCGTCATCGTCGTCGGAATCCTCATCATCGTCGACGTCGCGTGCGTGCAAAAGGCCTTCGAGCGAGGTGTCGACCTCCTCATCACCAAAGTCAGGGATCTCGAGGGTTTCGGTACTGATACCGCGAGCGTAGAGCTTCTCAAGTTCATCGTCGTCGATCTCATCAATGTCGAAATCCTCGATCTCAGCGCCATCGGCGTCACGCGCGTGGTGCGGCTTGCCGTGGTATTTCTTCAGACCTCCCTTCGTCGCGAAAGGCTTAACCGTAGGAATGACCTTCTTGGACAACCAAGAGGCCCATTTGGCAGGCTTGTGCTGTCTGTTGCCACCGACATTCGCCCAGCCGGCCTCAGGCTCGGGTTCGGCTTCAGGCATGGGTTCGGCTTCACGCGCGATGTGCCATGCACCGGCATCGTGCTCCTCGCCGTACTTGTATGAAGGAGCGGGGCCGCCGTGAGCTGCTTCCCAGACCGCCGTTCTGGCCGGTTCGGGCTCGGGTTCGGCATCGCGCTCGAAGACGTCTTCGGTGGTCGAGTCGCTTTCGTCGCTTGTGTAAGGGGAGGGGATTTGCTTTGCGACGGCCGCCGAAGCGAGCGTGGCGAAGGTAACCAGGCAGAGGAGATTACGGAAGTACATCATGGTGTTTGTGTTTTTGTTTCTCGAGTACGCTATCTTCGCGTAAAGGGGGTGGGCGTGGTGATTATGATGATAGTATAGACTAGAGGGACGGGAAGGGCAGGGACAATCGTTTGGGGCGCTTACTTGTCATCATCTCGAGAGGCGCTATTCAGCGCTGCGGTATGGGACTCCCGTTTCCGAAAACGGACAATGAAAGTCCAGGGCGCTGAAAGCGTTCGAGCGGGTGTTTGCAAGTAGCCGAGTTGAGAGAACAAAGATTGTCCATTGTTGACGGATGAGGCGCCGCACTGAATGAGGAGATACTTGACTGAAGGATCGCAGTTCTCTTCGCAATGAATGGTTGGGCTCCTGTAGTCATCAAAGAGTGTTTCACTGGAGTCCTGCTCTTATAGTTGGAAAGCAAAGCAGTTACAAGGTGCAGGTCCCGTTGGTGAACAGCTACTGCCATCAACGATGTTTGTCGCTGGAAGGTATGGTTGAGAGGCATTATTCGGTAATAGTACAGACTCGACCAGCAAGACCTTCGTGAGGTATTCTTCGTTCACGGACAGAGACTCCGCCGTCCACGGATTGTCCACAGTCTGTCGAGATCGCATCTGTCTTGCAGCTTGTTGAATGAGATACAAGTGAGAGCCACTCTGCACGGGTAATCAATGCTCATTTGTGCTGTTCGTAAGACTGGTCATACGTGTGGATTTCTATCAAGCTATTAGCGACCATCGCAGAGCATACCGCGACGTGCCAAGACACTGGTATGGAATGTGTCTGGAGTTGCAAATCCGCGCGGTCGGAAACATTACCACGGTCACGGCCGGAACAGGCTAGCGACGTGCCTGCATGCGACCCCTGATCCGTGCATATATTGTGATGTCAAGTATATGGCGAGCGCTCGGTGAAAGTGACTCGTTCCTACATCCAGCCTCTGCAGATTCAACGAAAACACATTTGGACTTGTGACGACAAAGTAGCTTGCCTAACGCCTCGCCGCACTGTACATAGCAAGGCGTACAGAGCGAGCTGCGATCTCGATTTCAATGGCTGGAAGGTTTTGAGTGATCGGCTGACTGTGATGCTTTTGAGGCTCTCGGGGAAGCAAACAGTGTCCCGTTAGGCTGTGGAGTTGGCGTCGCCGATCAGGTGTCATCGGCTGGGATGGTAGAATCGAAGTGTTTTATTGGAGATGATAGCATGAAGAGAGCAAGTTGATGATAAGCTGACACAACTCCTTCAGCTGCAAGCAGATAAGGATGGTGAAATCATTTGTATGCTGTAATAGTGATGGGGCGAGATGCTGCCAAAATCTTACCAGACACACATGTGGTGTATGCAAGTGATAAGTTTGCACGTTTGTAGCGGCATGAGTCGTGACTCGGGGTGCATTGCATTAGCTTCCTTCTCGAACTTCGGCACGCCGCGATGATGAGACAGCAACGGGAGAGCTTATCATTGGACAGGCCGCGTGGTCGGCGTGCTGGGCCTCGTGCCGGCATTTTCTGTTACTGCTCCCCGTACGAGCCGGGCGCGCACACTTGGCCCTCGCTAGGATGAGCGTGCTCGCAAACAAACATGGCATGGCGCGCGATAATAGCACGGTGGTGATATTGATGTTGTAGTGGAATGTTGTTCGCGATACACAAATCAGTGTGGTGATACAAACCACGGCTGCGTTGTGTCACCAGCGGCGGACAGCGACGTGCAAACGTAAAATTATAGAGATTGGGCAGAGAGAAAAACAAAAGTGTGCGACATCGGGTGGTGGATGTGATTGGGTATGAGATGACTGGAGATGGTGTAAAATAGAAGTATGTAATGTACAGATGAATTAGGAAGGAAGTGGGCTAGCTACGTAGCTGCCTGCCTGCCTGCCTGCCTACGACTGCCTAGAGCTTCCGCCGTTTGTTCGCCCTCGAAATCGCTCGGAGGCCGGCCATCGTCGCCCACCAGCTATCCTTCCCTCTCTCTCACTGACCACCACAACAACAGCAACAACAATCTCCATTCTCCCTCCCTCCTCTCCTACCTCCACTTCACTTCATATTGTCGCTTACTATAATTGTTTTATTCCCCTCCACTACACCACACCGACAAAGCCGAGCTTGCCGCCTCGCCTCGCCCTCGCTCTCGCCCCTGCCCAAAGTTCACGACGCGCCCGTTAACGTCCGTTTCATCTCCTGAGGTCATCCCACCGCCACTTCTGTCTGCAAGAAACGACAACGCCCGCGACGACGACGACCAAGACAACATCGACACCGCCATCCATCACTCTCCGTCTGCCACGCATTCGTCGGGCTCTGCCCAATTATTCCTTGCGACGCTTCCCTTGCATATGCACCCGCCGCCACCGCCCACCAATCATCTCGCCCGCCTCGCGTAGTTGTGCCATTCCACAATTATCTCGGCTTCGCCCACACGCGACGTGACAGTACCAGCATCGTCGCTACCCTTCCCTGTCACCTCACATCATGGCCGCAACACCGAGACAAGCATCAGCAACCATGCCATACAACACCCGTCGAAAGAGCATTTGTTTGGAAGGGCTGGGCGTTATAAAACGCTCGCGACCCGTCGCGCAACCTTCTCCACCAAACACCGCTGTCGATGGAGAGGAGCCGCCCGTCAAGAAATCCAAGCGATCGCATGCACGTCACTCACCGACTGTTGGCGACATGAGTCCGCCGCGATCCACCGCCATTCGCATTAAAGAGGAGAAACCCAAACGTGCGGCAGCTTTGTCGCCTCCGCCTTCGCCAGTCAGAGAGGGAGACAGCAAGGTTGACATCGAGGGTATAAGTGATGAGATTGTTGTGGGTGCCATCCAGCAGCTGGAGAAGACTGGCAACAGGCCTCATTTGGTCAAGGAACTCGCAGCCGTCCTCGCAACAAACATCACTGCCATTGAGAGGTGCGATCACATTGACAAAGCCAACCTTCCCACGAATGTTGCTAACATCTGTTCCAGATCCGCAAACCCGTCGGCACTCATCTCATCCCGCCTCACAGCTTACCTCAACCGATCCTGGCCTGCCATGAGCCCTTGTCCTCTTGCCAAGGATCTCTCACCCGTGCACCCTCGCCGATTGTTCTTTTACCTCACCACCATGCCGCCTCAACCCATGCCGGAGAACGCCGACCCTATACCCAAACACAGCCGTATTATTTCACCCTCATTGTCGTCCGCATCGGCTGCGGATGAAGAAGACGAACGATACAACCGCGCGCGTGCTGCACTCTCACCTTCGCCCGAAGTGGATCTCTCTTCTCCCGAGCTTGACGAAGACAACACCGATAACCCTCAACCTTCGCATGGATCGTTCTCAGGTCGCAATTCGGTTTCACGCGAACACCCTCCCACGACCGCGAATCTGGCTCACAATCGCCGCGCCGCTAGCCCGCAGCTAGAACTCGAGGAGCGCGACTTCAAGCAGACCGCGAACCTTCTACATGAACAAGCGCGTCTGCGTCGTGCCAGCGAGGAAGACGTCAACATGGCCGACACTACAGCAGGAGCTGAGGATGAGTCTGGTGGTGTTGCGCAATCGGTAGAAGATGGAAGCAATGAGGAAGAACAAGACACAGAAGCTGCTGCGGAGCTCTTCCAGCAGTCAGAGCACCTCAGACCTTACGCTCGTGTCAACATGGAGTTCAGCAGTCCTGTTCTGCAACCACGCAGATTAGACGGCGCCACCGCCACATCGACCAACGGCAGTCCGCTGAAAAACCAAAACCGGGACGATCTAACGGGAGACCTGATGACACTTGATCTGGACGGTGCCAGCAACGACTACCCTATACCGTCGTTCGAGCAGCCTGACGCGTTCGCATGGGAAAGCTTGCAAAGTCCTGAGAACATCGAACTCTCCGAGCTTGACGACATGTTTGACGCATTTCCTTGAAAAAAATACAACGCTGGCACGATCCACCTTTGATATGCACTCGCATTTACCAAAAGATTTCGAAAGATGTTGTATAACTATAGAGACTGGACAAGGCTGGACCGACCGGGAAACACGATGCCCAAGGCGCGAGCCCAGAGAAAAAACGCGACAAGAGTATGACTTTTGATTCTTTTTGGTTCTGTCTCGCTTTCCGATGCTCGTATGATGCCTGGAGATAGAGAGGCGGATGTATGGGACGGCCGTACGCTCTTGGCCTGGCGCTTGGAGACGCGTCGTTCCTCTATTCTGCAACACTTCTTTGTCTCTTCAGCGTGAGACGGAAATACCCGACCATCTATCTATGTAACTTGTATTTGTACTATCATTGACGGCCGGCCGATTGACCCTTACCCATTTTTCATGGACATCATAGTCTTCTCTACCATTTCGCCTTCTGCACAATCTCCATCGGCAAAGCAGCATTTAGTGCATGGTGTGTATGGGCAAATTCTTCTCCCTGTACCTAGCACCTACGTGAATCGAATGTGCATGCCAGGAGTCGTTGCATCTGGACCTTTTGCCCTCGATGTCCTCATGAAGATGCGATTAAATGTGAAACGAACATGATCCTGTAATATACATGGAATTCTACTTTACATAGATCGAGCTCATTAGATTCACAACTCCCTTTCCATCCACCCACTCATACATTCTACTACATTACAAAGCACATTATACCGCACTTTACCGCGCTATACTACACTTCACTTCATCCCAAACCAACCTCTCCAGCCCGCCGCCGCCGAGGACGAACCCGCACCCTCCGCCTCCTTCGTACCATCCACGACCACCTTCTTAACACTCGGCTTCAACTCGAAAACCCACGTCGTCCCCGCATGCTTCCTCTGCATCTCAACAACCTCCAGCCCACTCTGCTCCGCCGCAGCAGTCACCATCTCGCCAATATCGCGATTGAACCAGCAGCCGTGGATCTCAGCGTGCCGCGCGGCCGAGTTGTCCATGATGTTGTTCAGCCAGTCGTACGAACTACGGCCGTGTTCCAGTAGCAGGATCCGCGAGTCCGGGTTGCTGTGGTCGAGGTGCGAGGATAGGTTGAGCAGCAGGTCGTGCGGGGTGGGCGTGGAGCAGAGGCCCATTGTTTGGATGATGGTGGTGTATTTACCGTTTGAACTTGCAGTCCCATTGCCACTTTCAGGAGCGGGAGGCATGGGCCCTACGGCGGAAGTGGTCGAGAAGCGAATCGCAAGACCCGGTTTGAACGACGCGCTCGTCGTGGACGAGGCCGGGTACAGTGACGCCCACTTCTTCTTGCACGCGTCTATCATCTGTGCGCTCAAATCGAGGAATGTGATGCTGTCGATTTCACTCCCCGGCGCCAGGTCGTAGTAGCCCAGATTCCGCCCTGTGCCGCACGACACTTCGAGCACGTGGCCTTTGCATTGCCTCGAGAGGCGTTTGCGGATGCGGTTGATGCCCATGAGGGCCTCGGAGGTGCCGACTTCGCTGTCGAAGCTGTCGGCCGTCTCATCGTAGCGGGCCGCGACATCTTTTTGCTGGTCCAGTTGGTGAATTTCCGGGTGCTGGCAGGGTTGGCGCGCGATGATGGCTAGTTGGGTGATGTAGAAGCCTAGGCCGACTGCGAGGAAAGATAGGAGGATTGGGGCGAATTTGCCTCGTGTTTTGTTGGTTGGGTCGTTGGCTGGCTGCATTGGTTGTATGGGTTGTTGATGTTGCTGTTGTTGTTGTTGCTGCTGCTGTATAGGTTGGGTCGGTGGTGCTCCCCTATTCGAGGGTTTCTTGGTTGATGCATTGCGGGTTTGTTGTAGGCCCTGTCGTTGCAGGTGGCGATGGAGGACTACATGTCGACTGCTAAGAAATGCATTGGCTTGCAGACCAATTAGTTGCAGCCGTAACGACCTGCTCAGATGTTTTGTACAGTATTTGGAAGCCGACATGACAGTGGCGCTGCTTGTATGTATGTAAGTATCCACATGCAGTCTAGTCTGGAGGTGTAGTTGGGGGACGATTTCCTCCGCGCGTGAGCCACAGAAAAGCCGCGCTCCGATGCCGCTAGGAAAGGGAAAAGAGAACGAGCCAGGCCTCGTAGAACGAAACGGTACCCATGAAGACCCCATAAAACTCATCATTGCAGGCCTACGCCTTTCCAATTCAACGTCTCTTCTGTTTCTGTCTTTGGTGCTTTTGTTCCCTGTACCATACGCGTGGGGTGTGGTCTTTCATACCATGGCCGACTCAATTCCATCCTCAATTCTTATCGTGGGCTCGGGCGTCTTTGGTCTCGGCACGGCATATGCCCTTGCTCAAAGGGAGGAATACAATAAGACCACTATCACTGTCCTCGACCGTTCTGGCTTCCCTGCACCCGATGCCTCGAGCGTGGACTCTTCCCGTATCATCCGTGCGGACTATGCGGACTATCACTACAGCGCGCTGTGCATGGAATCGCTGAAAGAATGGCGTGGCGAATGGGGCCAGGAAGGCCGTTACCATGAGCCCGGGCTTGCCATCCTGCTTGATGGCAAGAATCTGGATCGAGGTGGCAAGGAAGCGATGCAGCAGGAGATGCGCGACAACCTGCAAAAACAGGGTCTCAAGGCTGGCAGGAAAGAGGATGGTGGCCAAGTGACTGTGTTGGACGATGCGGCGGCTGTGCAGGCCATTGCTCCCAGCATTCCTAATGCGGCTGGTCAAAGCGGCTATGTGAACTGGACGTCTGGCTGGGCCGATGCTGAGGCTGGCATGAGGTATCTCCAAAAGAAGGTTGCTGCCACTGGTCGTGTGGAACTGAAGAAAGCCGAGGTCAAGTCTTTGATCTTCGATCATGCCAATGGGTCGGTCTCAGGTGTGGAACTCGAGAATGGGAAAAAGTTGACGGCAGACTTGACAGTCCTCGCAACCGGAGCCTGGACACCAAAGTTCATCGACCTGCGCGGGATTGCAAGCGCTTCTGGCCAAGTCATTACCTACATCGACATCACCCAGGAGGAGGAAGACAAGCTGAAGAACAACCCTACCCTGCTCAACTATAGCAATGGAATGTTCATCATCCCTCCTAGCCGCAAGACTCTCAAAATTGGTCGCCACGGCTACGGTTATGCCAACTTCCAGACTATCCCTCACCCCGAACACCCCGAATCAGGCGAGACGATCAAGGTCTCCCTGCCAAAGACCAAGTTTGACGACCCCAAGATGGAGATTCCTAAAGAAGGCCAGGACGCCTGCCGTGCTTTCCTCCGAGAGTGCATCCCCGAGTTCGCAAACCGCCCCTGGACACAAACCAGAATCTGCTGGTATACAGACACCCCTACCGGAGACTGGGTTATCGACTATCACCCCAAGTACAAGAACTTGTTTGTCGCCACTGGAGGCTCCGGCCACGGGTACAAGTTTGTGCCCAAGATCGGAGAGAGGATTGTAGACGTGATGAAGCGCCAGCCTCGCGACGAGCTAGGTGCTGCCTTGTTGCAGAAGTGGAGATGGCCGAAGGAAAAATATCACTTTGATCACATCTGGACCAACGACTGGAGGGGCGGGCGCAAGGGCATGATTTTGGATGAGGAGCACAGCAGAGATCAGAAGACCATGTCGAAGCTGTAATGACTTGAGCAAATTCGCTCTCCACTGCCTACATTTTTGACCCAAACACAGCCTCGATTGTTTTCGCGCCCGGTAACGCATTCCGCATGTATGAGGTCGCGCGCGCGTATTGATTCCGAAAACGAGTTATGGGGCTACGGAAGCTCGCGTGACTTGAATATGTATGTAAGATGGATTATCCAATATTCTCTCCGACTGCTGCCGGCTGCGGTCTTGATTTTTCAATCGGTCTTGTCCACACCGCCTCCGGTTCCGCAAGCGTTTGCTCGTCGAGCTTACAGCATACAGGTTCATGTATGTTCTGTGAGTCATCATATGTGCATGATTCTGAAACACATGTGTGCATGTTTGATCGACGTCGATATCGATCTAATGCAGCACGCGATTTCTCATTGGCTGTAGAGGAAAAGCTTCGCCCGGGCGTCTGCAGCTTCCTTCTAGCCGCTCGCCCAACCGCACCTCACCCAGCGCTTACAACAACATGTTTTTGCTGCCGCTGGACTTGAAGTAGCGGCGGTTTGTGGGTAACTTCATGCAATCTGGCATGGCATGGCAGAAATGCAAGCGGCAGACTCTACGCGCGCTTCCTATGCCGTTTCATCTGCGCAGCCGCCGCCAACCTGCTTTTGCGGTATATCCGCAATTAGCCATGTCCAGTTGACTTCAAGAGCCTGCGAAAGGCGGGTTGTGCTCTCATAAAGCAATCTCGCTCGTGCTGACTGAAAAAATTGGCGGCGAAATGACATGAAACATGCCTAGCCATGTCCTAGAGCATGTGGAATACTGGAGACCTCACAAAAGCCTACCGACGACAAGGAACGGCTATCCGCAATGCCTGGGCTCATACGGCATCTGCACGGTCTCTGGTATGTTTCAGGATATGAGTACATCGACGCTAAGCCCTCTAGTACCCTTGTCGATTTTAGCATCGTTCGCTGTTGAGCAACCATCAGCAGCCTATATATGGCTTGACGACTACCACTGCCAACCAGCAACATCCCACAGTTCGAACTTGTGTCTCGCGTTTGTGACGATTCTACGAGTCTCTTTACCATCATCGTTTTCTTTTTGTCTTCTTTTTTATCTTCCTGGAGCAGGTCTCCCAGTATCGAATCCTCACGGACCCAAAAGCTCATACACCTAGACACACACGGCCGGTCCGTCATAATAACGCTCTGGTAGCGACGAACATAATCATAGAAATCATGGATTACCGTCAATCCACTCCCCCGCAGGCTTCAGTCCACGTCGAGGACTACGACTTCCAACGCACAGGCGGTAGCGCCAGCACAGCATCAACCTTTTACCCTCATGACTGGTCTCCAGCATCCGTCATGACAGCAGCCTCAACACCGCCCAGGTCACCGCCCAAGTCAAGGGAAAGCGGCCCTCTTCTTCTCCCACGTGTGCGCGCGCAAGATCAGTACATGGGAATGGGCTCTGATACTGCATGTCTTGATCACAAAAGGACCGTTTCACTTACTAGGAATGAATTTCCTATGCAGTTCGGCGGCCATCTACCGACTCCAAATGGCTCGGAAAGATGTTCACAGAGCCCAGCTGCCTTCTCGTTGGTAACGCTGCCAACGGCTCCCATCTCACAGACTGCTGCGCCCTTTGACCTCATACCGTCTCAAAGGTCCTCCATGGCTCATATGCGATCAAGATCGGCTTCGAACATTCGGGCTCATTCTCGAAACAGCTCTTCGAGTAGCATCGACGTATCGACGCTCAACCGGTATGGCTATCCCACCTACAGGCACAGTCCGACACCACAACCTGCCGGTACAGGAGCGCCAATGTCTCGAACACCAAGCGCGATGAACTTTCTGGCTCCTATCAGTATGCCTAGCGGTCAAGTTCAGACTTATCCACCCAGGCGGCGAACTGCCAGCCCGTCTGCAAACCCTTCCAGGTTGTCCATGGAGATCAGCGAACAGGTTGATGCCACTCTGGATTTTGAGGAGAGCTCACTGCTTGAGTACTTGACCGCAGCCAACCCCACGCCTTCATTGACGCAGCACACCGTCGAGCCTCGTCCGAGTTCACGCACAGACTTTTGGTTCGACGTACGGAACGTTCGATGCTGGTCGGACTTCAACGTTGCCACACTCGCCAAAGTACCCAGCTTCCTGCAACTTCTTAAAGTCGGCATCTCCACTCGCCACCTCCCCAGCCCAGGTCGCGTTAATCTCAAACCCGAAACCCCGGCTCAGCTTGCCGAGCTCTGCGCCAGACACCATGCAGTGAAGGTCAATGCTGCCCTCAAGGTCTCTCAGGGCGACAAACACATCGCTATGCGTGCTCTCAAGACCTCATCATGCGCACCACGACAGCAGCCGAACTTCGTCGCTAGCTATCAGTCAGATGCCGAAAAGACCATCTACGGAGATGGCCGCGGCAGAGTCGTAGGCATTGTTCGCTGCTTCGACCAATGGCACTCTGGCATGCGCAACGAGTCGGCGAGGGATAAAATCGCCTATCTGCGCACACTCGCTCACCTGCACCGCTGCATGCGTGAGCACGGATGCCGCTACGGTTTCATCATCACTGAAATCGAGCTGGTCTGCGTGCGAGCCGGCGGTCCCGTTAACGAAGACTCCGAGATGCCCTTGTTCGGCTACCTCGAGCTCGCCGCTCCCGTGCAGATCTCCGCATCGGGTCTGACTACTACCGGCGACTTGCAGATGACCGCGGACCTCGCGCTGTGGTATCTGCACATGCTCGCAAAAGAAGAGGCTCTGCCTGGCCAGTACTCTTGGCGCATGGATGTTGGAGGCCCTGCGGCGCGTTCGAGGAGCCATCATCTGCCGCAGGACACTTGGATCCCGACTGTGCATCAGGTTGAGAAGAGGGAGGCGAAGCGAGCGAGGGGTTGGGTGTTTCCTAATGAACCTCTGAACAAGCGGGAGCTCGTCAAAGGTCGACGTTCTGCGAAGGCGTGAGTGGAATGAAGGTCAGGAATACTGCCTTGAGATGGAATAATAGCGCACAGCTGGTCTGTACGTGGGTGCTTAAAAGTGCTTTGGTGAATTGCAAGGCATTCGGGGGCTTGGCCTCGTTCTTTGCATTGAGATACCCTGATATCAGAAGGATAGGACTGAAGCAATATGGTCAAGATGAAAACCGGCTCAGCCGTAGAATAATTAAAAAAAAGCCTAGGTAGTAGTCAAACTCGAAGCCTCTTACAACTTGAACCTCAGCAGATTTCCAATCATCTCGCGCCCAGTCACCCTCGTCGTCGCCCACAGAGTCGGGAAGTCCAGCGTCGACGAGAAAGTGTCGGCGTAGCCGAAGAACAGCATGGGAGGAATCCAGCCGCGCGCGTACTCGAGCGCAAAGCACGACGATTCCATCTTGTACTGCTTAACCTCGCCGCGGCGCAGGTGGTGCACCGAACCCGCAGGGTAGACTTCGGGCTCGAAGTCGCCGGGCACGTACGCCAGCTGCGTGCCGGTCAGGATGTTGAAGTAGTCGTCCGCCGTGTGTCTGCCGGTGTGGCCCTCGGTTCCTACGGCTGTGCCGAAGATGATGAGATATTCCGTTATGCCTGTTCATTTCGTCAGCTTTCCGTTTCTGATTGCAAGTACTTCTTTAGCTGGGACTGAACTTACTGGCGTGAATCACGTACATGGCACCCATGGCGCCACCGGCGTTGTTGAAAATCCACTCCTGCTCGAGGTTCACGTAGGGCTGGGCTGGCGTGGTTTGCAGGTTGGCGACGATGTCGGCGACGATAGCGCGGGTGTCGTTGCCATGCTGCGCGATGGCGCTTTTGGCAAAGTCGTGCAGTTGGGTCGGCTCGAAGACGTAGAAGCTCTCGAGGTTTGATTCCAGGAAGACGTATACGCCGTACAGCAGGGCTGACAACGCCACGAAAAGGGGGATTAAGTTCATGGCTTATTTTTGTGTTGTTCTGTGAGGAATTTTGAGATTCCGAGGGAAACAAGAAGAGAGGTTAGATCAGATGTATATACTTGAGTATTGACAAGTCATTAATGATCGTTACTAGTCTACCACTTGCTTCAATTTTTTTCATTAAAAGGAGTATCGTACGACATCATCCCTGCTGAATCGTACGGTTGCCCGCGGCCTCCACGCCAAGAATTGGAGAACCGTGACTTGAGAGCACATAGAAACAACGACAATTTGAGTTCCTTCTTTCTTTCCGTATTTTACTACGCCATTGATCTATCGCGGCCCATGATCTTACCTTGGAACGTCCACCAAACGCCGTACCTTGTTCCGGCTTCACAGAGAATGATCCAAAAGCAGATGTTGACGTCGCAATGAAAATCGAGAAAACACCTGACGAGTCACGTTACAGAATGCAAATTGATCCCAGATGCCTCCAACTCGCTGCATTTGCAACAAGAGTCTAATACAACCGAATCAATGCCACCGTTTTGCATCAGATTCGATTGCAGCCAGCACCAACTCTCAGAGGACAAATATATTGGGACAGGCTACCGCCAAAGCCACGCAAATCTGTCCCATTCTATCTGTCCCCAGAGAGATCAGCTGAAAATCTACTGGAAATAACCCTCAAGGAAATGTCGAACTTCATCGTCGTAAGAGATATACTTTGGGTCGTCCGGAGCGTCGCCCAAGATGAAGTCCCCCAGCGTCTTCTTGAACGGGATGCCTGCTTGGTCCAATTCATGCTCCAGTTCGAGCTTATCGCGTGGCACTGGGACATTGGCCCTCTCTTCAGCGGTGTATGGCAGCGCCAAGTCAGACGGCGCAAAGAACGTTTGTTGTGCATCTTTCATGTCTCGCACAAGCTTCTTTTGGTCTAGCAGGCCTTTAGGGCCAACGAAGGAGCTTCTTTGAGATCAGCATATAGCATCGTCCGGTGGGGCGTATTGTGTATGGGACTCACAGCAAGACGTCAATCCCTTGCAGAGCTTTCGCGATCGAAGCATCGTTGTCCCCCGAGTATTGACAAAGCTAGGTATTGTTAGGTACATCGGCTACGTTGGATCCTGGTCTGTGAAGTACACGAATGGGGTGTGTAAATGGTTGAGATGCAAGTGATTGAGGATGATCTTTGCAGCCCAGACGTTAGGGCCGATGATTGCCAGTCTGTCAGAGAGAGACATTCTAGGTGTGCGTGTACTTCCAGTGATTCGGTGGTATTGTGGGGATTCGATCTTGACCTACCGTACTGTATGCTCAATGGTACGGCCCTCGTGTCTTACTGTATATCATGGAGGGTCTGTCTTAGTCAACTAGGCAGCTCTCGGTGCTCTAGTAAGCTGAGAGGGGCTGACGAGTGCCTACATAGTAGGCACTGCAGTCTATTACTACATTCGAGCATGTGACTTATCTGCCATAAGGCGTCAAGAGCCCTTGCTTGCATACTGTTGGACGAATAAAGAAGCAGAATGTAGACCGCCATCGAGGGATCGCAGACTGCGACCAGCGACCTTAAGAGGAAATCACAGAGGCCACCGCAGAGAGCTTCATCGTGGTAGGAAGTGATGGCTGTTTGGGTCGAAGGTTCAGGTGTAGGATGAGTTTATTATGAGAGGTCTCTTGCAGGATAAGAATTAAATCCGAAAACGTGGCAGTCACAATAGAAGGAGCACATGCGCGACATAGCGGAACACTTCTAGGGTTACTGCACCCCAGAGACGTCTCGATTATTATCCTCCCTTGGAACCTCGGATAGATCCGACAAGTTATCTCTCATCCAGATCGCTCACCGTCGCGACCCTGAACCACTGGAACCATCGAGTACCCACCATGTCCGCAGACAAGGCTTCTCTGAACCCGGCTGTCTCTCAGCCAGACGACGTTGAGAAGGAGAACAAGGTTGCTAGCGAGCCAATATCTTGGAAGTCACTGTCTACTGATAAGAGCCATGTTCTGTTCCAATTCGGAAGTGAGTTGAAGACCATCCTTGACGATGCCGCCTACGATGAGATGTATGGCGTGAAATTAGCGGCACCGGAAGAAGGGTGAGCTTTCAGTAGGCTTTTCGAATACATGTATGTATAGCAATGCTGACGTCCACTTCAGATCGGCTCCTCCACACACCACACTCGTTATCCTTCAAAAGTTCCTGCGTGCCAACGAAGGCAAGCTGCCAGAAGCGAAAGCCCAGCTTCTCGCAGCCCTGAAATGGCGCAAGTCCTACATTCCATTGGCAGCAAAAGATGAGGTATTCAGCAAAGACAAGTTCGGAGGTTTGGGCTATGTGACAAAGGTGAAAGGAGCGAAGCTTGGAGATCAGAAGTCTCTCAATGAGGAAGACGTCGTCGTTTTCAACATCTACGGCGCCGCGGCCAAGAACTCGAAGGAGACATTCGGCGATACAGATGCGTACGTTGGATCCTGGCTCGGACGACCTTCACCATCTGACAACGTAACAGGTTCGTACGCTGGAGAGTGGCTCTAATGGAACTTACACTTGCCCATCTGAACCTTGCGAATGCCACGTCTGAGATCCCAGACTATGGCGCAGGGCTTGACCCGTACCAGGCCATTCAAGTGCACGACTACCAGAGCGTCAGCTTCTTCCGTCAGCCGGCTGAAATCAAGGCGTCATCCAGCAAGATCATCGATCTCTTCCAGAAGTACTACCCGGGTATGTCGTGGGAACTCAAGGCTTCTCGTATCGTTGTTGCGAAGCTGACCAGCCCGTTTCAGAGACTGTCTCCTACAAGTATTTTGCAAACGTGCCATTGCTCATGCAATGGATGATGGGCGCGATGAAGGCTCTCATGTCGAAGGACTCCATTCAAAAGATGCTGTGGACTTCTTACGGCAACACCCTCAGCCAGTACCTGGGCACGAACGTGCCCAAAGAGTACGGAGGATCGGGTCCTGCTCTTGAGGACTCGGCTTGGACTGTCAAATTTGAGGGTGTTGCAGCTGCACCCACTGCCACCACTGCAGTTGAGCCGACGAAGACGGAAGAGATACAAGCTCAGACTTCACACACTGCGAACCCAGCCAATACAGCTGCGGTCACACAGACTGCCGAGCCCTCCACGACCGAGGCTGGCACTTCGGCAGAGCCTGCTGTTGCGACCGAGGGCGCGCCAGAGATCAAGAAGTCCTGAATGTGGAAGTCTTGGAAATTGTTTCATAATATCCCGGTCGTCGTTAGAAGGCGTTTGCAATTCCTTGTTCAAATCACAACTCAACGATGATGTTCAAAGGTTCTTGACCTGAACTATATCTCCATCGACTCCTGTCGGGATGAGATCAGAAAGCATGATGCATTCATGGCATGTATACCTAGGTATTCGGTCTGTCAAGAACGCCCAGGATTGCCAATTGTCGATTTTCGAAGCCCTACAGCAATAATACACAAAGCGGCAACTTGATCTATTACCCTTTTAGAGACCGATCTCGCAACGGTGTAGAGTGAGTCCGATGCCAAGCACTGTATAGAATGTGTTGAAAGTGGAGGCCTAGTAATCAATCGGTGGACGCCGCCCTCAATACACCCAAGTGTTTTTCATGTTGGCACAAAGACAAAGATTATCGGATGTCCATGAACCCGCAACATGCGATTCTTCGCCACTCGAATACTAAATCCCCAATGCTTACTGTACCGTTTACCGATGTCGGTCCAAGCGTGAGTTAGCGCGTAAGATCAGCGTGGAGTTCGGGTTGGAGATGCCGGGTTTCTGCGTTAGTGAAGTCCGAACCGACATGAAGAGACGAGTTGAGACGGGATGATGATAACCGTGAAAGAGGTTGAAGGATTTTCGTCGTACCTAGTAATGTTCCAGAGCTAGGGATCTTCAAACCATTACACTGATTCTTTTTCATTTGCAACATGCTCTTTGCTATTCGTACATATCTAGTCGACAGACCATGAAACAAGAGATATCGACAGCGGACACTGCTGAGAGCAAGCCCGAGCCACAAACGTCACCATTGCCAGCCTCTTCAAGTTCCAACCACGCTTCTCTCACATCGCAACACGATAACAACGCCAACGACGACGATAACAAGTCAACTACCGCACATTCGCGATTCGCGAAATTCTGGCGCTTCTACGATGCCGTTTCGTACACCCCAAAACGCTGTCGGTGGGACCCTATCGAGCCGCCTAGGTTCAACATATGGCTGAACCTCTTGTTCGGTGCCGCAGGCGCTTTCACCGTCGCGAACCTGTACTATTCGCACCCAATCTTGGGTATTTTGGCGGAAGACTTTGGCGTCGACTATGTGGCTGTGGCGGAGATTCCTACGCTTGCGCAGGCCGGCTATGCAATTGGGCTGCTGTTCCTATGTCCTCTGGGTGATCTTTTGAAGAGGAGGCCTTTTGTGCTGTACCTTGTGTTCTTGACGGCGACACTGTCGTAAGTGGTACGCATGTCTCTGTACTTTTCGCTCTTGCTGACGGCTATGCAGCATTGGATTGGCAACAACGGCCCAACTGAACGCGTTCATTGCCATTCAGTTCTTGACTGGAGTTGCTACCGTGACACCACAAATCATGCTTCCACTTGTGGGCGATCTCGCACCTCCTCAACGGCGTGCCTCTGCCATGTCCATTGTGGTGTCAGGATTAACGATGGGTATCCTTGTCGCCAGAGTGCTTTCCGGGATAATGACAGAATACTTGCACTGGCGCTCCATATTCTGGCTCTCAGTGGCGCTTCAGTACACCATCTGGATTTTGCTTTACCTATTCATGCCAGATTATCCGTCCTCGAATCCAAGCGGTTTGAATTACTTCAAGATGCTGTGGAGCATGCTGGTCATGTTGACTAAACACCCGGTGCTTGTTCAAGGTAAACTTCTGAAGAACACAGCTAAAATAGCAACAATCACACGTGCTGATCATCGTCTAGCCTGCTTCATTACCTTCTTCACGGCAGCGACATTCACAAATTTCTGGACGACGCTGACCTTCTTGCTCTCCGGGGATCCCTACAATTACAGTACTCTCGTCATTGGCCTCTTCGCCCTTATTGGCATTGTGTCCATGTGTATTGGACCTTTCCACGCACGTGTGATCATCGATCGATTCGTGCCAATTTTCTCCATCATCCTAGGCATGATCTACTGCCTAATCGGGATTTCACTCGGGACATACACGGGCACGTTCACAATAGCCGGGCCGGTGATTCAAGCCTTTCTCAACGATTTTGGCATGCAGACTTGCCAGATCGCAAATCGCACTGCCATCTTCGCTGTCGAGCCCAAAGGCCGTAGTCGCGTGAACACAGTACTAATGGTTTCGACCTTTTGCGGCCAGCTAACGGGAACGACTGTGGGCAGCAACCTTTACGATAGAGGAGGTTGGATCGCAAGTGGGAGTTACAGCGTAGGAAGCATAGGTGCGGCTTTGATTGTATGTTTCCTGCGAGGGCCGTGGGAGACTGGATGGGTCGGGTGGCGTGGAGGGTGGAGTATTCAAAAGAAGGTTGCAAACAGCTCTGACGGAAAGGGAGTCGAGGAGAGGAATCCTTTGAGGAGGCTTGACACCAATGAAAAGCTCGAGGATCAGAAGAGAAAAATCCAGACGCAGAGAGATCTGGAAAGAGGAGATACAGCACCTCAAGCAGGTGGCATTCACGAGCCCGGTGAATGTGACCAGGATGTCGTCAATGCCATGGGTGTGGAAAAGGCATTGGAAGGTAGGGCAGCAGAAGACAAGACGGACCAGGTATATGGTGAGGACGAAAAGGTGCCGTCGAGTGAGCGTCCTGCCGTATCTTAGCCAAATCGGTATTGGAAGAGACGACTTCGTATAGAGTGTTTTCTGAAAGGGCTGAAAGACATGTGAGACGGCCATTGTGATGTTTGTGTACACGTGACAGCACAAGCGAGTAGGTCAATTCGTCTCCAATGAGTGAGTGAGAGCGAGAAATCGCCGAAGACATGCCGGGGTGCCTGAGAACCTCATGCCACCTGAGCGCGCGTTAAGCTTGTGCTTGCTTCCAGCCAGCCCTCCAGCCAGCCAGCCAGCGCAAGTCGCGATTGAAGCTCACGTCCGCAAATCGAAAGCGCATTGTCAGCCCCGCAACAGCAATGCCCTTCAAGAAAGGCCACAAGGGCCACCCGCGCAAGTCGCTGGGCAGTAAGTCGCGCCATATCCCTCGATTCCGCCAGATCCACCACCCAACACTGACACCCTTGCAGAAAGTCCCGCGCCTGTAGTCAAAGAAGATGGCTCCGACGAGGAAATGACCGATAGAGTTCACGATGCCGACGTAGATGTCGATGCCGAAGTTGCCCGCGACGCGACGCCTCACGAGGGCGCTGGAGAGGACGACGATGAGGCGCACACGCCTGCTCCGGACGAGGACGACGAAGACGACGATGGCCCGCCTCAAATCACCACCATTCCACGCCGGAGAGGGCGAGGAAGAGGGCCTGGAAGACCGCCCAAATCACACCTCGACATGGTCGAAGGGGGCGACGATGGGAGCGAGTCCGGCACGCCTTTCAAGCGGAAGAGAGGTCGACCGGTCGGATCAGGCCGCGGAGGGTTCAGAGGGAGGAGGAAAGGTGCACCTCCAGAGGCGCCTCATGTCATGTTCGAGGGAACCAAGTACGACGTGGTGAACGACGAGGCGCAAATCGATCAAGACGACGAGGGCGACGAGAAGGTCGACGAGAACGGCCATCTGCTGGGAGGACGAGAATACCGCGTACGCACATTCACGATCCAAGGACGAGGCGAAAGGCTTTACATGTTGTCCACCGAGCCGGCTCGATGCTGCGGCTTCCGCGACAGCTATCTCTTCTTCACAAAGCACCCAAAGCTTTACAAGGTCCTCGTCAACGACGCGGAAAAGAAAGACTTGATCGAGCGAGAGGTTCTGCCGAGCAGCTACAAGGGCCGCAACATCGGCGTGGTCGTTGCACGATCTGTATTCCGCGAGTTCGGTGCCAGGATAATCGTCGCTGGAAGGAGGATCGTTGATGACTACAAGGTTTCGCAGGCCCGCGCGGACGGCTACGTTGAAGGCGAGCTGGCAGACCCTGACGACACGGTTCCTGGGAAAGATGAGCAGTACAACCGCAACCGTTATGTCGCGTGGTTTGGCGCGAGCGAGGTTTACCGAAACACAGCAGGTGCTGGTGTCCCTGGCGGTGGCAAGCCTGCGCCCATTGGCGGTAAACGGAGGAACAACATCACCCTTGGCAACTGGCAAACCATGCACGCCAGCGACGCGAGGTACGTCTACAATCGTTGTCCAGTTAATTCCGTACATACTAACCTTGTATCCAGTCGCTTCAACTCCATCATGGCAGCCACGCGCAAGTCAACGCACGGCGGCGTGTACGACCCTCACACAAACATGATGTTCTATCCCAAAGCCATGCAGCCGACTCACGCCAAATGGGAGCAAATCCCACCAACAAGCCAGTCGGGATCAACACCTCAGCTTGCCAACGGCACCGCCCACACAAACGGCAACTCCAACTCGGACCCAATGTCCCTCGATCTTCCAAACTCTTCTCAAACCCCTCAACAACCAACAATTTTCGCCCCAGTCCCACCAGTCGTCTCACGCAACTATGCCGTGATCGACACAGCCTACACCGCCCCACCCATCTCCGCCGCCGGCTTCCCAGGCCCAGACGGCAGCATCACAGACCCAACGTCAGGCTCACAAGGGCTGAGCCAAATCCCACAAGACTTGCTAGACGAACTGCCCGAAGACTGCAGGCGGGCGTTTGAAAGCGCCAGAGCCGCAGAGGTGGGCTGGAAGAAACAGTGGGGCAGCGAGGGCGACAGTTGCTTGCGCGGTGGATTGAAGATCGGCTTTAGTGGGTATCCTGTTTGACGTTATTAGGGCGTTGGGCGAATAAGGCGTTATTTTCTAATTTTTCTGGAATTGGTTGCTGATTTGGTGGTGACCTGCGGAGGTGGCATTCTTTTCTTTTTCGGTTCTTTCTCTAATGACCGACTGACCGACCGGCTTGTATGAATACTGGTGTTCCTTTGATCTCGGTGGTTTGGCTTGCTTTCCTTTCTCTCAGAGGTGGTGGTCTTCTACTTTTCTTTTGGGAAGCATTATTCCTTCCATTTGAGTGGCAAAGTGGAGCCGTTGGGCGTGAAATCGCAAGCAGACTCAAAGTGTAGCAAGCGTCAATTCCTACGTCCGGTACGACAGGCCTCAATGCTTCGTTCTATTGTTCACCCAGGTTTTGAGCGCTCACCTGATCACTCATTTCGAGAGCCGGCATTTGGGCGGGCATGCATATAGTATGCTCTAATCACAGTGGGAGGCGTAGACTTTCAGATATCTTTTCATTTGTTTTTGCGTTGCTTATCATCTCTTTCCTCTTGCATACCGTTTTGCTGCAAAGATAGGGAAGTTCTTACCTACGACCCAAACCAGCCAATTCGAGCCACGAAACACGACTATCTAATTAGGTTCGAGCAATAGTGGGGTCACCTTACTAGTACTAATCAATGGAGACCACTCTCGCCCGTCTCGGCCATGTGCTTCTGGCACGCCGCCAAGATCTTAGCCTGCTCGGCGACCTGCTGCAGTCTGCCCAGCACGACGCCGTTGCCCGCAACAAAGTCGTGGACTAGGTACTCGATGTTTGTGTCGGCGCAGAATTCTTGCACGAGCGCCGACAGGCGGCGGAGGTTGTGGCGTGGCACGCGGGGGAAGAGGTGGTGGACGGCTTGGAATTGCAGGCCGCCATGGATGAAGTCGAGCCATTCCGGGCACGAGACGTCCATGGTGGTGCGCAGCTGGCGTTGCGCGAAGGACTCACCAGGCCCGAGGTCGGCGGTGCTGGTGCCCCAGTGCGACAGGGTGATTTGCACGTGGAGAGGCATCGTGACCAAATGGCTCGTTAGGAGGAAGATAGCGCGAGAGGTCCAGGTGGGAATGTTGCTCCAGAGCAGCACGTAGAAGTAGAGGAAGAAGTAAGTGCTGATGCCGAGGACTTCCATCGGACGCGTCCACCACATCTTACCCTTGGTGCGGGCTCGGGGTGACAGGAGGAAGCCCCAGGAGAGGATGTAGAGGTTGAAGCGCGCGAGGGCCATGACGGGATAGTAGGTGTACTTCTGTACGGTGACGGCAACAGCCGCGACGGCGTCCCAGACGAATTCAAAACCACCGTAGTATGTCGATTTCATGGTTTCGAGGAAGGCTGGGGCGGTGGCGAAAAGAGGGATGTTCTGAATGTCAGGGTCATGTTCCTACAAATTCAAAGTCAGCCGGCTGTGCGGAGTTGACAAGGGGCTGATGTGTGGTGTTTCTTACCGGTGCGTTGGTGACAAGGTGGTGGACATTGTGGCTGCTCTTCCACCATCCAATCGACAGACCGCAGCAAAAGTCGGCGATGAAGATTCCAATCAGAGTATCGGCAGTAATGTTCCGTGTGATACCGCGATGGCCTGCATCGTGTGCGGTGAACATGATCTGATGCCAGAATAGACCGAGGAAGCATGCCGAAACAAAATACCATTTCATCTTCAAGGTGAAGACGAACATAGCAAACAGGGCTGAGTATCGAACCATCTCCTTGCCGTATTCGATGTAACGACATTGATAGAAGCCTTCGTCCTTGACTCGCTCGTGCAGGGCCTTGAACTTGAGAGCAATCTCACGCTGGGTTTCGAAATCAAGGGAGGGGTATTTCGCGAGGTCTGCGTCGATTTCCTCCTGGACGGTGTTGGCCACGTACTCGGCTGGTGTGCGCAGCCTCTCTGTAGCTACAACCTTATCTGCGACGTCGACCGCGCTGTCGATGCGCTGCAAGTCGACGTTTTGTCCGTACATGAGGCGCTTGGTCGGTTTGTTCTTGATTGGCAGATCGATGCTGCTGGTGTCCGAGGCAGTGTCGCACTCAATGCCGGAGTCTTGTTTGTCGTCGTCGGTCAGGATTGAGGTATCATCGCATAATTCGTCCGACTCAGTCTCGCTTTGCACTGTGTACAATCCACCCTGTATGGGTGGTACCATGTTCCTCCATTGTCCCACTACTCTTCCAATGCGGTAGCGCTTCATCGTCTGTAGGGTGGTTTGTGTGTGCATGCTATATGTGAATGATAAGTCAGCATTACAGGTTTAGCGGCCGCGGAGCGTCAAGCTTGCGGGTGTGGAGGGACTGGTATAGACCCACGCATCGATCTCATCGGTAGCATCCCTGCCAATCATGTGGTCCAGGACGAGCTTGCCGCCTGGATGTCTGTCTTTCCAGGCATCGCTTACTCGCAGGACGTTATTTTGGAAAATAATGATCGTTTGGCCGGCGGCGATGAGGTTCTCGATTTGGCGCCGGGTGTAAATGCGGGAGTCGACCATGATTGCGGTGGTCGATGATGAAGGAACAAGGAAGGTGGGAGGAAGAAAGAAAGAGGCGAACGTCGAAAGTTGAAGGTCGATAACAGACAGGAAAGAGCGATGCACGCTGCTCCTACCTTCACAAGTCGTAAGGAGGCCACGAGGCGTCCTCATCCTACCCTCACCTCACCTTGATACTACTCCACAGTCCACACAAAGCGGTGCAGGGCGGCGCAGCATTCCAGGCTCCACCAAATTGGCCGTGCCACCGTGCCCACTGGTCTGGCACTCTCGCCACTGCTACTGGCCCTATCGTTCCCAGCGAGTATGCGAGTGTCACGGGCAGAGAACAAGACAAGCAGCCACGCAGCATAGGCGGGCAGAAGGCGTGTAAACGAGGCCCACGACGCCAGAAGCCGACTAGTGACAGCCAGGCTAAACATGGGACAACGATAGACGGCCGTAGGGTCGTACCTGCGTTTAGCGGCGAGATTTTAGGGAGATCCGACCGGGGTCCAACACGCTGTAGGCAGCCGATTCGTGCGTCCAGGCCGTTTACTCGCATACAAGATAGACGGAGACACTGTGTGCTGCACCTAGGCGACGTTCACATGCACGTGGTGGTCGCAGATGGGCCAGGCTCGCCAGGGTCTCAGCAATGCAGAGGGCCCCTGCTAGCCCGTTCAAGGGAGGAAGGAAGGGAGGATTGGCACAGCAGAGAGCCGCGCGGTGATCGAGGCTGTGGCTTTCTCATGTGCTCGTAGCGGGTGTTGCGTGTATTAAAGGAGTGATGTTCTGTGCTGTCTGCCAGCAAGGCACAGACATCTGGTTGTGCTTAACATGATACCGGCTAAGGGAGAACTGAACTGGAGGAGAGTGCGTGGCTTGTTCGTGGTGGGTTTGTTTATTGTCATTTGCTGTGCCTCCTCTCTCCTCGGCAGGAAACGAGGTGCAGGCTGCAGCTTAAGGGTCTGTCGATGCCAAGGATCCCAAGGACCGTGACGAAGAAGCTAGAATTGATCTCCACATCTAGCGGACCCTGGCGTCGTCGCTCGCTGCCGAAGAAACGTTTCGCTCTTGCCGTATTCAAAACGTCGCGCGCGCCTTTACCCGTGAACCTTGGAAGGTTGGTGCGCGTATTCGGTATCGACGAGGAGAGTGCGAGGTATTTCGCGTTCGGGTACAGCTTACGTGTGAGAACTCGCATCCCGAGACTGGCATTACTGTCATTGTCCTCCTTTTCCTCGCAACACCGACCACCACTCTCTCGCCTTCACCACCACCCCTCCTCCTCCCACCGGCTGTCAATTTGCTTTGCCCCAAGCTGCCAAACCGTGTGGCTGCACCATGGACGGGCGCTACCTTCAATGCGGTCCACATCCGAGCCATCATCTCCTCTTTTCGCCTGCGCGGCCTAGGAATCCTGACCCTCGCCATCCCGTCATGCAAGCCGTACGTAGATGGCGCCTTAGCTGTTCGCCATCACGACTATCCTCCGGTCTGGTTCGTGAGGTCGCTTTTCTTTTTTTTCTTTCCTGCAGCCTAATCCAATATTTGCTCATCCCATGGTTGTCACTTATCTTGCAGTCGCATTGCGCTGCGTGCTTCTGGCACAGCACAAATCGATGATCCAAGATGCCGATCGTCGCTTGTCTTGCGTGGCTGCGGCGTATGTCAATCAGACACCGACTGTGATCTTGCAACAACATCTCGCTCTCCAGGTGTGTGAATTTTATTGGATTGTACCGGATTTGGAAGGTGCGTTATCGGCTTTCCGTTAGGCCAGAGTACTTCCGAGTGTCCAAGACTTCCCACAATCCTTGGGAGATAGCGCAACACCTCCGGTCCTCCTCACGTCTAGCCACATCCGTTCGTCTACTTGTTGTTGTTGGTTGCAACACCCCAGAAATAAGCAGCCCAACCTCCCATCATGAGGATAGCCAAAGCAACAAAAGGCAAGTATCCACCCTTGACGGTACCACCACGCCTCTCAACCTCCTCTCTTCTCTGGTTGAGCAGCTCTCCCTTTCTCATGCGCTGCTTCTTAGTCCACTGCAATTTTGCCACGTCCAAGGTGAGGAAACTCGCGACCATCAGGGCCGCGGAGACTATCACCGCACCGCTTGCCAGGATCACGTAGACGATGACGACGCGGTCGTATGAGTTGTTGTCGCGGTCTTGGAGCACGCCAGTGCCGATTCTTATAACAATATTCATGCTGTTGTTGACGGCGATCTTCACCGCGTATCCGAAGCCGAAAACGTCCTGGTACCAGATCGTATTGCGGATACCATCGATAACCGTCGTCGCTCCGAGACTGGATGCGAAGGCAAACACGCCGAAGCTCGCCGCCGTACCGGAGACCGTCGGACCGAAAGCCGCGAGGACCATGGAGATGAAAATTCCGCACCCGCACACGGCAAAGACAGTTACGCGGTTGCCTGCCAGATCAAGGAAAACCCCTAGACAAGGGACCAAGAAGAAGCCCAAGTATTGCGATGCGGCCGAGTACCAGCCTGCCGTTACGCTGTCGACGTTGAAGCGCTGTTCTGCAAGCTCCGTTGCATTCTGCGAAAAAATGATGGCCGTCGAAGTTTGGAAGACCGAAAAGCAGATGACTCCCCAGTAAGCCCACGGTAGCTGGGTCATTTTCCTCCATTCCCACTTGGAATTCCTTTCCGTCAGTTTTTCGCCCGTTGCTGGATCCGTACAATCGCCATAATGTCGCTCAGTCCAGCGCTGGAAGAGGAAGAAGACTAGAGTGGCGAGGTTGGTGAATAAATTCACGAAGCAAGCCGCCCCTTCTCGATTTGTCAATTACAATCCGACCATGTAGGAACACGAAGACTTACAATAAACCCACATGAAGTCCCCGCTCTTCTTTGCGATGATGTTGGCTGTGGCTTTGCCGACGAAGGATCCTATTCGGCCGATTCCCAGCTCGAGACCGAGTGTCGAAGCGAAACCGTTCGATGGCGCAAACCAGGAGCTGAAGACCTTGTACTGCGCAACCTGCGTCGCGATGTCTCCGAGAGACTGTACGATCACACCAGCAATCATGAAGTTGTAGCTGCGCACTGTTGTCGCAGCCGCGATTAGAATCGCTCCAGCGCTGAAGATAATGTTTCCGTAAAGCATGGCACCCGCTCCTCCAATGCGATCCGTTATTGAGCCGGAGAACAAGATTAATACTGTGGTCATGAAGTCGGATGATGCTTCGAGCGCGGCGTAGCGCGTGTTGTCGATTTTCAATTCCTGTCAGAGACCCCTGTCAGTCGGTGTTCCGTTCGTCTAGCTACGGTTCGAATACGATCGCATCGATGCGGATTGTTTCGCCCAGGTCAGGTAGGTGTCCACGGTACCTTCTTCAACGTCGACTTCATCGCTCCTGTAACACCGCTACTCCAGTGAGCTCCAAAGCCAATCGCTGACACGAGAAGCACGGCGATGATCTTCAATCGCAGAGGGATCTTCACGGGCGGCTGTGTGGTGCTGCCATTGGGCGATCCATCGCCAGCAACAGTGACCACCACGGCACCGCCGTCACCTTCGCCTTCATGCTTGAGCTCATACACCGGCGGTGTCACGTGCTCACCAGACGGCTGAGTTGCGGCCATCTTGAATGGGAGTGATGTCGCCGCGGGTAGTGTTAGGGGAAGAGAAAAGATCTGATAAGCGCAACCATGTTCCACCCGGCAGCCTCTAAACTTTTTGTCGAAAAAGCAGCGAGCCTGCCGGTACCGCTCTCGCAGCACCAAGCGTCCGGCATCTTACGATTGACAGGCTCAAGGCCACGCTAGATGATGCAAAGTTATCTAGCGCTGATACTGAAGCTTTCAAGTGAGTCAAGGCTACGCTTCTCTGGACATGCATTCAATATGCTTTGGCGGGCCAAACACCGCAAACAGGCAGGCGTGCAAGGCGTTGAGAGATTGATCGCTTATCAGATTTTTTCTCTGGCTCTGCCGATGAATATCCGCGGCTTTTTCCGCTCGGAGTTTCAGGTGGTTGGGGTGTGTTGTTGCGATTATCGGTGGCCTGTCTCCGGGATGTGGGGTTTGATGGAGTGGGATATCTTGTATAGAATCAAGTAGTGCCAGTGGTCATGAGTACTGCTTGTCTTGTCCTGATGCCAAGGTTCGTTGGCAAGCTCCACGAAGAGTACCGTCAACGGTCTTGTTCGGCCTGGAAACTTGGCGTTGGCGCTGGGGAGTATTTGCGGTCGTTTGTTTGACGAACTAAGGCTCATCGAATCAACCATCACCTCGGGGGTCTGCATTGTGCTGCATGTTTTCGCGAGGCATGGCGATCCACTTTTGCATCGAGCATGCTGGCAGTGATGCGGCGGATATTGCACACTCGCTGCTTAGGCTGGTTCGGATGAGAGAATAGCGTTCTCAAGCTTCAGTGCCCTCATGGATTCGTGCTGCAAGGATGCGAGCCTGTCATCTTTGACGATGGTTGAAGCATCGTTGTCACCGATGGCAGAGTTTGACACTTGAAAAAGTGAGTTTGTGGCGGTCGCAAAGATCTGAAAGAGAATATCTTGACCATAGATATGCGGCGGCAGCGATGAAGGCTGGTTCCAAGGGAGACATTCAGTGAGAGTGGCAAGTGGTAAGTCACGGTGAAGGAGACAAGCGAACAGGGACAGGGCTGAGAAGAGAGAATTGTTGCTGACAACGGCGAACGGCAAGACTCTCTCCCTTTCCTCTCGGATTCCCCGGATGCCGACGGATATTAGCTGACAGATGCATGACGTTAAGTAAAACCAATTGTGCATGCACGCATGCAACACTATTACTAATCTTGGATTCTTCTGTAGTTTAATGTCGGAGTAAACACCGAAAACTCCGGAACGGTCGTTCAAGGGTTGGTCCCTCGGTCCCTCAAGCAAGTGTTACACAGTCGCAAAATCATGTAAAGATCATTGACAAGTCAAGAAGTCAAGAAGTCGAGATCGGAACGGATGCTGTATAACAGCCGGATTTCATAATAATCAACACTAACTATTCACAGACCACCACTAAAGCTGCGTGGAGACTGGAGATCGTTCCGGACATCCCACACCGCTAGGCCTTAGCTGCCGGGGCCTGAGTCTGGAAACCTTTGAAGTTATTGTCCAAGACATCACGGCACTCTTTCTCATACATCGGGAAGCCGCCGGGGAAGTTACTGGATGGCAGGTCAGCTTTTCCGCTTTCGGGAACAATTGTACCGAGTGGGAGGACTTACAGCTGCTCTCTCTTCTTGCCAGGAATGTTCGCGCCCATATACCAGGAATCCGAAATGGGGAAGAGGGTCTTGTCGCTCAACTCGGTCACCTTGCGGTTCCACTCCTCTTCTGCGTCTCGTGTGGCGTTGAGGTAGGTGATGTTCTCTTTGCGCAACTTGGCTAGCGCGTCGATGATCCAGTCGCCCTGGCATTCGACACACGATGGTCCGTTGCTGAACGCTGTTGGGCCTTGTGCTCCGTAGACTAATGGAAAGGGTGGTCAGCTGATCATGATTCTCTCTTGTAACAATGCATTTTGGGAGCTGACTTACGGAAGAACATGTTCGGGAAATCTGCGCATGCCATACCGATGTGCGAGTATGTGCCGTCCGACCACCTGTCTCTTAGGTCGACACCGTGGATGTCACGAAGTCCCATGTTCTTCATGCCTCCAGTCACTGCATCGAATCCGGTCGCCAGAGCAATCAGGTCGAATTCCCTCAGCTGGCCGTCGGCCGTCACGATACCCTTCTCGGTGACCTCTTTGACGGGGTTATTTCTGATGTCGACAACGTCGTTCTCGGGCCTGTCCATTGCCTCGTAGTAATTTTGCTCGAGAGACGGACGCTTTGTGCCCCATGGGTGAGGAGCCTTGAGGGGAGCCATCAAATCGCGTTTTACTGGGTCGCTGATCCTGGCCCTCGTCTTCTTCACCCAGAACTTATAGGCTTCGTCGTTGGCCTTTCGGTCGAATAGGTTGTCTTTGTAAGTGCCGAGCCAGAATTTGAATCCGCCCTGTAAGTTGCACGATTATTGTCAGTGTTGTCGCGGTGACAAGTTACCAATCATAGAAACAACAACTCACCTCCTTCCAGAGATCCTCAAAGAAGGCCTCGCGTTCCTCCTCGGTATCATCGAACGTGTTCTTCTCGGTGAAGTCATAGCCGAACCCAGCAAAAGTCGTCATCCTGTACTTGTACAGCTCGGCGCGTGTCTTCTTGTCTTCGTCTTGCTCTTCCTTTGTGAGCTTGCGCTGTCTCATTGGCAAACAGAGGTTAGGCGTGCGTTGGAAGACAGTGACAGACTTGGCGTCTTTGGCCGCTTCCTGACTGAGTTGTATACCTGTCGAACCTGTGCCGATCACGGCCACTCTCTTGCCCTTAGTCGAGACACCGCCAGCGGGCCAGAAAGAGGAGTGGTGCATTTCGCCTTTGAAAGAGTTCAAGCCTTTCCAGTCAGGGAAATAGCGCTTGGCTGCAAAGCCAATTGCGTTTATCAGATATTTTGCGTGAGCGGTCCGGCCGTCTTGTGTTTGGATGTCCCATCTCTGTGTGTCAAGGTTGAACTGGGCGCCTACGACCCGCGAGTCGAAGGCTGTGTCTTTCTTTATCTGCAGCTTCTCCTCAACATACTCGAAGTAAGCGCGCAGCTCGTTGTGGTCTGGGTATTTCTCCGTCCATGTCCAGTCCTGGGAATGAGTGTTAGGTCAAGCCATTCTTTACATCTCTTTGCAAGCCCCGCGATGGAATGGAATGCAAGTGCGTACTTACCCGCCAGATCTTTTCAATGGAATACTCGTAGATCGGCACCTGCGTGTCGACTCGAGCACCTGGGTAACAGTTCCAGTGCCAAATTCCGCCGAGATCTTTGCCAGCTTCGTAGATCTTGCAATCAAAACCCAGCTCGTCACGGAGCTTGTGCATGAGGTACACGCCGCCGAATCCAGCACCGACGATAAGGACATCGGTTTCGAGATTGTCGGCGTACACGTTGGTGTTGCCAGTGATCCTGGGGGTGTCCAGGCTGATATCTGTGCGGAGCGGCATGTTGAACCTATTGCAAGTGTTTTGAAGGTGGTGATGAGGAAAAGCAGACTGACCAGGGTAAGGAAAATGTCTGTGGCATTGACTATATAAGATGCAGCCGATCTGGCATCATCGCACTGATGCCAATCCTCAGATCTCGGAACCGACTGCACGCGGCTCCGCTTGGGTTTCCTTAGACGCGGTCCTGCTAGAGATCAGCATATGTAGATACGCATCTCCACGAAATCCATAAGGATGCAAGAAAGACCGTTTGAGGGTGGTCCACATCAAGATCCGATCGTAACCCCATCTGTCCGACGGGCAAGCATTTACGGCCGCTCTGGCTTGATCGCTTGGGTCTGTCGGTGATGGATGTGCTATGGTGTGTGCTATGATGCATAGACGGATAATTTGTCCTGGTGAGTATCATCACTTGAGCCGCGTGACAGCAGTCGTCCCGCCCTATCGGGGAACAAATAGATTAGGACAGTTTTGGGCGACGCTGGTAGCACTCTGTCCCAAATGATTCGTCCCACGAGAGCCGTTCGCAATCAGTCAGTCGAATAAAAACAACGGCCGTTGGGTGTGGGCCCCGTCTTCGTGCGGGGTTGCGTGGGGTAGCATGGCTCAAGACGGCCTTGGAGCCATTTGCAGGAACTAGTTAATCAACTTGTTTCCGTCTCTTGCCCGCGAAGGGAGGTGGTGGCGCTATGATGAATCCGTGACACGCGCACACTCGGAGCCGCAGCTGTGCAGGGGCATTGCCAACACTTGCAGATCCGGAGAAACGGCGACCGGCGAGGAATTGATGCACTTGGGATGTAGCGTATGGTATGCACTACTATGATTTCTCGTGATAATTATCGTGTCCTAGATAAAGCAGTAGCAGTAGTAGCAGTTCGAACTTTCCCAATTTTAATCACACGTATGGTTGCCTCTAGCATTATTGAGAGCCTTTGGCGAGACATCTCCCTCTTAAGCACTGTTGCCCACAGATCTAGCTCTCGTCGTGATGCTCTCGTTGTGTTCAGCAACAGGCGCCTGGTTGACTTCGATACTCTTCTCATTGACAGCACTTCCACGGCGCACTGCATCATATATGTCTTTTGCCTCAATGTGGTCGGGCAGAGTACCCAGAGCACGATCACCAAACAACAGGTCGATGTCTTCTAGCGATTTTTGGGAGGTCTCGGGGAAGAGCATCCAGACGGTGGGAATAGTCACCACGATGTTGAACGCAGCGAAGACAAAGTAGAATTTCTGGACACCGAGTTAGCTACAATTTTCGCGATCTTGGATCATGCGGACTTACCCATCCAATCTTGCCCAGTGCGATGGGGGAGATCTGGGCGAACAAGGTGGAGACCAGCCAGTTGCCAATTCCGGTCGCGAAAGCGCATCCGCGACCTCTGATCTGCATGGGCATGATTTCACTCATGTATACCCAGCTGATAGGGCCGAAGGAGAGAGAGAAAATGACGGATACCAGGAAAAGGAAAAAAACTCCACCGATGGAGTAGCCCTCCCTGGCCCCGTCTGGGTTTGCAGCGTTGAGTCCAGCTTCCGCGAAAAGAGAAAGTGTGATGGCGAATGCTCCGACTAGTAGCGGCTTCTTCCTGCCCACTCTATCGAGAATGAAGAAGATGAAGATCAGATTGGCGATAGGTCCGACGCAGTTGTATATGCCAGCAACTAGCACAGCGCGGTGACCTTGGATACCTAATGCGTTGTACATCGTGGTTTGGTAGTATCCGATGACGTCTAGAAGGGTTGTCAGCACTTTTCCTGGCAGTATGAATCGCTGCTAGTCAGATACTTACTAATACCAGTCAATTGAGTAAACACCTGGATCAAAGTGCCCAGGAGCAACCGCTTTCTCCACTGGGGAACTGTGAAAAGTACGGCCCAACCCGGAGCAGTGATTGCTTTTTCTGCCGAAAGGGTAGCCCGGATCTCGTTATACTCTGTCTGAATCCATTCGTCGTTGGAGCCGTTGTAATGCAGTTTTCGCAAGATCTTCATTCCGTCCTCGTCGCGATCCTTCTCAATCAGATACCGTGGACTTTCAGGTAGCCAGATCAGTCCCACTAGCAAAAGGACGGATGGTATGACCTGGAAAGCCAGAGGAAAGCGCCACTGGAAAGAACTTGCGTCGGAGGTGTGCCTGGATCCGTAACCCACCCAGGTTGACACAATGAATCCCACACCGATCATCTACCACAAAGGTCAGCATGAGGCTGAAACTTGACGTTCATTCCTCGAGTGTTTGGATGGGCTCACCTGTTGTGTGAGACCGACGATCATTCCTCGGATTTTGGGGTGGGCACACTCTGCTTGGTAGACCGGCACACTCATGGACATTAGTCCCACTGCCCATCCTGCGACGATTCTTCCGACTAGAATCATCGCTAAGCTTTGGGCTGCGCATTGCAAGACTCCTCCCACAGTGGCAATAGCAGCACCTATCTGTATGGTTCGCTTCCTGCCAAACCTATCCATTGTAAAACCGCCCTGCAGACATTTGTCAGTATTATGCTCAACATGCCGTGTCGTCTAAGGCCTACCATCAGAGAGCCAAACACCGCTCCTCCAGAGAATGTTGAGTTGATCGCACCAATGATGGCACTAGTCTTGTCGGTATTGAAGAACTCCAAGAAGTTGGGCGAGTCGATGACTTGGATGGAGGGTCAGGTTTACTGAAGCTGGCGCATCACATTGGATCTTCTGTTTGAGACCACTCACCATCCGTCATCACTCCGGAGTCGTAGCCGAAGAGGAACGACCTGGCAAAGAAGTCAGTACAAGAAATTCCGTACTGGTGGAAAGGCTTGGTGTAGTCACACTCACCCCGTGGCTGCGAAAAGCGCAAGCAGCACATTATAGAAAGCGCCCATGGTCCTGGCACACTCTGCGAACAGGCTGTTGCAGTGGTATAGTGTAAGCTTTCACGTACTCCAGCCAACGTGTGCTTGTGCTTGTGCTGGTGAGAAAGCAGGCGGCGAATCTTATGTACCAATGCTCGCCATGCCAGCCACGCCAACTAGTAGAGGCTTGATCTCGAGACTGCAGAGGATGGTTGCATCGCGCGGGTGAGAAATGAAGGAAGCTGCAGCTCGTGTTTCCAATTCCACCAATGTCGTGTTGGCGATTCTTCCAAGCGATCCTACCAGCGTCTTTCCCGGATAGCCACGCAGCCTAATATTGGAGGCCGGGCGGTGGCGGTCGTGAGGGGATCTCAGTTCCACGAGTCTCAAGCCCTTCTTCCAGGTTTGTGTGACCCCGAAAGTATATTTCGCGGCACGTGTTCCACGTGCCCTGGAGCTCTCGCAACTTAGGGAATCAATCAATCAATCATCCATGTACGCATTCCTGCCATCCAGATCATAAATGTCGAAAACTACATATGATCCGAGGATCTTGATGAGTTCGATTGTGGATGGTGACTATACATCATTCTCGTGAAGAACACGTCAACGTTTCGTCGTCAAGTTTCCTCTCCCGGGATGAATAAACAGGGACAGATTCAGGCGACGCTGGCATTGGTGTGTCCCAATTCACACATCGATTTTGTGAGAAGTTGCCGACCCCGCAACAGTCGACTATTTGTTACATAGCTGTTTGATTGATGAAACGAGAAAAATCGCAGCAACCCGAAATACGACCAACGTAAGTTTCGAGAGATACACCCAAAAAGTATGCAGTCAATGCTCAGAGGTAGCTGCAGGTTGATGATAGGTTTTGAACAACTCGAGGCTCATCATAACAGACAACGTGCTTTCAAGATTCATGGGCTCAACTCCAACACTAACCCTCCAAATCGGATCGCATCCCGAAGCCACCTCACTGAACGGAAGGCGTCCCGTGATACCGAAGTGGTCGCCTCAAGATCAAAAACACCGACTATTCTTACAAAAGCTCCAATTCTAGCGACGTGGCGCCCATTAATCGATCAGGCCCTTATCCGATAGCAGTGAGCAGAATCGACCATTTTCTTGACTCAAAAAGCCATATTGTCATCGACGAATCCTTGACACATACCCGACAAAGCAGAGGTTGATTGTTGCGGGGTCTACGCCGTAGCCAATACCTTATCTTCGCCCTATACAAACATGTACTACCTAACTACTGAGTCACTTCTCGTTGTCCGTAACAGTGTTCGTACGAGTCGACCGAGACGTTCCTCGAAAATCCAAACCACGGCGATACACCAAACGAAAGAGCACTTTCGCGGCATCTTGGTCGGCTGTGCTGGACAGCATGTCAAGACTTAACGATGACAGGTTTCAGGGGATTTTACTGGCGTTGGCGCTGACTTTCTTGCTCGCCTATGTATACATCCGACTTAGGCGCACAAAAAGTCACGCAGTAGCGTCCGCGATCTTCGAGAATACTAAGAGTATTGTCGAGCAAGAGGATCCTCTCGAGGCCTACTATGCCATCAACCCTTTATCGGACTTTGAATGGGAGTCCACGCCTCCCATCAAGCTCAGGCCTTTCAAGCCGAATTATCATTTGACAATGGGTGAGTGCTTGAACCGTCCTCACACCGAGATCGTGTCCACTGGTAACGCGGACTAACGAGAGACGAATCCAGGTCTCGAAACGATTCCCATGTCTGAACTCCTCGAAATGGATAATACATACCTCTCACGCGTCCGACTTCGACGTCAGATCATGGACTCTCACCCCGAAGCGACTCTAGCCTGCAACTCCGTAGCGGAGCCGGCAGCGTTGGAGATGTATGAGTGGCTCGTGGGGACCTATCTGCCTCGACGATTTCCGACTTGCTTCGAACTCGTCAATAATGAGACGCTTCCAAGGGACGGTCTCTCTACACAGCAAGATCAGCAAGAACGAGAACAGAATGGACCCACCCACCTCCTCAATAGAACCACATCCGAACACATACCTCTCCGAACCACATCCCCTCTCATGGCCCTACGCACACTCGGCTCACACATTGACACCGACTTCCTCATTCTCCTCCCCACACAAACAGAGGACGAGAAGGAAAGAGACTCTCAACCCGTTTACCACCTCGAGGCCTTCAGCACAACTTTCCCCTCCGGCTTCTCAACCCTTTCCAAACTCTCCCTTCCCCTCTCAGCCATCCACAGCCCAGTGCCACAGTACGCGCGCAAGATCGGCAAATCGATGGACCGCTTCTTTGCCCGTCTAGAAACGGGCAAACTTGTCCGCCGCGCCAACTGGACAATCACCACAACGCCCAAGCTCTTCGTGCAGAGCGGCACGCACTTCCATGACTTCGACACCATGTCGCCAGCTAAACAAGAGGACTCCATCGCGGAGCAGCGTCGGGGGTTGAATGTGGAGGATATGAGATTGAGGTGCGAGAGGCAGACCTTGATGAGATTGCCTTTGTCTGGGGCTTTGGTGTTTGCTTTCAAGACTTATTTGACTAGTCTTGGGGAGGTAAAGGAGGAAGGGAGTGGGGAGGCGTTGGCGGAGGCGACGGAAGGGTTCAAGAGGGGAAGTGTGCCGGAGATGGAAAATTACAAGAGAGCTGTGGTTTGGGGAGATGTTGTCCGGGAGTTTTTGAAGGGGTGATGTCGTTCCTGATGGTGTTGGCTTTGCCATGCTTGCTTGTACTGGTGAACGTGTAGATGGGGCTGCGAGTTTGCTAGCGTCGTTTCAATGTAAATATTCTTTATGCTTTTACGCCTAACTCTATAGTCGGTGGTGAGCAGGTGAGGCCCTCACCTACCCGTGCTCTCGGAGGATAGATGAATTGGAACAATCTTGGGCGACGGTGGTACTCTGTCCCGAATAATGTGTTCCACGAGAGCCGTGTTCTGTTCCTGGACAGATGTAATGAACTCCGCATTACATATTTCCTGTGTGGCGAAGGTAAGACTTCCCAAGTCTCAATTAGCAAGAGCGAATCATGTCTGTGATCAAGGTGTGTGTTTGCGGAAGAAGTAAGATGCTCCTTCGCGTTCAAGGGGTTGTCTTTACGGTTGATGCCTGAGGATCATGCTTGACCCCAAAAGCAAACGCCACACTCATCCTCTGCCCTTTTGCCCTCACCTCTAAGACATGTCCACGAAAGCATCAATTTGAAACCAACTTCAGGAGGCGCGCCAGGCCTCCGCTCCATACATGCGCACGACAACAACATCAGCATGATATCAATACTGTAAAACCTCAGCAAACGACCAATTCCACAACCATGAGCGACGAAGCCTGGCTCACGCTTGAGCTCACAGACCGGCAAATCCTGGATGGCGTCCTACTCATGGCCTACCTTATCGCCATCCAAGTGCACTCACTTCTGGGCTGGCGCCGGGTGTGCAGGATTCAGCGCTTCAGCGAGCGCAACCAACGCCTCTATGTCGTCTTCTCGCTCCGCAAAGTCCTCCGGCTGGTGAAGGAGATCGTGCTCGATCATATCGTCTTCTGCGCCTGTTTCGTGCTGTGGGCGCGTGGTGTTCTGGCAGAGGGTGTTGCTGAGGGCGAAATTGCTAGATTGCAGGATGCGACTGTTGGAGACGGCGAGTTGGAGATGCCGATGAAAGTTATGTTTTGATGCTCCTACACCTGGACGCCTCAAAGGAGGCTCTCAGCAAATTGTTGGATGATTTCAAGGCTCGATGGCACACAACAATCACTTTTGAGGATTCCTTCGTCATCGTTCTTCGACCTTTTCACGCACCTCTATCGTCACGTCCTAAATAAGGACTGCGCCCAATGCGAACGCACCCTTGGAATATTCATCGCAGTGCAAAGCGATCACGCTCGTTTTCGACGAGCCGCGATGAGATTCCACATTGTCCGACATCAATCACACACACCCGCCGACATACGCTACATGTACAACACAACACAGCAAGCATCATACAAACGAGCACCAGTGCCTTTTCTAATGTTGTCGGTGGCGTGCGGTCGGTTCTAGCTGCAGCCGGACACAGCTGCTGAACGGGTTTGGCACGCACCGCAGAAGTAACGCATTACTGGGGGGATATGATGAGTGGAAGTGGGAGCACCAGTCAAAGTGGATTTGGGAGAAGGAGATGAACGTGTCCATTGGTACATGTACAGTAAAGACCGCGTGAGAGGTCTCAGCAGAGTGCCTCTAACCCAGACTGATGAGGAGATTCCAGAGTCTGTCGCTTGGCATATTGTAGGTGTTGATTCAGTTACAACGAAAAGTGAGAAGCACTGCAACAACAGTCTGTCTCAGTATTCACTCCCAACTCCATCGTCTTTGTCTTTTCGTTGTGTGCCCGCTATGTGGCAGTGGCGGTCGCGGACGAGAGATCCTTCCTCGCATTTGACGGCAGGCGTGAGTGCTGCTTGCTACCAGCGCCTGCTGCGAGCCGCGAACAAAACCTCGAATTGTCTTGTCTTCCAGACAGACTCCAGAAAACATCCATCATCATTCGAATGGCAGCAACATGCCATCACACAAATCCCTCTCAAGCGATGTTGCTCCATCCTCAGAGTCACGGCGCACTTCGATGAAGCGTCTCAGCTCCATCGCCTCCCTCGCCCATCTCAATCCCTTCAACCGCCGCCGCTCCAACAATGCCTCTGACAGCATCAATTCCCTTTGCAGCGACAGTTCTCTGCCGTCAGCAGCAACCACAGCCGCCACCTCGTCGAGCTCACGCAAGCCATCCGAGTCTTCATCCACCATCATCTCAGACACGGCACCTCTTGTAGCACCACCAATCCCAATCGAAAGTCAGGCCAGCTTTCTTCGTCGTAGTAGCTACGTCTGCCTGCCAGACGATCCCATCGGTGGCATGCCTCGAAGCCGCACCTTCAGCAACCTGCCGATACCCTCTCGAAGCAAGAAGCCTGATGCTCGTGCTCCCTCCGAATCGCATACCCGCCGTTCCTCGAACCTCACCATGGCCACTCGCCTGCCCTCTCCACCTGCTTCCACCAGAAGACACCTGATAGGCAGCATGCCGACGTCATCCTCAAGGTACCAGAACGTCCGGAACAGGATGAAGAGATCCGATACCATGCCTTTGCTCCCAGTCTATTCAGGTCAGACAACCAGCTTGCCCCGTCCGACGGCTTTCAAGGAGAACCTGTCTCCCAGCCCGATCAAGCCGCTGCCGGAGTTTCAACCATACGAGGAGGCCGACTACAGCTCATCACTTCCAGCAGGTTCGTACATGGAGGACCAGCTTTGGGATCAGCCGTCGTCCACTACCTTGCCGCGAGACCCGAGCTTCTGTGGCGCGCTTCCGGTGACTGCATACACCGGAAGCTCGCCATCGCGAGACGAGTTCGACTTCTACAGCGAGCCGACTTATCAGCCAAAGCGTGCATTCCCTCCACGCTCGAGCTCTTTCGCCAAACCAGAATCTGTACAGCGCTGGAACTCGCAGCCTGTGCTGACGAATACGACCAACATCCGGTCTGCTGGGCATCACGAGATTAGACAGACCCGACTTCTCTCCGCCCGCCAAGCTCCAACGCCACCGCTCTCGCGTACTCCGATAAGCGTGCAAGCACTCGGCGCACCCGCAACGCGTGTAAGAGGCGGTTCTGTATCGAGCTCCGTGAATCACCTCCGCCGGTCTTCTACGCAGACCCTGCTCAGCACCTCTTTCACTCCCCAGCACGCGGCCGGCCGGATCTCCGTCGCCGAGCCGTCAGCATACTGGTGCGGCCGCGTGTCAGCACTGATCGATCGCTACCGAAACGAGGACCTCGCCGCATCCCTCGCCGATATCAATGCAAAATCGGAGACGGACAAGTTCCACTCGCCAGCGACCAATACAGCACGCCTGCGCAGAGCTCTGGAGCACCTGCACTCGCTCTGTGTCACAGATGAAGCGCGAGAGAGTTTTGTCCGTTTCCAGATGAACTTTGCCGCGATGCAGCATCTCCCTGAGCTGAGCCGACCGATCAAGAGCAGAAACCCTGCGCCGGCGATTGAACCTCTCAGAATAACTCCGTATGCAGGTGGCCTTGAGGTCGAGAGGAATTCGGCAGTGGTGATCGGCGGAGCTGCGAAGAGCGATGCTCGCAAGATGAGTCTCCTCGATCGCATGCTGGGAAGGCGTGATAAACGTCAGAGCCATGGCTAGGCTAAGTTGCTCTGCTTCATTGATGGTCAATCCGGATCGACGAGCAGGCAAGCAGCGGAGGTAATGTTGTGGCGCGATCTGGATTGTCTCGGAGCGAGACGCAAGACTACTTGGCCATGTAAAAGTCGACAGTATTTATACTGACGAGCGAGGCACGCGAAAATGCTTGAATGCCTCGTAGAGCGACAGGGAGAAGAAGGGATGAAAACGTAGTAGTACACTTACAGAATAGTCTACCTCTGTTGTTCTCATAGCAAATCAACGCGTGTCTTCCAAATCCCGAACGCCTCGCTAGAATCAACCCGATACTCCGCAGGTTCATATGCCATGCCATGATAATACACGATTTCTTGCGGCCTTTTCCTTTTCCTTTCCTTCCCGCACCAAACCCTTTCTTCAAGCAAAAAATCATCTCGCCGCCATTTGCGCCTCTCGCCTCCTCGCATGTAAGTTCCTGAAATAAGCGCTCATCTGATCCATGCGACTGACGAAAAACCACCCCTTGTTCTTGAATTCCTTCTTGAGAACTCCCAATGCCTCTGCATAGCGCACAGCTTTGTCGTAGTCTTCCGGCCCACCGACGTCTTTGATCAGGAAGCCGCTGTAGGTCGTCATGCGCTCGCCTTCGAGCTGCCATAGCCGGATTTGATCGACGACAGTGGGCGGCAGGATTGGTGTCGCATGCCGCAGTACAGGGTGCGCGTGTGTGGTCAGGTAGGAGATGATTTGTTCTGATGTTATACCGGCTGCGATCGCTTGCTGGATGGATCTCTTGCCTAGTTTAGCTGTGATCAAGTTGGGGTAGCGGGTCTTCAAGTCGGCGAAGAGCGAAATGATGGAGATTAGCAGTGGCGAGGAAGTGTAGGCGTACAGCCTGTAATTGGTTTCTACGATGATGAAGCCCTTTTCGTCCGAGCCCGTGGCGGGGTTTGTGCTTGCTGTGAGGCCTGTGGCGGATGGCGTCGAGTTGTTAGGAAGCGCAGGTGAGTCGGATGTGAGGGTTGTGGCTAGGCGGGTTGGGTAGTAGTGTGATGAGCTGGGCGATGGCCGGTGAACGAGGCCAAAATCGGTCAGATCCTCGAGCATTTGCAGCTGGGTGGGTGTGAGGTTGGAAGTGCTGTAGGAGACGCCTAGCTCGAGCGAGCCAAGAGTGAAGAGGAAGGACAGCACATCGACAGAGTCCATCTGCAATTCGGCCGAGACTTCGAGGTAGACGATCAGGAGCGTCCAGACTTGCGCGTTGATCTCCTGGAGTAAGAACTCGAAGCCCTGCTTGGTTGTCTGCTTGTCCTTGCTGGCCGCAACGAACATGCCCTTTTGCAGCAGTCGCTTTGTGCCCGGGGTGATGTTGACATTGCCGGATAGATTCGAGTTCGCACTTCCAACCACATAGTACAAGATAGCCTCCCACTGCCTGCGCGCAAGGGTATCCAGATATTCCACCGTCACATGTGCTTTCTCCGACTCTGTGCTCGGTACACCGAAGCTCCTGTGATTCCCACCGCCAGTCAAAGCCAGCCTGAGCGCTTTTGCAAACGCAGGCGCCAACACGTACGAAGGTCTGCCATCTTTGCCTGGCTTGTCAAGCATGATGCGCAGGCGCACTAGAACCGACAAGGCCTTGTCGCGCGCCTGCGTACTGTCGCTGTCTGGCTTGACCCATGATTCCAAATCTTTCACGGAGAATGGCGTTGGCATGTAGAGCATTCCCATTACTATCGTTTTGGCGAGATGCGGTAACATGCGGCGGAAGACGGCCAGTGCGGTTGAGGGTTGCTGGTATAGCTTTGTGAAAGTAGTACCGGGAAGTGATTCCAAATAATCCAGAGCTCGTTGCGAGGCGGACGACATGATGAAGTGTTCTGCCCTTGCGGGCGGCGGGTTAGGGAGCGTCAAGGCATGTTGTGTCGGGAGTCAAGTTTGATATATGTGATCTGGTAGAGTGGAAGTCCCCATAACCCTAACCCTAGACACCGGACATCTCTGCGGTGTTATAGCCACTCTCGACGTGGTATCCTAAGGTAAGGTAGTACCTTTCTTAGACAATTGAGCGCAAGACGAATACACCTTCTCAATCATATCACTCTCAGCGGTACCGAACAACTATTGCGATTCGGAATCCTCATATCCCTGAAGGGCTGAGGTAAACCCTCACCCAGCTGCCGATACTACCAAACACTACCAACTACGTATTGAATGAACAGTTGCACAAAAGCCCAAGAATCTGATTCACAACTCAAAAGCCAGCTCCGCTCATCTTGAAAACCAATTACCAGTTGATAC
>Ga0265797_10001285_pt1 | contig 44379 bp, 42 predicted proteins | sample P2T30metagenome_FD_192433 | JGI IMG/M metagenome (GOLD analysis project Ga0265797, IMG submission 192433) | Plant litter microbial communities from East Loma Ridge, Irvine, California - P2 T30 | ecosystem: Environmental > Terrestrial > Plant litter > Unclassified | place: USA: California...
CGGCGACAACTGAATCTACTAGCAGGTAGTAAAGCGAATCTCGATCTATCCGCCGAGGATGCTACGAATGTGTTACATTCCCGATGGAATCAAACTCTATATGGATGACTGCAGACTGACCACATTCTCTAATGGCAAGCAGCAGCTGCACCAGCCAGGGGAAAAAATACGAAGAAGATTAGTCCAAACTTCACAACAACCAAATCCGGCCGTTACCCCTAGCATCCTTCGCCCCATTGGCATTCATACGGCCGTAGAGGAACCGGAGGCCGAACGCAATGAGTGCAGTCGCAAAACTGCACGCTGCGCACATAAAGTTACCAGTCGGATACCCACGAGGCCTTTCATCTGCGATCCAAATCCACTGCGCTATCACTTGACTGACGCCGGCTCCGCTGTTATTGAGTGCGGCTGCAATACCCATGGTGACAATTGAGGGTACGTTGCAAGTGACCCACGCACTCAGTGGACCAGAGCTGGGGAACGCACCGCAGGCGCAGAGGAAGAGACAGCCGTATCGTGCGGTATATGCGTCAGCTGGGAGAAGACCGGCTGTGAGCCAGCCGATGCCGCCGATGGTCGAGCTTGCAGTAATATGCCACCCGCGGGCATTGAAGTGGTCTGCGCTCCAGCCGAGAAAGAGACAGACGAAGTAACCACAGACCCATGGTGGTACTGGCCAGAGCGTTAGCATATCTCGGAGACTCTTTGGAGGACCTCAGCGCCACCCACCAGTCATGAGCTGCGCTTCAATGGATGAGAAACCCAAGCCATTTACAATCTGCGGCGTGAAGAATGTGAGGGATCCCAGCGGTACGCAGTTGAAGATGTACGCCAGGTAATGCGAGAGCATCCTGGGGCCGAACACGGTCTCCATGATCTCTTTTCTCGTGGCATGCTCATTCGTGTATCCTCCGCCCTTGACTTGGATGCGCGCTTCGATGAATTTCTTGTCGTCTTCGGTAAGGAACTTGGCTCGTGATGGGTAGTCGGGGAGGAAGAAAAGGGTCAGGAGGGTGCAGAAGACGGTGATTAAACCTTCGATGATGAACTGAGGTTTGGTCAGAGGGTTGGTCACTCTTCGCCAAGATACGAACGAGTATCCACTCACCAGCCAACGGAAGCCTTCCAGTCCAGCTGCGCCATTTATGTGTCCAACTCTGGATGCCAAAGGTTAGTGAGGTGTCGGGGACATCATTGGACTTCAAATCCTTACCCGTAAGCGATGCAACCGCCGAAAGCTCCTGCCGCAGTTGCGCTCGCGAGTACGAAGGCGATGCGAACTGAACGCTCTTCCACGGGATACCAGAAGGTGATGAGGTAGATGATGCCTGCGTTCCATTAGCCCATACAGTTGCATGACAGCAGGCTCGATCGATACACACCTGGGAAGAAACCAGCTTCGAACATCCCTACGATTGCAGAATCAGTACCGACCGCATCAATTCAGTCCGAGGTCCAAGGCTACACACCTATGAAGAACCGGAGAACAGTGACTTGCGCAAAGTTTCGCACCCCAGCGAACCCGATCGTGAACAGCCCCCAGCATAACAGCAAAAACGCCAACCATCTCGACGGCCGCACGTAGCGTTTCATAATCCAATTCGAGGGCACTTCGAAGACGGCATACGCGACGGCGAACAAGGAGACGGCAATGGCGTATTGGAGGTCGCTCATGTTGGTCTGCTGAATCAGGGAATCGCCCGTTTCGGAGTTGAGGACACGGGCGTTCCCGATATTGCCTCTATCAAGATAATTTAACAGATACATGCTAAGTCAATGATTCAGTATTGGTTACATTTTGGGGGGTCATGGTTTCGGCGATCTTACAATGCGCAGAGAGGCATGAGTCGCAGGTCCATCTTCCTCCGCAGCTTGCGGATGCGAGGCTTGTCGTTGAGCCAGGAGTTGTGTTCAGCTTGGGCGGCATCTTTGGCCTGGTTAATCATCAGCAACGTGTGAAAGCTGCGTATTCCTGAGCTCGGAATGGCATACCAATGTGTCACTGGCATTCTCCAGCTGCATGATCTCTTCTTTCTTGTTCTCGTCCATGATGGCGATAGATGAGATGGACGTTATCCTCTTTCGATGACTCGGAGACTTCACGAGCAAGAGAGTGGAAAGAAAAGATTAGATATACAAGATTCGGGTCATCTTCAACAGCCGCTCGGGTATTGAGCAGCGACAATTCTATGACCCGCGGGCAACGGCATCGATCTGCAGAACGCAAGCAATAATCATGTGTTGTATCATGTTCCGGGCTCAGTCGTACATGCCCAGTAGTTTGGCCGATTGGCCAAGAGTGAAAGAGAGACGACGATGTGGATACAAAACGGCAGACCACAGACACAACGTGGAGAAGCATGCGGGGAAATAAGAAGGAGTGACATGATCGTCGTATGGAAGTACATGTTCCAAGACTACCGTAGCTCTGGACAATAGTCGGTCCGGAGCATGTGCCTCCTGCAGTGTGGAGTTCTTCAACCTCTCCATGTATATTCGCTTGCCGGATGCCATGTTCGCGCCCTTGGCCCTTGGCCGTCTTGCAGATAGTTCTCCCTCATGCTCGATCCAGCATACGATTCTTGCAGAACCCCTCTCTTCCGCAGTTCGGGCCACAGATACTTGACCAGGTCTTCGAAAGTGCCTGGCGTGGTGGCATAGCTGAGGTTGAAGCCGTCGACGCCTGCTTCGTCGACCCACTGTTGCAGGATGTTTGCGACGGTTGTTGGACTGCCGATGGCTCGAGGGTGTGCTCCTGAGATGGCGAGGTTCTCCAGTACCAGCTTTTTGGTCCATTTGAGTCCAGCTGTACCGGGAACAGACTCGGTCCAGGAATTGATCATCGATTGAATTGCTGGCGCTTTCGGGTTGAACGAGAAGTCTTCGTCTTCTGACAGCTTGGACAGATCTGTACCTGTCCATCCACCAAAGAGCGAAGCCGTTCCTTCCAGATCGGCGTACTGTAGCAGATCGTTGAACTTTGCCTGCGCTTTCTCGTCGGTCTCGTCGACGACAATGAAGATACCGGAGATGAACACGACGCTGTCTTCTGGTTTTCCGGACTCGCGGAGAAGAGTTTTTGTTTCTTGGACGACTTGTGCTGTCTTCTTTGGAATCATCCCAGGCAGGAACATCGCTTCTGCGTGCTTTGCGGCAAAATCTTTGCCGGCCTTGGATGCACCTGCTTGCAACAGGAAAGGTGTACGTTGCGGTGACGGATCAACGATGCTTGGACCGGCACACTTGAAATATTTGCTTGTGAAAGTTAGGATTTTCTAAAGCAAGAACATGAGTGATACATCTGACTCACCCAGCATGGTCGATCTTCTTAACCTTGTCAGGATTTGTCCAGACTCCAGTCTGCTTATCTGCTTCGACTGCAGAGTCTTGCCAGCTGCCTTCCAGTAGCTTGTAAACTACCTCAAGGAACTCATCCGCAATCCTGTACCTTTCATCATGCTCGATATTCTGCTCAAGTCCGTAGGACTTCGCGGCACTTTCCATGAACGTGGTCACGATGTTCCAACCAACCCTACCGTTGGTGATATGGTCGAGCGTGGCAAACTTCCTCGCGAGAGAGTAGGGATTCTCGTACGTGGTGGACGCTGTAATCCCGAACGATATGTTCTGTGTGGCATGGGCCATGGCTGAGACGAGCAAACTTACGTCAAAAATAGGCACCTGGGAACCTGATTGCAAAGCTGGGTTGCCATCTTTGTAAACGTCGTAAAGACCCAAGACGTCTGCGAAGAAGATGCCGTGGAATCCGTTCTCGTCGAGAAATTTAGCCAGGCGGACCCAATGATCAAGGGTCGGCTTTTCCTGTGATGGGTGTCTCCAAAGTCCTTGGTGCTTTCGGTCAGATACTGGTAAATGTTCACGCTACCGTCTTGAACGTACCAGGAGCCAGGTGACCAGGGGCAGACATGGCGAAGGCATTCATGATCCATGGCTTGCGCCTTTCATTCGCTGGAGTCGAAGCCATTGTGCTATGAGATGATATATGAGTTTGAGGTATATTCAGAAGACCAATTGTAGGTAGACGGCGCTACAATCAGATAGTATAGAGAGTCAACCTCTGTTGTTGTCCATGCTGACATGCATTGTTGACCTAACCTTGATTTCGGAGTAGTCGGATCGCCGAAGCACGTCAAGCTACGGCAGTAGTGGTGTGCTCGCACGTCTTCTGTGATACTCTGCAGTTACATAAGCGCGCAGTGTCATGCAAAGTCTTACCGGTCGAGTCGCATCTGTAGAGATTTGGCGCGGCGTCGGGGCTCGCCATGTGTAATGTTGGTTGCGTGGTATGTCTCAGGAGGAGAAGTCTCTCGCGTGGTGGTGTCGGAGAAGACGTTTGCTTGAACAACTCTAACCCTATACAGAACACATTACTTTCTCAAGAATGGAGGACATCGACTTACAGAAGAACAACACGTGATGAGAGCAAATTCTAGATGGCTCTCCGGACTGAGTTGAGGACTGGTCAAACAATTCGCGGTGGGAGGACATGTAAGCTTCAGTGTATGGTGTGTATCAGAGTGTACTACGTACAATATCTACTACATGTCGCTCCAGCGTTCATGCATGTCTTTGAGATCATTGTGGCTCTCAAGACGCAACCAAGGAGTCAAATCACTCTCAGGATCCTGTTCCTTCAACGTCCAACCATTACCGAGGAATCCAAAGCGATTCTCACCTTCCTGATAAGTGTACTCGAAGTCCTCCCACTTCGGCTCCCGCAAGACTCTCGTCAGATGCGAGGCGCTGCCGGGCCAGACACCATGGATTCGAGCTCCAGGTCTTCCGCCATTGTACCAGGAGCTGCACTTCCTGCTCATGTTGGTGCGGGGGAAGAATGCATCGCAATATGCAACGAAGTCGTCTGTTGCACGCTTGGAAGGCGTTGCGGTCCGTATCCTTTGAGAGGATATCTTGCGCAGCAGTTTGGCGATGTACGTTGTCTGTATCTCCGCTCCGTGCGGAACGGTTCCTGAGGTGCCAGGAGGATGGGGGCCTTCGATGTTGTTAGCATTGATACAGGCAGGGGTTGATGTATCTGATGTGTACACTTACCAAGGATGTATGCAATGTTGGGGAAGTGTGGCGTGAAAAGACCGAGATACGAGTACGGGAAACCGAATTTCCCATTCGGCTTCCAATCTCTTGACAGATCATAATCGCCAGCAACGATCGGGAATGGTGGCGCAAAGTCCACGTTTGCACCCGTAGAACAGATTACTGCATCCACTGGACGATGTACGCCATCTTTCGTCACAATGCCGTCTTCGGTGAAGTGATCGATGGGATCTTGGATGAAGGTGAGGTTGTCTTTCGTAATGGCCTCCAGGTATCCAGGACCAGGTGTCAGTCGACGACAGAACGGTGGGAAGTCAGGCACCATTTTTTCCAACAGCTCAGCATCATCTCCAAGTCGCTCGCGCATGATCTGTTTGAAAGTTTCGGCGCCCTTCCTTGTCGTGTCTGAATCGCGCAAGATGGACTCAAAACGGCGGAAGAAATCGCCTTCGAGTTTCTTGCGGAAGGCTAGGTATTTCTCAGGATCCTGGAAGTCTCGGAGTTGTTCTTCGGAGAACGGCATCGCTGCTTCTTGCCTCTCCCTGGCACTTGGGTTGAACGAGCCTGCAATCCATGTCTTGTTCCTTGCGTAGTGGTCGACATGAGCTGCTTGTTTTTGCAATGCAGTGGTGACCTGAATCCCCGAGGCTCCGTTACCGATGGTGGCGATGCGCTTGCCCGTTGGATCAAACTTGGGATCCCAGTTCGAAGAGTGGCGTAGGTGCCCCTTGAATTTTTCGATACCAGGATAGTCTGGAAGCTTCCATTCATTGAAGTGGCCGTTTGCCGTGATGATAAAGTCAAAGTCAAAGTCGTCAACTGTAGATGCAGCGAGGTCTGACACGTTCAGACGCCATTTAGCCTCTTCAGGGACCCATTGTGCAGAGTTGACTTTGGTCTGGAATCGGCACTTTGAGTGGACATCAAACTTTCGAGCAAGCGACTGCCAGTAGTTCTTGATCTCGTTGCCTTGAGCGTATTCCTCAGACCAGTCGACCTTAGGGGAGTAAGTTGACTGGTAGCAGTGTGATGGGATGTCGCACCTGACACCGGGGTAAATGTTCTCGACCCATGTGCCTCCCTATCCTCATGTGTTAGAATATTGAGTGATGCATGTGCTGGGGGCTGTACGTACAACGTCGCTGTTTTTGTCGAAAATGGTCAATTGAACGCCAGGAACTTTGATCGGCAGTAGCACTCCAGCAGTGATACCAGCAATGCCAGCTCCAATTACTGCCACCTGCTCCCGTCAGCAAGATCCATCGTTAGTGAAGTCCAGCGATGCCCACCTTCAGAGGTCGAATCTCGTCAATGGGGTGTTCCTGGATTTTGAAGTCCGTGGGGAAAGGGTAAACCCAGTCATCGTCACTTTTCAAAGAGCCTGTAGACGGGAGATCGTCTTCTGCAGCAAGGTCGATCACAGGGCCCGAGGCGTTTATGTTGTCTCTCCCGAAATGTGTGACAGCGGGCGGGTCGGCTGCGTCTCCCATGGTGAACGGTTCCTGGTTGAGATGCCGCAGGCCGAGCTATTGTTGAAGGAAGTCCTTGGAGGGCTGATGTAAGGGGACTTTGTTCCAGAGATGGTGATAGGAAAGTCGCCCTGCATTGACGAACGAACGTTTTGTGGTCATCTGCTTATCAAGTGTGACTATCGGGCAGGATCGCATCATTTAAGCTCCACTTTGCGTGGGATGGACTTTGTCGAGACGACAGCTGTGATCATCTGAAGTCGTGCCTTTCATCCGCGATGGCAATGCCGCGTCCAACGTACCTCATACATAGTCGATGTCTGTAGCGGTGCTGGGACGCTACCATCTGGTCTTGCGACCGTTTGATGCGGGTAGTGGCAACAAATCATGAGCTGATCTTCATGTTGCCCGAACTCCTGTTGTTTTGTTCTTGGGGTCATCGCTACAGATAACTGAGTGAATATATATTTTTGTACCCCACTCACAGTCAGCAATTACACCTCTTCTCAAGAAGAAGATGAAGCGTGGTTGATTGGCTCAATGGTAGAGCGTCCGCCTCCTACTCCGATTCCTGGCTTCTCCCAAGAGTCTACTAGGCAGCGGAAGGTTCTGGGTTCGAGTCCCAGGTTGATCGTGATGATCTCACAGTCAAACATGGAGGTTAAAGTCCTTCGAGTTTCCTTTTGCCAATTTCCAGGTCGCATCCGCTTGCCTGTCAACGTCCTGACTTTTTACCATCGGTATAGACTGACAGGTACAGTGCCTGCTCAAACGGACGTGATCTACATGTCGTGATGCCCCAATCGAGCAGGCGAACGGCCAGGAAGACGACTCTGTTTTTACCATCTGCATGTGAAATCAAGATCTTGACTCCTTGAGGAAAATTATGGCCAAAACACCTTTCTTGTTGACCATCGACTGAATTACTAATCAAAGTTCAACTGTTCGCGATTGACGATCATTACGGCTCTCCGTGGTCACGTTTGATCGAAATATACATCGACAATAATAAGTTGCTGATTTGAATCATTTGAATCATGTGTTGAGGTCTCGTAATGGTCACGTGTACGCATCCTCGGTGCAACCGAAGTCCGCCGGCGCAACTCTTCAGAGGGCTGGGTCTGTCTTCCTCCTACGTGACTGATGACCACGACATATAGGCAGCCCTTTGGTACAAGTATCCAGAGTATCTCTATACAAACATTGCAGCTTACTCAATCTATCACGACCTCGACACAGACAGGAAATTGTACTCTTATACCCACACGACTGAAGCGCAATGAGCGACCCAAAAGAAAGCGGCATAGTGCCTCGCGAGCCCTCAAAGAAATCCGGCTACCAGCCCCCCAACTGGTTTTGGGAATCACGAAAGAAAGGCCCAACATCAGCCGGCACCATCCTCTTCGTCGCGCTGCGAGCCCTTGATCTGCCGTTCCAATACTATCTCCTCACATCCGGCCTGGGATCAAACATCATCAGCAGTTTTGGGGGCACTCCAGTCCTGCAATCCCCAGTTGCTTCGAGCGCAGGCGTACTGGGCCTCAGTCCATATCACTCATTAGTGATGGGCCTCGCCACTGGCAGTGCTCTCAAGCAGATATACTGGAAACTTTCCATCAATGACCTAGCCATGCCAGCCGGCTTCAGTGTGACCATCGCACTCTACAATACCGTACTCAACACCCTCAACACATGCTTCGCACTCTGGAGCGTGACCTCTCAGCAGCCAGGCGCCCAATCATCACTTTCGGCTTTCTTCAAAACTGCCGCCCCAACTCTCCAATTCGGCATTCCTCTGTACGCAATCGGACTTTTTGTCGAATGGTACTGCGAGGTCCAGCGTGCAGCGTTCAAAGCCAAGCCCGAGAACAAAGGCAAGCCTTACTCGGGCGGCCTGTTCGGAATCGTCAGGAACGTCAATTACACTGGCTACACGTTTTGGCGAACTGGCTATTCGCTGATCTGCGCAGGCTGGACTTGGGGCGCTGTTCAGGCGGTTTGGCTCGCGGGCGATTTCTGCGCGCGAGCTATTCCGTGCCTGGACACTTATTGTGAGCAACGGTATGGAGAGCAGTGGGAGGTTGTGAGAAGGGATGTTCCGTATAAGTTTATTCCGGGTATCTACTAAGAAAACAGATCTCTGAACAACATCAGCGCAATGGACGAGAACACGATCGAAACGGGTATACGCGTGAAACAAGAAAGAGGTCCAGACGAAAACGCTTCATGGACAAAGAAACTCCAGATCCCAGATCCCAAATCAAAACTCCCCTCTCAGATACTCGTCCCTCCGCGCCGTGCCACATCGCGCAATTTCACAGCTTCCCAAACAGTGCGCCTTACTCCAGGTCATAACTGCCTCCTCAGGCTCAAGGACAGGTAGTCTGCGCCGAAGTACTCTTCAGCCGTCATGTTCGATACTTTTAATAGACTTTGCTGGCTTCGGTACGGTCGGCTGGAAACCATCCCCTGCATCACGCGGTTGTACTCTGTCACCAACGCCATGTCCTCAAAGCTTTGTCCCCCCTCCCGAATCGCTCTAGCTGTTCGGAAAGCAAAGAGATCGTACTTTGGCTGTACGAAGACGCGGGGGATGCGGAATGGTCCAGGACCCGTCGCTGGCGGAGAGGCTGCTGCAGGCTGCTGTGGTGGTTCAGGAGCAGGAGCAGGAACAGTAGGAGGAAGAGGGGCCGCAACAGGATGCTGTTGCGAATGAGTCTCGAGCGGCATGATTGACGCGGTGGACTCCTTCGCCTCCTTTGTCTTCGGTTGAACACTCTCAGGGCCGGAGGCAGGGCCTGGCAGATCAGGCTGCTTGGCTGCTTGTCGACCTGATCTGCGGAGAGGCCCATGGCTGATCTGCATCTTGTTGGACTTGCGCTTGTTGTCAGGAGCAGTGGCCATGGCGGTTTCGGCGGGAGTTTCTGCGGCATTCTCAACAGCACTATCTTCCTTGTTCTCGACAGCACCCTTGGCAGCATCCTCCACATCAGCCTCCGCGTCATCTTCGTCAGCAGCCCAGTCGGCATGAGTAGCGACTGAGGTCCTTGCCTTCACCTCATTTGCCATCGCGAGCTCCAGAGCCTCGGAGAAGGAGACGCCGCAGTCAGGGTGGCCAGGGTCGCGCATTACCCTTTGGAACTCGAGGCTTGGTTCCAGCTGGTCGGCTGCGCCAAAGTCCGGCATCGTGTCCAATGTGGTTTGCGGTTGCGTCTCGACTTCATGGTCATCGTCAAGCCTGGAACGCTTTGATGGTTGCTGCTCCTCTCCATTGCTCGCGCTCGTATTCTCGGTGGCTTTCCTCTTGAGGCTCTTGCGATTTCCTTTGGTAGCGGGTTTGGCTGCCTTTGGCTGTGGTGGTTGCTCATGCTTTGCAAGAGCTTGTTTAAGATTGGCAAACTTGACCGTCGGCACTGACTGGCGACCCATCCAGTAATCCTCGACTTCATCACCAGACGACTCGTACTCTTACTTCTCGATCTGAGTCGCTGCGACTGTACGTCGGCACTTTTGCTCCTTCGCAGTCAGATTTGGTGGGAATGCGATAATGGGTGTGAGAGAGTTGCTGGTCACCAGGCCGTTCCGGATCAGCTGGCTAGTCTTCGCGGCGGCCGTCTCGCGTTTCTTCTGTTCTTCGGCCAGATATTCGACCAGTTCTGTCGAGTTGGTCGGATACGTCAAGACTTGAGCTGACTTCCCTTGCAGTCTCGGCTGACTCTCGAGGTCAGGGCCCTGCATGGTGAAGGCGCCGGTGCTCCAGTGATCTTCGGGTAGTACTTGTCCTTTGGGAGCGCGCTTCTGGAGCTCGACACCGTACCAGGCTTCCTCGGGGATGATGTGGTGGGTCTCAGCGTCGAGTTAGTTCATGTCGAGTGTGGACTCCAGAGTCTGATCAACGACCAGTGCTGCTGGTGGCGGTTGCGGCGACGAGGCCTGGTTGGTGTTGGGACGGAGCGACATGACCGTCAGGATCGGCTGGTTGATCCAGTGTGCAGGATCTGAGTGCCCCATTGTTCGCGGTGGCTGAGAAGATTGGGTATCCTCGTTTGGCTGTGCGAGTGGTGATTGCGGTGGTTGATCGAGGATGTTGGTTTTCCTCAGATCGTTGCAGCGCGCGCGGGTGGTGGGTGGTGTACGAACAAACGTCACATAAGAGGCGAGCTTAGTTGTGCAGCGCGCGAGTGTTGGCATTGGTAAATTGGTAGCAATACCACACCTCACCATTCAGTCCACGAAGCAACGGTGAGCCTCAGGCGCAGCTTCACCATTGCCGCGTCCCTCACGGTGCACCAAGCCAACCCGATTGGGACGACAGTGCCATGCATAATGCATTGTGCATGCGGCAACACAATATTGCTCAAGGTGTTGTGAGTGAATAAAATGCCAGCCAGCAGCATCGATCAGGTCGCGGCACTGCTACTAGCCTTGGACGGGCGGCGGTGACGGGCGGCGGCGAGCTCATAGCATGTTCGGGTTCTCAAACTTGCTTAGGTCAATAGAAGTATATAGTTGCTTGACATCGAAAGGATGGACCCACGAAAGTCGTCTGTTAGCAGGGCAGACCTGATATATGCCGCATCAGCGACAGATCGTTTGCTGCACCGCGTTGCCCACATTTGGAGTCTCGCACCCTTCGAGACACGCTTGCGACGTCCTCTGCGGGACAAAGGCTTTCGACTCTTTGCTCCTTGTACTGAGTTCCTTTGTCGGATGCTGCGCGGCTCACCAGCAGGACGAGGTCGTGAAACGGACTTGCAGGTGCCTTTGTTCGATGATGGACTGGGCAGCGACGGCAGACAACGCGATGGTAGCGACAATGTGGCAAAGTCATCTTTCGCAGCGAGACAGACATGCAGTATTGTGGCGGGTCGGCCTAGACAATCGTGGCAGCAGACACAGCAGCAGCGACCTGCCGGACGAGCTTGCGAACACCGACTCAAAACGTACCCCAAAGAACTGGCGCGGATTGCCTAGACATAAGCAACCGGAGACTCAAGAGATGGAATACTGATCCGTCTCTAGGCGGAAGGGCCAGTCAGGGAGACAAGGCTGCTTGGTCCTGGGTCTATTGAGAGTGCGTGGCTGTGGCTGGTTCGATGGGATGTACTGCTGGAAGCCTGCGCTCCCCTGCGTACTCATGACTCAATCGATTTGTATAGCTCGAGCGTTCCGAGAATGCTTGCTCGGGACGCCGAAGGCCATAAAGGAAGAATGCTGAAGATGCTCGGCCAAGAGAGCGTGGCGGTAGGGGGTGACGGCTTCGACGGCGACGTACTCATGGATGCCTAGATAACGCTCTTCAGGTCAGTCATGGTCGTGTTACAATGGTATTAGTACAGCTCGAAGGCTTCGGGCATGCTTGCTTGGGAGGAAGGACGACTGGGAATGGAAGGGAGCTGCAAGACTTCTGGTCGATCAAGAGAAGAAGAGTATAATGACAGGCGGCAGTGGGTATCATGGGGGCACACTCTTCAAATCTTGTGATGGGAGCGTACTCATAGGGAGGATGTCTTAGTATGGCTCAAGCATATCGAGCTGGCTTGGTGTGGAGGCAGGATGGTCACAGACGCGCGTGGAAGGACATTTAAATTTGACACACATCTCACGCCGCGGGCTATAACGCTTGCCACTTGGGAAAGTGACAAGCTACAGTACCTTACGTACTTCACGCTTGGTACGCCGTCTGTCTTCCTTAGCAGCTCGCTGCACAGCAATATCTCCCCCAGCATCCCACTAGATGATATACTGCGAAGAAATAGTTAGCATGGAAAATAACGACAAAAATCTTCACCTGGACTCGAGGATGGCGAACTCACCGGAATGAAGAGGTAAGGAACCTCCTTCTCATAGCGCGTCCACGCCTCACCGTACTTCCTCCTGCACCTGGCGACGTCTCGAGTGGTACGATGGATAATCATAACCATGAAGAAGACGAAGTAGAACCAGGGGAAAGGACTCCTGTAACCACAAAGAAGTCAGTCAGTCAATCACCGCACGCCACCAGATTCCACCTGTGTTCCAGAGGAGGCAAACTCACCTAAACCCCGTAATCGCCCCCCAAGCAAAACTGAAAAACATATCCGGCACATAATTCGGCTTCCTCACAATCCCAAACCACCCATCAACCATGATCTTGTCCCCGGCATTCGTCTCGATGAACTTGGGGTCCTTGACCGCCTGCCAAGGCACTTGCGGGAAAGTGTTGCGCTTGACGATCTGGTCTTTGTCGTTGAGGCGCACGGCATTCTTCTGTCCATTCGCGCTGTCCCACATCCAATAGAAAAAGAGGTATACGATGGCGAGAGCGGCTAGGGCGGCGCGGTTCCAGCGGTAAGCGGCCGGGTCGTGGTTGGCCAGGTACAGAGCGCAGTGGCAGTAGGTGAAGGGCACGCCGGCTAGGTTCCAGAAGGTTAGGAGGAAGCCGAGTTTTTCGAAGTACATGTCCCAGCTGGTGATGATCAAGTGCTCGCCCTTGGCACAAGCATTGGCGTACAAGTAGTGGGCGCCTGCCAGGAACACCACTTCTGCCGAAACGTAGCCGTACACCTCATACTGACGAGCTGCCACAGAGGCCGTGATGAGGAACAAGATGAACCACGGGATGCGGACCTCGTAGAACATCTTGAAATCCAGAATACCAATACGAGGGTTCAGCTCGACGCCAACGAAGAAATCGTACACTGGCGAACCAGAAAGACGGTGGGTGCGGCCACGCACAATAGCCTGGACGTAGACGATGACACTGTTGATATAGCCGGAGAGGATCGCGACGGTCATGATCGATCCGAACTCGTCGATCAGAGTGTACAGCGGGAGGACCCCGGACACGTGCAAGCCGGCCGCCACGGCGATGGTGGTGTAGAAGCTTGTGTAAGCGGAGCAGTAGTAAGGCAGTCGCTTGCCGCCCTCGTGGTTGAGTTTGCGGCCGTGGCTCATGACACCGGGCATGTAGCAGTACATGACGGCCTCGAAGAGGAAAAAGACCCAGTAGATTGCCCATGCTTTGGCGGTTGGGTAGGCGCCCTCGTAGACGAGCTGACAGAGGTGTTGGATGAAGTCGGTCCAGGATTGGTGTTTTGCCGGCAAAGGTAGTTGGCCGTCGTAGTAGGTCGCGCCAATCCACATGTACCACATGAGAAGGGGAAATCCGATCATTAGTGATGCGGCTCCTAACGAGCCCCCAAACTCGAACTCGTCCGAGGCGCCATCTTTGTAGTCGGTCGCGGCGAGGGAGGAGCCACTTGTCTTTGGTTGCTTTGCAGAAGCGACAGATCTCTTGGCCACACCCATTGTTGCAGCTGTTGACGGTTGTCCGTGTTGGTTCTTCGCGACGTCCCTTCAAACCAGGAGGGGCTGCCTCTTAGGCGTGGTAGGGAGGCCGATCCATATCTCATGATATATACATTCTTCAGAAGGATGTCGTACGATATTGATACGAGCCCCTCGGTATTCTAGCGCTCCGGCAATGCTAGGAGCCCTATATGCACCATGGTCTGCAGTAGTAGGAAGCAGCAATTTAAGGATGCTTGTTGTGGAACCCGCGGACGCGTTCTCGAGTTCTCGTTCTCGTTTAAGCTCGTATTGCCATATTGACTGGCTTGTCGCGGATAAAAAATCGAGCCAGAGATTCTTCTAATCTCGTCAGCCTCTAGGATCTCGGTACATGCCGTGTACAGTGCAGTGAGTGGACATTATTATTGTGTCCTCTCGGTAGTTAGCTGCTTTCATTTATGCACGCGGCTGACTGTTCATCCGTGGTCGGGTTTGGTCGGGTTGTGTCAAGTTCGAGGAGTTTCTCCGCGACTGTTCGTGACACAATCTACGCACAGACTTGTAAGTGAAAGCATGTTCATTGGTAGGGTTCGGGTTGGGGTTCGACTCTCGGACTATTGAAAGAGAACATCGACCCATAAACACTATCATCAGTCGATATCGAATTTTAGTTGGACTGAACACCTTTGAAATCGCGAGCAGATGTCTTGGGGAGTTTGCGAGATCAATCCAGCAGTGGAATAACGTTGTCGTGGTCGATCGCAAAAGCAGACGACGTTCGTTCGCAAATCTAGAGGCGTTCTCGTTAGAAATTGATATCATGTGTTTGGTTTCCGCACAAGCAGTTGGGAACATGTTGTTCGAAGGATGCATGAAGCACCGAGAATGATATTGAGGCGTGAAGAAATCAAATGAGATGTGACCTGCGTCGCTTGCTATCCCGCTCGATACCTGTGAGCGATGGTGATCAAGGTGTTAGTGTTGGGAGAGCATTACAACCCTCAGTCGACCATCAAGCTTTCGGCTTCACCGACTCAGTTCCCAGCAGAGCAGCATATCTTAGAACCAACGACATGCATGCGTAAACATTACACGCAGTAATGCTGACGCCAGTCAAGTCCCAGATCAAGGCAGCTCAAAGCTCCCCTGTCCTCCGTCTCCGTCTCCCTCTCCCTCATCTTCATTTTCACTTTCACTAGCATCATTTCCACTCCCATTCCCACCACGCCATCCACCCCCACCTTCAACCTGTCCCCTCAATCCCATCATATACGCACAATTCCGGAGCATCATCTCCCCCTCACTCTTCTCCATCACACCCTGCTCCATCGACTGTCGGACCAGCACCAGCGCCTCCTCCATCCTCTCAAAACAGTCGTCTTCATCCGAGCAGCCCAGTACCAAGCACGCCCACGCGCGTATAACGAGCGGCACATCGGAGTGTCTTTCGTGCGAGGTGAGGAGGGTGTTGGCGACGTGCGAGCCGTGGTGGAAGAGGCGGTTTATTTCGTCTTTGTCGATGGTGGTGGTATTTCTGGAGATCATCATCTGGGAGAGGGAGGGTTAGTGTGTGGGGTGAGAGTGGGAGAGGGACGGTAGGCGGAGGAGGGAAGACCTACGTCCTTGTGCAGTTTGACATATGCTGAGAGGCGGGGAGTCTTGGCCTCTTCATCAGAGATGGTCATGGTGAGGGCGCCCTTGGTAGTGGAGGCATCCTGTTCTATTTTAGTGAGAGCACTGCTCGTGTCCTCCGGCTTGGGTGCAGTCTTCGACGTCTCGGGAGTGATGGGTTGGTCTCCTGAGATGGTGGTGGTGAGGGTGCGCTTGGGAGTGGCGGCATCCTGGCTCGTCTTGATGGGAGCGCTGCTCGCGCTCGCGGGCTTGGGAGTGGCGGCTGTCTGGGTCGTCTTTGTGGAAGCATTTTTTGCGCTCTCGGGCTTGAGAGTAGTCTCCGGCGTCTCGACCGTGAGCTTGGGTTTGGTTTTCTCGTTGGCATCGATCCCGTTCGACACTTCTTCGAACCTCTTGGAAGCTGTAGCCTCCTTGCCCTGCTCCGTCCTTGGGAACAAACTGCCCAGGTACCCAGACTCAGGAGCAGAAGTAGTTCCGACCGCAAGCTTAGGATCGTCCTCTTCAGTTTCGTTGACACTGCTCCCGTCCGCCAACCACTCTTCGAACCTCTTGGAAGTCGGAGCCTTCTGGTCCTGCGCCATTCTCGGATACACGCTGCCCAAGTGCCCAGACTGGGGAGCAGTCTCAGCCGCGTGCTTAGGGTTCGCATTCTCACCGACCTCGACCGGGCGCATCATCGTAGAAGCGAGATTCGCATTAGCCTGCCTCATAGCAGCACGCTTCAGTCTGAGAGCGGCGAGCTTCTTGGCCGACCCGTCAAGGCTCCTATCGTCAGTCTCCTTGACAGGTGAAGGTGGCGGCATGGTTAGGCCGGATTTGATCGAGGGAGTGTTTTGGTGGACTTCATCTTCTTTGCTGCGGTTGATGACGCTGTCGTTATTGTGCGGAGAGTCCATTTTTTGGTGTTCGTCGGTTGTGGAAGGCATGGTTGTTGTGTGGTAGTGGGGTGCGAGGTAGAGTGCTTGTTGTGAGGGTCGTTGGGTCGGGGTTGTTGTGGTGCGAGGTACCTGATGCTGAAATGCAGTCACATGAAAGAACAGCTAGCACACTTTCTCGTGCAAGCGAGCAGGTGCATGTGAAGTGGAAGGAGCGATGGACAGCTGCTACCAAAGGTGAGAGGAACGTGGCTACCACCACAAAGAGCACCATGTTTGAAAGGCAACCTGAGAATACATTTGAAATTCGCTGAACGCAACAAAAAACTCACCGCCTGGGCCTTCTCTCAATCGTCTATTAACATCGTAAACCCATGAATTCGTCTATGCATCTATTCGAACATCTTCGAGTACGCCTTCCTCTCCTTGGCTTTCCTGTCGGCAGCCGACTTCTTCACAGCCGCCAGCTCATTCTTGATGCCGGCATCTGCAGGCGCAAGCTTGCCCGCCTCCTCGAGGAACTTGGTAGCATCCTCCTCGTTCTTCTGGTCTTTGGCGACAACTCCCTTCCTGAAGAGTGCCTTGGCCTTCTCGACGTCAGAGATACCCTCGATCGCCAGTGCGTAGTCGGCAGAGCGAGTAGCGTCGTCGAATTGCTTAAGCTTGTACTGGAGCAGGGCGGAGTTTGTGTGAAGGCTGATGCGCAGCTTCTGGAGCTGAGGACCAAGCTCTGCTGGGTCGCCCTCGATGGTGGCAGGGTATTCTTGCAGGTAGCGCAAACCCTTCTGGTACTTGCTCAGTCCGAGCTTGAGGTCGCCGCTCTTGAATGCCTTGTTGCCCATGCCCTTCAGCTCGTCGGCGATCTTGGCAATGTCAACGCCCTTCCACTCCTCACCCTCCTTCAATTGGTCGTCGGGGAAGTCCTCGTAAGCGTCTCCGGTTGCGTCGGGCTCCTTCCTGGTGAACTCTTCGAGCGACACACCGGCGGGCACTTCACCGCAGTCTGCGATGGTACACTCCCGTGTGGGCTTGTCCTGGTCTCCAACGGGTGTGTTCTCCACCTGCCTGATAACGCTCTTGCCGCTAATAACCTCGCCGAAGACCACGTGCTTGCCGTCCAGGTGGGGTGTGGGCACGGTGGTGACGAAGAACTGGCTGCCGTTGGTGCCCGGGCCGGCATTGGCCATGCTGAGGAGGAAAGGCTTCTCGTGCTTGAGCTCAAAGTTCTCGTCCTCGAATTTCTCGCCGTAGATGCTCTCACCGCCGGTGCCGTTGCCAGCGGTGAAATCACCACCCTGGATCATGAAGGACTTGATGACACGGTGGAAGGAGCTACCCTTGAAGTGCAGAGGTTTGCCGGCCTGGCCGACGCCTTTCTCACCAGTGCAGAGGGAGCGGAAGTTGTCTGTGGTCTTGGGAACAACATCGTTGTAGAGCTCGAAGACGACGCGGCCAGTCGGGGCGCCGCCGATGGTGATGTCGAACCAGACGCGGGAACGGTTGTCGGCCATGTTGTTTGTGTGATTGACTGTGAGGTAGAAAGCGAAGTTGGAGTCAGAGTGAGGCTGAGGGAGAGCAAAGTAGGTCAGGCTTCAATGTGTCAATTAAAGTAAGAATGGTGCATCGAAGCTTCCAGATCTTCCACCGTAAATGCAAGCGCATCCCACTCTCGCGGGGCAAGCCTAGACTAACCCTGATCAGAACTCCACCTCACATACTACATAGTATGTACATGGACAGACTAATTTACATCCGTCAAAGCAGTGGGCACCACCCATCTGGAGTCTTGTTGTGCTGATTCATGGAAGCGTACCTACGATCGAGCATATGTATATGCATAATCGATAAGCATATTATGTCCTCCTGGAGTCGATACCAGCCCTGGTCAGCGATAAGCATGTGGAGCATACCGGGCCGACTAGCACACCTCACGTGGAACATGCTTCCATCTCTTGATCACCAGACATCGACTGTGACCATGACTTGACTACAGTACACCCTTCCCTACTCTGCATCTTCCTTTGGCCACCTGCCAGCTTGCTCACTCCTCGGCGACCTCTCATTCTGTACGATCAGATCAGTACCACCCTGGATCACCACATAATCTGGCTACACACAGAAACTTACAAGAGCCATGTCTACACGACAGCAACTGCAGGCGATAGCGAGGCACAACTTCAGGACAATCCGCGATGCGCCTTTGGCCGAGCTATCCGGGTCTCTGGGTGATCTAGGCACTCTCTTACCCTTGTACGCTTCTACCACAATTCAGACATGAGCAGTGCCCAGTCTAATCGACAGACAGGGTGATCGCCATGAGCGTAAGCGGCTCAATCGACCTATCGAGCACCTTGTTCTTCTCCGGCCTGGCCAACATTATCACCGGAGCAATCTTCGGCGTGCCATTGCCAGTACAGCCAATGAAAGCTATAGCAGCTGTAGCCATCAGCCAGAAGTTCACGAAAGACGAGACCGCCGCTGCCGGCCTGACTGTCTCTTTTGCAGTCCTCTTACTTAGTATCACTGGACTCCTCCACTGGCTACATCGAGTCGTGCCAGTGCCCGTGGTCAAGGGCATACAAGTAGGCGCCGGCCTCAGCCTAGCCATCAGCGCCGGCTCGACTCTGATCCAGCCTCTCGCCTGGCACACTCCGGCCCTAGACAACAGACTCTGGGCAGCAGCTGCATTCCTAATCTTGATAACCGCCACTTTAGTCCCCCGATTCCCTTACGCCCTGCTCGTCTTCCTCCTAGGGCTAGTCCTAGCCGCCTCCCAAACAACTACCAGTAACGACACAACTCCATCCGCCACATTCTGGCATCCGCACACGTTCGTTCCCTCCAAAGGAACCTGGCTCCCCTCAGCCCTCTCCGCGGCCCTCCCCCAACTCCCTCTCACGACCCTAAACAGCATCCTAGCCGTAACCTCCCTCTCAGCCTCCCTCTTCCCCGCCTTCCCACCACCACCCAGCACGACCTCTCTAGGCCTCTCCGTCGCCCTCTCAAACCTTGTCGGCTGTTGGTTCGGCGCAATGCCCGTCTGCCACGGCTCTGGTGGCCTAGCAGGGCAATACCGCTTCGGAGCCCGCAGTGGCGCGAGCATAATCTTCCTGGGAGCCGTGAAGCTCCTGCTCGGACTCTTTGCTGGAGATGCGGTGGTCCCTCTGCTTCAGCGTTTCCCCAAAAGTCTGCTAGGCGTCATGGTCCTCGCTGCGGGAGTGGAACTTGCTAAAGTCGGGCAGAGCGTGGGAGATTTGTCGGATTTGTGGGCTAGGGTTGAGAGGGAGCAGGCTGAATCTGCTGCTGGTGATCGTGATGGCGATTATGGGAGGGTGAAGGAGGAGAAGAGGGCTGCAGTCGAGAAGGAGGGGAGGGAGAGGTGGATGGTTATGCTTGTTACTGCTGCCGGGTGTTTGGCCTTCAAGAATGATGCGGTTGGGTTTGTGGCGGGGCTGTGCTGGCATTATGGGTTGTTGGTTCCGGGGTGGCTTGAGACGAGGAGGAGTGTGAGGTTGGAGAGGACAGAGGAGGAAGGGACTGGGCTGGTAAGGAGTGCTTGATGGCACGTGGTGCTGCGGTGCGTTCGATGAAGCGATTCGTCTGCTCTGAGTGGCATCTACGTGCAAATTGACAAAATCATGCTCACTTCCACACCCGATAGAGCCACATCACGCTACGCTACTATAGAGCGGTGGTCTGTGGGTACAGTCGCTGCTTTATTACTTGACCGATCGATTGCAATCCCAATGCTAGCAACTAATTATGACAGCATTATGTAGGTACCTGCAACAGCCTTCAATTGACCGAAGAGCAGGACTGCCATCTCAGAGGCTGCCATACTTCCGCATAACACTACTCGACAGGCTCTCTGATTCTGGCGTAGAAAGGACTCTGCCGCCGCTTGTATCGGGCGTGTCTACACGCGGAACATCTGTGGGAGGCGAACCAATCGAGCCATGCATGAAGCCTGTGGCTGTGAGCCGCAGCTAGCTGCATAGCCCACCTTCCGTCACTTATCCCATTCGATAAGCCGCTTACTTTTATTTCTTGTGACCAAGATAGACCTGTCTTCATCTTATATTCCTGCCCGCAGGATGGCCGCGGTGCCGTTCGGCTTCTCAGTGGGAGACTTCGTCGCAAGCATCCAACTCATCCACAAGGCTGCGAAAGCGCTGCGCAGTACTTCCGGAGCCACCGAGCAGTACCAGCAAGCCCTTCTTGACCTGGAACTCATCGAAACTGTGCTACGCCGGGTGCAAGGCCTTTCTCCTGCTTCCGCGAGCCATGAGACCATCCAAGCAATCCAACTCTGTGCCCTGGCCTGCCATACACCACTGGCCCATTTCTTGCAGAAAGTTAGAGAACTCGAGCCCCATCTGAATTTCAGCGGCAAATCGAGCCCAGCAGACTTCCTTCACATCAAGAAAGGCGGCCACAAGCTTCGATGGGCTATTCTTCTGGAGCAGGACGTCGCCAAACTAAAGGCCAGCATTGGCCCTGGTATAGAGATCATCAACACTCTCTTGCAGATTGAGTCACTCGAAAGGGGTGCGATTACTCAACAAAGTCTAGACCGAATCACCGAGCAAGTGGGCAGGGTGTTGCCAGCGGTAGACAAGGTCGCGACCTTTCTTCAAAGCAACATCACGACTGTGAACCATATGCAAAACCTCCCAACCTTAGCGCACCTCAAAAACGAATTGGCCCGAAATGCAACATCACAGCAGATGCAAACTTTGGCTTCTGCAATTGCAGACCTTTCTGTTAGACTGAATAACACTGCGACCAAGGACCAGGCGAACGGCCTTGCGAAACTGGTAGAAGACAACAAAACCCAGCAATCGAGTGGAGTCGCGGCCTTGTCGTCGCTAGCAGCGCACAATATACAGGAATTGACCGAGCTCAAGAGAATTACCGAAAGCTCAAATCGTATGCTTGCGACGCTGCTTCACCAAATACCACCTGTCAGTGGAAGTGTCGCCCACGGCAGCCCTGGCATGGCGACCTTGGACGATTCGAATCGGCTGCAAGGCTCGTCGGGAATCAGATTCTCACGACCGACCAGCCCAGTCGCCGTCTGGCAAGCTCTACTCAAAGCACTTCGTCGCGCTCTGGATGGACTCCTGCTCTTCTTCCTTTGGCTCGCCCCAGCCTTTCAGCTCTACTTGAGAACACTCAACACCATGTCGCGATCCCCAAAAATGCTTCTAGACAGCAACATCACCTTCGTGGACGTCCTAAACCGCGAATTCTCGCTCCAGTACCAACAATTCCGCTATTGGCCGGTGATGTCGGCTTTCCTTCAGTGCCAATTCCGCGGCTGCCCGGGGGCACTGCGCATTACTCACAAGAGATTCGCTGTGTTCAAGGAGATGCGATCCACTGGCAGAGGAGCGATGATCCCCTTCGAGGAGTGGGAGTACATTGTTCGTCCTGGACAGCGCGTGCTGATGTCGATGTACATTGGCCACGATGACTCCACGCAGGGACAGTGGAGGGCTCGAAATGTTTGTCCCTCGTGTGGCTTCGACGAGCCTCAACCTCACACTTGCGATGACTCTATCTGGAAGAAGTGGTAAGGCGGAAATGATCCCCGTTTCCAGGCATTCGTCTAGCTGACCATTTAAAGCGCCGACTGCGGCCAATTTTTCCTTCGCCTCGATTTGCAACAGGTAGACAGTGCCCAGGACCGCGGCGCTTACCCTGACACCCTAGACGATCGCGACATTTTTGACTGCAAGGAGATATCTAAATTCAGTCGTGTCCATGATCTCCGACAGATAGGCGCAACTCCCGAATCCCCTGCTCGATTAGCAAAGCTGTATGCTCACGAGAAACAACATGGGCGGCCGCGGTCTGACGCCTTTTCCAGCCATGAAGACATTCCAATTCTGCAACCCAGGCCTGTTCCCATAATACATCAGGGCAAGAACTTCATGCCTAAGGAGCAGACCTCAAGCGCAATAATGAAACATTCCTTATATAGGTAACGATTCGAATTTCACAAAAGACTCAGCTCAACCGGCCCCAGTTCTACTTCGTCCAAATGGGCTTGAATCTCGAAAGACATGATCGAAGGGCTTACTTCTCACCACGCTGAACATCCTTCGGCATCTGACACGGCTTGCGCTCGATCTAGAAGCTTTCGCCGTGCTCGCAAATGCAACGGACGCTGATCATAAATCGATTCGGCTGTTCCTGAGCCGGGTCGAACTTCCGCGAACGCTGATGGCGACGACGAGACTGTTGAGAATCTCGCGGGTAGTGCTGAGCGAGAGCACGCTGCTCCTGCCTCTTTCATCGGAATGCTACCCTTTGTCTGCGTTGTGCTTTGTCTTTCCTAGGGCGGGTGTGGCAATTGATCGATGGCGTTGCACCGTCTTTGCCGAGTTCAAGCGGTGGAAGCATGAAAGGATTGTAAGCTGTAGGTATTTCAACTACTGTATATCGCAAGAGAAATTCATTCAGCCTGTGACTCCAAGGAAGTCCACGGCGTGTAACATGCTCTTCGAAGACGGCTTTCGAACAGCCAGGATTATCCGAGAGCAGAAGACTACATATGCAACATGTGTTGAGCGGCTGTAATATATGGTCCAAGTGATTTATTGCATAACCAGGTGTGTACCAAGCTTACTACTTTACGCTCGCACCTCTAATTTTGCAATCTCACTATGTCGGTCTATTTATGGGAGGAAAGAAAAGAAAGAAAAAAACTCAAACGAATTGGTCACAAAGGAAAATTCTGCGCATACAATTGACTACAGACCACTGTCTAGTCTGACCACGCTGAAGTCTGCGATGGTCTTTGAATCAAACATAGCGATAACACTACTGACCAAGTCATCATTTCCAACCAAGTCGTAATCCATCTCAAAAAAGCTAAACATTGGCTCATCGCCAAAACACACAATCTACACACCCAAAAGTCACAAGTCAACGTATCCTAACAATCGATCATCAACCACAAAAGCACGTCATCAACAAACCGTATTCTCCACAATCTCTCAACACTCTGATCATCACTCTCACATCAACCCAGCCAACGTGTGCTGCATCATCATATCAAACAACTCATTCGCCTCCTGGTCATACGAAGGTCGCGGGCGGCCACCAGCAACAGTAGCCTGGCGCAGCATCTGGCCCAAAACGCGCACGGTAGCCGGCGAAGGGTAGTATTGAGAATCGTTGGCAACTTGCTGCTCGGCGATGAAGTCTCCGATCCGCTTCTCCCAGCTGACGGGGGGTAGTTGGACCGGGGGCGTGTTTGACGAGCCGCGGGTTGGGAAAGCGTTCTGCTCGCTTGATTGGCTTGAGGACAGAGGGATGGGGTCGCTGGAGGGGAGGTCGGAGGAGGTGGTGTTGGCTTGGCTGCCTTCGTAGGTGGTGGTTGCGTCCATTGACATGTCGCCGTCTGAGTCGCCGAATAGGCCTGGATTGAAACCTGAGAGGGTGAGTAAGTCGATTTGTTCCGCGGCGCCGGAGGAGGCGAAGTCTGGATCGTAAGTGACGGAGGGGTCGAAAAAGAAAGGATCGTTAGTATTGGGCTGCTGCTGCGAAGACGAAGAAGAAGAAGAAGAAGAAGCAAGGAGCTTACCAATCCCTGGAGGGAAGTCTAGATCGGGCCAGTACAGGCCGCCGGTCGAGGTAGCGAGAGGGGTGACGATGATGTTGCTGGGGTCGAACTCGGCGAAGTCTTGCAAGTCCATGCCGTCGGGGAAGCCGAGTTCCTCCATGTTGGTGTCGCCGGCGTCGTCGACTAAAGGGGCTGTGTTTTGTTCTTCCTGGAACAGCGTGGAGATGTTGGCTTGCTGGGCTGTCGAAAGCTCGGGACCAGAGTCGTCGCTGCTGCTGTTGGCTGAGTACGGCAGGTGGTCTTGGATCTGATCCTCGATATTAGTCTGAACCTTGACGTACCTACTCTTCTCATCATCCCACTTCAGATCCACGCTCGGATCCCGCACCGTGCCCATCGGGTCCGCTTTTCCACGATCCTCATTCTGCAAAGCCGTGAAAGCAACTTCCTGGCGATGAGCCAAAGTCGCCTCTCTCAAGACGCGGTCGCCGATATTCGCGCCGCATTTCTTGCAGATTCCATGCTTCTTTGGGCATTTGTGGTTGCCGGTGAGTCTGAGGGGACCCTTGGTGGGCTGGAGAGGAGAGATGGTATGGCTCTTGCGACCATCAACCACTGAGGCGGGCAGAACGCGGTCGAGGACACACCACTGCAACATGGCTGGGTTAAGGCATTTGGGGTTCAATTCTTGCCACTTCAACCCGTCCCAAGGACCGACAGCGGCGCCGTACGGAAACTCGAGGAGCAAGCGTCCGGCGGTGCTGCGCTGCTCGCAAGGTAGAGGGTACTCGGTTTTGTAGTGGTCGAGCTGCTGATCGGCGTTGAGGAGGTGGTACCAGCGAGCGACGCGGTCTTCGCGCGCCTCGGGCGAGTCGATGATCTCAGTGTCGTCTTCGAAGCTCGAGCTGATGCCACTCTTGCTAGTGACGAACAGCTGGTCCTCGCCGTAATCACCAAGCGGAAGGATCGAGAAGTGCCAGGCACAGTGGATGTTGTCGCAGACGCCGATGCCGTAGGTACGAGGGCCGCACGTGTGGGTTTTGCCGTCATCGAACTGTGGGTTTGGATCATCCGGGCAAGTCAGGACGCCGTTGCGGTCGAGAAAAGCCTTGTCACATGCTTGCGCGATCTTGATCTTTTCGTGCAGGCAAAGGTAGCGGAAGTGCGTGAAGATGCACATGATGGCAGTTGCTGTAGTTGCGATGAAGTTGTATCCGTGCGATGCGGTGGTATCAGCTGTAAGCTTGTGGTGGGTGGGAGGGAAAATGAGAGGAGCGAAGTGGGGTGGTTGGAAAAGAAAATCATTGGGAAAGCGACGGGGTATTGGTTTGCTCCGGGGTGTCGTCGTGACGTGAACGGTGAAGGTGAACGGTGAAGGTGTTGATGCTGCTGCCTAGCGTGTAAGCCCTTCACTTTCAAGGTGCTCTTCGACCTGTTACTGTCAATGCATTGTCGAGGCATGAAATGGTCACGTGACTTGTAAGTGAATGTGAATGTAAGATCTTCCTCCAAGCCCGACACCCAAATCTTGTCATCATCCCGATCTGCCCTTACCGCATCAAGCTTGGCATGCCTATTCGCGTGTAAATGACAGAGTTCCGAGCATGTAGGACACAGGATATGGAAGCATTTCAAAAAACGTCCGTAAGATTCGTAGTCTATTCTCATCAACCGACGAATGAGGCATCCTGCAAACGATATCGTAAGCCTCGTGCACAATAGCATTGTCAACACACAATAACAGTGCCCATCGCCCCCAAGCCTAGCGTTCAAACATCGTATCACCGCCCGCAGCCTCATCAGCCGACGGCGGCGGCGGCAAAGACAATTCAGTCTCCTTCTCCTTCCCTTTCCCCTTACCCTTCGACTCGCTCACAGGGGAATCCAGCAAACTATCCCCCCGATCGCCTCGATCCCCAGCTCCGCTTTCTTTTCGCACACTGCCACCAGCAAGAGCATCAGCACCATCCAAAAGATCGCCCACGCCCTCCTCTTCATCATCATCAGAATCATCTTCAGTGCCACGCGTGCTAGCACCTTTATCAATCTCCTTCTGCGCCTCGTCCATGCGCCTGCGAACCTCAGACGCAACACGCATGCCGTCGGTGACGATGTTATCGAGCATGCCGCGCAGGCCTTTGCCTGGGGGCACGACGCCTGCACCTGCGCCGCCAGGAGTGAGAGCAGGGGAGGAGGGGTCTTTGGGAGCTCCGACGCCGAGGAGAGATTGTTGGTGTTGGCCGAGGAGGGATTGCGAGGTGACGGTTGAGGAGGGTAGAGGGGCGTCGGCGAGGTGGAAGGAGTTGGCGAAGCCCGAGTCGAAGAAGTACTCGAGAGTTTCGTCGGCGAGGACGAGCATGCGGAAGGTTGGGAGGGTGATGTGGACTGGACTCGAAGGGTCGAGGGCGGCGTTGGCGGCAGTGGCTTGGGGTTTCTTGGTTTGGCCGAAAGTGTTGTGCGAAGGTCTTGCGAGTAGGCTGTCGTCCGCCGCAGAAGGCATGGTCACTTCAGCAGGTTTCTCCTCCGCAAGTGGATCTTCGGGCTTTTCGGCGGTTTCTTTCAAGTCCATGAGATCCTCGCCTTCCTCGTCGTCGTCATCGTCGTCGAGTGCGAATTTGTCGAGATTCTCGGTAGCTTCCTTCTCGCCTTGCCGGGATGGATGATCTGGATCCGCATACTCGAAGCATCTTCTTATAAAGGCCGAGACTGCACCTAGGAATTGCTCGTCTTTGTTCCGTGGTTGCCCATCCGGACCAAGCTCGGCTTCCACAGCCGACGAGGCAGGAGAACTCAGGCCTCTTCTAGACAGGAACAGCAAGGCCTCGGAAATACGCAGGATGCCCTCTCTGTCTACCTTGCCGTCATGGTCATCGTCGTATAGTTCGAAAAAGTAAGAGATGGATGACATCAAGTCTCGGTCTCCCTTGATAGGCGCCAGTCCGCTGACGACATGCTGCAAACTCAGCGAGCCTGTTCCATCAACATCCCATCGTGCAAACAGGCGCCGCATGAATTCGTGCTCGGTGGGCTCCGGTCCGCTTCCCCAAGGTGACATTGATCTTGTTCGCGTGGTACCACCGAAATAGCCATTACTCTTTTCTTCCTTGGCTGGTGATTGTGCGGTGGGTGAATCGGTGACGGCCCACTTGGCAATACCAGCCAAGAACTCGCGGAAAGCATCGTAGTCCATTTGCGTCGGACTGGGGCCTAAGCCGACTCTGCCCATTTCTGGTGCGTTGCTAGCGATACCAGTGACGATCTCGGTGGCTTTGCTCCGCGCAGCCTTTTGCTTCCTCTCCTGCTCTGCCTGCAGGACCTCAGACCGTTGTTGTCGCTCGTACAATACTGTGTAGAAGCGGTCGTATAGGAAGCCCAAGTCGTTTGTGCTGAGCTTCTTGCTTTCGGCGCCGAGGTTTCGGATAGAAGTCCTCTTGGCAAATGATTCGATGTTGTCCAGAACAGCAGCCTTGTGTTTGCTGCGCTCGGCAGAGATCGTGTGTTGAGTGATGCCGTCAAACTCCTTGAAGGCAACGACCATGAGAGCTTGAAAGTTAGTGATGGCGCGGTATTTGGGGTTTTCTGACTTTGGGTGTGCGCTCTCGCCCAGCCGAGCAAAGTATGATTTGAGAACGGAGATGAAAGTGCCGTCGTCCGTGGCGTCGAGGAGCTCCTCGCCGTTGATGCGTAGGATTGCAAGACCAACTTGGAACAACACGCGAGGTCCTTCAAGGAAGAAGACGTCCAATACGCGGAATGCAAAGATTAAAGGCATGCTGTTGATGTAAAGTGACAAGAACCATGGCAGCGAGACCACTGAGAGCTGCACGTCATTCTTAACAAGATGGTCCCATATTATGGGCATCGTTTTCTCGACAAGCGACTCGAAGACGCGCTGGTCGAGAAGCGTGCCGTACATTGTTATACTGTAGTAACCGGGCAATAGGCGATCGCATAGAATGGAGAGGACGTAAAATGCTTGGTCTTCGGAAAGGTAGCTGGAATTCATGTTAGCCTTGTGGCTTCCGTAGTAAGAGAGGGGAGAGTTCGGATGCCTACATGAGGAGTGCGGCCACGACAATGTTCATGGCCTGGCAATAGCCGACTTCAGTATTCGTCCAGCTGTAGGCCGTGAGGACACGCCTCAGTCGGCCTATACCCTCTTCACTTTGAAACCCAGCGTATTCAGGCAGCGATCGGTTAAGATCTTTCTCGATTTCGTCAATGGCAACCGAATGTTGACCTTCATGTTTCGCCAGCGTTTCTTGATACAGCTTGGGCTTCTGGAGCCGGAGGTAAAATGCGCCAGAGCTGAGTTCCCAGATTTCACCTCTCAGTAGATTGGGCAGACCAACCCTGATCAATCTGTGGAAATCCGGCTGTCGTACAAGTGTCGTATTTCGGCCGTTGTCTTTCAAGTACTCGTGCCATAGCCTCATCTTACTCCGATCTCGTAACTTCCGTGAGTTGCCAGGATATTTGAAAAGGCTTCCCAGACCCGTATCCGGCGGTGTCCTGGGAGTTCCATCCTGCTTTTCGGCCGCCGGGGCCTGGTCAAATTCGTTGAAAAGGAAGTATTCCGAGTAGCAGCCCTGCGCTACGGTCCGCATGTTTTCCACCTCCTTGATCCCCTGTCGGAGTCCTTTTTTGAGGCCATCGCAAAAGCGTTCGCATTGTTGCCTGCTACCTTCCAGCTGAATGGTCAATTTTGGAGGCGCTGGCGCTCCTGAACTCGTCTCGCTCCCAGGCTCGAAGCCGTTCCAGGTGGTGATCGCAAGCGCAAACATGTAACTTTGGGTGTGAAGTCTTTCCACTCTCCTCACCGCGCATAGCGGCAGTGTGAATCCATTTCCGGCCGGTCCAGTGCCATGGGTTCGTCCGGTGAAAGCCGAGCTCGCGCTCGTGCTGGCTGTGCTGACGAAAGAGGTGTTCACGGTGGAGAAGCACAAGAACTGTTCACTCAAGTGTAGCTGACCGACATAGTGTGTGCCCCGCTCGCGGTCCCAGTTGTTCTTGTCCCAGCTTCCTTGCTTTCCGGGGCTCTTGTTCGTCGAGTTCTTCGTTTTGGGGAGAGTAAGCTCAGCTGTGATCTCGTGGAGTGGGTTCTGCGATTCGGGTAGGCGGAATTGGTGTCTGAATAGCTGGCCCTTGGACGGTCGGCCCGCAGACGAGTTTCCGAGTGGACCAGGCAAGACCGAGGGATCAATGAACTGTTGAGCTTTCTGTACGAGGTTTTGGAGGAACATGTCGGGCTTAAAGGACGGGAGGGCGCCCTGTCATCGCGGGTTTGCAGTAAGGTTCACAGCGCGGGCATGACCTGAGGATGGGTCGCAGGCTGGAGCGAATGTGGAGGCAATCGATCTAAGTCTAGGTTGTTGGAAGCACGTCAGGCTCGGGTTGAGGTCTCGTTGGCCTTGACTGTGATCCTTGGATGCTGCTGCGGGTCGATGCGCTCAGAGGTGAAGCTGATCTTGGCGAAAGCTGGGTGGAGGGACGATCGCCGTGAGAAAACGAAAACCTCCTTTTAAATCCAATGTTGTTTCACATTTATGATGATCCTCTCCTTCATCGATTGCACGAGGCTGTATACTCCAGTGCCTAATCATGGGGTGTTTCGCGGACTTTTCAAGGTGATGAACAGGACACAATCGACGTGACGAGCCCACGCATTGATTGCAATACAGTAACGCTACAGACCAATAAGAAGGGTATCTCGTAAAAGCATATCAGAATCGTCCCTCAACCATCATTAAAGCATCGTCCTACCAACCTCCTGCCCCGCTCCCAAAGCCGTCCAAGTCCAATTTGCACCTCCCACAGCAGGTCTCATCCCTTCCCTCGCACCCATCGCTGCTAATCCGCGTTTCTCCTAAACCGTCGCGCGTCCGGTGTGCGTGGTCTTGCCCTTGCGCGCGCGCAGGAAGATGACAGTGGCGTAGGCTGCGGTGATGAGCCAGAGAAGCGCGTTGACGAGGTCAATCCACACAGCGCGCTTCATGCGGATGATGCCGGACTGTTTGGGTGTGTGGTCGGCGTTGATGTAGATCTTGCCAAAAATGCCGAAGAGTGCGAACCAGAGGATGCTGCGTGGTGTGTCAGTACGATGTGGGCGGGAGGAATCTGCTGAAAGTCAACTTACCAAAGAATCCAGTCCCAGGCAAATGCCCAGTAAGACTTGAAGAAAGGTATGCCGTAGATGAGTACGGTGACAGCTGAAAGTCCGGCGACGACTTCGGCATATACCCATTTGCCGTCATTGTAGGCACCGGCCTGGTTGGCGCGGTGGAGGTCCACGCCGTAGAGACCGGCGACTGTGATTGCCAGGACGAATTGGAAGAATCGGAGGATGAGTCGGATCAATGCGCCGACCATACCGCCGCTGCTGGAGCGGTCACCAAGAAAGTTGAGAGCGCCCATGTTTGGAGGGTTGTTGTGTGTGTTGATAGAGTTGAAGGATGCCGGTTGGGTGTATTGAGGATACTATTGTATGTTTGCTCAAGCGGTTTGCGTATCGCAGCAAATGGCGGCAGAAGATATGGCGATGCAAGGGATGTTTGCAACAGAGCGTGGCAAGCGATTATTACTGGCCAAATATTAGTCGAATCTTCGAAACCAGTGTGTTCCAGCACGGTGGCGATTCGCAGTAACAGAAGGGTTTCTTGTGGTAAGGAATAGAGAGAGACAATAAAAGAGAAGCAGGTTTGAACAAAGAAAACAATGGCTCTCGTGACTGCTGTGAACTTGATTCTGAGGAATGGAATTGGAATGCGTTATCGGAGGCGTACCTGCTGTCTCTTTTATGTACTGTTCTGTACTGCACCTGGCTGTTTCGCAATACTCGTTTCACAGGGCGCTTCGAGCCAAATATAGAAGAGATGTCGAGGAGTTTTCAAACCAGAAGACATACTACAACAAGCAGATACAGCACAGCAGTTATAGGAGACAGGGTTTGACCGTCTCAGAGTTTCATTCCTTGCCGCTGTCAGCAGTCCCCATGACGTGAATGGCGCTTCACTAGCCGCCGCCAGTGCACGACCTTCTGCTTGCAAGCTTGCTGTCGGGCTTCGTCGACCTGGCCGAGCTTTGATTGGTTCACACGACTTGGTGAAATTTTGTCGGCGACTTCAGCCTTGGAACACGTGAGCTCGTTTTATGATAGACGGGACCAATCGATACACCTCAACACACTCTACACATCGCAACAATGAAGCGGAAAGCGGAGAAACAGACTCCATCCGCCTCCAACGGCAAGAAACAGGCCACCGAGTCCAATGCTGTCGCAGCGCAATTCGGTGACGGCCTCTTTGCTGAAAAGACACTCAAAAGCTACACAGACGACTATGCTGGCTCAGCACCCTACAAACATGCCGTAGTCCACGGTCTGATGAATGACTCCCTCTTGCGATCGGTGCGGACAGAAATCATCGACAACATTCATTTCACCCCCAAGGAGACCGACATTTACAAAATTCATCAATCCGGCGATTTGGCCAACCTGTCTGGACTACCCGAATCTGCGCTGGAGAAGCTGCCCAGCTTGCTGAAGCTCCGTAATGCTCTGTACGGTCCTGAATTTCGAGAATGGATCTCGACTGTAGCAGGATCTGGGCCTTTGTCTGGAAAGAAGACCGACATGGCTGTCAACGTCTACGTGCCCGGGTGCCATCTGCTGTGCCACGACGATGTCATTGGAAGCAGACGTGTCAGCTACATTCTTTACCTGACCGATCCCGACAAGCCCTGGAAGGCCAGCTGGGGTGGCGCTCTTCGACTTTACCCCACGGACGACGAGAAGGGAGAGGACGGAAAGCTCTACAAGGTTCCCAAAGCCGAGTTCAGCAAGGTCATCCCTCCTGCATGGAATCAGCTCTCATTCTTCGCTGTTCAACCTGGCGAGAGTTTCCACGATGTCGAGGAGGTCTATCACCGTGCCGAGGGCGTGGAAGAGGACGATGGCGGCAGGGTACGCATGGCGATCAGTGGCTGGTTCCACATTCCCCAAGAAGGCGAGGACGGATACGAGCCGGGACTGGAGGAGAAGCTGGCCGAGCAAAGTTCTCTCCAGCAACTCCAGGGTAAAGGCGACCAATTTGACGACCCCAAGCCACACTGGATTGATCCCGAATCCAACAGCAAACAGCCAGCCGCGACCTCAAACGGCGATGACGACGAAGAAGAGGCAGAACTCACAGAAGAGGACTTGCAATTCCTCCTAAACTACATGACGCCAAACTACCTCACGCCCGACACGGTGGAAGAGCTCAACGAAATGTTCACGGAAGAGTCAACGGCACAAATGGCAAACTTCCTCAACAAGAAGCTCGCACCCCGGCTACGAAAGCAACTCGAATCGGAAGCCTTCAAGCGCGAATTCGAAACCTCGCGCCCGCCACACAAGCACCGCTACCAGTACCTCGCTTCGAAGGCCTCTGTACGCCCGCCACCTGTAGGAAGCGAAGAAGACCCCCATGGCGACATCCTGTACAACTTCTTCCCCAGCCTGGCTTTCCGCAAATGGCTGTCCTTGACCACCGGCCTCTCGCTGAAGCGCTGCGCTGTTCTCGCCCGCAAGTTCCGCCGTAGTCTTGACTACCAACTTGCCACAGGCTACCGTGGCGAACAGCCTCAGCTGGAATACTGCTTGAACGTCACGCCTTCACCAGGCTGGGCGCCCGAAGAGCCCGAAGCCGAGAACGGCGAAGACGACGAGAGCGGCGACGACGACGAGGACGGAGAGAATGCCGAAGCTGCCGCCAAGGGCAAAGGCAAAGCCAAAACCGCCGCTCCCAAACCCGAACCCGAACCCCAACCCGCCGAAGAAGAAGACAATGTCGGCGGCTACGAACTCTACATGGCCGGCGACGACGACGAATCCGACGACGACGACGGCTCAGACGCAGGCTCCGACCACGGCGTCTCCATCCCCGCCAAACTGCAGTCCGCCACTGGCGCTGGCGACAGACGCTCAGCCAAGAAAGCCGGCCGCGCGAAAGCCGATCCGGCCATCTACAAGGCTGCGCAGGAAGACGAGGAGGACGATGGGATTCTGTTCTCGAACCCGGCGAGTTGGAATACCCTTAGTCTGGTCCTGAGGGACAGGGGGGTACTGAAGTTTGTCAAGTATGTGTCTGGCAGGGCGAAGGGGGATCGGTTTGACTTTGCTGGGGCGGTGGAGGTTGAGGACATGGGCGATGACGACGAGGATGAGGATGAGGATGACGAGGCTGGGAACTAGAAGGGAAAACGGGAAAATATTTTTGACTTGGCCAGCGATGGAAGTAGCGTGTAACGATGGTGTAGACCCTTGAAGATGATTTTGTTTGATTACAGGACTTGGGTCTGTGTGTATAGGTAGTCGTATATACCAAGTTACTCAGTCAGATGGATCCAGGGTGCGGAATAATTAGACCGGCTGATGACAAAATCAACGTATAGCAACCCGATCCCAAGACTCAAGACTCAGAGGCCAAGTCTGTGTACAATGCAACCACTCGACTCGCGACCGCGATGATGGCAAGTGCTGTGTTGGTTGTTTCAGGACTTGGATCTGTGTACAGTCAGCAGGTCCATGCTCTAAAGACGACGTAGGTTCCAACAGACAACTTGACTCGGGTCATCTACAACAACAGCCAACACGAAAAGAGAACGAAGAATCATGGGCCCTTTCGCCAGCCCAACTCGCGGCCAGATGACAAGCAACGTACTCTAGTGACTTTGGTCCGTGTATACTGTACTTATGCGGCATGGGTGTAGTCAGCAGGTCCGGGCTCCAAGAAACAACTCGACTCGTGTTAAGGACAGCAACCAAGGCATCGCTACACACACATACTGTGCCTCAGACACCTCCGATCGCGAGGGACAAGGTTAGATTATTATTCCTCGACACCCAGGGTCTTGACAGACATGTGCATGTAGATAAGACACCCCTGCGTGTAAAACCGGCTTCTGGGCATGGACACATCCACAATACATGCATGTATGGCGCCTGCATGTTTACGCCTCCCATGCACGCCTGAATTGTCTGTTTTTGTTTTGTTTTGTAGATCAGAGGAAAAGACCCCGCGCGTCCACAATGTAACGGTATAATACGATCAACCGGTTGTGGCTGATCAACAACCACGATCTGAGCGAGCCAGAAGAGATTAGGTAGACGTAGGTTACCGAAGACATGGTAAAGTTGGTAGCTGGCGACAACGTCGTCGACGACGACGATTGATTTGACAAGAGGCCCCGTTTCTTGAAACTCCGATTTGCATTACTCGAGGAAGCACAGAAGGAGACAGTCGGAGGCTAGTGGACGATTTCCTAGCGAAGAACAAATAAATGTTTATTTTGGCTGTTAGGGGCGATCTTGGAAGCTGCCCGTCATGGCGTTGCTGAGCCGCGGATCATACAGTCTGGAAAGCAACAACCCGATGCGGGTGTGGTGGGAAAGTCGTGTCGGGCGCCGGATGGTGCTGTCTAAAGAGTTGTTCATCTCCGGACTTGGAAGCCAATCGAGCACGGCGAATTCAGATGAAGTGGAGTCGCAAATCAAGAACAAGTTTAAGAGACACCAACTGCATATGCCCTGCAGGCCGCCGATTGCCGATGACCTCAGCGCTGACATCGAATTCTAGACGTTTGATCGGCCCATTGCGCATCGATCGAAAGTGAAAATGATGCACAACAACCCGCCACTACTACTCTATTCACTTGCACCTCCACTCACACTCCTCCTGCCAAATCTCCTGCCGAAACGCCCCCCAAGAGACAAGAACAAGGGAAAGAGACCCTGCTCCACGTGGCGAGCGGCATAAGACCATCAAGATATTGGCACAAAGACTCGTCATCCACCTCCTCAGATCGTCACGTCCTCTCACTCGCCCGCTGAATCGATTGTTTTCTCAATGTTCATGCTGTCTTCCATCTCCTAGCCCGGTACTTCCATACCGTCTAGCTTCTTCCGCCACGGATCCTGTCGGTGCGCATGCGCTTTTGTTCGATCTCCAGCAGCTTCGAGTCTTCGACGTTGTGACCACGCGCCTGTGCAAAAAAGCTTGGATGACCCACTTGGATCGCCTGTTGATTTCCGGAGGCGAGACTTAGGTTTACTTCGATCTAGGCGTCGTCTGTCTTTTGTGAAGTGGTAGGGTTTAGGGATGTTGCCGGGCTGGCAAATGCCTGTCGCCCTCCCGGTAGATCGATGGGGCCGCATCATGGTGATGCTAAGGGTCCGGTAGTCCTGCTTTCTTTTCGCGGTGTCTGTTCAAGTATATTGGTACGTCGCTTCCATTTTCCTTGTTTTGGTTGTTCTTTCTCTTCTATAATTTACACCCGACACAACGTATTCGACAACCCTACGCCATCTTTCTGCCGGACAGTTCGACATCTCAATACCTGTATCAATACCTTCATCGCCCAACATACTCTCGCCACTACTTGGACGATCAACACACGACGCATCTAAACATCGTGGCCATACTCACCTCCATCTGATCCCGACCACCAACGCTCTGTGCGAGTCACCGTTTTGATTACGATGCCGAGAACAACTCTCTCAATAACTCCGAAAACCCACATTACGTGGAAGCCAGCAACCTAAACGACCAGCAACTAAGAAGCACACCATGCCTCTCACCTACCATTTCAAGCCATTCCCCAACCCGGGTGAATCACACTTCACGATCGAAAATACATCCACGAAACCTGCCGAACCCACGGCATCGGCACCTTCCTGCACGTGCCAGAAAGACCAACCCCGATGCAAACATTGTCGCCAAACAGAGCGCGACAATAGAGCCGCCAGGATGACGAAAAGGCAACAATCCCAAGCCTCGCTCTCCCCAGTCGAAGAACACACCGACCCGATCCATCGCCAGCTCACGCCGAAAGCAATTCGCGACCAACGCCGCGCCATGAGCCGCGTCTCCGTCAGTGCGGCTTTCCAGAGCGCCGTGGCAACGGAGGAGTACTTCCCTCTGTACCATTCTACCGCTTTCGCACGCTCGAATTCCGACGCTTCGACATCTTCGTCACGAAGCAGGAGTCGGAGGCGGCTTGGGAGTGGGAGCGCTTCCGGTACTCAGTCTCCGACTTCAAGACGGTCGAGTTCGGAGCAAGACAACGGCGCTTCGCTCCCTGTGTCGGAGCTGGCGCAGAATCCTGTGCACGAGGAAGGCTCGGAGGAGAACGATCTTGCGCGGCGAGGCAGCTAGCGAAGAGGCGTCTTTTGCGGGTCTGTGGAGTTGATGATAGCCATCGATACATCGCATCATTTTCGCCACTTCAGATCATGCCAAACGAATGACACTAGGAAGAAAAGCTAGACAACGTATGCAGGCATACAGAACAGAGCTGCGAAGAGACGGACCGAGAAAGAGGAAAGAAGAGTGGTCGACGTTCCCAGCTCGTCGACGCCACTCAATGATATTTTTTCCAAGGCATCTTGCATGTGCATTTCTAGTAGCGTAGCGATCATAGATCTTCGATGATACCCAGCGGAAGTGTACATTATGGATAATTAATTGGAAATGAAATACCACCCGTCCATCTAAAGATCAAACTCTAGACGTCTTCGTCATGTCACTACCTCACTTCTTCCCATCCTTCCCTCTAGCAGTATACAACTCCTCACTATATTCAGACCAAAGTCAGCCAATCGCTCAGTCGAATCAATTTACGTTTCCCAAGCCCACGAGGGAAGAAAGCATCACCACCCTTCATCATCACCAGAAACGAAGACAAAAGTGAAATTGCCAACTCACGCCTTTTCCCCCTTGCCTCCAGACTTCTTCCCTTCCAACCTCTCCAACGACTCCTCAATCAATCCAATGTGACCCCGCAACGTTCCTTCGAGTTCGTCCATCCGCGCCTCGTGTTCTTGCAGGTTGTAGTCGTGGTGCGATTTGAAGTAGAGGGTCATGCCGCCCATGGAGGCGAGCGTGACGGCTTGTAAAATGGCGGTTGGGGAGCGGATAGACATTTTGGTAGGGGAGTTGGGTTGGACTTGGTGTTGGTTGCAGTATTGTTCTTGACTGCGAGCCGTGATGTTAGAAGGATCGGGAAATTTTCTTAGAAGATTAATATGGTTGGTAAATTATGAGTTGATGAGGTTCTGTGAGTTACATGAAGACTGTTCAATACTCATGTATCCATTGGATCGTTCCATTGACGGATGGATCAATGTTTCATCGATCCGATGACATCATGATTTTCGACCACTCAACGCGTGAAGTGAAAGGACGCGATCGCGCCTGCCTTGAGACGCGATTTTGATGGAAGCAGATTACCAAAAGCGAACAGCATCTTTATTCAAGCTCAATCGGATTTCCTCACGACTGGACGATACTTGCCAGCCTATCCTCTGACTCATCTACTGGAATCCCACGCAAACCTTCATAACCTCAGCGTATCCCGAAATGAACTCATAGCAACCCCTCCCAACGACCACGGGCAATGGACTCCTCCCAACCCTTCGCCTCGTCTCCAATCTCGCCCACCACCCGCCTAAGACGGCGCAGCAAATACACCTACAAACACCTCTCGACCCTCGCCCACAGCGCCCCCACCAGCCCGCTCCGCGTAATCGCCCACATAGACCTCGACGCTTTCTACGCGCAATGCGAAACCGTACGCCTAGGCCTGGACCCAACCAAACCGCTTGCCGTCCAGCAATGGCAAGGTCTGATAGCCATCAACTACCCCGCGCGCGCCTTCGGCCTGAACCGCCATGTCACTGTCGCCGAAGCGAAAGAGAAGTGCCCTGAGCTGATCTGCCAGCACGTCGCGACGTGGAAAGAGGGCGATACCACGTGGAGCTACGGCGACGGCGACGAGGCGTTCCGTGAGATTGCTTCGCGGAAAGTCAGTCTGGACCCGTACCGGTTGCAGAGTCGCAGGATCTTGGCGGCTATCCGGGAATTCTTGCCGGCGGATGTGCAGAAGGTGGAGAAGGCGAGTATCGACGAGGTTTTCTTGGATCTTTCCGCGCAGGTGCATGGGATTATGTTGGAACGATATCCGGAGCTTAAGGGTCCGCCGCCTTACGATGATCCGTCAGAGCCGCTCGTGAGGCCGCCTACTACGGCTTTGGATTGGGCTGCGGATGCCTTGGTGGATTTGGATAAAGCACAGTCGGAGGAAGACGATCCGGACTGGGACGATGTCGCCATACTGATTGCATCGGAGATCGTGAGGGACGTCCGGGCGGAGATATTCAAGAAGTTGCATTTCACCTGCTCGGCGGGCATCAGCAAGAACAAAATGCTCGCGAAACTCGGTTCCGCGCACCAGAAGCCCAACAGCCAGACTGTCATCCGCAATCGAGCAGTTCAACACTTTCTAAGCGATTTCAAGTTCACCAAGATTCGCAACCTGGGCGGTAAGTTGGGAGATGAGATTGTCGCGGCCTTCAACACGGACACGGTGGCGGAGCTCTTACCTGTACCGATCGAACAATTCAAAAAGACTCTGTCTGAGGATACCGGCGCATGGCTTTACAACACCATTCGAGGCGAAGACAACAGCGAAGTAAATCCGCGAACGCAAATCAAATCAATGCTCAGCGCAAAATCCTTCAGACCATCGATCAACACCCTAGACGTGGCGTGCAAATGGCTCCGCATCTTCGTCGCAGACATCTACAGCCGGCTTGTAGAAGAAGGTGTCCTAGAAAACAAGCGTCGACCCAAGACTATGAACCTCCACCACCGGCAAGGCGCTCAGACAAGGAGCAAATCGGCTCCCATCCCGCTGGGTCGAGCGATCACGGAAGAGGGCATGTTTGATTTGGCCAAGAATCTGTTGGCACAGGTCGTGGTCGACGGACGCGCCTGGCCTTGTGCGAATTTGAGTTTGAGCGTCGGCGGTTTCGAAGAAGGCGTGCAAGGAAACAAGGGGATTGGAAGTTTCCTTGTGCGTGGCGAGGACGCAAAGGCTCTGCAGAACGCTCAGCCGAAATCTGAAGCGACGCCTCCGCCGCCTGCAAAGAGGAGACGAGTGGACGATGGTGGCGGTATAGCGAGGTTCTTCGGGTCGATCAGAGAAGATAGCAGAGACAGTAGTGGCGGCGGGGGCGATGTTGGCTCAAGCGACCACGAGTCGAGGCAAGCAACGCCGCAGCATGTAAGCCGTGAAGAGTCGACGGCGACAACGACGACAGCACAACCACACGCTCAACCAACCTACCCTTCGAACGACCAAGCCTCCACGACAAATGAAGGCCCCGATCCACTACAGCCTCCCGCATCAGCGCAAACCACGCCCTTCCCCAACCCACAATCTATCCAAGCACCACCCTCACCACCTCAAGTCAACAACACAACAATACTCCCAGGCGACGAAAAAGAAGAAGAAGAAGAAACCGAAGCCTGGGACGCCTCCTTCGGCTACACTTGTCCAAGATGCAAAAGCTGCTTCCCCGCCGAAGACAAAGGCGAACACGAAGACTTCCACTTCGCACAGGACTTGCAGAACGAGCAGTCAACGCCGCCGCCGCCGCGACCTGTTCCTCCTGCTGCTTCCAACAGACCACCTACTGGCAATGCTGGTGGTTCGAGGGGAGGTGGCGGCAGTTCGAGGGGGAGAGGTAGGGGCAGGCCGAGTGCGATGTCCAGTGGACCTGAAAGAGGCCAGAAGAGATTGAATTTCTGATTTGAATGGATGGGATGAGTGACTACTTGTAGGGTGATGGGGAAATTACGGGCTGGGATCGCGAGCGGCGCATATGTCGGCGTGGAAGGGCATTATTGCCTGCTTTCTGTGAATTGTTACTCGTATACCCAGCAAGCATTTGCGTATTCCATAGCGGACTGTTGTAACGACGATGATGAACGGAAATGGATATCTCGGGCAAAAGCTCCACGATTGAGAATTTGAGAGGAGAGAGAACGGGTAAAGTAACAGGACTCAATGCTCAAAGAGTCGCACTGGGGTGATGAGACGAACTTTTTCGTTTCATTCAATAATCCATCAATCCAGTTGCTGTTCTGTATATGTCTGTAATCGCTGCGAGATACGACAAGGTCGCACGCACTGGCTCCTCGAGAGAGAAAAACCCCGCCGACCTCGTCGTCTTACTCTCCATCTAACCAAATCTAAGAAGTATCCGAGCACCCAACAAAGTTGTTCCCGGAAGCACCAGTGTGAGTAATCGAGCCAGAGTAGCCGCAGTTGCCGTTGAACACCACACGATCGGCGCCGGGGGAGCCTGGAAACCACAAATCAGCAAATCAGCAAAGTAAGTTGATCGATCGACGTCAATCACTCACCGCCAGTGTACACCCCACTCCTCACAATGGGGAACTCCTGCCACGGGCCCGAGTTCCTGAAGTCGAAGCCTTCGTAGTTGTTGTAGCGGTGCGGGTAGTCGTTGCTGCCGACTTGTTGGTTGTTGCGGTAGTATTGGCAGCCTTGGGAGACGGCGGCCGAGACTTGGGAGGCGGAGTAGCTCTGTTGGGAGGGTGAGTGAGTGGTTGGGTTGATTTGGTCGAACGGAGATTGAGTGGCGTTGTAGTGAAAATCGAGGTGCTTTGATATTGCCAATGGGTGCCACAGTGGATGGAAGGGGTTCGCGAAGACACTTACAGTGCTGCCGCATGTGATAGCACCCTGGCGCTTCTCAATCGCGGCGGGAGCGGCGAGTGTAGATGCTGCGAGAGCGAGAGTGGCGAGGATTGAGGTGTACATGATGGGATTGGTGTTGATTTTGGGTGTAGAAGCGAATGTGATTGGAAGAGTGAGTTGGATATGGAGGCGGTGAAACGAAAGACAAGTCTAGCTGGCGATGGTATGATGTTGCTAGCTGGTGAGAGAAAGAGGCTGAGCTCGAAGGCGGTACGGTCACTCAAGCTATATACTTGAGTCGTTGCTAAGCTGCACCGCTAATCGTTAGCTGTAGCATGGCCCAGGACTGCTCTTGTTTTGCTAAGCTACAGCATGGCTTTGGTGTGTGATCAGGTGTAGCTCGAAAGCCCTTGGCTCGTCTACCTCGGACGTTTCTTCTGGGCGTTGGCCGTTGGTCCGTCCTATCATGCAACACTGTCGATCTATCCTGTGTCTCCTGCCTACAAGAGACGGGTCGGCGAGCACCTACAGCCAGACAAAGGAAACACGCAGGCATGGTAGTTGGTCCAAAGCGGTTAGGAGGTCCGTAGCATGCATGCATCAGTAATGGAGCTGTATACGCTTTCTTGCAATCTCCCTTGCCCTTGTATAGCATAGAAGGGCTTGACGCCAAAGCTATCTCGCCATACAGAAAGCTCGAAACGAGCACATGTCTTATCAAAAGTCGCAGGTTGCAGGCGGGTCCCGTGTGCGAAAGAGTGATTAGCCAGGGCCCAGTAGCTAGCAGGTAACTCAATGTCTGTCGTCGTCCAACGAGCGTGCGAGACATGCTGTAGTAGTGGGCAAGACGCGTGAAGTCCTGCTTGCAAAGCCAAGGACCGGTTTCGGGATCTACGAGGCTAGACTCCTTCCGGCAGGTCCCTTTTGTTCCATCTGTCGGGGCGTGTGTTGGATCTGACCACGTTCTTTGGTCGAGTCTTTCCGGCTCCTAGCACTTTTGTTTGCGGGGTGCAGATGCAGATGCTGATGCAGGGAGATTGAGTGGTCAAAGTGATGTTGATGAGTCGAAGTTAAGGCTCGGTCATGCCGATGCTGTGGACCATGCCACGTAACGTCACTTCTTGTGAGGACAGCCTGCTTGCTGATCTGTTCTTCGTGATCATCAGTTACACTCGAACTTCGTTGTAACAACCCTAGAGTAAACACTTTTTAAGCTTGTGATAGTGATCGTCTCGAACAACAGGACGCTCCAATTCCTTCTAGTCTCACAGCCTTTCGGAATCCGACTCTCACAACCGCCACCATCTGACTGAACAACCAACAATGAGCGCCACCGACTCCGACAACGAGGTCGAGAACTCGCAAGAATACAAGACGCTCAACGCCTACCTCAGCACCGGCTCCCAGGATCTGCCCAAAAGCCTGGACTCATTCTGCAACCCTACAGAAGAAAGCTTCATGAACTCACAAAGTGCCTCCGAAGTCGAGAACCAACTATGGCGGGTCTGGAAAGCAATAGTAGCAACTGCCACTCAGACAGCTCACGACTCACCAGGAAGGCAGAAACTTGCCGATTTTGTCCTGGAAGTACAGAAAAGACCACAGCTCGAATGCCAGGGTAAAGTCTGCAAGATATGGGATGAGGTGGTAGTCTGGAAGGATTTGCCTATTCTTGGACCGCAGATGAGAGAAGCGTGGAATGATGGTGAGACTTCCGTTTTCTTTTTCTTTTACTCTCTAATCGTGTCAAACTCCCGTTGCTCGCCGTTACAGCGAGACCCATGAACTAACCTCAACGACAAACAGCTGCAACTGACTCCTCGCCATCTTCCGCTCGTACCGCCTGGATAAACATGAACGCCTTCACGGCCACTCTAGTCGCCACCCAGCAAGCTCGTAGCAGCCAATCTTCAGAATCCTCAAGCGATTTCTCCCTGTACGCTATCTGGACCATCCGCATGGCTCTCGAAGACATCGAAGAAAATGATCAAGCCGACAAGACATCCCTTGAAGCTGCTGCTGCCTGGTTCGCGTACGCCGCACCGACTCTCTGGGCGCTGTCTGAGCAAGGCAAGGAGTTCCAGGGGAAGATCGCCAAGCAGGGCCAGGCGGTCAAGGGGAAGGAGTGGAGGGGCTTTGGAAAAGAGAGGTGGGGATTTTGGGAAGAGAGGTTGAAAGCTTGCGGTGATGGGTCGGAGCTGGTGACGAAGGCAAGAGAGTCGATCAAGTCAGCTAAGGACGGCAAGAAGTAAATGCTGGCGTGGCCTTGGATGGAGGAACTAGCGATTACCTGTACGTTGTAATAATCGACGACACTCGTATCATCGGGCCTAACACACGTCGAATGGTTCCACTATCAACGGAAGCACAGATCACAATACGCCATCTTCGATGGTTGATTTCAATGCCATCAGACTTAGTACATCCAGGGTCCCTCCAGATCGAATCAGGGCACCTCATATACAACAAGTCCCATCGCTGACACCCCACAAGGAACAAGCAGACTCCATACTCTTCAGTCGACAGAAATTCCAACGAGAGCCCAAGAATACATGCAACCCCTCCGACGATTGAACAAGATCTTATACATGCTCCTATCAGATCTTTGGGTACAGTTCATCAGTTACAATGCCACTAAGAGTGTACTAGGTAGACGACACATGCACCGTCCCAGACCACTATCCAAGAAAACTTGCTCATGCCAACGAATCGGGTGCATTCCAATTAACACAAGCGCTACTGAGAGCTTAAAAACACAAAGTATCTCCAACAAAAGACCACGAACGTACGCTCGTACCATCGGGTGCAGAATACTTTGACAGCAGGACTGCCAACGAGTATGCAGGAGACCGACGATAAAGGTATGCTCGTATCAGCGGATCTAGAGCATATAGAGGGAAACAATGACGCGGAGTGTTGACAACGTGGACCGTCTCCCCGGTTTGACTGGGAACTTATGCTCGTACCAGCGGTTCCGGAGTTTTCCAATGGCAGCATTACCAACGAGGAGGTGGTGAGCTACCCGCGACATCTCAGAGGATTAACCTATCATTGTATGCTTTTGTCAGCGGATCCACAGTGTTCTATCAGCAGCACTGCCAACGAAAGTGCAGAAAGCTATACGGGATATCTCAAGTACATGTATGCTGGTATCAGCGGTCTAAGAGCATCATAACGGTAGCAATGCCATTGAAAGCGTAGTGCACAACGCATACCATCACCGCGAGGAGACCTCGAATATGCGCTCGTATCATCGGGCCCAGCATATTCAAACAGTACCCTCGCTATTGAGAGCGGCACACCGAAGGGTTCACACGAAACATTGAGATGAGAGAAATGAGTCACGGGAAACAATCACGTAGTAAAGCATCATGGTTTTCATTTCCGAACAGCAAAGCAAAGGGGTATTTTGTCCATTCATCCATCCAATCCTAAACCAATTCCAATTCCAGTCCCAAACCAAACCCAAACCCAAACCGAACCGAACCGAACCAAACACTGTCAATGAAGAATCAAGGGTCCTTTTCCGCGACATCTGGATGGGTTGCCCCATCCAGTGGTGCCTGTACTAAGCTGATGAGGCGGATTGGGGAGCAAGGCTCAACCTACTACCGCCCCTCCAGGCCATGATGAGGTAAGGCGACCCGAGAAACTTCTCTCAATAGACAGACGGTGGCTACTTGTTTAAGTGAACAAGCTGTGACCAAAGCCTCCGCCTCCGACGCGCGGCAATAGGTCCTCGACTCCCATTATGATCCATTCGACCCAGGTCTCTTGGCTGGTGCCCATCAGTCTCTGGTATGCGATGTCGTTTGCGGCGATCCAGATCTGTTGCTCGCGCCAAAGACCAGCGAAGCCTCCGGCACACATAAGCAGGCCGAGCAAGAGAAGCAACCACATCCACCAAGGCACGACTGCGCGGTCGATGTAGCGGTCG
>Ga0265797_10001286_pt1 | contig 44360 bp, 40 predicted proteins | sample P2T30metagenome_FD_192433 | JGI IMG/M metagenome (GOLD analysis project Ga0265797, IMG submission 192433) | Plant litter microbial communities from East Loma Ridge, Irvine, California - P2 T30 | ecosystem: Environmental > Terrestrial > Plant litter > Unclassified | place: USA: California...
GCCTGCAGGTCGCCCGAGCCGCGCAGGTCGGCGTCGAGCGTGTCCGACACGCGCCGCAATGCCACGTCGCCCGGGCCGCGGAGAACCACGCCTGCGCGCGCCGCCTCCAGGTCGGCGCCATCGAGGTCGCCGCTGCCGTTTACCTGCGCCGTGAAGTCGGCGACGGTACCGCGCAACACCGCGTTACCGGGGCCGCTCAGGCGCAGATCGAGGCGGGCGAGGGCGAGGCGATGCGCTGCCAGGTCGCCCGAGCCGTCGATGCGGGCCTGCAGTTCGCCGTCGATGTCGGCCAGTTCGACGTCGCCGGGACCGGCCATCGTCAGCTCGACCTGGCTCGCGCGCAGGCGCTCGAGATGGGCGTCGCCACTGCCGGTGACGCGCAGCGCCAGTGCGCGCACCTGGCCCGCCACCCGCAGGTCGCCAGGACCGTCGTTGGTCAGGGCAATGCGCTCGCCGGCCACCTGATCAAGTGCGACGTCGCCGCTGCCGGACATGCGCAGGCGCGCCAGTTGCGGGACGCTCACGCTGAGCGTGACGTGCCGGCGCGGCGGCGTGTAGCCGAAGGTCCAGGTCGTGCGCCCGCCCGGCCGCACGACCAGCGTGTCACCGCGCACGAAGGTCTCCACCTGCTCGAGCTGATCGCGCTCGCCGTGGACGGTCACGCCGTGTGCGCCCCCGGCCTGCACGGTGATGTCGAACGGACCGCTGACCTCGATCGCGCTGAAGGTGCCGACTGCGCGCTGCTCGTCGATGCGCGGGCCGGACGCCGCGGCGCGGGTGCTGTCGATCGACAGCAGGCCGGCGCCGATGGCGCCGGCGATCAGGGTGGTTTTCAGGACGGTGTGCATGGTGGTGTGGGCCCGTGGAAGGTGGAACGTGAACATTAGGCCAACATCGCGCGCGCCGCACCGGCCAGGCGACAAAGTGGCGATTCGGCGGCGTCAATGGCGCCAGGGTGCGACGAAGCGCCGGGTCGCCGGGTGGCCGCGCCACGGGGTGGCATAATGGGCGCCCGTGAAGGAGAGTTGCGCCATGATTCGCCCCGCCGTTGTTCGCCGTACCACCTGGTCCTTGCCACTGCTGGCAGGGGTCGTGCTGGCCTGCGCCGCAGCCGGGGCAGGCGCGGCGCCATCGACTTTCGGGCCGGTGATCGGCAGCGCCTTGCTGTGCCGCAGCCAGCTCGATAACGCCTACTTTCACGCCTACCTGACCGAATTTTTCGGCCCGGCCTACAAGCGCGAGGGCGGCGCTTACTGGTTTCGCACCGAGGCGTCGCTGTGGGGCGCGAATGTCGAGGAGGTGATGGTCAGCGACGACACGAGCGCGGTGGTGTTCGTGGCCGCCATCCTGGAAGCCAAGCCCGACGAACTTGAAAAATCGGTGCGCGCCGCCGCCGGCACGCCGTTTCGCGCGGTGGACGGCTCGCGCTACCCCTTGCGCAAGTCGATCCCGGGCAGCACGATCGCGTACGCGAACGACAAAAGCAAAATATACTGCGCCAGATTCAAGCCGCAGAGCGTCCGTTAGCCACCCATGTACAACCACTATTTCCAGCTCACGCACACGCCATTTTCGATCGCCCCCGATCCGCGCTACCTGTTCATGAGTGAACGGCACCGCGAAGCGCTGGCGCACCTGTTGTACGGGATCGGCAGCGGCGGCGGCTTCGTGCTGCTCACTGGCGAGATCGGCGCCGGCAAGACCACCGTCTGCCGCTGCTTCATCGAGCAGGTGCCCGAGAACTGCCGCCTGGCCTACATCTTCAACCCGCGCCTGACGGCGCAGGAGCTGCTGCAGACGGTGTGCGACGAACTGCATATCGAGGTGGCGCCTGCTGCGACTGGCGCCGGCGTGAAGGGCTACGTCGATGCGATCAACCGCTATCTGCTGGCCTCGCACGCGCAGGGGCTGAACAACGTGCTCGTGATCGACGAGGCGCAGAACCTGTCGAGCGACGTGCTCGAGCAACTGCGCCTGCTGACCAATCTCGAAACCAGCGAGCGCAAACTGCTGCAGATCATCCTGATCGGCCAACCCGAACTGCGCACGATGCTGGCGCGGCCCGAACTCGAACAACTGGCCCAGCGCGTCATTGCGCGCTACCACCTGGGGCCACTGCAAGAGGCCGAAACTGGCGCCTACATCGCGCACCGGCTGGCCGTGGCCGGGGCAGTGGGCGCGCCGTTCCCGCCCGCGCTCACACCATTGGTGCACCGCTTAGCGCATGGCGTGCCGCGCCGGATCAACCTGCTGTGCGACCGCGCGCTGCTCGGGGCCTATGTGGAAAACAGTCCGCAGGTCACGCGTGGCATCCTGCGCAAGGCGGCTGATGAAGTCTTTGCCGACGACCCCACCGCGCGCCGTGCATCTCAACGTCCACTGCGGCGCTGGCCACTGCTGGCCGGCGGCGCGCTGGCCTGCGTGGCGCTGGGCGCGGCGGCGTGGCACATGCTGCCGCAGCATGCAGCGGCGCCGGTGCCGGCGGTCGCCAAGGGCGCGCCGGTCAAGCCGGCGCGCGTTGCGCCCAGGCCTGCCGCTGCGTCCACTACTGCCGCCGCGCCCACTGCCGCAGCGGCTGCGGCTCTGCCAACCGTCAAGAGCGAGAACGTCGCGCTGGGCGCACTGGCGGGGTTGTGGGGCCCGGCGTTCGCCAGCCTGGCCGGCGCCGACGCGAAGGCCATGTGCGAGGCCGCGCTGCGCGCCAACCTGCGCTGCCATGCGGGCCGGGGCGGCCTGTACGAACTGCGCCTGCTCGACCGGCCGGCCGTGGTCACGCTGCACGACGGCCCGCGCACCGGCTATGCGGTGCTGGTGGCGCTGGACGAGCGCAGCGTCACGCTCGACGTCGAGGGCCGGCGCGAGCGCGTCGACATCGCTGCCTTTGTCGCGCGCTTCGGCGGCGAATTCACCACCTTCTGGCGCATGCCGGCAGCGTTTCGCGATCTCGTCGCCGAGGGCGACCGGGGACCGGACGTCGACTGGATCGCCCAGCGCCTGGCGGGCCTGAACAGCGCCACGGCGCCGGCCCTCGACGCGCCGCTCGACGCGCGCACCAGGGAATGGCTGCGCAAGTTCCAGGCCGCGCAAGACCTGAAGGCCGATGGCGTGGCCGGGCCGCGCACGTATATGCGTCTGAACCAGCTGTCGAACGTGGCCGAGCCGCGCTTGCTCGCCGCCGGCGGGACGGGAACCTGATATGTCGTACATCCTCGAAGCACTCAAGAAGGCGCAAGCCGAACGCCAGCTGGGCAACGCCCCGACCATCCACGCCCCCGCGCCATCGTACGCCGCGCCGCTTGCAGGGCAGGGCGCGCAGCGGCGCTACCTGGCGCTTGGCCTGGGCGTCGTCGTGATCGCTGCGGCGGCGGCGCTGCTGTGGCCACGCTTTGCGGGCGAGCCGCCGGTGCCGCTGGCAGCCGTGACGCCGCCGCCGGCTGCGCCGGTGGTGGCGCCTGAACCGGTGACGGTTCCCGCACCGGCCACCGCGCAGGTTGCGCAACCTGTGGCCGCTCCTGCTCCTGCTCCTGCACCAGCGCCAGCACCGGTGGTCGAAGCGCCCCCGGTACGCGCAAAGCCCGCGCCGGCGCCGGTCGTTGCGAAAGCGCCGCCCGCGCCGCCGCGTGAGGTCGCGCCCGCGCCCATACCTGCCCCCGTGGCCGCGCAACCCTCGGGCGACGAACAGCTGCGCACCTTCCAGCAGCTGCCCGAATCCCTCCAGCGCGAGATCCCGAAGGTGGCGTTTGGCGGCTATATCTATTCGCCCACGCCCGGCGAGAGCCTGCTGCTGGTCGACAAGATGCTGCGCCGTGAAGGCGAGGAAGTCGCGCCCGGGCTGGTCCTCGAGCGCCTCACACCGAAGGCCGCCGTGATGAGTTACCGTGGAACCCGCTACCGTGCTTCGTACTGATCCGCCGGTTGGCGCCGCGCCCGGGCCCGTCCTGGCGGTGGTCGGCTGGTCGGGCAGCGGCAAGACAACGCTGCTCGAACACCTGGTTGCCGGCTTGTCCGGCGCCGGCCTGCGCGTCAATATCGTCAAGCACAGTCACCACGATATCGAGCTCGAACCGCCGCGCAAGGACAGTGCGCGCCTGCGCCTGGCCGGGGCGGCCGAGGTGATGATTGCCTCGCCGTACCGGATCGCCATCATGCGCGAACTGCGCGCCGCGCCCGAACCGCCGCTGGCCGAGTTGCTCGCGCGCTTGTCGCCGGCCGACCTGACGCTGATCGAGGGCTATAAATGGGAAGCGCTGCCCAAGCTGGAAGTGCACCGGCCGGCGCTCGACAAGCCGGCCTTGTACCTCGACGACGCGACGATCGTTGCGGTGGTCTCGGACGTGGCGCGTCCGACGGCGCTGCGAGACGGCGTGGCCTGGCTCGACCTGAACGACGTCGGCGCGGTGCTGGAATGGGTACGCAAATGGTTAGCAGCCAATCCTCAAGTTCTGGTTGGCGATGTCGTTAAGGACTAACGAGTCTTTTTCTTGGAGAACTGTATGGACGTCACGAATATTGCCAAATTGTCGACCAGCATGGCCGAAACCGGTATCCGTCAAGAAGTTGGCATGACGATGCTCAAGCGCGCGATGGACATTGAAGCAGCGTCGGCAGCCCAGATGATCGCCTCGCTCCCGCAGCCGCAAAACCTGCCGGCGCACCTGGGCAATTCGATCAATACGAAGGCGTAATAGACAGTAGCAGGCAGTAGCGCGGCGCGTGTGAACTAAAACGCGCAAGACAGATCGAAGTTCTGACGAATTTCGGCCCGCTACCGAAAACCCGGCCGCGAAGCCGGGTTTTTACGTTCTGGCTAGTTGAACTTAGTGAAACGCGCGCAGAATACGCGATTCGCCCGAACGGTCGGCGTACTGTTCGTTGGCCACGCGGGTGGCGGCCATCATGCGCTCGAGTTGGGCATCCTCGAAACGCGACAATTCTTCGTTGGCCGCTTCCAGTGCCAGCGACAGCTTGGATCGCGCGTTCTGGTACAGCGCACTGGAGTAGTGATCCGTGTTTTTGAGCAGCTCTTCCGCGTTTTCGATCACGAGACGCAAATCACCAATCAATTGCTCTTGCGATTGTGTGCGGATTTCCGGGGTTTCCATCGCTTTCACCTATAAGCCGTTGAGTAACGGCTTAAAATATAAACAAGGAAGCCCCATTCTGTTTGTTAAGCCGCAAACATAAGAAGCTGTTCTTTCTGTCTATTTTTTCTGTCGAGCCTACCAGGGTAGCCTCTTAGCGAACCGTAATTTCAACGTCGCCCAGCGTGACGACCTGGCCGGTACGGATCTTGGCCGTCTTGCGCAATTCCTGTTTGCCGTCGACCGACACCACGCCGCTCGCGACGAGGTTCTTGCCGGCGCCGCCGCTGTCGACCAGGCCGGCCAGCTTGAGCAGCTGGTTGACTTCGACGAATTCTGACGTCAACTCAAATTCAATTTTTTGCATTCTTTCCTCGGGTAAATAGGCGGCTTTTATTCAGGAGGCCGCTCGACGGGCGGGCGCCGCGAGGCGCCGCCCGGTTATTGCATGTTTATTCGACCGGATCGGGCCGCGTCATATCGATCGGCACAATCCACTGGTCAAACTGCTGATCGTCGACGAAGCCGCTTTGCAGGGCCGCCTGGCGCAAGGTCAGGCCTTCTTTGGACGCGGTCTTGGCGATCTGCGCGGCGCGATCATACCCGATGTGCGGCGCCAGTGCCGTCACCAGCATCAGCGATTTTTCCATCAGCTCGCCGATTCGGACGAGGTTGGGCTCGATGCCCTGGGCGCAATGCGTGTCGAACGAGCGCATGCCGTCGGCCAGCAGACGCGCGCTTTGCAAGAAGTTATGGGCGATCATCGGCTTGAACACATTCAGCTCGAAATTGCCTTGCGAGCCGCCAACCGTGATCGCGACATCGTTGCCGAACACCTGGCAGCACAGCATCGTCAATGCTTCGCACTGGGTTGGATTGACCTTGCCCGGCATGATCGAACTGCCCGGCTCGTTCTCGGGAATCGTGATTTCACCCAGGCCCGAGCGCGGGCCGGACGCCATCCAGCGGATATCGTTGGCGATTTTCATGAGCGCCGTGGCCAGCAGCTTGAACGCGCCGTGCGCCGAGACCATGGCGTCGTGACCGGCCAGCGCCATGAATTTGTTGGGTGCCGATTTGAACGACAGCCCGGTGCGCGAACCGAGCTCGGCCGCGATGCGCGGCGCAAAATCGGGGTGTGCGTTCAGGCCGGTGCCCACGGCGGTGCCGCCGGCCGCCAGTTGCAGCAAGCCCGACAAGGTGGACTTGAGTGCGTTTTCGGCGAATTCGAGCTGGGCGACGTAGCCGGAAAATTCCTGGCCGAGCGTCAGCGGCGTCGCATCCTGCAAGTGGGTGCGGCCGATCTTGACGATCGGTTCGAAGTCGCGCGACTTGCGCAGCAGCGTGCCGCGCAATTGCGCCAGCGCCGGCAGCACGTCCTTGGCCAGCGCCCAGGCGGCGGCCACGTGCATGGCGGTGGGGAAGATGTCGTTCGATGACTGGCCCATGTTCACATGGTCATTCGGGTGCAGCAGACGTGCTTCGCCGCGCTCGCCGCCGAGCAATTCGGAGCCGCGGTTGGCCAGCACCTCGTTCATGTTCATATTGCTTTGCGTGCCAGAGCCGGTTTGCCAGACGGCCAGCGGGAATTCGCCGGGGTGGCGGCCATCGAGCACTTCGTCGGCGGCGCGGATGATGGCGTCGGCCTTGTCGGCGGGCAGCTTGCCGAGCGAGCGGTTGACGGCGGCGGCGGCGCGCTTGACCTGGGCGAGTGCGGCGACGAGTTCGGGCGCCATGCGTTCGGTGGAGATGTGGAAGTGGTGCAGCGAGCGCTGGGTCTGCGCACCCCACAGATTATCCTGTGGCACTTCGATCGGACCAAAGCTGTCTTTCTCAATCCTGTTTTCCATAGACATGTCCTGTTAGGCAAGAGGCTGGGATTAAAGAGTTTATCCCAATGTCCGTTAATGACGCTTGGGCTTCACTCTTGTTACCTTTTATGGCCAGCCGCCTCCTTCTATTGATCACTTGCGCCTTGCTCAGTTACGGAGCCGGCGCGGCCGAACTTGGCGAACCGCGCATCAGTTCGTACATTGGCCAGCCGCTGGCGCTGGAGCTCGAACTGACCGCGCTGGCGTCGCCCGCGACACCGGTGCAGGCACGCCTGGCGCGCCCGGACGTGTATCGGGGCGCCAACATCGGCATGCCGCCCGTGTTGTCGACCCTGGCCATGAGTGTGAGTGAGCGCGATGGCCGCCAGTTCCTGCGCGTGACGTCATCAAAGCCGGTTGAATCAAGCCGTCTGCACTTGTATCTGGAGCTGGCCGATGGCGGCGGGCGCGACGTGCGCCTGGTGACGCTGTTCCTTGCGCCGAATCCGAATCCGCCGCCGGTTCCACTGCCCGCACCGGTACCGGCGATGACGCCGGTGAAGGCGCCGGTGGCGCCAGTGGAACCAGTCATGCCGGTTGCGCCACCCAAGCCCGAAGCCGTCGTCAAGTCTGTGCGACCGAAGCCGCCGCGTCCGGTCGCGCCTGCGAAGCCGGTCGTCGTGGCCAAGGCGGAACCCGCGCTTGAACCGGCCGCGGTCGCGCCCACCCTGTTGCCGAAGTCGCTGCCTTTGCCTTTGCCTGTGCCTTCCGCTGCGGCCGCGGCAAGCTGCGCGCCGTCGTCCGCCGTCGACCGTTCCACTGTGTGCGCCGCGCTCGACGTCAAGAATGCCCAGCTGCGCGAGCAGATCGGTACACTGGAAGACAAGGTGCGCGTGCTGCAAGTGGCGCTCGGCGCCAGCCCGTCCGCCGTCGTCCAGGACAAGGCGGTGGCACCATCGAAACCACGCCCGTCCCGCAAGCGTCCGGCGCCGGAACCGGAGGCGTCCTTGCCGTGGGGCTGGATCGTCGGCGCGGTGCTCGTCGTGCTGGCCATGGTCGGCGGTGCGCTATTGATCCTGCGCCGTCGCAAGCGGGCGGCGCCGATGATCCAGCCGATGCCGCGCGTCTCGCTCATGGCCCGCCTGCGCCAGCGGCTTGCCCGCAAAAAGAAGACGCCCGCGCCGGTCGAGCCACAGCTGGACGAGCCGAAGCTGGACGAGCAATCCAAGGAAATGTCTACACAACTTTGATTGTGGGTTATAATGGCGACGTGATCGACGAGGTCACAGACAGCACAGGGTCTGGCGCAGTCACCAACGATAGGTGGCGCGGCAAGCAGACGACCGTTGAGGAAACGCCTGTGTCTGGAAGCAGTCTGCTTGTCTACAGTGGCAGCGGACGCCGGCAGCAACCGGCACGAGGCGACGCCAGCAGATAGCTGGGGTTCGTCCTCTCACCGAATTTGCCATCGAGCCTTCCGCTCGGTGGCCGCCAAAGCGCCAGAAGGGCGCTTTTTTGTTGCCTGTCTCTTTCCCGGCAAGATGTCGGGTCGAAAAAAAAGCACCCGCAGGTGCTTGATCCATGTGCTGATGCGGTCTCAATGTGCATGCAGGGCGCGCTCGACTTGTGCATTCCATGGCTCGGTCACGTCGCGAATGGCGCGATCGTTGGCCATCAACTGCTTGAGCAGCTCGATTTTGCTCAGGCGCTTGGCGCCCGTCAGGGCAGGCATGCCGGCCGCTGCAGGAGCAGCCTGGACCTTGGCTTCCATATTCAGTTGTGCAAACTCGTTCCAGTCGCCGGCCTTCGCAGCTTGCGCCATCTGACCGGTCAGGCCAGCCAGGTTTTCGTATACCGCGAGGACGTCGTTTGCGTTCATGTTGCCACCAAAGCATTGATTTTCAGGCCGGATTCCCGGTTGTCTGAGTCATTTACGGCTGAGCTTGCGTGAACTTTAGGGTTGTCTGAAAATATTTTCAAAATATTTTGAGCAGGTGCCGGCCCCGCACGCGCCACTGGCGCTGGCATACTATGCGCATGAACCATGACGACATCGCCCGCTACACGCTTCAACACTACAACGACCACGCCGAGGATTTCTTTGCCGGTACGATCGACCATGATGTAAGTCAAAACATCGATGCCTTGCTGGGCGCGATCACAACGCCGGCGCCACACACGATCCTCGACCTGGGCTGCGGCCCCGGTCGCGACCTGAAAACCTTCAGCGATCTCGGCCATCGCGCCATCGGTGTGGATGGCAGCGAGCGCTTTGTCGCCATGGCACGCGAGTACAGCGGCTGCGAGGTGTGGCAGCAGGATTTCCTGCACCTGGATTTGCCGCCGGCGCTGTTCGACGGGATGTTTGCCAATGCAGTCTTGTTTCACGTGCCCAGCGCTGCGTTGCCCCAGACCTTGACGCAGTTGTTCAACGCGCTCAAGCCGGGCGGAGTGCTGTTCAGCTCCAATCCCCGCGGTGACAACACCGAAGGCTGGAACGGTGCGCGCTACGGCAGCTACCACGACTACGACAGTTGGGAACGTTTCTTGGTCGGGGCCGGCTTTGAGGCGCTACATCACTATTATCGGCCGCCGGGTTTGCCGCGCGCGCAACAGCCATGGCTCGCCAGCGTGTGGCGTAAGCCCATTTGTTAAGCGCCGTACAGAACTAGCCGGAACTTACTCCTAGTGTTGAGACTCATCCACGTCAGGCAAGGAGATTGCAATGAACAAGGATCAAGTCAAGGGCAAAACCAAAGAAGTCGCCGGTAAGGTGCAGCAAAAAGTCGGTGAAGCCGTTGGCAGCCGCCAGCAGCAAGGCGAGGGTCTGTCAAAACAGGCCGAAGGCAAGGCGCAAAAAAAGGTTGGCAACGTCAAGGAAATTGCAAAAGGCAATCGCTGATTTTTCAGCCATCAGAACAAAGCCGCGCAGTGCGCGGCTTTGTTGTTTTCAGGGCTTAACCTACCCCTTTCGCGGGTCGGTCTCCTAATATATCCTCGATATACAGCATCTTGACCAGCACCGACAGCACGGCCGCCAGCGGCGTGGCCAGCGCAACGCCGGCAAAGCCGAACAGCGTGCCGAAGATCAGCTGCATCACGATCACGAGCGCCGGCGGCAATTCAATGGCTTTCGCCTCGATCATCGGCTGCAGCACATAGCCTTCCAGCATATTGATCGCAGCGAACAGCAGCAGGGCGTACAAGGCCAGGTCGGGACTGATCGACAGCGCCAGCAACACCGCCGGGATGCCCGCCATGATCGGGCCCAGGTACGGGATGAAGTCGAGCAGGCCGGCAATCACGCCCAGGATCAGCGCCAGCGGCACGCCGAGCATGCTCAAGCCGATGGCGGTGGTGACGCCGACGATCAGCATCGACACCGCCTTGCCCACCAGCCAGCTCGACAGGTTGTCGCCCATCTCTTGCATCACTTCACGTGCGCGGCCCCGCTTTTGCTGGGGCACCAGGCGGATGAAGCCGCCCGTGTACACGCCAGGTGACGCGGCAAAATAAATGCCGACGAAAATGATGATGACGATATTGCCCAGCGCACCGATCAGCCCGCTGAAGAACAGCCCGGCATTCGGCACGATGGAACCCATCTGCTTGACGATGTCTTCTGGTGGCGGCAGCTCGGCCACCACGCGCTTGAGCAGCGGATGCTGGGCCACTTCACCCTGCAGCCGCTCGACCGCCGCGGGGATTTCCCTGGCCAGTTGACTCGACTGCTCGGAAATCTGCGGCGCCATGGCCCAGCCGCCCAGGCCGAAGACGGCGGTGAGCAGCAGCACGACGATGACGAGGGCAATATTGCGCTTGATGCCGGTGCGCTGGTGCAGCAGCGCGCTCAGTTTGTACAGCAGGATCGAGAACAGGATGCAGGCGAAGATCAGCAGCAGGGCGTCGGCAGCCAGCACGACGGCGGCGAGACCCAGGATGAACAGCACGCCGATGCCGTTGACGAGCGTGACGCTGCGGGCGAGCTTGCGTTGCGTCAAAGGTGCCGACGGGGCGGTAGCGTCGTCCGGTGAGGGTGGCGTGGTGTGATGCATGATGCCTTGATAGCGCGTTGATTGATGTTGTTGGAAGAATAGCAATTTGAACGGCAATCTGGCGCGTAATTGGACCCGGACGTTGTGTGCGTGCGCTAACAGAAGAGCAGGCCACATTCCGTTAATCTGTACTCATCGCATCGCCATCCGGCCATGTCACTAACAGGAGAACACCATGAACAAAGACCAAGTCGAAGGCAAGCTGAAAGAAGTTGGCGGCAAGATTCAAGAAGGCGCTGGCAAACTGGTGGACAGCAAGGAACAGCAGGCCAAAGGCCTGGCAAACCAGGCTGAAGGCAAGATCCAGCACGCAGCCGGCGACGTGCGCGAAGCCGTCGAAGACGCAGCTGACGACGCAAACCGTCCGCGTCCACGTCCGTAATTCGGACTGGCAGTTCCCAGCAACTGCCGTATAAAAAAAGCCGCATCGTTTCCGATGCGGCTTTTTTACGTCTGGCGCGATTGCCTCACTTGGCAGGCGTCTGGCCCAGATGACGCTTGAAATACGACTCGATCAAGCCATACACGTGGCGCTGGTTGGTGCGCCCCGACATGCCGTGCTTGGCGCCCGGGTACGTCATCAGGTCGAACTGCACGTTGCGCTTGACCAGTTCGTCGATCAGCAGCGTGGTGTTCGAGAACAGCACATTGTCGTCGGCCATACCGTGCACCAGCAGCAGCGGCGACTTCATACCGTCCAGGTGCGCGAACACGCCGCTGCGCTTGTACGCTTCGGGATCGCCTTTCGGCGTCGCACCCACGAACTGTTCGGTGTAATGGGTGTCATACAACGACCAGTCGGTCACTGGCGCCACCGACACGCCCATGGCGATCTTGTCCGACGCCGCCGACAGCAAGCGCAGCGTCATGAAGCCACCATAGCTCCAGCCGAACACGCCAATGCGCTTCGGATCGACAAAGCTCTGCTTGGCCAGCCAGTCGATGCCAGTCACCTGGTCTTCGACTTCATGCTTGCCCAGGTTGTTGTACAGAACGTCGGTGAAGGCGCGCTCGCGGCGGCCCGAGCCACGATTATCCAGGCGGAACACCACGAAGCCCTGCTGCGCCATGTACTGGTCAAAATAATTGCCCCAGGCGCGGGTCACGCGCTGCGAGTGCGGGCCGCCATAGGTGAACAAGAACACCGGATAGCGTTTGCTGGCGTCGAAATTGGCCGGTTTGATGATCGAATAGTGCAGCGTCTGGCCATCATTGGCCTTCATGGTGCCGTATTCGGTCGCCAGATGATCGGCCATATGGCGCGTGTATGGGTGGTTCGCGTTAAGCTCATTCTTTTCGATCCACTCGACCATCGCGCCATCGGCGCGGCGGATCGACACTTGCGGCGGGGTGCGCGGGTTCGAATAGGTGTCGACGAACAATTTGCCATTGCTGGCGAAGGCGGCGTCGTGCCAGCCATCGCCCTGCGTGATGCGGGCCGGTTTGTCGGCACTGCTGCCGTCGAGCGCCAGCGCATAGGTCTGCTTGTCGATCACGGCGTCGCGGTTCGACGACACATACACCTTGCCGGCGCCTTCATCGACGGCCAGCACATCGTCCACGCCCCACGTGCCGCGCGAAATCGGGTGCAGCAGCTTGCCGTCCAGGTCGTACAGATACAGATGGTTATAGCCGCTGCGCTCGGACGCCCAGATGAAGGCCTTGCGGTTCTTCAGGAAACGCAGGTCGTTGTGGATGCTGACCCAGGTCCTGGAATTTTCGGAGAACAGCGGGCGCTGGGCCAGCGAGCCGACGTCGACGGCCACCAGGTCCAGGCGCTTCTGGTCGCGCGTCTGGCGCTGGTACACGAGCGTCTTGGCATCGGCGCTGAAATCGGCGCGCACCAGGTAAATGTCCTTGTCGGCGCCCAGGTCGATCTTGCGCGACACGCCCGTGGCCGGGTCGACGAGCATCAGGTCGATCAACACGTTCGGATCGCCCGCGGCCGGGTAGTGCTGGTCGATCACCTCGGTGCGATCGGCGAAGATCTCGAAGCGGCGCACGACCGGCACCGGCGCTTCGTCGTAGCGGCGGTAAGCGATGGCCGAATCGTCCGGCGCCCAGTAGTAACCGGTGGTCTGGCTCATTTCTTCCTGTGCGATGAACTCGGCCACGCCGTTGTGCACGGTGCCCTTGCCATCGGTCGTCAACTGGCGCTCGGCGCCGGTTTTCAGGTCGATCACGACCAGGTTCTGCTTGCGCACGAACGACACATAACGGCCGCGCGGCGAGATCTTCGGATCGGTCACGCTGCCCGAAGCGACCTTGCGAGCGTTCTCTGGCTTGGCGGCCTCGACCAGATACAGGTCGCCACCGACCGGCACCAGCAACTGCTTGCCGTCCGGCGACCAGAAATAGTTCAGGATGCCCGACAGGCCGGCGGTGCGGGCGCGTTCGCGGCGTGCTTTTTCCTCGAGCGACAATTCCTCGTTCGGCACCAGTTGCTTGGAATCCACCAGGCGCTGCGTGGCCTTGCTTTTGGTGTTGTATTCCCACAGGTCGAGACGGTACTGGTCGTCGGCGCGCGGGCGCAGGAAGGTCACGCGTTCGCCGTCGGGCGACACGCGCAGGTTGCGCACGCTGGCGCCGGCCAGCGACGCTTCGCCGTAGATGCGATCAAGGGTCAGACGTTCAGCCATGGCAGGGATGGCCGTGAGAGCGGCCAGGAGAAAGAGGAGAGGGCGCATAGTTTCTCTGATGGATGTTTAATGTACAGCAACCGCGAGACGATACCAGAGTCAGCCTGCCTGCGCTGTAATTACATGTCATAAAATCTAGTGCGCCAAGGTTTAGGCCGAACCCTCTCGAATGCGCTGGCGCGCCAGCTTCTCGAACTGCCAGGTCAGCAGCACGGCCGCCACCGTCAACGCGAACACGAGGCCGATCCAGAATCCGGTGGCCTCCATCGGCGCGGCCGGCGTCCATGGGAACCACTGCGGCGCCAGGCCCAGCACGCAGCCGAGCGGCAGCGACAAGCCCCAGAACGAGACCAGCTGGATCACCATCGGCGGGCGCGTGACCTGGTAGCCGCGAATGGCCGAGGCGGTCGCGACCTGGGTGGCGTCCGACAACTGGAACAGCGCCGCGAACAGCAGCAGGTGGGCCGTCACTTGCTGCACGGCCGGATCCGACGTGTAGGCGGCCGCGATTTCCCAGCGGAAGATGGCGATGAACAACGCCGCCAGCGCGCCAAAGGCCACCGACACGCCCACGCCGACCCAACCGACGAAGCGTGCGCGCACCGGATCGCCTTCGCCCATCGCCTGGCCGACACGGGTGAGCATGCCGATCGCAAAACTGAGGGGCAGCATGAACACGAGCGAGGCGAAATTGAGCGCGATCTGGTGCGCCGACACTTGCACCACGCCATAGCGCGCCACCAGCAGACTGATCAGGCCAAAGGCGCTGACCTCGGCGAAGTACGTCACGCCGATCGGCAGGCCCAGGCGCAGCATGCTGCCGATTGCCCTGGCGTCCGGGCCTTCGAAGCGGTCGAACGGATAGGTCATGCGGTAGGCCGGCGAGCGCCGCACCCACCACAGCATGGCGCCCAGCATCAGCCACATGCCGCTGGCGGTGGCGATCGCGCAACCGACCGCGCCCAGGCGGGAAAAGCCCAGCTCGCCGAAGACCAGCAGCCAGCTCACCAGCGTGTTGTACAGCAGGCCAATGATCGCGATCCACATGATCGGCTTGGTCTGGTTGATGCTGGTCGTGTAGCCATACAGCGCGCGGTACACGCCAAAGGCCGGCAAGCCGACGCTGATCACGTGCACGACCAGCGAAGCGCGCGCCGCCACGTGGGCGTCGAGCCCGACATGATCGAACAGCAGCGTGCACAGGTTGGCAAACAGCAGCGCGATGCTGCCGACCAGCGCCCCTTTCCACATCGCCTGGCGCACCGAATGGGGCACCTGGTCGTGCCGCGCGGCGCCGATCTCGTGCGCGACGACGGTGTTAATCGCCATCATCGTGCCCATCACGGTCACCAGCACGATCGACCACACGGCCGTGCCCAGCGACACGGCCGCCAGTTCTTCGGCGCTGACGTGCCCGGTCATGGCGACGTCGACCACGCCCATCCCCACCGTGGCGAGCTGGCCGACCAACACCGGCCACGACAGGCGCCACAGGGTGAGAATTTCGGTGCGGATCGGTGTGGCGGACGTGGTCATGGTGGTGGCGCTTGGACAGAAGAACCCGGGATTTTACTGACTTATGGGCAAGCCTGGTGAAGCACGGATGTGTACGCGCCACAACGTAAATGTATCCGCGCGTAAATATTGTGCCTACGCAACGCCGATGGTTGCGATCTGATCGACCTTAGCGTGTCAGCCCGAGGAGAGACCCATGGAAGAGCTGTTGCCGTACTACGAGCGCGAGCTGGTCTACCTGAACACGGTCGGCCGCGAGCTTGCCCACCACTATCCGCGCCTGGCCGCCGAGCTCGGCCTGGGGCCGGAAGGCAGCGAAGATCCGCACATCCGGCGCCTGATCCAGGCCTGCGCGCTGCTCAATGCGCGCACCGCCAAAAAGCTCGACGACGATTATCCGGAGTTCACCGAAGCATTGCTTGGCAGCCTGTATCCGCATTTTCTGCACGGCATACCGAGCTGCTCGATCGTGCGCGTTGATGGCAGCGATCCGCAAGCGCGCGCGGCCCGGATCGAACACCTGCATATCGTGCCGCGCGGGACCGAGATGACGTCGCTGGCCGCGCGCGGCGCGCCATGCCGCTTCCGCACGACGGCCGACCTGGCGCTGGCGCCGGTGACGGTGGCGCGCGCCTGGTTCTCGCCCGTGGTGCACGTGCCGCCGCGGATCCGGCTGCCGGCCCGCGCCAGCGCGCGCATCAGCATCAGTGTTGACAGCGCCATGCCGTGCCGGCTCTTGCCCAAGCTCGGCTTGCCGCGTCTGCGGCTGCACGTCGATGGCGACGCGCTGCTGACGGCCGCGCTCATCGACAGCCTGTGCCTGCACACGCTCGAGACCTGGGTCGAGACGGAAGGGCAGGAGCGCTGGCGCCGGCTGGACCGCACGGCCTTGTCGCTCGGCGGCCTGGAGGCTGACGAAGCGCTGGTGCCGGAGCAGGCGCAGGCCCACCCCGCTTACCGGTTGCTGACCGAATACTTTGCCTTCCCCGATAAATTCCACTTCCTGGATGTCGACCTGGCGGCGCTGGCGCCGATGTTTCCGGCCGGCGCGCGCCGCTTCACGCTGCACATGGTGCTGACCGACCTGCAAGCCGAGTCGGGGCCGGCGCGCATCTTGCGGGCACTGTCGAACGCGCATCTGGTGACGGGCTGCACGCCGGTCGTCAACCTGTTCCGGCAAGCAGCGGCGCCGGTGCGCATCACGCACCGTTCGGCCATGTACGACGTGGTGCCGAACCGGCACGAGGAAGATGCCGAGGTCTATAGCATCGATGCTGTGCAGGTGCTTACCACGCGCGACGGCAAGACGGCCGGCGTTGCCTATCGCCCTTATTACGGACTGCGCCATGGTGAAGGTGGCGCAGCGCAGCGCTACTGGTTCGTCCGCCGGGACGACCGGGGCGACTGCCGGCACCGCGTGAAGATCGCGTTTTCCGAAGACGACCTGGCGCTGGCCGAGCTCGACGCGGCCGTTGCTTCGATCGACCTGACCTGCAGCAACGGCCTGGCGGCCTGCGCGGTGGGCGTGGGCGCGCCGGGTGGCGACATGGCCAGCGAGACGGCGGCGGGCGGCTTGCCCATCCGCCTGTTGCGCAAGCCATCGGCGCCACTGCACTTCGGCAACCGCGACGGCAACGGCTGGCGCCTCGTGACGCAGCTGGCGCTCAATCACCGCTCGCTGGCCGAGCTCGACACCTTCCGCGAAACACTGGCGCTGTACGACGTGGCGAGGTCAAGCAGTTCGCAGCGCCAGATCGCCGGCCTGATCGCGCTGACGGCACGCCCGGCGACGGCCTGGCTGCGCAACCGGCATGGCGCGACGCTCGTGCACGGCACCGAAGTGCGGCTGACGGTGGATGAAGAAGCGTTTGCCGGCAGCAGCCTGTTCGTGTTCGGGCAGGTGGTCAGCCGCTTTCTCGGGCTGTATGTCCACCTGAACAGTTTTACGCGGCTCGTGCTGGTCTCTGGCCAGAGCGAGAAGGAGTTGCTGCGCTGCGAGCCGCGCAACGGCAGCCTGGCGCTCGTCTGACCGTGCAGCCATGATCGCCGACCTGCTCGCGCGGCCGCAGCGCTATGAATTCTTCCAGGCGGTGCACCTGCTGCTGCGCTGGCTCGGCCGGCAAGGGATCGGCCCGGAGCAGGCCCTCGGCGGCCTGATCCGCTTTCGCAATAGCGTCCAGCTCGGCTTTCCACCCAGCGAGATCGAAGCCATTGACCTGATCACCGAAGGCATCCCGTCGATCGATGTCACGCCTTCGATGATTGGTCTGCTTGGCGTGATGGGCGCCTTGCCACTGCACTACACCGAACGCTTCGCCGCGTGGGAATCGCGTGCCCGCGACGACGGGCCGCGCGCCTTTCTCGACCTGTTTTCCAGCCGCCAGGTAGCGCTGTTTTATCGCGCCTGGTGCAAATACCGTGTACGGCATCCGCTGGCGGCGGGCGTTGACCGGTTTCAGCCGCTGCTACTGGCGCTGGCGGGCGTGGCGCCCGTTCACGGCACGCTTGGCGTCGAGGCCATCTGCCTGGCGCGCTTTGCCGCGCCGCTGCGTAGCCGTGTGGTCAGTGCCGACCTGATCGCCGGGGTGCTTGGGGCCTGGTTCGGCGTGGCGGTTCGCGTTGAGCAATTTACCGGCCGCTGGGACGTGCTCGAGCCAGGCCAGCGCACCCGGCTTGCGCAGGGCAACTGCGTGCTTGGCGCGGGCGCCACGGCGGGCGGGCGCCTGTTGCGGCCCGAGCTCGGCATCCGTATCCGGCTGGGGCCGTTGAGTGCGGTTGAATTCGAACATTTCCTGCCGGGGCAGGACGGCAGCCGTGCGCTGGCCGCCTTGCTGGCGCGCTTTGCCATCGACGTGCCTTATCGCGAGTTACAGGTGGCGTTGCGGCGCGACGCGATCGCCGGCATCAGCCTCGGTGGGGCGGCCAGGCTGGGCCTGGATGGTTTTCTCTGCACGTGGCTGGCCGCACGCGACCGCGACGACATGTGCTACCTGCTCGACTGACCGGGACGACTCGTGGCGGCTCGCGCGCGCCGCAGAATGCCTGGGCGGCCTACAATCGATGTCAACGAATTAACGAACCATCGACCAGGAGGCACCATGCAACAAGCAGAAAACATGCAGCCGGCGGATCATCTCGAACCATCAGCCACCCAATCGCTCGACGGCCGGCGCGTCGCCGTGCTCATGACCGACGGCGTCGAACAAGTCGAATACACCGAGCCGCGCCGCTTTCTTGAAGAGCAGGGCGTGACGGTCGTGCTGGTGGCGCCAAAGAAAGCGGGCGAACAGATCCAGGGCTTCAATCATCTTGAACCTGGCGACAAATACGCGGTCGAACTGAACGTGGAAGACGCCAACCCAGACGACTTCGATCTGCTGCTGCTGCCGGGCGGCGTGGCCAATCCCGATAACCTGCGCTCGAGCCCGGAAGCAATTGCCTTCATCAAGGCGTTCGGTGACGGCGACAAGGCAATTGCCGCCATCTGCCACGGCGCCTGGCCGCTGATCGACGCCGGCATCGCCGAATCGAAGCACGTTACCAGCTGGCCGACGCTGCAGATCGACCTGGTCAACGCCGGCGCCGAATGGACCGATGACGAAGTGGTCGTCGACGGCAAGCTGATCACGAGCCGCAAGCCCGATGATATCCCGGCGTTCAACGAAGCCATCATGAAGCAATTGATGGTGCTGCAAGAGGCGGGCACCGATCCGGGGCCGACCTCCTGACCGGTCAAGGCTGCGTCACTGCAAGTGTTCCCACAGCGTGACGCAACCGACCGCAATCAACACCAGGCCGCCGAAGATCTCGGCGCGCTTGCCGGCCAGGGCGCCAATGCGGCGGCCCACCAGCATTCCCAGCGTAACCATCGTCAGGGTCGCCAGGCCGATGGCCAGCGCCGGCCACACGATACCGGCGTCGGTGAACGCCAGGCTCACGCCCACTACCATTGCGTCGATGCTGGTGGCAAAGCCCGTCAATGCCAGCAGCCACAGTGGCCGCTTCGAGTCTTCGGCGGCCTCCGGCGCGCTGCAGCCTTCGTGGATCATGCGCAAGCCCAGTCCGGTAAGCAGGGTGAATGCGATCCAGTGATCCCAGCTCTCGACATAGGCGGCGGCAATGCTGCCCAGCGCCCAGCCGACCAGAGGCGTGGTGCCCTCGATCACGCCGAACAGCAAACCCACTTTCAACGCATCCTTGAATCGTACGTGATGGCGGCGCGCGCCCATGGCAATGGCGACGGCAAAGGCGTCGGTAGACATGGCGAGGGCGAGGATGAGGATGGCGACGAGAGACATGACAGCTTTCCGATCGGGCACGACAACGGGCATGTCGCGCGGCCCGATCGTCGCGCAAACATGCCAATGGTCTTGCCAACCAGAAGGCTTGCGCACCATGACGTTGAGCGTCAAGTATGTTGATGCGACAAACTTCCGAAAGAGGAAGCAGGCTACTCCCCAAGGGCGGCGCTATGGTAACTCAGCAGTAGCCGATCGGCAAGGCGCGTTGCCGTTGTCAGGCGAGGGCAGTGCGGAGTCGCGTCGGGCGTGCCAGGCTGCGGCCGATCGGCAGTTCGACGCAGTAGTGGAACAGCGCGCCGGCGATGATGCTGGCGATCCAGGCGAACACGGCGCCGGCAGTTTGCACCAGCACGTCCTGCGGCGCGAAGCGGGTGAATGCCGCGTTGATGACGAGGCACACGGGAAAGTGGACCAAAAATACCGAGAACGAGATTTTTCCGGCGAAGCTGGCCACGCGCCACAGTCCGGACGGGTGCGACGCGGTGTGCATGCGACCGTATGCAACAAGCACGCCCGCGACCAGCAGCGCGAGAGCGATACGGCTGCGAAAGTCGAGGGTCAGGGCGAGCAGCGCCGGCGCCGCCATCATGGTCAATATGATGGCGACCGAGTGCGGCCGACGCGCCGGATCGCTGGCCCACCAGGCCAGCGCGCCCAGGCCATAGCTGCCGAGGAAATAGGGCGCCCAGATATCCCAGTCGGCGTCGAGGTTAAAGTAGAGCAGCGAAGCGCCGGCGGCTGTTGCCGTCACGGCGGGGATCAGGTACGGCGACACGTGCTTGCCCGATACGCGGCTGCAGGCCCAGAGCAGGATGCTGAACAGGGCATACAGCTGGAAGTCGATGGCAACGTACCAGGCGCCGGCCGACAGCGCTTCGTAGGCGAGCACATCCTGCAGCAGGAAGGCATGCGCGAGCAATTGCCCGCCGCTTGGTGGCGCCGAGATGGCGTCGTGGGTCATCCAGATACTTGCCAACCATGAGGCTGCGACGGCCAGCAGCATCGCGATGAAGAACGGAGGCGCCAGCTTGGTATAGCGGCGCACGATGGTGGTCAGCGGATTGGCCGGACCGGACAGGGCCTGCGGCGACAATGATTTTGCGGCGAGAAAACCACCGATGACCAGGAAGACCTGGACGGCGATGCGGGCGTCCTGGGCCAGCCAATCGATCAGCGCTGGCAAGATCTGGCGGGTGTGGTCAGCCATGGGGCCGTAGAACGCCAGGTGGTGCAGGACGATCAACTGGGCGGATAGGGCTTTCAACAGGTTGATGGTGTTGAATTCTGCTTGCCGTGCGGGCGTTTGTACGGGGCTTGCTTCGACTTCAACATTCATTTGTATTCGGGATGTTCGTATGTGGTCCGGGCGGTGCGGCTGCTGGATTGCTGCCGATGGGGCGGACGGGCGCTATCATAGCTGAGGTTGCCTGATAGACATGAACTTGTTTTTGGAGTGTGCAGGGCGGGATGTCATTTGTTTAAAAGCGGGTGTCACGTCTGTCATTCGGACACGAGCTCTGCACTTAGCTGACTATTTTTAATCGGAGGGACGTGCGCTGGCGCTTTATGGTTCTCTCTAATGACGCATGACTAAGGTCGAGCTTTTGCCTAAATGTCAGACCTGGTCCCTGCTTGCCTGCTTGCCTGCTTGAAGTTCGGATTTGGCTCTGCTTGAAGTTTGGGCAGGCGAGCAGAGGCGGACGGCAAGAAATCGCTTGCGCGATTTCCCTCTGGTCAGGCGAATCGGAGAGCCTTGCGCTTGCAAGCGCAAGGCGGATTTCCGGCGGGGAGCGGTGCTCCCCGAAACCCCGGAAATCCCCCGCGGACGCGGGTTCGATTCCCGCCGCCTGTTGGTGCAGGCGAAAAAAAACCGTCCACAGGACGGTTTTTTTGGAATACTGGTGGAGGCGGCGGGAGTCTCCAACCTCCACCATCTGTTCCGTTAACTCTTTGATTCTACTGAGTGCCTGCTCCGGCGTGGCTCAAAAAATGCACCCCACTTGGGGTGCGACGTTGGGGATTCTACACTGCCTCCGGTGCAGCAGAGCAGTGGGCCGGAGGGCGGTTCTGGTTCCGACCTCGATTTTCAAATTTGCGTCCCGGTTGGCGCAAGGTAGGGCATCGTGGAGGTCGTTTTTTTCTAGGACTTCCCGTCCTGCCAAGATCGCGCCAACATCACGTCACACCGCGGCCTCCTCGATAATGTCATCTTGATCTGAAGTGTCAGCTTCCGATGCGGGCGCGTGTTGGTAGTCCTCGCCCGATTGCGCGCCTCTCATTTGTTCAATTTCCGCATTGGTGAGTTCGCTCACTACCAGTTCCGGCAGCTCGTCGGGGGCATCGTCACGTTCCTCAAGTCGGAGGCTGCGTCTGATGATATCGGAGGTGTTCTTGATGGCCGTCGAATATGCAGCCGCCGCACGCATCACTTGGACGGCATCACGTAGCGAGGTGGCTTTCATCTGCTCCGATGCGGCCAGGATCACTTCGCGCAGGTGGATAGAGTGAGCCAGATCGTCTGCCACCAGTCGGGCCGCCTCCGCCTTGATGGCCTCGTCGGACGTAATGCGGGCCATCAGTTCGTCTTTGGCCCTTTGCAGCACTTCGGCCTTGAGCGCGCCTTTACGTGCCCCTGCGGCCGCAAAGTGGCGCTGTAGGGTGCGAACGCTCATGCCCAGTCGCTGGCTGATTGCGAGGGTGGTGTAACCAGCCTCGCGCAGCGCCAGCGCTTCGCCAACTACATCCGGTGGTGCTACTTGCTTCTTCATCGTCTTTGCCCTGTATGTGTGCCTTGTAGCGTATAGAGAGTTATTAGGAGCTTCCGCACGCCTCTCTATGGGGAGACTTCAAGAACTGAGGAAAATTTGTCCTAAAAAGTTACGTAAACCTGCGGGTCAGGGCCTTCAGCGTCCGGCGCGCAATGTCGTTCAGCTCAGGGTCAGCAACCGTATGGCGGCTGTGCTTAAGGGACACTCTGCGGCCCACATCGGTTGCTCTTCTTTTATCCCGATAGGTGGCTACCGATCCGAGGTGATAGTTCATGATGCCGTGCTCATGCAATGCCTTGATCTTGGGAAGACTGGAAGCGAGGACGGCAGCTTGTGTAATCGTCTCGGCGGGCTTGAACTCGCGGAAATGAAGGAGGCACGCCAAAGTCTCGAACTTGAAGGTCTGCAAGTCGGCCAAGTTGGCGAGTCGCGATCCGGCATCGGGGCCGAGAACGCGTTTGGCCAGTTCCTGTCCGGTCAGGGTGAATTCTGCCCGAGCGCGGCGCTGGCTTGGCTCGATTGGCCGGCGGTTGTTGTCGGTGCGCTTGTCGTATATCTGCCATTGCACGGCATCGCCAGCGTTGCCGATCCGGAGGTTCAATCTTGGATCAAGGGTCAAGCCCGTGAGTGGCTCTGGTCGATCACGGTTCAGGAAGCGGTTGCCATGCTTCGGCTTCGGGGCTTTATCTGGATCGAACTGGCGTGGGTTTTTGCCGTTCGCCTCAATGCTCAGTTGCAGCCGATGCACCATGCCAGGCACAGCGTTAAGGTTGCCCCGACTATAGAAGTCCAAGGCAAGTTCGATGCCGGTCACTTCGGGTGGTTTAGCGAATGGGTGAAGCAGCGCCAGCGCGCCCGTAATGCGCTTAAGCTCGTGGAAGGTAGCGGCGTGAGTGTCATGCATGCGCAGGATGAAGCGTGTTGCGACGCCACCAGCACCAGCATTTACCGCCTTTACGTATGGGCACGTTGCGAGGCCGAGAATGGAGTTCAGCGTGGCCTGAACGTAGCGAAACTGTGTGCCGCTTTGCAACGTCACGGCCAGCTCGATCCAGTCGATAACGGCCCGCGTCCGGAACGCAGCGCGCACACTCACCGGCCCGCTCATTTTTCGGCAGCGCCTTCAGATGGCATGGGCGGCAGTTCAGGCATCCAGTGCGCTTGCATGAACTCGGCCACTTGTTCGGGTGTCGCACCGTTGGCAAGCATCCGTTCACAGCGTCGAATCAGGCCGACGTAACGGTCCAGGGCTGGCTCAACGATCCGGCGCAGTGCCGCAGCCGTACTCATGTCTTTTGATTTGGCAAGCGTCTCGACGTGTTGCAGATGCAGCCCCTCAAGTTCAAGCAGAAAGCCTTTGCCACCGGCCGAACGTAATTGCTCACGACGACGGCGCTGCCGCTCGGCGGTGGACATAGCAGCTTCACCAAGAGGCTTCGGGCCACGTTTTTTGGGCGGAGTATGGTTCGGTTCAGTCATTAGTGAACTATACCATTTAATTCGTTACTAGTGAACTTTTAGTGGTATGCTGACTACACATTAAACGAACGTCTTGTGACGTAGTCAGCAGTCGAGGAACTCATGCAAATCAGTAAATATATTGCTTATTACCGGGTCAGCACTCAAAAGCAGGGCGCGTCTGGTCTGGGTCTGGAGGCGCAACAAGATGCCGTAGCACGTTATATCGGCGGCGGCGCGTCAGAACTGGTAGCGGAGTTTGTCGAGACCGAAACCGGCAAGGGCGCTGATGCGCTCGCCAAGCGGCCGCAACTGCGCGCGGCACTGGAAGCCTGCCGGAAGTCGGGCGCAAAGTTGCTGATTGCAAAGCTGGACCGTCTCGCACGCAACGTCCACTTCATCACAGGTCTGATGGAAGCCGTAAAGGGTAACGGCAAAAATTCGGTTAGGTTTGTCGCTTGTGATATGCCGGAGACGAATGATTTCAACATTCACGTAATGGCTGCCTTCGCAGAGTTCGAGGCGAAGCGGATCAGCGACCGCACCAAAGAGGCACTACAGGCCGCCAAAGCACGTGGACAGCGCTTGGGTGTGGCCGGTGCTGTAAACCTCAAGTCAAACGTCGAAATGCGTAAGGCGGAGGCCGATAGCTTCGCACAAAAGCTGCGCGGCCAAATTAACGGGTTCAAGCTTCGCGGCTTGTCGCAGCGGCAAATGGTCGCGGAGTTGAACGACCTGGGCATTCGCACTGCTAAGGGTAACGACTGGTCTCTGATCCAGCTGCAACGGGTGATCATGCGGTTAAATGCCAGCGGGGACGTTCTGGTGTAGCAGGACCGATGCGGCTTCAAGTCGGCGAGGGCGCGGGTTCACCGATGTAGCACCGAAGACGCAACTCAGCTATCTCACACAAATTTGAGCTTAGCTTTGCATTGTGGCAAGATACCGATAGTCTGTCCGAGTGTTTGTCCTGTCATTTGAACTGACAACACGGTTCACTAATCCCTAGTGGGCGTCGTGCCGGATCGTAGCTCAACGGATAAATCTAGAGGTTTAAATTCCTAAATAAGGAAATCATGAATCACGACACTCCTGCCGGAGAAATTAAAGCGGCTGCACTTCGGCCTTCCGTTGTTAAACATTTCAGCATCGAAGGCCTTTTCGGATATCGTTCGATAAGCTTAGACTCGAAATATGCTGCAACTGTTCTAATAGCTAAAAACGGATCAGGTAAAACCACATTACTCGGCGCGCTCGACGCATTTCTTCGCGGGCAGTTCACGCGGCTTGCGAATTTGGATTTTCATAGCATTTCTTGTGCTATTGATGGCATTCCTGAGGTCATGCGGATATCTAAAGCTCAAATTGATGAGTTGATGGAGATATGTAATGACGCTGAATTTGCTGCGAGAGCGAAATCCTGGGAGCAGGAGCCTCAAGCATTGCTTGAGTTGTTGGAAACGGACTTTGATAGAATGACAAATTCCGAGGCATTAGATCACCCGGTCTTCTCGGCGATATACACGAAAATGAGTTATGACGTCGGGGAAGCAAAAATCCGTTGCAAGCGTCTTGCGGAGCCAATAAGGGAGAAAACTCCCCATTTAAATCGAATTCGCAGTTTATTAAGTACGGTTCTTTCAGAATTCGAGATCGTCTACCTTCCCACCTATCGACGCATTGAGCTTTCAATTCCTAGTGTCGAAAGCCGGCACGGACGGAGAAAAAAGTCAATCCTTGCGCGTTTAGGGGTATCACAGCGAGGGCTGCACACTGGCGATATCAATTTCGGGTTAAGCGACATTTCAGATCGATTGGCCGCCCTATACCGCGAAATCCAGTTTCAGTCAAATCAGGGCTACGGCAAAGTTAGTGCAAACATTATTAACGATCTGGTAACCGGGGCGTTTGATCAAAGCATACCAGCGCTAAATGCTAGGCCAAGTAAGGAAGCTCTTCAAATATTCTTCGAACGAATTAAGGATATGGACCGTGAGTACCGTTACGGTCCTTATAGCAGTGTCCGAATTCCTGATATTAACGCTATTTATAGCGACGCCGTGCCGGCTGATTCGAAGAAGTTTTTAAATTATTTTCTCGGTCAGCTCAACTCGGTTATACAAAAAACCCAAGATATCGAAAGTACCGTCGAGCAATTTATCACAAACTGCAATAAGTATCTCTCTGGCGACGACGCCTCTACGACGACAAAGAGATCAGCGGATGTGATGTCTAACGATGATAAAGTCTTAACGTTCAATAAGCGGAATTTGCGCGTCACAGTGTCAAGTCGGCGGACAAAACGAAAAATCCCGCTCGATGCACTTTCTTCCGGGGAAAAGCAAATGATATCGCTTTTCGCCCAACTTTATCTTTATCCAAGGAAGAAGCTGGTCCTAATTGACGAGCCAGAACTTTCACTTTCGTTGGATTGGCAACGAAAGATATTGCCTGATATTTTGTCATCGGCTACGTGTCAGCAGGTTATAGCAATTACTCATTCTCCATTTATTTTCGATAACGAACTTGAGCCGTTTGCAGCGTCCCTCCGTCTAAGTTTTGCGCCTACTAGTGTTGGGGATCTTTTCCCGAGACTGGAAATGGATGACAGTATTGATAGCTTGGAGGACAATGTCGATGACCATTGATGTTGTTGCCGAGTCTGAATCCTATCTTGATAGATTGAAGAGCAGCCTTACTGTTTCCGCAGTATTAAAAGCCGAGCTAGGGGCCGCGAAGTCAGCTTGCGGGGACGCTAGAATTTTTGCCTATGAGGGCGTCGATGACAAAGTTATATATGCGCATTGGCTATCAAGGATTGAGCCTGATCTCGATTACGAGCCATTTATCTGTAGAAACAAGGACCAGCTAGTTCAGCTCTGGAACTCTTTAAAGAGAGATCTCACAGGAATGAGTGAGAACGTCTATTTCTTTACTGATAGAGATTTCGATGACTTAAAGGGACATGAGGCCGACGAATCCATTTACATGACCGAAAAATATTCGGTCGAGAATTATCTGGTTGATAGAGACGTTTTGAACGAGCTTCTAAAGGTTGAACTCCATTGTCATGGAAGTTCTCAAGTGCGCGAAAAAATTATTTCGATGTTTGAGACGGCGTATGGTGACTTCTTAAATATAGCATTTAATATTAACTTCAGAATATATTTAGCCCGGAAGTGTAAGATTAAACAGCTCGAAGACATTTCAGTTCGCCTGGATGACTTAGCTTGCATCCAGCTAGAGTCAGTGCAAAACGGGAACGGCCAGCTCGATCAAATGGTTTGTTTGGAAAGGGAGCCATCCGAAAGCGAGATGATGGAATATGAAAGCTCTTTTAAATTGTTAGAGCCGAGAAAGCGATACCGTGGAAAGTTTTCTCTACAGTTTTTCCGAAAATGGCTCACCCTATTATTGGCGGATCGAAACTCAACTAGTTCTCATCTATTTGACAATTTACCGCAGAATGATTTTGTGGCCAAAGGCGGATTCTCGTTTGATCAATTGGCGGCTAAATCGAAGCCTCCTGAGTCGTTTCAGCGGTTCATTGCAAAATCCGCCGCGTCGCTCAGGCCCACGGAGCAGGGTACTAGTGAGCTGCGCGGTGGATACTTAGTCATCCGTAATCTCAATCTCTTCGAACTTCGGAACGAGGCACCAGACATCGGGGTGAGGCTGGAATTTCTCGACCGTCGGCTTACGCTTTAAGGCATCCTTCACGTTCCAATATACCCTTGACGTGACCAGCTTCCCCTCGTGGCCGACGATTGGCGCGATGGCGTTTTCCGGCACCTCGATGTCAAGCAGGGACGATATAAACGTGTGCCGGAAGGAGTGGAAAACCTTTGTCTGCTTCGCCATGATGCCGCACCGTTCTTTGAACCGCCCGAACCACCTTGAAGGCATCTTGCCGTAGCCCTCATCCGTCAATTGCAGGGTGGGGAACAGCCGATCGTGGCCTTGTGCGCGCAGTCGGTCAATGTAGCGTATGAGGCCGACTTCGATCAATTTGTCGTGGATCGGAACGAGGCGCTTGGCGCCCTTGTTCTTCAGTCGCTGTCCCTCTTCCGCGTCCTTGATGTTGATGCAGTAGATGCCGCCGACTTCTTCGAAGTCGGACAGATGAAGCTGGCAAAGCTCGTTCAGGCGAGCGCCGGTCAACAATCCCATGAGTGGGAGCCAATAGCTGTAGGCGGTGGTGTATTGGCGCTGCGCGTGTTCAGCAGCACCGAAGAGCCGCGCCAGCTCTTCGTTCGTGAATGGTTCGCGCTTCTGGCCGTCGCTCTCGTCCAGGCTGCGACCGCTGAACGGGTTGTAGCGTAAGTCATACTTCGGTTTCGAGACGGCGTACTTAAACAGGCTGCTGATCCGCTCGAGACTCTTGTTAATCGTCCGTGTAGCCATCGGCGTGGGTTTCAGCGCGATGATTTCGGCGATGGTTTTGCCTTTGTACGCCGGCATCTTGTTCATGTTCGACGGCAGTTTTTGCATCGTCTCGAAGTAGGTGAGTGCCTGCTCTTCGCCTATCTCGATGATTGGGATGTCGCCAATGATATCCATGCACAGCTTGTAGACTGCAAGGTTCTCATCTTGGGTTTTGGGCGTCCACCTCTTGGCCGCGAGGCGGTCGCGCTTGTAGTCCTCGACCAGTTCAGAGAACAGAGGGGATAGCTTCTTTCGTGCTGATGCAGCGGTGCCATTGATGGCAGTTAGTGCAGCCGTGATGATTTCCGGTGTGTCGTGTGGTTCGGTTTGGAATTTCACTATCTTCTTGGTCGGCGTCGACGTGTCGATGTGAAACTCCATCGTGAGACCCCATTCGGAGCCATCACACGGATCTTGAGGCGTTTTTTTCTGGTCGGGCATAGTTTGCGTGCGGAGTTGCTGAAATGCGCGTTTCACGGCTTGTGAGAGCGTTTGCGCGGCTGGCGTCGCTTCTCTCACACTGGCCGTGTGCAGGCTTCGGTAAATTTCTCTTGTGTTGAAGTGCTGTCGGAGGTCGGGCGGGACTGCTATGCGGAAGTGCAGGATACCGGAACGTGCTCGGTGTAAATGCGAAGGTAAGCGTATTGCCATTCCTGTCCTTTTGGGGTGCTGACTTGGGGTGAGCAAGCCATAACCGGAGGGCAGAAAAGGAAAAACCTCTGACGAATCAGAGGTTTATCGGAATACTGGTGGAGGCGGCGGGAATCGAACCCGCGTCCGCAAGCACTCTACAGACAGTTCTACATACTTAGCACTATCATTTAATTTAGCCCGTACAGCGCGGATGTGCACGCTTTGGACAGGCGAGTTACCTTAAATTTCGGAAACAACCAAGTAACCCGGCTGAGTCCTAGCCTCTGTAAATGACTCTACTAGTCTTGCGACTCACCCCAGAGGCGAGGTGTTGTAGAGCTAGCAGCAATTAAGCTGCTTGTGCGTACGAGTTATCGTTTGCAGTTATTGATTTCTGGATGTATTTACGAGGTAACCAGTCCTCGGTATGCCCTGCGCTGCTTTGCAACCCACGTCGAAACCAGGTCGCCCCCAGTGTCGAGAAGCTTTATTGTACTCCATGAGGCAGCGATGTACAGCCGTTTTCATTAGCCGGGACTTAAAGTCACCATGAAGAAAAACCTACCTTGCATATGGAAATTGCAATAGTCTGGCAGTGTCGATATCCGAGAAGAAGGTCTGTGATGACATGCATCGTTTGTGGCGCCGCCAAGGCTGCGGGATTGGCAGGATGGCATGCAACATGCCGTTCGTGCCGCTATGAAAGTGCTGCGCTGACACCGGCGATCAACGCGCCCAGTGCGGTAGCAATGGACGAGGTGCAGCGCGAGGCGGCCCTCAAGGCGTTGCGAATCGAAAATTTCAACGCCATTGTCGGGTATGCCAAGCAGTACGTGTCAGCAAGCCAGCCGCGCTTGCTCGATGTGGGCAGCGCGCATGGCTGGTTCCTCGAAGCGGCGCGGGGCCAATTCGATGTGCTCGGCGTCGAGCCCGATGCGGCGGTCGGCGGGCAGGCGGCGGCGCGGGGCCTGCCGGTGCGTTCAGGTTACTTTCCCAATGTGGTGGACCATGACGAGCGCTTCGATGCCATTGTTTTTAACGATGTCATCGAGCATATTCCCGATATCCACAGCGCACTGGCTGCTTGCCACGCGCACTTGAACGACGACGGCATCCTGATCCTGAACTTGCCCAATAGCGGTGGGTTTTTCTACCGGCTGTCCAAAGTGCTGGCACGGATCGGCTGGCGCGGACCGTTCGAGCGCATGTGGCAGAAGGACATGCCTTCGCCCCATGTCCATTATTTCGACCCGCGCAACCTGCGTGAACTGGTGCTCAAGCAAGGGTTCACCATGGTACAGACGGCTGAACTGCCTGCACTGCGCGCCCAGGGGTTGATGGAGCGCCTGCGCTACGTGGGCAACCCTTCGACGCTCTCGCTGTACCTGCAGTACACCGTCATCCGCTGCGCCATTCCCATCCTGAGCCTGTTCCCAAGCGACATCATCGTCAGCATCTTCAAGAAAAAGAAAAAAGCCGCAAGCTGATCAGCTTGCGGCCAAGGGGAAGTGCTCGGTTGTGCAGAGCTTAACGGTTGCGGTTGGCAATTTCGTTGCCGATCATGCCGCCGCCGATCACGCCGGCCACGGTGGCCAGTTTCTTGCCGTTGCCGCCGCCGATCTGGTTACCGATCAGGCCGCCGATGACGGCGCCGGTACCGATGCCGACATAGTTGGGCTGCGCTGGTGCTGGCTCCGAATAACGCGGCTGCTCATAGCGCACTTGCTTCGGCGCTGCGTGCACCACGCGGGTTTTCTCGACCACGCGCACCACCGGCTTTTCCTTGACGATCACGGTCGGCTGCTGCTGGGCCACTGGCTGGGCATACGCCAGCTGATTGGCGGGCACCATCGCCGGCACCATGGCAGGCACCAGTTGCTGCTGGCTCGCCGAGACCGGCACCAGCTGGCCATTCTGCACCATATAGCCGTTCGGCACTTGCAGACCAGGCTGCTGCATGCCCGGTTGCTGCAGATTGTAAGGTGACGTCGCCGCCAGCGGCATTGGCTCGGGGGCGCTCTTGGACGTTGGCAACAGACCAGTAATCGCTGCGGCACCGGTCAGGCTGACGATGATGACCGACGCTGCTGCGGCTGCCATCATTGGGTGAATGCGGTTGGTAGTGTTTTCCATGATCTGCTCCAGTGAGTTATTGCTTGTTCGTATGGATGTAGATTAATGGCGAGGCCGCTTTGAAGCTAGATGCATCCCTGTATCAATCGTAAAGAGATGTAAGCCAGCTCTTGTGACTTGTTGGCTTGCATAAACAAAAGTGGCGCCCAAAGATGGGCGCCATCGTGGCAAACCGCGCGGGCAGGGCGCCCGGGCCAGGTCGATCAGGCTGCCCGATCGGCCTGCGACGTGCCGGCGGCAACGTCGCGCAGTGCGGCCAGCAATTGATCCGGCGTGTCGAACAGGTAGTCTGCGCCCCAGGTCGACGGCGCAATGGCGCCGCAATAACCCCAGGCGCAGGCCACCGTGACCATGCCGGCGGCCTTGCCAGCCTCGATATCGCGCAGGTCGTCGCCGACGTACCAGCACTGTTCTGGTGCAAGGTTCAGCCGGCGGGCGCCTTCGAGCAGCGGGGCAGGGTGCGGTTTGGCGAACCCGGTGGTGTCGCCTGAGACGATGCAGCCGGCGTGCGCCAAAGCGATTTGTGGTACCAGCGGGTCGGTGAAACGCGACGGTTTGTTGGTGACGATGCCCCATGCCATGCCCGCGTCTTCGATGCCGGCGAGCAGTTCATTGATGCCGTCAAACAGCGTCGTATGGTTAGCCATCGCCGACTGATAGCGGTCGAACCAGGCCAGGCGCAGTTCTTCGTAGCCGTCGTCGCCCGGCGCCAGGCCGAAGGCGGCGCCGATCATGCCGCGCGCGCCGGCCGAGGCCGTAGGGCGCAGCACCTCGTATGGCGTCTCGGCCAGGCCGCGCTCGGTGCGCAGCCAGTTGACGGCCGCAGCCAGGTCGGGCGCGGTGTCGGCCAGCGTGCCATCGAGGTCGAACAGGACGGCGCGCGGCGCCGGAATCGAAACTGGGAAGGTCATCGGATCACAGAGGTTTGGTGCACGCCACCATGTAGTTCACACTGGTGTCGCTGTTGAGCGAGTAGATCTTGGTCAGCGGATTGTAGGTCAGGCCCTTGAGGCCATCGACCTGCAGCCCGGCCTGGCGCACGAATTGCGACAGCTCGGCCGGCGTGATGAATTTGCCGTAGTCGTGCGTGCCGCGTGGCAGCATGCGCAGGATGTATTCGGCGCCGATCACGGCAAACAGGTACGATTTCGGATTGCGGTTCAGCGTCGAGAAGAACAGATGGCCGCCCGGTTTCACCAGGGCCGCCGCGGCGCGCACGATCGAGGCCGGATCGGGCACGTGTTCCAGCATTTCCATGCAGGTGACCACATCGAACTGGCCAGCTTCTTCGAGCGCCATGTCTTCGGCCGCGATGTGCTTGTAGCGTACCTCGACGCCCGATTCCAGGCTGTGCAGGTCGGCCACTTTCAGCGCCTTTTGCGACAGGTCGATGCCGGTCACCTTGGCGCCTTTTTTCGCCATCGCTTCGGACAGCACGCCGCCGCCGCAGCCGATGTCGATCACGTTCTTGCCGGCGAGCGGCACGCGCGCGTTGATCCACTCCAGGCGCAGTGGGTTGATTTCGTGCAGCGGCCGGAATTCCGAGGTCGGATCCCACCAGCGGTGGGCCAGTTCGCTGAACTTCTGAATTTCTGATGGGTCTGAATTTGTCGTCGTCATAGCCCGGAATAATAACCGACCTTCCCCCGATTCGGGTGAAGGTCGTCCCCGCGCAGGCGGGGACCCAAGTTTATCCGAATAGTCGACACATAAAACGACGTCGTCCCCGCGCAGGCGGGGACGACGTGCTTACTGCAACTACCTTACCGAATTACTTGGCAGCGCTACGCGTACCAACCACTTCGATTTCCACGCGGCGATTCTGTGCGCGGCCTTCGGCGGTGGTGTTGTCCGCTTTAGGCTGGCTCTCGCCCTTGCCTTCGGTGTAGATGCGGGTTTCTTCGATGCCCTTGCCCTTCAGGTAAGCCTTGACAGCTTCTGCGCGGCGGATCGACAGTTTCTGGTTGTAGGCATCGGTGCCGATCGAGTCGGTGTGACCGACGGCGATGATGACTTCCAGGTTCATGTCGCCCAGCTTGCCGCTCAGCTCGTCCAGCGATGCTTTGCCGGCTGGCTTCAGGATCGCCTTGTCGAAGTCGAAGAACGCGTCGGCCGAGTAGCTGACTTTTTCCGAGGTTGGCACTGGTGCGGCTTCAGGCACTGGCGCCGGTGCTGGTGCAGGGGCGACTGGCGCTGGTGGCGCGACGCACTTGCCGTTTTCAAGTTTCTCTGGCTCGACGCACAGTGGTGCATCGCAGCCTGGAACCGCATCGGCCGGGGTCCAGTAGCCGGTACGCCAGCACAGACCGAAAGGATTGCGTGCGATCACGCCGCGGCTGTCCTGCACATAAGCACTGTATGGGGTGCGCGCTTGCAGGTCGGTGGTCAGCGGCGCGTAAGGTGGGGCGCTTTGGGCAGAGGCGACGCCCGCAATAGCGGCCGTTGCTGCGAACAGAACAGTGATCAGTTTTTTCATATTCTTTTCCTTTCGGTAAACTCCGTGTCGATTCAGACAGTCTCCATGTGGTCATAAGAATAACATGGCGGCTGCTCTGTCCGTTTCGTATTGTGAAACAAGCAATTGACTTCCTGGCCATTCTGCCACATGCACCAAAATCGCACGACTGCACCCAAATCAAACACGGAGCATTTATCACTTGACGTTGTTTAAGCGCAACATTTGCACAAGCGTGCGTCGTTGGTGACGACAATTCTGGAACTTTTGGGGCCGTCAGTTCGATTTTTGCTGCCAAAAAGGGGTGGCCCGGAATTGAGCATCTGGCATGTCTCGCGTGGTAGAATCGCCCGTTGCAACTTATAACCATCGCCTGAAAGCAGTCGACCCGCCAATGGATCAATTCGCAAAAGAAACAGTCCCGATTTCCCTCGAAGAAGAGATGCGCAAGAGCTATCTCGATTACGCGATGAGCGTGATCGTGGGCCGCGCACTGCCGGATGTCCGCGACGGCCTGAAGCCGGTGCACCGCCGCGTGCTGTACGCGATGCACGAAATGAACAACGTGTGGAACCGGCCTTACCTGAAGTGCGCGCGCGTCGTCGGCGACACGATGGGCAAGTTCCACCCGCACGGTGACTCGTCAATCTACGACACGCTCGTGCGCATGGCGCAAGACTTCTCGCTGCGCTATACGCTGGTCGATGGCCAGGGCAACTTCGGTTCCATCGACGGCGACAGCGCCGCGGCGATGCGTTACACCGAGTGCCGTCTGGACAAGATTGCCGGCGAAATCCTGGCCGACATCGACAAGGACACCGTCGACTTCCAGCCGAACTACGACGGCAAGGAAAAAGAGCCGACCGTCCTGCCGACCCGCATCCCGAACTTGCTGATCAATGGTTCGTCGGGCATCGCGGTCGGCATGGCCACCAACATCCCGCCGCACAATTTGTCCGAGGTGATTGCCGGCGCGATGCACGTGCTGCACAACCCGGATTGCACCATTGACGAGCTCATCGAGCTGATCCCGGCGCCGGACTTCCCGACCGCCGGCATCATCTATGGCGTCTCGGGCGTGCGCGACGGTTACCGCACCGGCCGTGGCCGCGTCGTGATGCGCGCCAAGACCCACTTCGAAGAAGTCGGCCGCGACGGCGCCCGCACGGCGATCATCATCGACGAGCTGCCGTACCAGGTAAACAAGAAGTCGCTGCTCGAGCGCATCGCCGAGAACGTGCGCGACAAGAAGCTCGAAGGCATCTCCGACATCCGCGACGAGTCCGACAAGTCGGGCATGCGCGTGGTCATCGAACTCAAGCGCGGCGAAGTGCCTGAAGTGGTGCTGAACAACCTGTACAAGCAGACGCAGCTGCAAGACACGTTCGGCATGAACATGGTGGCGCTGGTCAATGGCCAGCCGAAGCTGCTGAACCTCAAGCAGATGCTCGAGTGCTTCCTGTCGCACCGCCGCGAAGTCGTCACGCGCCGTACCGTGTTCGAACTGCGCAAGGCGCGCGACCGCGGCCACATGCTCGAAGGCCTGGCCGTCGCGCTGGCCAATATCGATGACTTCATCGCAATCATCAAGGCGGCGCCGTCGCCGCCGGTCGCGAAGGTCGAACTGATGCAGCAAGCCTGGGATTCGTCCCTGGTGCGCGAAATGCTCAACCGCACCGAAACCGGCGCGGCGGGCGGCATCGAAGCCTTCCGCCCCGAGCACCTGCCGAAGCACTACGGCATGCAGCAAGATGGCCTGTACAAGCTGTCGGACGAACAGGCGCAAGAGATTTTGCAGATGCGCCTGCAGCGCCTGACCGGTCTCGAGCAAGACAAGATCGTCAACGAGTACAAGGAAGTGATGTCGCACATCGCCGACCTGCTCGATATCCTGGCCAAGCCGGAACGCGTGACCACGATCATCGTCGACGAAATGACGGCGATCAAATCCGAATACGCCGACAACGGCAAGGATGCGCGCCGTTCGGCCATCGAACACAATGCCAGCGACCTCGAGACCGAAGACCTGATCACGCCACAAGACATGGTCGTGACGCTGTCGCACTCGGGTTATATGAAGTCGCAGCCGGTGTCCGAATACCGCGCGCAAAAGCGCGGCGGCCGTGGCAAGCAGGCGATGGCGACGAAAGAAGACGACTGGATCGACCAGCTCTTCATCGCCAACACGCACGATTACATCCTGTGCTTTTCCAACCGCGGCCGCATGTACTGGCTCAAGGTGTGGGAAGTGCCGCAAGGCTCGCGCAATTCGCGCGGCAAGCCGATCGTCAATATGTTCCCGCTGCAGGACAACGAAAAGATCACCGTGGTGCTGCCGCTGCAGGGCGAGAACCGCACCTTCCCCGAAGACCACTACGTCTTCATGGCCACCTCGCTGGGCACCGTGAAAAAGACGCCGCTGCGCGACTTCTCCAATCCACGCAAGGCCGGCATCATCGCGGTCGACCTGGACGAAGGCGACGTGCTCGTTGGCGCGGCGCTCACCGACGGCAAGCACGACGTGATGCTGTTCTCCGACGCCGGCAAGGCCGTGCGCTTCGACGAGAACGACGTGCGTCCGATGGGCCGTACGGCGCGCGGCGTGCGCGGCATGAACCTCGAAGAAGGCCAGGAAGTCATCGCGCTGCTGGTGGCCGAGAACGAGCAGCAGACCGTTCTTACCGCCACCGAGAACGGCTTCGGCAAGCGTACCCCGATCACGGAGTACACGCGCCATGGCCGCGGCACGAAGGGCATGATCGCGATCCAGACCTCCGAGCGTAACGGCAAGGTGGTGGCCGCGACCCTGGTCGAGCCAAGCGACGAGATCATGCTGATCACGACCGGCGGCGTGCTCATTCGCACCCGCGTGGCCGAGATCCGCGAGATGGGTCGCGCGACCCAGGGCGTGACCCTGATCGCGGTGGAAGACGGCACCAAGCTGTCCGGCCTGCAGCGCATCGTCGAGACCGACCTCGAAGAAGTCGAGCTCGAACCGGCGCCGGAGTAAATCGTAGCAAGGCAGGGGCGTGCCGTTGCCCCTGTTGCCACCATCCTGGATGGCCGGCCCGGCAGGCCGGCCATTGTCCCAAGTCGATGGGCTCTGCCACCCGCATGGACACCCAATGAAACAACGCTTGCTCTCCCTGATCACCGTGGCCGCCCTGGCTGCTGCGCCGTCGTTTGCCGCGGCCCAGAGCGCGCCGGCAGCGCCGGTCGCCGCCAGCCCGCAAGCTGATGCCGCCGTCAAGGAGCTGCTCGACGCGATGGATGTGCGCAAGATGATGACCGCGTCGTTCACCGAGATGGAAAAGGCGCTGCCGCAGATGATGCGCGCGCAGATGACGGCCGTGATCAATGCCGATCCGAGCGCCGATGCCGAGAAAAAGAAGGCATCGCTGGCCAAGGTCGAGCAGGTGCTGCCGGTGGCCTCGCAGGCGATCAGCCGCCTGTTCAAGGATCCGGCGCTGATCGACGAAATGATGGCCGAGATCGGGCCGCTGTACGCCAAGAACTATACGGTCGCCGAACTGAAGGAACTAACGGCGTTCTACCGCACGCCGCTGGGCCGCAAGATGCTGGCCCTGAGCCCGCGCCTGTCGGCCGAGAGCATGGCGGTCGGCCAGCGCGTCGTCGCGCCGCGCCTGAATGGCCTGATGCAGGAAGTCATGCAGAACGCGCAAGGCAAATAACCATCCACGAAAGGACCGCATGACCCAGATCTTCAATTTCTCGGCCGGCCCCGCCGTGCTGCCGAAAGACGTGCTGCAACAGGCCGCGAGCGAAATGCTCGACTGGCACGGCAGCGGCATGTCGGTGATGGAGATGAGCCACCGTGGTCCCGAATTTTCCAGCATCCACCGCCAGGCGCTCGATGACCTGCGCGAACTGCTTAACGTCCCGGCCAACTATAAAATCCTGTTCCAGCAGGGCGGGGGGCTCGGGCAGAACGCCATCGTGCCGCTGAACCTGGCCGGGCGCCGTCCCGATCCGGTGATCGATTTCATCCACACCGGTTCGTGGTCGGGCAAGTCGGTCAAGGAAGCGGCGCGCTATGCACGCGTCAACGTGGCGGCGTCGAGCGAGGCGGAGCACTTCGCCCGCGTGCCGGCGCGCGACACGTGGCGCTTGAGTCCAGATGCCTCCTACCTGCATATCTGCACCAACGAGACCATCGACGGTGTCGAGTATCCCGCCGCGCCCGAGATCGACGCCGACCTGCCGATCGTGGCCGACATGTCGTCGCACATCCTGTCGCGCGAAATCGACGTGTCGAAATACGGCGTGATCTTCGCCGGCGCGCAAAAGAACATCGGCCCGGCGGGCCTCACGCTCGTGATCGTGCGGGAAGATTTGCTCGACTTCGCCTCGCCCCAGTGCCCGTCTGCGTTCCACTGGAAGACCTGCGCCGAGCACGATTCGCTGTACAACACGCCGCCGACCTATTCGATCTATATCGCGGGCTTGGTGTTCGCGTGGCTGAAACGGCGCGGCGGCGTGGCGGCGATGGAAGCGATCAATATCGAGAAAGCGCGCCTGCTGTACGCCGCGCTCGACGCCGACGATTTCTACGCCAACCGCGTGGATCCCGCTTACCGCTCGCGCATGAACATCCCGTTCTACCTGCGCGACGAATCACTGAACGACCAATTCCTGGCCGGCGCGAAGGCGCGCGGGCTGCTGCAACTGAAGGGCCACAAGTCCGTCGGCGGCATGCGGGCATCCATTTATAACGCGATGCCGATCGAGGGCGTACAAGCCCTCGTCGATTATTTGAACACGTTTGCGGGACGGTGAACCGTGTCGCCGGTACCGTGCGAAAGAGTGCATGTGCCGGTTGGAACGTAGGGTTGGCGGGTCCCCCGCCGACGCGTTCAACGCACGGTTGAATCCACACCACGCAAGCAAAATCGATCACACAGCATAACGATGACAGACAAACTCACCCCCCTGCGCGAACGCATCGATGCGATCGACGCACAAATCCTCAAGCTATTGAGTGAGCGCGGCCAGGTCGCGCAAGCGGTCGGCCACGTCAAGGCCGAGACCAATGCTCCCGTGTTCCGTCCCGAGCGCGAAGCGCAGGTGCTGCGCGGCGTGGCCGAGCGCAATCCAGGGCCGCTCAAGGACGGCGACGTCCAGACCATCTTCCGCGAGATCATGTCGTCCTGCCGCGCGCTCGAAAAGCGCGTCACGGTCGCCTTCCTCGGTCCCACCGGAACCTTCAGCGAGCAGGCCGTGTTCCAGCAATTCGGCTCGGCCATCGATGCTTTGCCATGCGTGTCGATCGATGAAGTGTTTCGCGCCACCGAGGCCGGCACCGCCGATTTCGGTGTGGTCCCCGTCGAAAATTCGTCCGAAGGCGCGATCAATCGCACCCTCGACCTGCTGCTGGGGACGACTACCATCATCAGCGGTGAAGTCTCGATCGCCGTGCACCACAGCCTGATGAACAAGACCGGCTCGATGGACGGCGTCACCGCCGTGTGCGCCCATTCGCAGGCGCTGGCGCAGTGCCAGGTGTGGCTCAACCAGCACTACCCGCACATCGAGCGGCGCGCCGTCGCATCGAACGCCGAGGCGGCGGTACTGGCCAGCCAGGATCCGACGATCGCGGCGATTGCCAGCGAGATGGCGGGCGAGCAGTATCGACTGGGCGTCGTGCAGGCCCACATCCAGGACGATCCGCACAACCGCACGCGCTTCGTCGTGATCGGCCAGCTGCAGACCGGCCCGTCGGGCAAGGACCGCACCGGCATCGTGCTGGCTGTGCCGAACAAGGCCGGCGCCGTCTACAACCTGCTGGCGCCCCTGGAAAAACACGGCGTGTCGATGACCCGTTTCGAATCGCGCCCGGCACGCATCGGCACCTGGGAGTACTACTTCTATGTCGACATCGAGGGCCACGTGCATGATGCTGCGGTTGCGCGCGCGCTCGAGGAGCTCAAGGACAACGCCGCCTTCTTCAAGGTGCTGGGTTCGTACCCGCAAAGCCTTTAAAAACGAATACGAAAGAGATTTTTATGTCGACATTTGGTCCAGAATACATCCGTGCCATCGCCCCATACCAGGCCGGCAAACCGATCGCCGAAGTGGCCCGCGAATACGGTCTCGATGAAGCGAGCATCGTCAAGCTGGCGTCGAACGAAAACCCGTTCGGCATTCCGGCATCGAGCCGCGCTGCCATGCTCGAAGCTGCCGCCGACCTGGGCCGCTACCCGGATGCCAACGGGTTCGACCTGAAAACCGCGTTGGCCAGGCGCTACGACGTGCCGCTCGAATGGATCACGCTCGGCAACGGCAGCAACGACATCCTCGAGATCGCCGCCCACGCCTTTGTGCAAAAAGGTGAGGCGGTCGTGTATTCGCAGTATTCGTTCGCCGTGTACGCGCTGGCCACGCAGGGCGTCGGTGGCCGCGCCATCGTGGTGCCGGCCGTCGACTACGGGCACGACCTCGATGCGATGGCGTCCGCGATCGACGCCGACACGCGCCTGGTGTATGTCGCCAACCCGAACAACCCGACCGGGACGTTCATCCCGGCCCCGCAGATCGAAGCGTTCCTGCAAAAAGTGCCGGCGCACGTGATCGTCGTGCTCGACGAGGCCTATAACGAATACCTGGCGCCAGAACACCAGTTCGAGTCGAGCGCCTGGGTGCGCAATTACCCGAACCTGATCGTCTCGCGCACGTTCTCGAAGGCGTATGGCCTGGCCGGCCTGCGCGTGGGCTTCGCCATCGCCCAGCCGCAGGTCACCGACCTGATGAACCGCATCCGCCAGCCGTTCAACGTCAACTCGCTGGCGCAGGCCGCTGCGGTGGCGGCGCTGAACGACACGCCGTTCCTGGACCAGGGCGCGCGCAACAACGCCGATGGCTACCGCCAGATGATCGCCGCCTTTGAAGAACTGGGCCTCGAGTACGTGCCGTCGTTCGGCAACTTCGTGCTGGTCCGGGTGGGCAACGACGACGGCGCAGGCGCGCGCGTCAACGTCGCGCTGCTCAAGCAGGGCGTGATCGTGCGCCCGGTCGGCAACTACGGCTTGCCGCAGTGGCTGCGCATCTCGATCGGCCTGCCACAAGAGAACGCCGCCTTCATCGAGGCCTTGAAGAAGGCGCTCGGCTGAATGCTGAAAAAAATCGTTATCGTCGGCGTTGGCCTGATCGGCGGTTCGTTCGCGCTGGCGCTCAAACGCGCCGGACAGGTGCAGGAAGTGGTCGGCGTTGGCCGGCATCCCGAGGCGCTGGCCCGGGCGCTCGAGCTGGGTATCATCGACCGGGTGTGTGACGACTACGCCGATGCGATGGCCGGCGCCGACCTGGTGCTGCTGGCCGCGCCGGTCGCGCAAACAGGAGCAATTCTGTCTGCGCTGCTGCCGCACCTGGCGCCTGGCACGGTCGTCACCGACGCCGGCAGCACCAAGTGTGACGTGGCCGCTGCGGCGCGCGCCGCGCTGAAAGAGCGTGTTCACCAGTTCGTGCCCGGTCATCCAATCGCCGGCAGCGAGTCGAACGGGCCCGATGCCGCGATGGCCGGCCTGTACCAGGGCAAAAAAGCCGTACTCACGCCGCTGCCCGAGAACGCAACCGCCGCCGTGGAGCGTGTCGCTGCCGCCTGGCGCGCCTGCGGCGCCGTGATCCACACGCTCACGCCTGAGGACCACGACCGCGTGTTCGCCGCCGTCAGCCACCTGCCGCATCTGCTGGCGTACGCGCTGGTGGACGACATCGCCGGCAAGCCGCACGCCGAGATGCTGTTCCAGTACGCCGCGAGCGGTTTTCGCGACTTCACGCGCATCGCCGGTTCGTCGCCCGAAATGTGGCGCGACATCAGCCTGGCCAACCGCACCGCGCTGCTCACCGAGCTCGATGCATATCTGGCACAATTGACGTCGATGCGGGCCATGCTGGCCGCAGGCGATGGCGCCGGATTGCAAGACATCTATGCGAACGCACAGCGCGCCCGCCACGATTGGCAGATCGCCATCGAAGCCGGCGTTGGGCCACATGAATCGCGCCCGCCAATCCAGGAAAATACATGACGCAGCAAAAACACTACCCGCAGCATATCGACCTCGAACCTGTCCTGCATGCGCAGGGTACGGTGCGGCTGCCGGGTTCCAAGAGCATCTCGAACCGCACGCTGCTGCTGGCCGCGCTGGCCGAGGGCACGACCACGATCCACGACATGCTGGCCTCGGACGACACGATGGTCATGCTGGGCGCACTGCGCTCGCTGGGCATCAAGTGGGATGAAGTCGACGAGCGCACGGTGATCGTGCACGGTAACGGCGGCGAGCTGCCCGAACCCGCGGCCGATCTCTTCATGGGCAATGCCGGCACCGCGATCCGACCGCTGACGGCGGCGCTGGCCGTGATTGGCGGCGACTACACCTTGCACGGCGTCTCGCGCATGCACGAGCGGCCGATTGGCGACCTGGTGGAGGCGTTGAACGAAGTCGGCGCGCAGATCGAGTACACGGGCGAGCAGGGCTTTCCGCCGCTGCGCATCCGTCGCGGTCACATCACGGCCAACCGCATGGCCGTGCGCGGCAATGTATCGAGCCAGTTCCTCACGGCGCTGCTGATGGCCGCGCCGCTGATGGCCAAGTCGCATCCGGTGTCCATCGACGTCGTGGGCGAGCTGATTTCGAAGCCGTATATCGAGATCACGCTCAACCTGATGCGCCGCTTCGGCGTCGAGGTCGAGCAGAATGGCTGGGCCTCGTTCACCGTGCAGCCGGGCCAGCGTTATCAAAGCCCGGGCACCATCCACGTCGAGGGCGATGCGTCGTCGGCGTCGTACTTTCTGGCTGCCGGCGCGATCGCGGGCGGGCCGGTGCGCGTGGAAGGCGTCGGTGAACACAGCATCCAGGGCGACGTGCGCTTTGCCGATGCGCTCGAGCGCATGGGCGCCATCGTCACGCGCGGCGACAACTGGATCGAGGTGCAGTCGAACGGCGTACTCAAGGCCATCGACGCCGACTTCAATCACATCCCGGATGCGGCGATGACGATCGCGGTGGCGGCGCTGTACGCCGACGGCCCAAGCACGCTGCGCAATATTGCCAGCTGGCGCGTGAAGGAAACCGATCGCCTCAGTGCGATGGCGACCGAGCTGCGCAAGGTTGGCGCCGAGGTGGAAGAGGGGCCGGATTACATCCGCATCACGCCGCCCGAAGAACTCAAGCCCGCCACGATCGACACATATGATGATCACCGGATGGCGATGTGCTTCTCGCTGGCGTCGCTCGATGGCAAGGCGCGCCGTGGCAATGCAATGCGGATCAACGATCCGAAGTGCGTGGCCAAGACCTTCCCCGACTACTTCGAAGCGTTTGCGGGCATTGCGCGCAACGAGCTGTTTTAACGTACTTGCTCAATTTACTCGCCCACGCCTATGCCCAATTCCAACGTACCAGTCATCACCATCGACGGCCCGACCGCCTCCGGCAAGGGGACGGTTGCCAGCCGCGTCGCCGACCGCCTCAGCTTTCACCTGCTCGATTCGGGCGCGCTGTATCGCCTGACGGCGCTGCAGGCGCTGCGCCGCAATCTGCCGCTGGTGGACGAACATGGCATCGCCAAGCTGGCCGAACACTTGCCGGCGCGCTTCCAGGGAGACGTGATCTATCTGGCGCACGAGGACGTGAGTCATGCCATCCGCGCGGAAGAGGTGGGCAATATGGCGTCGAAGATCGCCGCACTGCCGAGCGTGCGCCAGGCGCTGTTCGGCCTGCAGCTGGGCTTTCGCCAGACGCCGGGCCTGGTGGCCGACGGGCGTGATATGGGCACCGTGATCTTTCCTACTGCCAAGCTCAAGGTGTTCCTCACCGCAAGCGCTGAGGCGCGCGCGCAACGCCGGTATAAGCAATTGATTGACAAAGGTTTTTCTGCTAATATGAACGACCTGCTGGCTGATTTACGGGCTAGAGACGAGCGCGACACAGGTCGCGCAGTCGCTCCCCTGGTCGCGGCAGCCGATGCGCATATCCTGGATACCTCCGAGATGGGGGTCGACCAGGCGGTCGAGCAAGTCATGGCCTGGTATGCGCAGAAATAAGACTTTGAATGGCGTTATGGTGCTTGTGTCGAACGGTTGCAGTCCTGACCGCTAGTCATCAGCACCTGAACGTCATTCCCGCGCAGGCGGGAATCTCAGTTCGATGCGTCACCGTTGGCTTGAGTCATCGCCGTGGTGGTTAGCAAGCAAACTTGGATCCCCGCCTTCGCGGGGACGACGGTCTTTGGGCTGGCATCCTCGTTATATTTCGGGGTGTTACCTAAAAACCATTGTCCTTTGGTGCTTGCGACAGCATCTTCGCCGTCGCAAGTGTGTTTTAACCTAACCCAGTTCAGTCCGCACTATCGTCGGCCTGCTGGCTAACATGAAATAAACAAACTTTTATGTCTACTGCAACTCAAGATACCGGTATGGAAAGCTTCGCAGCCCTCTTCGAGGAATCGCTGCAACGTCAAGACATGCGTTCGGGCGAAGTCATTTCGGCTGAAGTCGTGCGTCTGGATCACAACTTCGTGATCGTCAACGCCGGCCTGAAGTCGGAAGCCTTCATTCCGGTCGAAGAATTCAAGAACGACCAGGGTGAACTGGAAGTTCAAATCGGCGATTTCGTTTCCGTGGCTATCGAGTCGCTGGAAAACGGCTTCGGCGACACCATCCTGTCGCGCGACAAAGCCAAGCGTCTGGCTTCGTGGCTGGCACTGGAAAAAGCAATGGAATCGGGCGAGATCGTCACCGGTACCGTCAATGGCAAAGTCAAAGGCGGCCTGACCGTCCTGACCAACGGCATCCGTGCGTTCCTGCCGGGTTCGCTGGTTGATACCCGTCCAGTCAAGGACACGACCCCATTCGAAGGCAAGACCCTCGAATTCAAGGTCATCAAGCTGGACCGCAAGCGTAACAACGTCGTGCTGTCGCGCCGCGCTGTCATCGAAGCTTCGATGGGCGAAGAGCGTCAGAAGCTGATGGAAACGCTGAAAGAAGGTACCGTGGTTACCGGTATCGTCAAGAACATCACCGACTATGGCGCATTCGTCGACCTGGGCGGCATCGATGGTCTGCTGC
>Ga0265797_10001287_pt1 | contig 44340 bp, 40 predicted proteins | sample P2T30metagenome_FD_192433 | JGI IMG/M metagenome (GOLD analysis project Ga0265797, IMG submission 192433) | Plant litter microbial communities from East Loma Ridge, Irvine, California - P2 T30 | ecosystem: Environmental > Terrestrial > Plant litter > Unclassified | place: USA: California...
CCAGGTCGGCAATGTCGAGGCCGCGCGCGGCGACGTCGGTGGCCACCAGCACCGAGCAGGAGCGGTTGGCGAACAGCACCAGGATTTCATCGCGCTCGCTCTGCTCGAGTTCGCCGTACAGCGCGCGCGCCGAAAAGCCCTGCGCCTGCAGGGCGTCGGCCAGTTCGCGGCAGCGCGCCTTGGTGTTGCAGAAGGCCAGCGCCGACACCGGACGATGATGCCGCAACAAACGCCCAACGGCATCTTCGCGGCCTTCGAAGCCGATCTCGTAGAAGCGTTGGTCGATCTGCTCGAAGCTGTGCTTGCCCTCGACCTTCACTTCCAGCGGATCGCGCAGGAAGCCTTGCGTGGCGAAGCGGATGTCGTCCGGGTAGGTGGCCGAAAACAGCAGGGTCTGGCGATGCTTCGGCGTGGCCGACACGATGCCGGCGATCTCGTCATAGAAGCCCATGTCGGTCATGCGGTCGGCTTCGTCCAGCACCAGCGTCTGCACATTGGCCAGGTCGAGCGTGGCGCGGCCCAGGTGATCGCGGATACGGCCCGGCGTGCCGACGACGATGTGGGCGCCATGCTCGAGCGAGGCGATCTGCGGGCGCATCGACACGCCGCCGGTCAGCGTCAGGATCTTGACGTTTCCCACGCCGCGCGCCAGGCGCCGCAGTTCGCCGGCGACCTGGTCGGCCAGTTCGCGCGTCGGGCACAGAACCAGGCCCTGGATCGCGAACCATGCGGGGTTGAGCTTGTGCAGGATGCCGATGCCGAATGCCGCGGTCTTGCCGCTGCCGGTCTTGGCTTGCGCGATCAGGTCGCTGCCAGCCAGGACGGACGGCAGCGTTTCCGCCTGCACTTGCGTCATGTGGTCGTAACCGAGCGTTGCCAGATTGGCGAGGAATTGCGGCGTGAGGGCCAGCGAGGTGAAATCGGATTGCATGGAAGCCTCCAGCCGGCTGGGCCGACGCTATTGGGGATCGGGCGCCCAGACCGGCAGGCCGGTCAGGTCGAGCTTGTCGTCGCGGCGCCAGACAGGCAGGCCGGAGTTGTCGGTTTCATCGATCAGGCAGAGTTGTTCTTGCTTGAGTGAGCCGCGGCGGGGACGAGGGCCGGTGCGTTTTGGTTCGGTCGCCACATCGAGCGGCGCGGCCGGCTCGAAACCAGGCAGATCGAACGTTGCGTGGTCTTTCTTGTCTCTCATCCTCTGCCTTCGAGGTTGCTTTTTGCTGCCTCAGAAAACAAAAGCCCGGCTCGTTGAGTCGGGCTTTCGCATTGTGTTGGTTGCGGGGACAGGATTTGAACCTGTGACCTTCGGGTTATGAGCCCGACGAGCTGCCAGACTGCTCCACCCCGCAGCGCAATTATAGCGCGCTCCACACTATTTTGCAAAGCGATGTGGTGGAATGTGTTTTAGGGCTGGATTCAGTAGGCGCGATGCTGGCGCGAGGCGCCCCCGAATCCTAAGAACCGTCATTCCCGCGCAGGCGGGAATGACGGTCTTCAGGGAGTGGTACTAGCCAGCGTCAGGGTCAGCTTGCCTTGACCCGCAAGCGCCACAGCGACGTGACCTCTTGCGAGCGCGCCGCGTGCAGTGGATCGTCAGCATCGGTCGCGCGCGGGTGGACAGGGCGCGTGTCGTGGCGCTCGATCACTTCCAGGCCGCCGGCCGCGATCCACTCGAGTAACTGCGCGCGGCTGCGCAAGCCCAGGTGCTCGGCGAAGTCGGACATGATGAGCCAGCCCTCGCCACCGGCTTCGAGGTGTGCCGCCAGGCCCGCCAGGAACGCGCGCAGCATGCGGCTGTCGGGGTCGTAGATCGCATACTCGATCGCCGAACTCGGTTTGCCCGGCAGCCACGGTGGATTGCACACGACCAGCAGCGTGCGGCCTTCCGGGAACAGGTCGGTTTGCACGATGTCGACCAGCGCATTCAACTTCAACCGGGCGATGTTTTCGCGCGCACAGCCCAGCGCCCGCGCATCGAGTTCGGATGCCACTACCTGCAGGCCGCGCTGCGCCAGCACGGCCGACAGCACGCCGGTGCCGGCGCCGATGTCGAACGCGCGCTGTGCGCCGGCCGGGATCGGCGCCTGCGCCACCAGCTCGACGTATTCGCCGCGCACCGGTGAGAACACGCCGTACCACGGGTGGATGCGCTCGCCCAGCGCCGGGATCATGACGCCCTTGCTGCGCCATTCGTGGGCGCCGATCACGCCCAGCAGTTCGCGCAGCGAGGCGACATACGGTTCATCGACCGGACCGTACGCTTCAAGGCAAGCCTGCTGCGCAGCCGGTGCGCGGCGCAAAGGGATACTGTGGTCGGCCTCGAACGGGATCACCAGCATCGCCAGCGTGCGGGCGCGCTGCAACTGGCTCAGGCGATGGCGGTGGAACGCTTCGGTTGGCGTGGGCGCAGCCTTGCCCGCCTTGGCACGACGGGGCCGTTCGGCCTTGTGGTCGATGCGGCGCGCGAGCGCCTGCACCAGCTGGCGTGCATTCTGGAAGTCGCCGCGCCACAGCAGGGCGGTGCCGTCCAGCGCCAGCCGCCAGGCGGCGTCGGCGCTCATGGTGTCGTCGGCCAGCACTACCTTCTTTGGCGCGGGCCAGCCGCTTTCCGAGCGCCATACGGCGGAGCGGTTGGCGCCGCCTTCGACCCATTCGATGCGTGCCATCGCTTGTTCCATATTAGTGGTGGTGATTCCAGTTGCCGTCGCTCGAGGCGAGATAGGACGCCACGGCGTCTGGATTGCCGGTGGCGTGGCGCTTGACTTCGCCGCAGCCGCAGATGCCCTGGTACGGCTGGATGTGCGAGCAGGCGGAGACTTTTTGCAGGTAGACGGTGACCGGCTTGGTGCATTTTGCGCACTTGAACGTCAGGGTACGGGAAGGTTTCATGATCGTGAAGCGGAGTAAGGGAAAGAGGGCGGCATTTTACACCGCCCGGCCCGGTTTCATTCGACCACCACGGCGCTGCTGCCGCCCCCGGCCGGCCGCACCAGTACCTTGGTCGCGATACGCTCGGTCATCTCTTGCACGTGCGAAATCACGCCCACTTTGCGGCCGAGGGATTGCAGCGCGTCGAGCGCATCCATCGCCACGCCCAGCGTTTCGCTGTCGAGACTGCCGAACCCTTCGTCGATGAACAGCGATTCGACCCGCACCCGGTTCGACGACAGCGACGCCAGGCCCAGCGCCAGCGCCAGCGACACGAGGAACGACTCGCCGCCTGACAGCGAATTGACCGAGCGCACTTCGCCGCCCATGTCCTGGTCGCGCACCATCAGCGCCAGCGATGGCATGCCCTGGTAGCTGACGCGCTCGAGGCGATAGCGCCTGGCCAGCTGCCCCAGGTGCGCGTTGGCGTAGCCGAGCAGCACGTCGAGCGTGAATTGCTGGGCATAGTTGCGGAATTTCTTGCCGTCGCTCGAACCGATCAGCTCTGACAATTTTCCCCAGCGCTGTTCCTGCACCTGCTGCGCCTCGATCTCGCGCAGGCTCGACTCGGCCGCCACGCGACGCTCGTCGTCCTGCATCACCCGCATGCGCGCCGAGGTCGACGCTTCGATCGCGGCATGGCGCTCGGCCATGATGGCCTCGAACGCCGCGCCGACAGCCTCGAACGGCTGGCTGTCCGGCGGCGCGGACGCCAGGTGTGCCGTGCGCTGGGCGCGGCGCTCGTTCAGGATCGCCGTGGCCTGGCCGACCTCGGTCTCGATCGCGCTCAGGGCGGTGCGCTCCTGCGCCAGCCAGGCCGCGCCCACCTGCAGCAGCCGGGCCAGCTCGTCGGTATTGGCGATGGCGTCCAGGCCGTCGAGATCCTTGCGGTAGTCTTCCAGCCAGTCGGCCAATGCTGCGGCGGCAGCGGCGCCGGCGCTGTCGAGTTGCGCCACGCGTTCGACCAGGCCTGCCAGTGCGGCCCGTGCCGTCGTTTCGCCCTGGGCGGCATTGTTGACCACCAATTGACGGGCTGCGAGCAGTTCGCGCGCGCGGGTGACGGCGGCATTCAATTCTTTCTCGACCTCGCGTGCGGCGCGGCCCGCCCACAGTGCGCCCCGCGCCGTGCGTTTTTGCGTGAGTTCAGCGTCGATGCGCTCGAAGTCGAGGGCAGTGCGCGCGCCGGCCGCGTCGATCTCGGCGATACGCGCGGCCAGCGCCGTCGTTTCCACGTCCAGTGTCGCGATCGACGCGGTGGCGCGGGCCTGGAGTTCGGTCTGCTCGCGCCACTGCGCCGCCTCGCCCGCGCGCGCCTGGCGCCAGCCGGCGGGATCGCGCCGCCAGGCCGCTTGCCAGCCATCGCCGTGCGCGCCCGCCAGTGGGGCGTCGAGTTCGGCCAGCAATGCCTCGAGTTGCGTGCCCGCCGCTTCCTGGCGCAGCGTGTGCGTCCTGAGTTCGGCCTGCAACTGCGCTGCGGCGGCGCGTTCGGCGTCGGCCTCCTGGCGCCGGCGCGCCAGGTCGGCTTGGGCGGCATCGACATCGCGCTGCGCCGCGTCGCGGGCGGTGGCAGCGGCGCGCCAGGTCTGTTCTTGCCGGCTCAAGGCGTCGACCGCTTCGCGCAGCGCCTGGCGCCGGACGCCGAACCAGTCGGCGCGTTCTTCTTCTGCCGGCGCGCTGGAGCCCAGTTCGTCGGCTTGCCAGGCTTGCTCGAGGCGGGCGGCGCGCTCGGCCAGCATGCTGCGCTCTTGCACCAGCGCCGCAAGACGCTCGTGCGCCGCGCCGAATGCTGCATTGTGTTGCGCCTGCAGCGCGCCGTTCTCGCGCACGCGCAGGCGGCAGCCCTCGACTTCGGCGCGCAAGCCGGCCAGCATGTTCTTCAGCGTCGCATCCTGATGGGCGTACGGGTGCTCGTGGGCGCCGCAGACCGGGCACGGCGCGTCGTCATGCAAGTTGGCGCGCAAGTGTTCGACATCCGCCGCGCATGCAAGTTCGGCCGCTGCCAGCGAGCGTTCGGCCTGCGTCATGGCCGCGTCCAGCGGCGCCGCGGCGGCACGCGCTTCAGCCAGACCATGCTCGGCGGCGATCCGCGCCGTCTCGACGCGGTCGATGTCGCGCGCCAGGCCCGCAAGCGTGGTGCGCGCGCCGGATAAATCGGTCCAGGTGCGCTCGGCCGCCGCCAACCGTTCGCGGCGTGCATCGAGCGCCTGGCGCTCGGCGCCGATCGCCTCGGGATCGAAGCCGGCCAGCGCTGTCATCGCCGAGCGGCGCGTCGCTTCCAGTGCATCGAGGCGAAGGGCGCTTGCTGTCAGTGCGCCCGTAGCCTGGGCTTCGCGGCCTGTCGCGCCCAGTGCCTGGGCGTTGATTGCGTCCAGCGCGACCTTGCCGGTGGCTAGCGCGTCGAGCGCGCTTTCGCCCTGACGCAGCAGGCGTTCCCATTGGGGCCAATCGCCAGCCACGGCGGCCAGCCGGGACTGCGCCGCCAGCCAGGCGGCGGCGCCATCATGCATCGCGCGCGCGCGCGCCAGCTCATCGGCCTTGGCCTGATGCTGGCCGCGCGCCTGGCGCGCCCCGATGCGCGCTGCGTCGAGTGCGGACTGCGCCTGCGTGTGGTTGGGCGTCAAGGCCAGCAGCGCGGCGTCGAGCGCCTTGGCGTCATCGAGTTGCGGCGTCGCCGTACGCAGCGCTTCTTCGGCCGCGTCCAGCGTGCCGACCGCCGCATCGACTTCGCCCACGCTGCTGCGCCGCACCTCGAGCGCCGCGGCCAGATCGGCTTCTGTTTTCGCGATGGCCGAATGGGCCTGGCGTCGCTCGGCTTCCAGCCGCTGCACATCGAGCGCCAGCGGGCGCGCTGCTTGCGCCGCTTCCAGCGTGGCCAGGCGCTGGCGCCGTGTGCTGGCCTCGGCGCGCTGCGCCGTCGCTGCGGTCAGGATCTGCTCGGCCTGCGCTTCGCCGCGCGCGAGCTTGTCCAGTTCGTGGTGCCAGCGCAGTTGCGCCTCGAGCAACGCGTGGCGGTCGTCCAGCGCCTGCCGTGCCAGGTCGGCGTTGGCGCGCTCGATGTCGAGCAGTGTCCGGTCTTCTGGCGAGAGCGGGGCGGCACTGGCCAGTGTCGATTGCAGGAGTTGCGTGCGCACCTGCTCGGCCTTGTAGCGCTCGAACGCGCGGCGCGAGATGTCGCTGTAGATCGTGGTTCCGGTAAGGGTTTCAAGCAGTTCGCCGCGTTCGTTCTCGTCGGTTTTGAGGAAGGCCGAGAATTCGTTCTGGGCCAGCAGCACCGCGCGGGTAAACTGCTCGAACGACAAGCCGATGCGCTGCACGATCTCCGCCGCCGCCTCGGTGTTGGTGCCGCCCACGGGGATCAGCTCGGGCAGGCGATTGAGCGAGATCTTCACCGGCTGCAGGGCGCCGTTCGGTCTGCTGCGCGCGCGCCGCACGGCCCAGCGGGCGCGGTAGCGCCGGTCATCGCTGCCGACGAAGTCGACTTCGGCCCAACCCTCGGCCGCCCCACGGCGCAGCAGGGTGCGGGCATCCTGGACAGTCACGGTTTCTTCGCCGACGTCTGGCAGGCGCGTGCTCGAGCGCTTCAAGAGGCGCGGCGTGTCGCCGTACAGCGCCAGGCACAGCGCGTCGAGCAGGGTGCTCTTGCCGGCGCCGGTCGGGCCGCTGATGGCGAACAGACCGGCCGACGCCAGTGGTTCGGACTCGAAATCGATGCTGAATTCGCCCGCCAGCGAGGCGAGGTTCTTGCCGCTGATACGCAGGATTTTCATCGCGGCTCGCCCTCCACCGCATGGAACAGCTCGGCAAACGACGCGATCTGTTCGGGCGGCGCCTCGGCGCCGTATTTCTGCAGCCACAGGCGGCGGAAGACCTCGTCCGGCTGCAGTTGCGCCAATTGATCCAGGCTCAGTGCCAGGGCCGTATCGTCGGCAGGCACATGCTTGCGGGTCGGCTCGATCTTGGCCAGGCGCACGGGTTTGCCTTCCAGCGCCGCTTCGATGCGTGCGCGCAGGCCCGGCTCTGGCCCGTCGAGCAGCACCCGCACTTCCAGATACGGCCAGGCTTGCTGCGGCAGGTCGGGATCGAGTTCGAGCGCCTCGAGCGCCGCCAGGGCGTCGTCGAGCGGTGCGGGCAGGGCCGGCACGCGCAGCAACGCCACCGCGCGCGGCACGAACAGCGGCGCGATCGCGCCTGCCCGGCTCCCGTCGAGGTCGATACGCAGCACCTGGTGCTGGTAGTTCACTTCAGAGAACGACAGTGGCAGCGGACTGCCGCTGTAGCGCACGTTCTCGCGCCCGCCGACCTTCTGGGCCAGGTGCAGGTGGCCCAGCGCGGCGTAGGCGATGCTCGGGTCGAACATGCTGCTGGGCAGCGCTTCGGCGCCGCCGATCACGATGCGGCGTTCGGAGTCGTTCGACGACTGGCCATCTACCATATGGCAATGGCCCATGGCGATGATGGCCTGGCCGTCAGTCGCGCGCGCACGCGCCAGCGCATACGCCTGGCGATACAGCAGGGTGGTGCCCAGCAGATAGGGATCGAGCGAGGCGGCTTCGGTGACTTCATCGCCTTCGGCGGCGCGGAGGCGCGGCACGTCGCCCGGGCGCAGGAACGGCACGGCCAGGCACCAGGCCGCCACATTGCCGTCGTGGTCATGCAGCGGCACGAGCAGGCGCTCGAGGTCGGCCTCGCCATCGGTGCCGCGCAGCACGTTGCCGACGACAATCGTGCCGTAGGCTTCGAGCAATGGCGTCGGCGCTTCCAGCCGGCCCGGCGAATCATGATTGCCCGCGATGACGACCACCTGCAACTGTGGCACGCGGCTGCGGGCGCGCTGCAGGAAGCGGTACAGCTGGCGATGGGCGATCGACGACGGATTGGCGTTATCGAAAATATCGCCCGCGATCAGCAGCACGTCGATGCGCTCTTCGTCCAGCGTATCGACCAGCCAGTCGAGAAAGCACTGGTGTTCGTAGATCCGGTCGAAATTGTGCAGGGTCTGGCCGAGGTGCCAGTCGGAAGTGTGCAGCAGCCGCATGGGGAAATTCTCTGTGGAGAAAGATGAAATCGGCGCCTACTATAGCGCAGCAGCCAGCCAGCATGCCCAAGCGCGTGCGTAGATTGACGCGCTGTTGCGCAAACGGTCAGAATGGACGAATGAGCGAACTGATTCTGTCGATCGGCGCTGCCCGCGCCTTGCACCTGGCTGCGCAGGACCTGGCCAGCCCGCGCCGGCGCCGCGCCACGCAGATGGACGTGCTCGCCGCGATCCGCCGCATGCGCATGTTGCAGATCGACACCATCAGCGTCGTTGCCCGCAGCCCTTATTTTGTGCTGTGGAGCCGGCTTGGCGACTACGACCCGGCCTGGCTCGACGCGTTGCTGGCCGACGGCCACCTGTTTGAATACTGGGCCCATGAGGCGTGCTTCGTGCCGATCGAGGACTACGGCCTGTTTCGCCATCGCATGCTCGATCCGGAAGCGATGGGCTGGAAATATTCGGCGCGCTGGATGCACGAGCACGCCGACGAGGTGGCGCAACTGCTGGCGCATATCCGCGCCAACGGACCGGTGCGGGCATCCGATTTCGAGCGCACCGACGGCAAGGCCGGCGGCTGGTGGGCGTGGAAGCCCGAAAAGCGTTCCCTCGAGGTGCTGTTCACGGCCGGCGCCCTCATGATTGCGCGCCGCCACAACTTCCAGCGCGTGTATGACCTGGCCGAGCGCGTGCATCCGGCATGGCACGACAGCCTGCTGCCAACGCGCGAGGCCGTCGGGCGCGAGTTCGTGCTGCGCACCGTGGCCGCGCTGGGCCTGGCGCGGGCCGCCTGGATTCTCGATTACCACCGCACGCGGGGCCCGCACGTCGATCCGGCGCGGCTAGCCGCCGAGGGCGCGCTGATCGCGGCGCGGGTCGATGGCTGGCACGATCCCGTCTACATTCACCCCGACCAGCTGGCGCTGGCGCAGCAGGCGGCGGCGGGCGCCTTGAGCGCGCGGGTCACGACCATGCTCTCGCCATTCGATCCCGTGGTGTGGGACCGCCGCCGCGCGCGCGACCTGTTCGGCTTCGACTACCGGCTCGAGTGCTATACGCCGGCGCCCAAGCGGCGCTACGGCTATTTCACGCTGCCGATCCTGCGGCGCGGGGCGCTGGTCGGGCGCGTTGACGCCAAGGCGCACCGCAAGGACGGCGTCTTCGAGCTGCGCAGCATTGCGCTCGAGCCAGGCGTGCGCCCGAGCGCGCGGCTGGCAAGTGACATCGCCGGCGCCGTGGCGCGCTGCGCCAGCTGGCATGGCTGCCCACGCGTCAGCGTGACGGCGTGCGACCCGGCGTCGTTCGCTACCATGTTGCAAGCCATTTTGTAGAAGAAATCGGCCCGCCCTGACCTTGCTCTTATTGTGAAATCGCATTTGATCAACGTCAAACCTGGCAGGGTGCTTGTCTCTAGACTACGAAGTTCTTGTCGCCGGCAACTACTACAAACCAATAGCCGGCTACCCCGAAGCAAGCATCCCCCAGTCGACCCGGCATCGTCGCGCCGAGCGTGCTGGCGGAGCATTGAGAGGAGAGAATATGCTCACTTCCACCTATACGCTGGTCGCGCTGTCCGTCGAACAGGCCCGGGCCCGCGTCGATCTGCAGGCCTTGCTCGAGCGCTGGCGGCCCGCCGCCTGGTGGGGCGAGCCGCCGTCGGCGCGCCAGTACGAGGCGGCGTGCGAGGCGCTGCGCCAGGTCAGCGAAGCGTGCCAGTGGCGCAAGCTCGACAAGTTCGTGCTCCCGGCGCTGCGGCGACGTGGCGAAGCCGCTGCCGCGCTGGTGGCCGAACTCGATGCGCTGAGCGGGCGTGCCACGGCGGCGCGCATGGCGGCCCAGTGCGCCGCTGCCGAAGGCGATCCGGGCTGTCTGGCTGCGCTCGAACAATGCTGCGAGCTATTGCTCGAACGCCTCGAGCGTGAAGAACACGAACTGTTGCCGCTGGCGCGCACGATCATTCCGGGCGACCACTGGTTCACGATTGCCAACCAGATGCTCGCCCATGACACCTACCACAATGAGAACCTGAACAAGATCCGGAGCGCGTGCGGCGGCACGGTGCGTTCGCTATCTGCTCCAGAAGTTTCGGCGAGGAAATCTGTAATATTGCCGCCCGTATCGCCCATCGCGAATTAAGCTGTTCAGCGGGCGGGACGCACCGGTTGACGCCATGTTCTTTGTTATGATGGCAGTTTTAGCGGTGCGAATTTCTTATGTTCGAATTCCTATTCAAGCGGCAGGGCAAACAGGCCGCGTCCGGCGAGCAGCCGGGCGCCGCCAAGCCAGCCGTGGCGAAATCCGGCGTGGCTCAGCAAGGTAATAACAAGTCAAAGGGCGTGGCAGCCACCGCTGCAGCGCAGGCCGCAGCACAGGCCGCTACACAGGCTGCCACGCAGGCCGCCGATGCGCGCGCCGCATTGGCCAGCGCCCGCGAACGCCAGGCGGGGCAGCTCAAGGCGCTCGGCAGCGATGAAGCCGCCGCCGTCGAATTCATTCTGCAATCCCCGTTTTCCGAATTGCGCCTGGCAGCCGCCGAGCTGATCCACGGCCGCGAGCATCTCGAGCGCGTGTATGGCGCGATGCGCAATGTCGACCGTCGCGTTGCCAAGCTCGTGCATGGCCGGCTCGACGCGATCCGTCACCATGAAGCCGAATTGCGCCGTGGCGAAGAAACGCTGGCGCAGGCGCGCGCCTTGCTGGCCGATCTGCTGCTTACGCCCAACCACGTTGGCGAACTCGACCGCAAATGGTCGGTCATCCGCGCGCCTGAGCTGGCCGCCGGGTTCGAGGCTGTGCGGGCCCAGCTCGGCGCACGTCTCGAATCGCAGGTGCAGTTGCAGCGCGCCATGATCGATCGACTGGCCGCGCTGCGCCAGCTCGATGCGCAGGGCCTGGACGCCGCCACCTTCGGCGAGACCCTGGCCCGCCTGCAGCAAGAGCAGGCGACGGCGCTGGTCGACCCCGGCCACGCCTCGCTGCCGCGTACGCTGGTGGCCGACGTGGCTGCCGAATTGGCACGCCTGATGGCCAGCCTGGCCACCGTCGAACAAGACGGCGCGGCCGTGACTGCCCGCGAGGCGGCGCTGAGCGCATGGCAGGGGCAGCCGCAGAGCGAGCTCAAAGCCGACACGCTGCGCAAGGAATGGCAACGTTTGCCGGCGCTGCCCGCCAACGCTGTCGGCGACGCGCTGCAAGTGCGGTTCGACGCATTGCTCGCGTCGCTCCCGCAAGAAATTCGCAAGCCAAAAGCGGCGCCGGCCGCAAGCAATGCCACACCCGCCAGGGACAAGGGCGCCGATCAACCGTTCCTGGATCAGATGGAGGCGCTCGAAGCCGCCCTGCAGCAGGGTTCGCTTGGCACCGCCGCCGAGATCGACAAGTCGCTGAAGGAAGCCAAGGACAAGGGCGTGCGCCTCACCAGCGCGCAGCTCGAGCACCTGACCCATCTGCGCGCCGACCTGAAACGCCTGTCGGACTGGGCGCGCTGGGGCGGCAATGTGTCGCGCGAAGAATTGATCAAGACGGTCGACACGCTGGCCACGCAAAACCTGCCGATGGGCGAACTGGCCAAGAAGGTCGGCAGCATGCGCGAGCGCTGGAAAGCGCTCGATACCTTGTCCGGCCCGGCGCCGCGCAGCCTGTGGGAGCGTTTCGACGCCGCCTGCAGCACCGCCTACGCGCCGGCCGCCGCGCACTTCCGGCAGCTGGCCGACGAGCGCCACGCAAATGCCGCGCGCGGCCAGGCGCTGCTGGACGAAGCCCAGGCCGAGATCGCCCGCCTGCAGCAGGAGCACGCCGACTGGAAACATGTGTCAAGCACCGTGCAGCGCCTGCGCACCGCCTGGAGTCATCTGGGCGCGGTCGACCGTAAAGAAAAGAAGCGTCTCGATGGCTTGTTCGCCGAGGCGCTGACCACGCTGCAACGCCCGCTGGAAGACCAGCGCAAGGTCGAGGTCGCCGTGCGCGAGCAGCTGATCGAAGAAGTCCACAAGCTCGATCCGAACGAACGGCACGCGGTCGACATGCTGCGCGAATTGCAGAGCCGCTGGCAAGAGCATGCGCGCGCGCTGCCGCTCGAGCGCAAGGCCGAACAGGCGCTGTGGCAGCGCTTTCGCGCCGCCTGCGACGCGCTGTTCGCGGCCCGCAAGGAGCACGCGCACGCCGCCGACAGCGAGCGGCGCACCCACGAAGCGGCCAAGGAAGCGCTGTGCGCGCGTCTCGAGGCGGCGGCGCTCGATGCCACGCCGTCGAACGTGGCCCGCTTGCTGCGCGAGACGGCCGCCGAATGGCAGGCTATCGGCCCGGTGCCGCGCGCCCACGAAGCGCGCATCGAGAAGCGCTACCACGCCGCCGTGGCCCAGGTGCAGCAGCAAGTGGCGCAGGTGCGGCGCGCCGCCGACACCGTGCTGGCCGGCGCCGTGCGCGACAAGCTGCGCCTGATCCAGGCGCTCGAGACCGCGCTGGCCGATCCCGGCAGCAACGCCGGCACCCATACCCAGGGCGACGACTGGCGTGCGCGCTGGGCTGCGCTGGCAACTGTCGACGGCGGCTATGAGCCGATACTGCAGAAACGCTTCGACGCCGCGCTGGCTGCGCTCGAGGGCGACCGCGCTGCGTATGCGCGCCAGCTCAAAGAGAACCAGCCGCGCCTGCTCAACGACTTGCTGCGCCTGGAGATCGCCGCCGGCATCGACAGCGGCGCCGAATTCGCGCGCGAGCGCCTGCGCCTGCAGGTCGAGGTACTGCAGAGTTCGCTCAAATCGGGCCAGAAGCCGGGCGGGAACACGGCCGAGTTGCGCGCGCTGCTGGCGCTGCCGGCGCTGGCCGACGTGCGCACCGAAACGCGCATCGAATGCCTCATGCTGCGTCAGCCGAAGGAAGCGTCATGAACCATGTACGTGTGCAAACCGGCGACTTCGATCTTGGTATTGAGGTGGCGCGCCTGCGTGAGGGCGACGCCCGGGTCGGCGCCGTGGTCGCGTTCGTCGGCACCGTGCGCGACCTGAACGATGGCGCGCAGGTCGCCGCGATGGAGCTCGAGCACTATCCCGGCATGACCGAAAAGGCGCTCGACGACATCGCCGCCCAGGCTGCGGCGCGCTGGCCGCTGTTTGCCACGCTGGTGATCCACCGCGTGGGCCCGCTATTGCCGCTCGATCAGATCGTGCTGGTGGCCGTGACCGCCGCGCACCGGGGCGATGCCTTCGCGGCCTGCGAATTCATCATGGATTACCTCAAGACGGAAGCGCCATTCTGGAAGAAAGAAGACACGCCGGACGGCGCGCGCTGGGTCGATGCCCGCGTGACCGACGATTCGGCGCGGGCCCGGTGGCAAGTGCCTTGAATTTTCTTGCCGTCGGCCTGGGCGCGGCCATCGGCGCCTGGCTGCGCTGGGGCCTCGGCCTGTGGCTGGGCAGCCTGCACGGGTTTGTCCAGATTGGCACGCTGGCGGCCAATCTGCTCGGCGGTTTCCTGGTCGGCTGCGCGCTCGCGTTCTTCGCCGACCAGCCGGGGCTGGCGCCGCACTGGCGCCTGTTCATCGTCACCGGCTTCCTGGGCGGCCTGACGACCTTTTCCAGTTTTTCGGGCGAATCGATGACGCTGCTGCAGCGTGGCGAACTCGGCTGGGCACTGGCGCACACGGCGCTGCACCTGATCGGCGCGCTGCTGTGCTGCATGGCCGGCTTTACCCTCGTGCGTACCCTGCCTGGATAAATCGACGCTGGCACGGCGGTTTCCGCTGATATCGCACGAATGGCCGCCGTGAAGCGTGCTAGAGTTCCCGTCGAGTAATTTTACGGGAGCTCGAACATGAATACCAATTACCGGCCCACCGCGGCCTTCGTCGGCGCCTCCTGGGGCGCGCTCGTCATCGGCATGGCCGCCTATCTGATCGGCCTCTGGAATGCCCAGATGCTGCTGAACGAAAAAGGCTATTACCTCGTGCTGCTGCTGTACGGCCTGTTCGCCGCGATCTCGCTGCAAAAGACCGTGCGCGACCGGTCCGAAGGCTTGCCGGTCACCGGCCTGTACGCCACGCTGTGCTGGTTTTCGCTGATGGCGTCGATCGGGCTGCTCGGGATCGGTCTGGTGAACGCCACGCTGGCGCTGAGCGAAAAAGGCTTTTATGCGATGTCGTTTGCACTGGCGCTGTTCGCCGTCGTGGCCGTGCAAAAGAACGTGCGCGACTTGCAGGCGGCCGGGCCGGCGCCGGAATCGAAGCTGTCCGATCACTGAGTACGCTGCGCGAACTGGCGGATGCGCTGCGCTTGAAAAGCATCCGCTCATCCCAATCTTGCACTGCATACAAGAACAACTCTCAGGAGTATCAGTATGCGGCAAGATAAACTGACGACCAAGCTCCAGGAAGCGCTGGCGGATGCCCAGAGCCTGGCGGTCGGCAACGATAACCAATACATTGAAACGGTCCACCTGCTGGTGGCGCTGTTGAACCAGGACGATGGCAGCGCGCGCTCGCTGCTGCAGCGCGCCGGCGCGAATGTCGGCGCCCTGACCAATGCACTCAAGGCTGCGCTCGAGCGCCAGCCAAAGGTCACCGGCACCGGCGGCAACGTCCAGGTCGGGCGCGACCTGATGGGGCTGCTCAACATGGCCGACCGCGAAGCGCAGAAACGCGGCGACGGGTTCCTGTCGTCCGAGATGATCCTGCTGGCGCTGCTCGACGATAAATCGGACGCCGGTCGTCTGGCCCGTGAGAATGGGCTGGCGAAAAAGTCGCTCGAGTCGGCGATCCAGGCCGTGCGGGGCGGCGAGGGCGTCAATTCGCCCGAAGCCGAAGGCCAGCGCGAGTCGCTCAAGAAATACACGCTCGACCTGACCGAGCGTGCCCGCGCCGGAAAGCTCGATCCGGTGATCGGCCGCGACGATGAAATCCGCCGCGCAATCCAGGTGCTGCAGCGCCGCAGCAAGAACAACCCGGTGCTGATCGGCGAGCCGGGCGTGGGCAAGACGGCCATCGTCGAAGGCCTGGCCCAGCGCATCGTCAACGGCGAAGTGCCCGATTCGCTCAAGGGCAAGCGCGTGCTGTCGCTCGACATGGCGTCGCTGCTCGCGGGCGCGAAGTTTCGCGGCGAATTCGAAGAGCGCCTGAAAAGCGTGCTGAAAGAGCTGGCGCAGGACGAAGGCCAGACCATTGTCTTTATCGACGAGCTGCACACGATGGTCGGCGCGGGCAAGGCCGAAGGCGCGATGGACGCCGGCAATATGCTGAAACCGGCACTGGCGCGGGGCGAGCTGCACTGCGTCGGCGCGACCACCCTCGACGAGTACCGCAAGTACGTCGAAAAGGACGCCGCCCTCGAGCGTCGCTTCCAGAAGATCATCGTCGACGAGCCGAGCGTCGAGGCGACGATCGCCATCTTGCGCGGCCTGCAAGAAAAATACGAGCTGCACCACCAGGTCGACATCACCGACGCGGCGATCATCGCGGCGGCCGAACTGTCGCACCGCTACATCACTGACCGCTTCCTGCCCGACAAAGCGATCGACCTGATCGACGAAGCGGCGGCCAAGATCAAGATCGAGATCGATTCCAAGCCCGAAGTCATGGACCGCCTCGAGCGGCGCATGATCCAGCTGAAGATCGAGCGCGAAGCGGTGCGGCGCGAGACCGACGAAGCGTCGCAGCGCCGCCTGGAATTGCTGGGCGACGAAATCACGCGCCTGGAGCGCGAGTACAACGACTTCGAAGAAATCCTGAAAGCCGAGAAGGCGGCGGTGCAGGGCACCACGCACATCAAGGAAGAGATCGAGCGCATCCGCTACCAGATGGAAGAAGCGCGCCGCCAGAGCAACTGGCAGCAGGCGTCCGAACTGCAATACGGCCGCTTGCCGGAACTCGAAGCGCAATTGCGCGACGCCGAAGCGAGCACCGCGCGCGCCGAAGCGGATGGCCAGAAGCCCAAGCTGCTGCGCACGCAGGTGGGCGCCGAGGAAATCGCTGAAGTGGTCTCGCGCGCAACGGGCATCCCCGTCACGCGCATGCTGCAGGGCGAGCGCGACAAGCTGCTGCACATCGAGGACGAGCTGCACAAGCGCGTCGTCGGCCAGGATGAAGCGATCGAGGCGGTGTCCGATGCAATCCGCCGTTCGCGCGCCGGCCTGTCGGATCCGGACCGGCCCTATGGTTCGTTCATGTTCCTGGGCCCGACGGGTGTCGGCAAGACCGAGCTGTGCAAGGCGCTGGCCGGCTTCCTGTTCGACACGCAGGACGCGATGATCCGCATCGACATGAGCGAATTCATGGAGAAGCATTCGGTGGCCCGCCTGATCGGGGCGCCTCCGGGGTATGTGGGCTATGAAGAGGGCGGCTACCTGACCGAAGCCGTGCGGCGCAAGCCGTACAGCGTGATCCTGCTCGACGAGATCGAGAAGGCGCACCCGGACGTGTTCAACGTGCTGCTGCAGGTGCTTGACGACGGTCGCATGACCGATGGGCAGGGTCGCACCGTCGACTTCAAGAACACGGTGATCGTGATGACGTCGAATCTCGGTTCGCACCGTATCCAGGCGATGGACAGCGACGAGCCAGCGGTGGTGAAAATGGCCGTGATGGCCGAGGTGCGCGGGCATTTCCGCCCCGAGTTCATCAACCGCATCGACGAGATCGTCGTGTTCCACGCGCTCGACGAAAAGAACATCGGCGCCATCGCCCGCATCCAGTTGCAGATCCTGGAAGCGCGCCTGGCGAAGATGGACATGACGCTCGACATCGACGAAGCGGCGCTGCAAAAGATTGCCGAAGCAGGCTACGACCCGGTGTATGGCGCAAGGCCGCTCAAACGCGCGATCCAGCAGCAGATCGAAAATCCGCTGTCGAAGGCGATCCTGTCGGGCCGCTTCGGGCCGAAGGATGTGATTCCGGTGCGGGTGCGCGGCGGCGAGCTGACGTTTGGCGAGCAGACGGTCGAACTAGCCAAGTAATCGCTTAGGCGATGTGATAAGGGTGTGGTAAGGGCGTGGTGACAAAGGGCGCGGCATTTGCCGCGCCCTTTGTCGTTTCTTGACGATAAATAAGATGCGGTATTTCAGGATGCGAAATGATCTTCGTGCGATGTGGAATCTGCAGCATTGAAGCAGAGTGATTGGCTTCCAGTGTAAGAAATATGATTTCACATCACGATACGCTCGAAGCAAGTCTTTGATATTTATCACGAAAATTTCAGTCGTATGTCTTATAGAAGACTGATGGTGCCGCGCACAAAGACCTTATGATGGTCTCAACGGATTCGCATTCTTCATCAATCGTTTATCACTCTCCAGGAGAACTCACCATGACCACCCGTGAACAGCAAATCGCCGAACTGCAACAAGACTGGGACACCAATCCACGCTGGACGGGCGTCGTGCGCAATTACACCGCCGCCGACGTTGTCCGTCTGCGCGGCTCCGTGCGCATCGAACACACGCTGGCCAAGCGCGGCGCCGAAAAGCTCTGGACCCTGGTCAACGACGAACCGTATGTCAACGCCCTCGGCGCGCTGACCGGCAACCAGGCCATGCAGCAGGTGAAAGCCGGCCTGAAAGCGATCTACCTGTCGGGCTGGCAAGTGGCCGGTGACGCCAATGCCGCCGGCGAAATGTACCCGGATCAATCGCTGTATCCGGCCAACTCGGTGCCGCTGGTCGTGCGCCGCATTAACAACACCTTCCAGCGCGCCGACCAGATTCAATGGTCCGAAGGCAAGGACGACATCGATTACTTTGCGCCGATCGTGGCCGATGCCGAAGCCGGTTTCGGCGGCGTGCTCAATGCCTATGAGCTGATGAAGTCGATGATCGAGGCCGGCGCGGCCGGCGTGCACTTCGAAGATCAGCTGGCCTCGGTCAAGAAATGCGGCCACATGGGCGGCAAGGTGCTGGTGCCCACCCGCGAAGCCATCGAGAAACTCAATGCGGCGCGCCTGGCGGCCGATGTGATGGGCACGGGCACGCTCGTGATCGCCCGCACCGATGCCGAAGCGGCCGATCTTCTCACGTCCAATGTCGACCCCAACGACCAGGAATTCTGCACCGGCGAGCGCACGGTCGAAGGTTTCTTCCGCGTCCACCCGGGCGTCGACCAGGCCATTTCGCGCGGCCTGGCCTATGCGCCATATGCCGACCTGGTCTGGTGCGAGACCGGCAAGCCCGACCTCGAGTTCGCGCGCCGCTTCGCCGACGCAATCCACGCCAAGTTCCCTGGCAAGATGCTGGCTTATAACTGCTCGCCATCGTTCAACTGGAAAAAGAACCTCGACGACGCCACCATCGCCAAATTCCAGCGCGAGCTGGGCGAGATGGGCTACAAATTCCAGTTCATCACGCTGGCCGGTTTCCACTCGCTCAATTACGGCATGTTCAACCTGGCCCACGGCTATGCACGCACCGGCATGTCGGCCTTTGTCGAGCTTCAAGAAGCCGAATTCGCCGCCGCCGAGAAGGGCTTCACGGCCGTCAAGCACCAGCGCGAAGTGGGCACCGGCTACTTCGACGCCGTGACCCAGGCCATCCAGCAAGGCCAGAGCTCGACCACCGCGTTGCACGGCTCGACCGAGGACGAGCAGTTCTTTGAAGAGAAAAAAGTCGCGTAAAACACGCGAATTGCTGGTCCAAGGGCCGCAACCTCACAAGGGTTGCGGCCTTTTTTTCGTCTCGCGCAAACAGCGCGGATTCCCAGCCCCTATCGGATGTAGTGGATAATGGTGACTAATACCGCCGCCAGTTTCGCGCGGCAACGTCACTTTTAGGAATTCCAGCTTATGTTGAGCTACCGCCACGCCTTCCACGCGGGTAACCACGCCGATGTCCTCAAACACTTCATCCAGGTGCAACTGCACCAGTACATGAACCAGAAGGATGCGGCCTACACCTATATCGACACCCACTCGGGCGCCGGCGTGTATGCGCTCGACAGTTTCCAGTCGACCAAGACCGCCGAGTTCGACACCGGCATCGGCCCGCTGTGGTCGCTCACCGACGTCCCGGCGCCGCTGAAGGAATACCTTGACCTGATCAAGGGCATGAACCCGAGCGGCAAGATGCGCTACTACCCGGGTTCGCCGTATGTTGCCGAGCAAATGGCGCGCGAACAAGATCGCCTGCGCCTGTTCGAGCTGCACCCGGCCGATTGCAAGATCCTGGCCGATAATTTCCGCAAGCTCGACGCCCACAAGGCCGAGCAGGGCGAGCGCTCGCGCGGGCGCCGCGTGATGATTGACCGGGGTGACGGCTTCGACAGCATGAAGGGGTTGCTGCCCCCGCCGTCGCGCCGCGCGTTGGTGCTGATCGACCCGCCATATGAAGTCAAGGACGACTACAAGCGCGTGAAGGAAGCGCTCGACGATGCGCTGTTGCGCTTCCCGAGCGGCATCTATGCCGTCTGGTATCCAGTGCTGCAGCGCATGGAGTCGCGCCAGTTCGCCGACCGTCTCAAGCGCGTGCCCGCCAAGGAATGGCTGAACGTCACGCTGACGATCCAGACCCCGACCCCGGACGGCACCGGCATGCACAGCAGCGGTATGTTCATCCTCAACCCGCCTTACACGCTCGAGCCGATCCTGCGCGAAGTGCTGCCGTATCTGGTGCGGGTGCTGGGCAAGGACGCCGGCGCGCGTTTTACCATCGACAAGGGCACGCAAGTAACGGGTACGGCACTGGGTCGCAGCGCCAGCCGCACCGACGGCAGCATGGCCGGCATGCCGCGTCAACCGATCGGCAACGCGCGCCGCGCCAGTCCGCTGTCGGGCAAGGGCAGTCTGCGCCTGCCGGGCCAGGTGATGCCGCGCGAAGGTGACGAGCCGGCCGCGCCGGCCAAACCATCCCGTACCGGCACGGGCCGTCCGACACAGGAAACCGGCCGGCCGGGTGGGGCGCCGCGCACGGGCGCGCCACGCAGCGCAGCCGCAGGCGCCGCCTCAAGCGCAACGCCACGCACTGCACCGCGCGACGGCGCCAAGCCGGCCCCGCGTGCACCGCGCACCGGCGGCGATCGCCCGACCACGCCAGGCGCACCACGCACAGGTCGTACCCGCCAGGGTGGCGGCCGCGGCTAGTGTTCGATTCGATGTCGAAATGCTAAGATTGGCATTTTTGTAGTATAGTCGGCGCAGGTGGCACGCGTGTGTGTGTCGCCGGCGCCGCACTACCGCCGCGACAGTTTCCAGGAGTAATATTTCAATGCATGCTGATGCAACGGCAGCGGTCTCCGTGCCGTCTGACGATTTCTTCCTCGCACGGCAACCGATTCTCGGGCGCGACCAGCAGCTGCTGGCGTTCGAACTGCTGTTTCGCGCCGCCGGCGAGGATGAAGACGCCAAGCTGACGGACGGCGCCGCAGCCACGGCGGCCGTCATTTCGCATGCGTCCCAGCTTGGCATGGAGCAGGTGGTGGGCGAGCAGCTCGCCTTTGTCAACGTCGACGCTGTCGTGTTGATGAGCGACTTCGTGCGCTTCCTGCCGCCGCACAAGGTCATCCTTGAAATCCTGGAAACCGTGAAACCCACGCCGGAATTGCTGGCGCGCGTGGCCGAGCTGAAAGATCTTGGCTTCAAGTTTGCGGTCGATGACGTCATCGAGCACTCGAGCGACCTCGATCAACTGGTGTCGCTGATCGACATCATCAAGGTCGATATCAAGGGCGTCGCGCCCGACGCGCTGGCGCAACTGGTGACGTCGCTGAACAAGACGGGCAAGCGCCTGCTGGCCGAAAAAGTCGAGACGATCGACGAATTCAAGCTGTGCATGGAACTCGGTTTCGAATACTTCCAGGGCTATTATTTTGCCCGGCCCGTGATCCTCAGCGGCCGCAAGATCGCGCCGACCGAAGTGGTGCTGCTGCGCCTGCTGGAGCTGGTGAACTCGAACGCCGATAACCAGACGATCGAGACCGCCGTCAAGCGCGACGCGCTGGTCAGCCTGAATCTGCTGCGTCTGGTCAATAGCCGTGCGGTGCCTGGCGAGCGCATCGAAACGCTGTCGCAAGCGCTCTCCGTACTCGGCCGGCGCCAGCTTGGCCGCTGGCTGCAGATCCTGCTCTACACGGCAGCGGGCGCGCAAGTTTCGCTCGATTCGCCGCTGCTGCAACTGGCGACCACGCGCGGCAAATTGCTCGAACTGATGACTTTGCGCGTGCGCCCCGGCGATACCGCCAGCGCCGACCGCGCCTTCACGGTCGGCATCATGTCGCTGGCCGAGGCGTTGTTTTCGGTGCGGATGGCCGACATCCTGGCGCACGTCGAAATCGCGCATGACGTACGCGACGCGCTGATCGACCGCGATGGCGACTTCGGCACGATGCTGCGCATCGCCGAGCTGCTTGAAGCAGCCGAGGGTGGCCGCAAGCTCAATGCAGAGCTCAAGAAGATTGGCCTGACGGTGGCCGAGGTGCGCGAGATCGAACTGGCCGCCTTCGACTGGGTCCGCGAGCTGACCCACGACGTTCACTAGTCCCCGTGGCCAGCGGGCAAGCAGCCCAGTCCTGCCAGCGTGCGCTCGACAGCCACTTCCAGCGCAGTGTGCGGCTCGGTGCCCAGCACCTCGATCAGTCTGCTATTGTCGAGACGTAGCGGCTGTTCCCACAAGTAGCGCATCTCGATCAGTTCGCGCAGCGTTTCGCTGAACGGCGCAGCCAGGCGCAACATCCACCATCGAAATGACGTACTGCGTACCTGCAGTCCGTGGCGCGCTGCCACGCGCAGGATTGCGCCCGCCATGGCCGTCCCATCCGGATCCCAGTGACCGGCCAGGTGAAAGTGCGCCAGCGGGGGCAAGCTGGCGCGGCGTTCGATCAGCGCCACCATCGTGGCAGCCACGTCTGGTAGGTAGGCCCAGGCGTGGCCGACGCCGGCGCGGCCGGGATTGGCTACGCCGGCAAGCGGCTGGCCAGGTTTGACCAGCCCCTGGCTGAACCAGTTGTTGCCAGCACGGGGGCCGAAAAAATCGCCGCAGCGCACGACCAGCGCCCTGCCGCCACGCTGGCTGAGCGCGGCCAGGGCGTTTTCCATCTCCACCCGTAGAGCGCCCTTGCGTGTAAGCGGCTGCTGGGGACTGGCTTCGTCCAGCACGGGGAAGGCGTCCGGGCCATAATTGTAGATCGTGCCAGGCAGCAAGACCAATGCGTGTTCCGCCTGCGCCGCCGCGACCGTTGTTCAGCATCGGTACGACCTGGCCCGCCCAGTTGCGGTAGCCCGCCGGATTGACGGCATGCACGATCACGGCGCAGCCACGTGCAGCCTCGCGTACGTCGACCGCCGACATCGCATCGCCCTGTATCCAGGCAATGCCGTCGTGCGTCTGCGACGCAACCGGCCGGCGCGACAGTGCGCGCACCTGCCAGCCGGCCGCCCGCAGATGGCGTGCGACTTCGCCGCCGATGCCGCCATTCGCGCCTAATACCAGTGCTGTCCCTTGCTCTTGCATAATGCTCTCCGTGATTGACGATGGCGTCATCCTGGGGCATTCTGAGTACTAAAGAAATTGCATAAAGTGAGTTAGCATCCATGCATTTATGTATAGGTCAGGGCGCGTGATGACCGAATGGGACTGGTACCGCACGTTTCTGGCTGTGCTGAGCGAGGGATCGCTATCCGGCGCCGCGCGTGCGCTTGGCATCGCCCAGCCGACCGTCGGGCGCCATATTGCGGCGCTCGAGTCCGCGCTCGGGCTGGCTTTGTTCACGCGCTCGCAGACCGGGTTGTTGCCGACCGAAGCGGCGCTGTCGTTGCAGCCACATGCAAAGGCCATGCACAGCACGGCCGCCACCCTCGAGCGCACGGCAGCCAGTTACGGCGATGGCGTGCGCGGGGTCGTGCGCGTGACGGTCAGCGAGGTGATCGGCGTGGAACTCATGCCGGCGGTGCTGGCAAGCCTGCGTGCGCAATATCCGGCGCTGAGCGTCGAGTTGGTGCTGTCGAACCAGGTGCAGGATCTGCTGCAGCGCGAAGCCGATATTGCCGTGCGCATGACGCCGCCGAAGCAGGACCAGCTGGTTGCGCGCCGGGTGGGCGCCATCGAACTGGGCTTGCACGCCAGCCCGGCGTACCTGGCGCGCCAGCCGGCGCCGGTCACCCTGGAGGCTTTGGCAGGACACACGCTGATTGGGTACGACACCGCCACGCCCGCCGTGCGCGCGGCGCTGCGCCGCTGGCCGCAGCTGGCGCGCCAGCACATCGCGCTGCGCACGGACAGCGATGTGGCGCAACTGGCCATGATCCGCGCCGGGGCCGGCATTGGCGTGTGCCAGGTGGCGCTCGCGCGCCACCCGCCCGGGCTGGTGCGGGTTCTGCCATCGGAATTCGCCCTGCCAATGCAAACCTGGGTGACGATGCACGAAGACTTGCGCGACAGCCCGCGCTGCCGGGTGACGTTCGACGCATTGGTCGAGGCGCTGACGCACCACGCCGGATTAACGTGAGGTTATTGCCCCAAAAGTAAAAAGACGGTCGGTTTCTTGTGGAAGTCCGGCCCCTTGTTCGCCGCCAGCGCCGCCTTCCACTTGGCCGCCGTCAATGTGCGCACCGATTCAGTCGGCAGCGACAGGTCGGTCGCCACGCACACGAGCGTGCCCGGCTGGCAAGCCGCCACCAGTGCTTCGAGCATCGCGCTATTGCGGTACGGCGTCTCGATGAATAGTTGCGTCTGGCGTTCGCTTCGCGAGCGGCTTTCCAGTTCGCGGATGCGCTTGGTGCGCAGCGCCGCGTCGGTCGGCAGGTAGCCGTTGAAGGCAAAGCTCTGGCCGTTCAGGCCGCTGGCCATCACGGCCAGCAGCAGCGACGATGGGCCCACCAGCGGCCGCACGGCGATATCATGCTGATGCGCGAGGCGCACGAGGTCGGCGCCGGGATCGGCCACGGCCGGCACGCCCGCTTCCGACACCAGGCCCGCATCGCGCCCCGCCAGCAGCGGCGCCAGCAATTGCGCCAGCGCGGCGGCGGGGGTGTTCACGTTCAGTTCGGCGATCTCGATCTCTTGCAGCGGCTTGGCCAGAGGATGGTCGATGGCGATCAGCTTCAGGAACGCGCGGGCGGTCTTGGCGTTTTCGGCCACAAAATAGTCGAGCGTGCTGGTCAGTGCTTGCACCTGCACCGGCAGCAGGCCGTTCAGGCAGCCTGGCGCGGCGTCGAGTGGGCCGAGGGTATTGGGGATCAGGTACAGGGTGCCGGGCATGGGTGGTTTCAGGTAAATGTTCAGGTGCCGAAGAAGCGCACGCCGGCGCGCCGCAGCATGCCGGTCAGGGCGATGAGCGGCAAGCCGGTGAGGGCGGTCGGGTCGTTCGAGTGGATGTGTTCGATCAAGGCAATCCCCAGGCCTTCGTTCTTGGCGCTGCCGGCGCAATCGTAAGGTTGTTCGATGCGCAGGTAGGCGTCGAGTTCGGCGTCCGGCAGGTCGCGAAAGCGCACGCGCACCTGCACGTTCTCGACCTCGGCGGCGGGCGCGTCGATGCGGCCATCCCACAGGCACAGCGCCGTATGAAACACGACTTCTCGTCCGCGCATCAGTTGCAACTGCGCCAGTGCGCGGGCGTGGTCGCCCGGCTTGCCGATCTGCAGATCGTCGAGCGTCGCGACCTGGTCCGAGCCGATCACGAGCGCGCCCGGATGCAGGCGCGCCACGGCCTCGGCCTTGGCGCGCGCCAGGCGCAGCGCGGTTGCTGGCGGCGTCTCGGCGGGCAGCGGAGTTTCGTCCAGATCGGGTGCGATCGCCTCGAACGGCAGGCCAAGGCGGCCCAGCAATTCGCGCCGATACGCCGAGCTCGATGCAAGAATCAGACGCGGAAAGGGAGAACTTGGTATCATGCTGCGCTCCAGATAAATCGACGGCGACGCCACAGTTTCATGGCGCTGCGGTGAAAAGCCTGCTATTATCGCAGGTTTTCCGGGACGACTTTCTACATGAGCGCTTTCATCATTGATGCCTTCGAGTTTTGCAAGAGCGACGGTTTTCGTGAAGGCAGCACGCCACTGGTCGAGATGACCCGACTGGCAGCAGAGAGTTCCGAAAAAGGCGGCGAGATCCGCTGGACGATGCAAGGTGGGCAAACCCGTCATGGTTATCCGTCGCTGACCCTCGAGGTCGCCGGTCACGTGAAACTGGAATGCCAACGTTGCCTGCAGCCCATGGACTACGACATCGATTCGTCGACCATGCTGGTGCTGGGCAAGGATGACGAAGATGCCGATGCCATCGAGATCGTTCTCGACGACGACAGCATCGACGTCATCGTCGGCAGCCGCACCTGCGATATTCGCCAGCTGCTCGAAGACGAAGCGCTGCTGGCCTTGCCGCAGTCGCCGAAGCACGATGTCTGCCCGGATACGAAGCTGCTGGACAGCCTGAAGAACGAGAAGCCGTCGCCATTTGCCGGCCTCAAGAATCTCAAGACAGAATGATGTAGCACCAAACATAGCAGGATCGGTTTCGCAGTACGGTGGCGGCAGCGTAGAAAGAATGTCGCCCAAAATTTGCAAAGAATGTGTCAAACGCGTGCAGCGCTCGAGGTTGGCATTGGTAGTAGAAGTAGACGGAAACGTGTCGGCAATCCCGGGGGTCATCCTTGAAGATTGCTGCTGGGATACTCGATGCGCAATCGTTGCACGTCGAATGTGTTAAAATTTTAGAACTTAGTATTAGGAGTTATCATGGCTGTTCAGCAGAATAAGAAATCCCCATCGAAGCGCGGTATGCACCGTTCGCACGACTTCCTGGTTGCACCAAACCTGGCAGTCGAGCCAACCACCGGCGAAACGCACCTGCGTCACCACATCAGCCCTAACGGTTTCTACCGTGGTCGCAAGGTCCTGAAGACCAAAAACGACGAGTAATCGACGTCCTGGCTTTTAGCACCATGAAAGCGGCGCAACGTATGTTATCTGCGTGGCGCCGCTTTTTCTTTGGCATCTGCTCAGGCATTGTTGGCATCAAGGGCAAGCGTTTCGCCCCGTCATGTTGAGCAGCGCGGATCCTGTGCGCCTCCCGGCGACAAACCGATCCCATCTGGCCGCCAGTCCTGTGTGAGCCGCGGCATCCCCAATACATGACCATAAAAATTTCCATTGACTGCATGGGTGGCGATCACGGCCCATCAGTAACTATTCCGGCAGCAATCTCGTTCCTGAAAAAGCAGGATGACGCCGAGCTCGTGCTCGTGGGCGTCGAAGATGTGCTGCGCGCAGAATTGAAGAAACACCACGCGGACAAATTGCCGCGTCTTACGATCAAGCACGCGTCCGAAATCGTCGCGATGGACGATCCGATCGAGGTGGCCCTGCGCCGCAAGAAGGATTCGTCGATGCGCGTGGCGATCGAACTGGTGAAAGACGGCAGCGCCAACGCCTGCGTCTCGGCCGGCAACACGGGCGCCCTGATGGCCGTCTCGCGCTACGTGCTCAAGACGATGCCAGGCGTCGACCGTCCGGCGATCTGCTCGATCATGCCGAACCAGAAGAACGGCCCGACCTATATCCTCGACCTGGGCGCGAACGTCGATTGCGAACCGCACCACCTGCACCAGTTCGCCATCATGGGTTCGGTGCTGTGCTCGGCGATCGAAGGCATCCCGCGCCCGACCATCGGCCTGCTTAATGTCGGCACCGAAGACATCAAGGGCAACGAAGTGGTCAAGGCCACCGGCGCGCTGCTGCGGGACGATGCGGCCCGGGGCAAACTCAATTTCCATGGCAATGTCGAAGGCAATGACATTTTCAAGGGCACGGTCGACGTTGTCGTGTGCGACGGTTTCGTCGGCAATGTGATGCTCAAGGCGATCGAAGGCCTGTCGCGCTTCATGAAGACGACCTTCAAGGCCGACATCATGTCGATGGTTGGCGCCGTGTTCGCACGCAAAGCTCTGAAAAAACTCAATCCCGAACGCTACAATGGCGCCGGTCTGCTGGGCCTGAAGGGTCTGGTGTTCAAGAGCCACGGCAGCGCCAATGCCTATTCGTTCGAATGGGCGATCAAGCGCGCCTACGAGGCCGCGCACAATAATGTGCAAGAGCAGTTGTCGGCACTTATTACCGAGCTGATGCCGAATTCAACGGGCGCTGCCGAAGCGTCCACGCCGGCGCCAGAGCCCGTGCCAACGATCGAACGCCAGGCACAAAACCCTAGCAGTATGGTGAAGCAATGACCCTGTACAGCAAAATCACCGGCACCGGCAGCTATCTGCCGGCCAACCGTGTCACTAATGAAGCGCTGGCTACCCAGCTGGCGGCGCAAGGCGTCGAGACGTCGCACGAGTGGATCGTCACCCGCAGCGGCATTGAGGCGCGCCACTTTGCCGCGGCCGACGAACTGTCGTCCGACCTGGCCGTGCACGCCGCGCGCCAGGCGCTGGCCATGGCCGGGCGCGAGCCGGGCGACATCGACCTCGTCATCGTCGCCAGTTCCACCCCCGATTTCCACGGCAGTTTCCCGAGCACCGCCTGCATCGTCCAGCAAAAGCTGGGCATGGCCAATGGCAGCGCCGCCTTCGACGTGCAAGCGGTGTGCAGCGGCTTCGTGTATGCGCTGTCGACGGCCGATGCGTTCATCCGCGCCGGCAACCACAAGCGCGTGCTCGTGATCGGTTCCGAGATCTTCTCGCGCATCGTCGACTTCAATGACCGCGGCACCTGCGTGCTGTTTGGCGATGGCGCCGGCGCGGTCTTGCTCGAAGTGTCGAACGAGCCAGGTATCCTGGCCACCAAATTGCACGCCGACGGCAGCCACGCCGACATCCTGTCGATTCCGGGCAACCTGGCCAGTGGCGCCATCGCCGGCAGCGGCTACCTGCACATGGACGGCCCGGCCGTGTTCAAGCTGGCCGTGTCGGTGCTGGAGAAGGTTGCGCACGAAGTGCTCGATACGGCAGGCGTGACGGCCGACCAGATCGACTGGCTGGTGCCGCACCAGGCCAATATCCGCATCATGAACGGCACCGCCAAAAAGCTCGGCCTGCCGCTCGAAAAAATGGTCGTCACCGTCAATGAGCACGGCAATACCTCGGCCGCCTCGATTCCGCTGGCGCTCGACCAGGCGGTGCGCGATGGCCGCATCAAGCCGGGCCAGAACGTGCTGATGGAAGGCGTCGGCGGCGGCTTTACCTGGGGCGCCGTGCTGGCGCGCATGTAAGCCGGCAGGGCTTCCCCGAACAAACGAATACAGAAAAATAGGGAAACTACACGATGAGCAACTTCGCATTCCTGTTCACCGGACAAGGCGCCCAGGCAGTGGGCATGCTGAACGGTTTCGCCGGCAACCCGGTGGTTGACCAGACCGTGCAAGAAGCATCCGACGCGCTCGGCGTCGACCTGCAGCGCCTGATTGCCGAAGGTCCGAAAGAAGACCTCGACCTCACCACCAATACCCAGCCAGTCATGCTGACCGCCGCCGTGGCCGTGTACCGCGCCTGGATCGCGGCCGGCGGGCCTGTGCCATCCGTCGTTGCCGGGCACAGCCTGGGCGAATACTCGGCGCTGGTCGCTGCCGGCGTGATCCCGTTTGCCGACGCCGTGCCGCTGGTGCGCTTCCGCGCGCAATCGATGCAGGAAGCGGTGCCGGTCGGGCAGGGCGGCATGGCCGTCATCCTCGGCCTGCAGGCCGATGACGTGCGCGCAGTTTGCCTTGAGGCGGCGCAGGGCGAGGTCGTCGAGGCGGTGAACTTCAACGAGCCGACCCAGATCGTGATCGCCGGCCACACGGCCGCGGTCGAGCGCGCCTGCGAGATCGCCAAGGCGAAGGGCGCCAAGCGCGCCATGAAATTGTCGGTTTCGGCGCCGTTCCACTCGTCGCTGCTCAAGCCGGCATCGGACCGCCTGCGCGAGTACATGGGCAAACTGACCTTTGCCGCGCCGCAGATTGCCGTCATCAATAATGTCGATGTCGCCGTCTTGAACGATCCGGAACAGATCAAGGATGCGCTGGTGCGCCAGGCCGCCGGCCCGGTGCGCTGGGTTGAGACGATGCAGAAGATGGCGCAGGACGGCGTCACGCAGGTGATCGAATGCGCACCGAGCAAGACGCTGGTGGGCATGGCCAAGCGCATCGACCCGGCGCTGGTCGGCGAAGCGCTGCTCGACCAGGCCGCGCTCGAGCGCGTGCTGGCGACGTTCAAGGCTTGATGCCGACAACGCTAACCCCATAAGAGGACAATAATGAATCTGGAAAACCAAGTCGCCCTGATCAGCGGCGCATCGCGCGGCATCGGCAAGGCCATCGCTCTCGAACTGGCCCGCCAGGGCGCAAAAGTCGTCGGCACCGCCACCAGCGACGCCGGCGCGCAGGCGATCTCGGACTACCTGGCGCCATTCGGCGGCAAGGGCGTCGTCCTGAACGTGCTCGACAGCGAACGCTGCGCGGCCGTCGTGGTGGATGTGCAGAAGGAATTCGGCAGCCTGTCGATCCTCGTGAACAATGCCGGCATTACCCAGGACAACCTGGCCATGCGCATGAAAGACGAAGAGTGGGATGGCGTGATCGCCACCAACCTCACCGCCGTCGGCCGCCTGTCGCGCCTGGTGCTGCGCGGGATGATGAAGGCCAAGGCCGGCCGCATCATCAACATCACCTCGGTGGTGGGCGCCTCGGGCAACCCGGGCCAGATGAACTACGCGGCGGCCAAGGCCGGCGTGGCCGGCATGACCCGCGCGCTGGCGCGCGAGATCGGCAGCCGCAACATCACTGTCAATTGCGTGGCGCCGGGCTTCATCGACACCGACATGACCAAGTCGCTGGGCGATGACCAGCACGCCGCGCTGCTGACCCAGATTCCGCTGGGCCGCCTGGGCCAGCCGGAAGACATCGCGCACGCGGTGGCGTTCCTGGCCGGGCCACAGGCCGCGTATATCACGGGCACCGAGCTGCACGTGAACGGCGGCATGTACATGAATTAAGTATATTAAGCATCAAGTAAGAATTTAGAAGCAATAAAGGCATGGATTGCGCCGTGATTGACCTGTTTTGAACAAGCCGATATCGGCGCAATCCCGACTTTTAGCAGGACTTTCCGGCGAGTTAGCCGCAGTCGCCGAAAATAGTTTTTCAGGTCGCAAACCTGATAAAATGCGCGCACTTTCCGCAACACATACCTTAATGGAGCTACAACATGTCGGATATCGAACAACGCGTTAAAAAAATCGTCGCTGAGCAACTGGGTGTTGCTGAAGCAGACATCAAAATCGAATCCTCGTTCGTTGACGACCTCGGTGCAGATTCGCTGGACACCGTCGAGCTGGTGATGGCCCTGGAAGATGAGTTCGAAATGGAAATCCCTGACGAACAGGCTGAGAAAATCACCACCGTCAAGCAAGCCATCGACTACGCAACCGCGCACGTCAAAGCTTAAGTCTGGGCCTGAGTAGTCGCTTTACAGTTTTTGGGAGAATCGCTTGAGTCGTTCACGCAACCGCCGTGTCGTCGTCACCGGCCTGGGCTGCATTTCACCAATCGGTAACACCGTTACCGAGGCGTGGGATGCCGCTTTGGCTGGCAAGTCGGGTATTGCCGCCATCACCAAGTTTGATGCGTCGCAATTCACGACCCACTTCGCTGGTGAAGTAAAGAACTTCGTCGTCGAGGATTATCTGCCGGGCAAAGAAGGCCGCCACATGGATAGCTTTATCCATTACGGCATGGCAGCCGGCATCCAGGCCCTGCAGGATTCGGGCCTGGTTGTTACCGAGGAAAATGCGGATCGCATTGGCGTGGTGATCGGTTCGGGCATCGGCGGTCTGCCGCTGATCGAAGCAACCAAAGAAGAATACATGAGCCGCGGCGCACGCCGTATTTCACCGTTCTTCGTGCCAGCCTCGATCATCAACATGATTTCGGGCGATCTCTCGATCAAGTTCGGCCTGCGTGGCCCGAACCTGGCCATCGTTACCGCCTGCACCACCGGCCTGCACAGCATCGGCGCGGCAGCGCGCCTGATCGAATATGGCGACGCCGACGTGATGATCGCCGGCGGCGCCGAGTCGACCGTGTCGCCACTGGGCCTGGGCGGTTTCGCCTCGGCACGCGCACTGTCGACCCGCAACGATGACCCGGCCACGGCTTCGCGTCCGTGGGACCGCGACCGCGACGGCTTCGTGCTGGGCGAGGGCGCCGGTGTCATGGTGGTCGAAGAGTATGAACACGCCGTCGCGCGCGGCGCCCGCATCTATGCCGAAGTCATCGGCTTTGGCATGAGCGCGGACGCCAACCACATCACCTCGCCGGTCGAGGATGGCAGTGGCGCGGCGCGTTGCATGGTCAATGCCCTCAACAACGCCGGCATCAATGGCGACCAGGTGCAGTACGTGAATGCGCACGGCACCTCGACGCCGCAAGGCGACAAGGCCGAAGTCAAGGGCCTCAAGCGCGTGTTCGGCGACCATGCCAACAAGCTCGTGGTGAATTCGACCAAGTCGATGACCGGTCACCTGCTCGGTGGCGCCGGCGGCCTGGAATCGGTGTTTACGGTGCTGGCAATCCATAACCAGATCTCGCCGCCGACGATCAACATCTTCAACCAGGATCCCGAGTGCGACCTGGACTTCTGCGCCAACACGGCGCGCGAGATGCAGATCGATTATGCGGTGAAGAACTCGTTCGGTTTCGGCGGCACCAACGGTACGCTCGTTTTCGCGAAAATCTGAACTTGATCAGCCCCATCCCGGTCTAATGGGATGGGCGCTTCCTACAGCCCGGTTCGTTGCCCGCTTGTTGTTCTACAGCGATCACGTTCCGGTGCTGGCGGCAAATGTCCGCAGCTTGCCCGCCGGGCTGGCGTATCCAGTTTCCCTCTTGTATGTCATTTGCGGTGTCTGCCATCGTCTGGCCGTCACGTCGCCTGCGCTGTCTGCTGGCGGCGTTCTGCGCAACGCTCCTTGCGACTGCACTGGTCGTGGGCATTGGCACGCCTGAGCGCTTCGCGTTCGATGGGCTTGTCGCTTTTGTCCCCCTGGCTGGCGCGCTGGCATTGGCGTGGCCGCTGACCCGCTCATGGCGCCATGCAGTCATGTCTCCACAGCTTGATTCCCAGGCGCTTTTGCACGGATTCGGAACGGCGCGCCGCCTTGATATTTCTGGACTTGGGCAGCTACGCCTGACGGTACAACAAGAGATGCGCGCAGCCGGCGGAGCGCTTGTTACGGGCTCAGCCGGACACGCATCCGAGGGCGTTGCCGCGACATTGCTGCCCGGCGCTACGGTCTGGCCATGCTGCATCCTGCTGCGCCCGCGCACGCCATTCGGCGTCACCGTACCGCTTGCCATCCTGCCGGACAGCATGTCCGCGGACGACTTTCGCGCACTGGCTGTGGCTGTGCGTGCGTTGGCGAACGGTACGCTAGAGAAAACTTCGACGCAAAATACTTTGAACTTATTGCAGGAGACCAACTCTTAGGAGAAGGTCGCCATTGGGGCATGGGCAGTGACGACAGAACGCGAGTGTGATCAGTTGTTGGTGGAGCGCGTGCAGGCCGGAGACCAGGGGGCGTTCGATTTGCTCGTCTCCAAGTACCAGCGCCGCCTGATGCGCCTGGTGTCGCGGCTTGTTCACGATCCGGCAGAAGCCGAAGACGTGGTGCAAGAAACGTTCATCAAGGCGTATCGGGCACTGCGCCATTTTCGCGGTGATTCCGCTTTTTATACGTGGCTTTATCGGATAGGAATTAACACGGCCAAGAATTACCTGGTGACACAAGGCCGGCGCGCGCCAACGTCCACCGAGACGGATGCCGAAGGCGCCGAAGGTTTTAACGACGCAGATAGTTTGCGTGACATTAATACACCGGAATCGGTGCTTGCCAGCAAGCAGATCGCCCACACGGTGAATGCGGCCATGGAAGCGCTGCCCCTGGAACTACGCACGGCCATCGTCTTGCGCGAAATAGAAGGACTCAGCTACGAAGAAATATCCGAAGTGATGGCCTGTCCCATAGGCACGGTGCGCAGCCGGATTTTCCGGGCGCGCGAAGTCATTGCCGAGAAATTGCGGCCTTTGCTCGATTTTCCGGTTGACAAACGACGGTAGGTAGCGGGATCGTACGAACACAGCTTAATATTGAACACACCGTGAACACACCGACGTCGACGGACACTCCGATGGACACCAACAAGACGCTACGCGAGCATATTTCCGCACTGGTCGATGGCGAATTGCCAGAGGCCGATGCCGAGCTTGCGTTTGCCGCCCTTCACGAGAAGGATGGCAAACAAGCGTGGGATCTGTATCACCTGATCACGGACACGCTGCGCGCCACCCCCGCGCCAAGTCTGTCGCCGGGCTTTGCCGACCGGCTGGCTGCGCGACTGGCGCTCGAGCCGGCGCCGCAGCCGCCTGACCGCAGCGACAGCAGCAGTCACAGTAGCGCAAGCAGTAGCGGCGCCCCCGAGCCCGCCGGCCTGGCGGCGATTCTCGCCAACCCCGGCGCCTCGTAAATCTCTTTTCAAGCTCGTGCCTGGCTGCCAGGCAGTCCGTCGCGTCCCACCTGCACGCGACGCTCCACGACGCGACAAAGCACCGTTTTTGGCTTACCATTTGGTCAATCTTAGCCATTCAACAGCGAATCCATGACCAGTAAAACTGCCAGCCTGCTCTTGTCGGCACTGCTCGTGTCCGGCACGTCCACACTGTATCTGTCGCCGGCATTTGCCGCTGCGCCCGTTCCTACGCCCACCGTCACCGGCTTGCCCGACTTCACCGACGTCATCGACAAGGTCGGCCCGGCCGTCGTCAATATCCGCACCACCGAGCGCGTCAGCGCTCGCGGCGGCGCGCCCGGCGAAGAAGAGATGCAGGAATTCCTGCGCCGCTTCTTTGGCGGCCAGATGCCGCCGCGCGGCGGGCGCCGCGGCCCGCCGCAAGCCGAAGAAGAACGCGAAGTCCAGCGCGGCGTCGGCTCCGGCTTCATCATTTCGGGCGACGGTTACGTGCTGACCAATGCCCACGTGGTCGAAGGCGCCGACGAAGTCACGGTCACGCTGAGCGACCGGCGCGAATTCAAGGCCAAGGTGCTCGGCGCCGACCGCCGTTCTGACGTCGCCCTGCTCAAGCTCACGGCCACCAACTTGCCCTACCTGCGTACCGGTGACTCGAGCAAGATCCGCGTCGGCGAGTGGGTGCTGGCGATCGGCTCGCCATTCGGCCTCGAAAACACCGTCACCGCCGGCATCATCTCGGCCAAGTCACGCGACACGGGCGAATACCTGCCGCTGATCCAGAGCGACGTCGCCGTCAATCCCGGCAACTCGGGCGGGCCGCTGATCAATATGCGCGGCGAAGTCATCGGCATCAATTCGCAGATCGCGACCCTGTCCGGCGCGTACAACGGCATCTCGTTCGCGGTGCCGATCGACGAAGTCACGCGCGTGTCCGAGCAACTCAAAACCACCGGCAAGGTCACGCGCGGGCGCATCGGTGTGCAGATCAGTGAAGTCACGCGCGACGTGGCCGAGTCGCTCGGCCTGGGCCAGGCGCGCGGCGCCGAAGTCTCGATGGTCGAGGCGGGCGGGCCGGCCGAGAAGGGCGGCATCAAGGTCGGCGACATCATCCTGCAATTTAACAAGCAGCCCATCGAGACCACGCGCGACCTGCCGCGCCTGGTCGGCGCCGCCAAGGTTGGCAGCCGCGCGAGCGTCACCGTCTGGCGCCGCGGTACGCAGCTCGAGGTGCCTGTCACCATCGTCGAGTTGCAAGACGAGAAATCGACACCTGGCAAGCCCACGCCGAAGAAGCCGGCGCCGGGCGCTGCCGCCAATGCGCTGGGCCTCAACTTGTCGGTCATTCCGCAGGCCGACCGCCGCGAGCTGGGCGTGGAGGGCGGTTTGCTGGTCGAGGCCGCCACGGGCGCCGCCGCCAGCGCCGGCATCCAGCCGGGCGACCTGCTCCTGCAATGGAATAACACGCCGCTCACGAGCGTCGAGCAGTTCACAGGCTTGCTGGCCAAGCACGACAAGTCGAAATCGGTGGCCTTGCTGGTGCAGCGCGAAGGCACCACGCAGTTCCTGACCATCAAGCCGCGTCCTTGATCGCCGCAGCGCCGTTGACCGTGCCGTTCACGCTGTATGCGCGCGGGTATTGCCACCTGTGCGACGACATGCTGGCGGCGCTGCGCTTGTTGGAAACGCCGGCGCAGCCGTTCGCCATCACCGTGCTGGACGTCGACGCCGATCCCGCGCTGGTGACGCGCTTCGACGAACTGGTGCCGGTGCTGTATGGCGCACCCGACCGGCCAGAGCTGTGCCATTACTTCCTCGACCACGCCGCCGTACTTGCCTACCTGGCCCAACTGGCCCCCGGGGCCGGAAATCCGGTTGGGCGTCCCGAAATCCGGTAAAATGCCGGGTTGGCGTGTATCAAGACGGCCCTCCCCAGAATTGTTTGCTTTGCCATGGCGCACGCCTGGGGACCGGCACGGCCCCGGCGCGGCGCTTTTTCTGTTGGCCGCGCAAGGCACGTGCACCCTGATTCAGTCGTATCCGCCGCATCCGCGGTCTATTTGGTTTTGAGCTCTGTTAATGAACAACATACGTAACTTCTCCATCATCGCCCACATCGACCACGGTAAATCGACCCTGGCTGACCGCATCATTCAGCTGTGCGGCGGCTTGTCGGACCGTGAAATGGATGCCCAGGTGCTCGATTCGATGGACCTGGAACGCGAGCGCGGCATCACCATCAAGGCCCAGACCGCGGCCCTGCACTACAAGGCGCGCGATGGCCAGGTCTATAACCTGAACCTGATCGACACGCCGGGCCACGTCGACTTCTCGTACGAAGTGAGCCGCTCGCTGTCGGCCTGCGAAGGTGCGCTGCTGGTTGTCGACGCCTCGCAAGGCGTCGAGGCGCAAACGGTCGCCAACTGCTACACCGCGCTCGACCTGGGCGTGGAAGTCGTGCCAATCCTGAACAAGATCGACTTGCCGCACGCCGATCCGGACAATGCGCGCAAAGAGATCGAAGACGTCATCGGCATCGATGCCAGCGACGCCACGATGTGCTCGGCCAAGACCGGCCTGGGCATCGAAGACGTGCTCGAAACATTGATCACCCGCGTGCCGCCACCGAAGGGCGACGCCGATGCGCCGCTGCAGGCGCTGATCGTCGACTCATGGTACGACCCGTACGTCGGCGTCGTGATGCTGGTGCGCGTAGTCAACGGTACGCTGCGTCCGAAAGACAAGATTTTGCTGATGGCGACCGGTTCGGTGAACCTGGTCGAAAGCATTGGCGTGTTCACGCCGCGCTCGGTCTCGCTGCCGACGCTGTCGGCCGGCCAGGTGGGCTTCATCATCGCCGGCATCAAGGAACTGACGGCCGCAAAAGTGGGCGACACCGTCACCATCGCCAACAAGCCGGCCGCCGAGCCGCTGCCGGGCTTCAAGGAAGTGCAGCCGCAAGTGTTCGCCGGCCTGTTCCCGGTCGAGGCGAACCAGTACGACGCGCTGCGCGACTCGCTGGAAAAGCTCAAGCTGAACGACGCGGCCCTGATGTACGAGCCGGAAGTCTCGCAGGCGCTGGGCTTCGGCTTCCGCTGCGGCTTCCTGGGCCTGCTTCACATGGAAATCGTGCAAGAGCGCCTCGAGCGCGAGTTCGACATGGACCTGATCACGACGGCCCCGACCGTGGTGTATGAAGTTGAAATGCGCGACGGCACCATGATCCGCGTCGACAATCCATCGAAGATGCCCGAGCCGTCGAAGATCAACGAAGTGCGCGAGCCGATCGTCGACGTCAACCTGTACATGCCGCAAGAATACGTGGGCGCGGTGATGACGCTGTGTAACGGCAAGCGCGGCGTCCAGATGGACATGGCGTATCACGGCCGCCAGGTGAAACTGCACTACGAAATCCCGATGGCCGAGATCGTGCTGGACTTCTTCGATCGCCTGAAGTCGACCTCGCGCGGCTACGCTTCGATGGATTACGAGTTCAAAGAGAATCGCGCGGCCGATGTCGTGAAAGTCGACATGCTGATCAACAGCGAGAAAGTCGATGCGCTGGCCATCATCGTGCACCGCGCCAACGCCCCTTACCGTGGCCGCCAGGTCGCCGCGAAGATGCGCGAACTGATCCCGCGCCAGATGTTCGACGTGGCGATCCAGGCCGCCATTGGCGCGACGATCATTTCGCGTGAAAACGTGAAGGCGCTGCGCAAGAACGTTCTGGCCAAGTGCTACGGCGGCGACATTTCCCGTAAAAAGAAACTGCTTGAGAAACAAAAAGCAGGCAAGAAGCGCATGAAGCAGGTCGGTTCGGTGGAGATTCCACAAGAGGCGTTCCTGGCGATCCTCCAGGTGGAAGACAAATAATGAACCTGCAACCCGTGCTCAGCAATTTCGCCCTGATCCTGTTCGTGCTGATGGTTATCACGGGCATCATCTGGTGCCTGGACCGCTTCGTGCTGGCGCCGCAACGCCGGCGCGCCGCCGATGCGGCCTTGCGCGAGTACGATGCGCGCAACGCCAAGCTGGTGGCCGAAGGCATCAAGGTCGACCATAACGGCAACCGCGCCGCGATCGAGGCCGCGCACGTGCGTCAGCCGACCTGGGTCGAGTATTCGGGCAGTTTCTTCCCGGTCATCGCGATGGTCTTCATCCTGCGCTCGTTCCTGTGGGAACCGTTCAAGATTCCATCGTCGTCGATGGTGCCGACGCTGCTGGTGGGCGATTTCATCCTGGTGAACAAGTACACCTACGGCATCCGTTTGCCGATCATCAACAAGAAGATTATCCAGATCAATGACCCCCAGCGGGGCGACGTGATGGTGTTCAAGTACCCCAAAGACATGAATCAGGATTACATCAAGCGCGTCGTTGGCGTGCCTGGTGATACCATCAGCTACGAAGACAAGCGCCTGACGGTCAACGGCAAGGCGGTCGAGTACACGGCGCTGGACGATTACCTGGACGACCAGCATCCCGTCTACCACAAGCAGCTCGAAGAAAAACTGCCAAGCCCGGGCGGGTTCACGCAGCACCGCATCCTGAACACCGCCGACCGCTCGAGTTTCGACTTCGGCAGCGTCGAGCCGTTCCCGCTGCGCGAGGCGTGCGATTACTCGGCTGACAAGTTCACCTGCGTCGTGCCGGCCGGCCAGTATTTCATGATGGGCGACAACCGCGACAACAGTGCCGACAGCCGCTACTGGGGCTTCGTCCCGGATCGCAATATCGTGGGCAAGGCATTCGTCGTCTGGATGAACTTTGGCAGTCTGAAGCGCATTGGTGGTATTCATTAAAGGGATGGGCATGGTTCGGAGCAAACAGGAAGGCGTCACTGTTACCGGCCTGATCGTGGCCATGGCCGTGATCGGCATCGTGCTGGTCTTTGCGCTGCGCATGATTCCGGCTTATATCGAGTACAACGCGATCAAGACCGCCATCGTCAAGACCAAGGCTGAAGGCGGGACAGTGCGGGCAATGCAGGCTGCGTTCGACCGCAATACCAGCGTCAACGACGTCGAAGCCGTGCGCGGCCGCGATCTGATCTTCACCCGCAGCGACGGTGACGGCGACCTCGAGATCAGCTTCGACTACGAAAAGCGCCTGCCGCTGGCTGGCAACGTCAGCATCCTCATCGCGTTCTCCGGCACCACCGACCCGAGCGGCATCGTGGCCGAAGACAATACCGCCGCACCGTAACCGCTTTTTTACGCTACATTGACTTCGTGGCAGGGCGCCCCGCGCCGGCCACGCACACGACACCGACAATGAATCACCAGTTATTGCAGACGCGCTTGGGCTATACGTTCCGGGATCCCGGGCTGCTTGTGCAAGCCCTGACCCACCGTAGCCACAGCGCGCTGCATAACGAGCGCCTGGAGTTTCTCGGCGACTCGATCCTGAACTGCGTCGTGGCGTCGATCCTGTACGAGCGCTATCGTGGCCTCGACGAAGGCGACCTGTCGCGCCTGCGTGCCAATCTCGTCAAGCAGCAGGCGCTGTTCGAGATCGCCCAGAAACTCGACCTGTCGCAATTCTTGCGACTGGGCGAGGGCGAGCTCAAATCGGGCGGTTTCCGCCGCCCGTCGATCCTGGCCGATACGCTCGAAGCCCTGCTGGGCGCGATCTTCCTGGACGCCGGTTTTGACAGCGCGCGCGACGTGATCCGCGCCTTTTATATTCCGCTGCTCGACACGGTCGATCCGGCCACGCTGGGAAAGGACGCCAAGACGCTGCTGCAGGAATTCTTGCAAGCCAAGCGCATTGCGCTGCCGACGTATAATGTGGTGGCCACGCATGGCGCCGCGCACAGCCAGGAATTCGAAGTCGAATGCCTGGTGCCGAAACTGAGCGTGCAAGTGTTCGGGCGCGGTGGCAGTCGCCGCGCCGCCGAGCAGGCCGCCGCCAGCCTGGCCCTGGGCGCAGCCCAGAAGGCGCTTGCCAAGTCGCCCGCAAGCCGCAAGGCCAAGCCACGCACGGCCCAGCTCAAGCTGGCCGGCATCGCCACCATCCAGGGTGGCGCCCCAGACCAAACAGGAATCAAAAAAGCATGAACGCCACTCCCGACAATTTCCGTTGCGGCTATATCGCCATCGTTGGCCGCCCGAACGTCGGCAAGTCGACGCTGATGAACGTCCTGATCGGCGCCAAGGTGTCGATCACGTCGCGCAAGGCCCAGACCACGCGCCACCGCATCACCGGCATCCAGACCCGCGACGACGCCCAGTTCATCTACGTCGACACGCCGGGCTTCCAGACCCGCCACGCCAATGCGCTGAACAAGACGCTCAACAAGACCGTCTCGAACACGCTGATCTCGGCCGACGTCGTCTTGTACCTGCTCGAAGCGGGCACCTTCGGCCCGGCCGACGAGCAGGTGCTCGACATGCTGCCGAAAAACGTGCCGGTGATCCTGGTGATCAACAAGTCTGACCACATCAAGGACAAGGCCAAGCTGATGCCGTTCGCGCAAAAGATCGCCGCGATGCGTGACTTTGCCGCGATTGTGCCGGTATCGGCCAAGCTGCGCTTCCAGACCGACGCGCTGGAAAACGAGATCAAGCGCCATCTGCCCGAGAACGCGCCGGTGTTCGGGCCGGACGACATTACCGACCGCAGCGAAAAATTCCTCGCCGCCGAGATCGTGCGTGAAAAAGTATTCCGCCTGCTGGGTGATGAGTTGCCGTACACCAGCACGGTGCTGATCGAGCAGTTCTTGCAAGAGGGGAATCTGCGCCGCGTGTTCGCCGCGATCCTGGTTGAGCGCGATACCCACAAATCGATGATCATCGGTAACAAGGGGGCACGCCTGAAAGAGATTTCGACGCAGTCACGCCTCGACATGGAAAAACTGTTCGATGGTCCCGTGTACCTGGAGATCTGGGTCAAGGTCAAATCGGGCTGGGCCGACAATGAAATGGGCCTGCGCGCCTACGGTTACGAATAACTATCCGGAGCGCGCCGCCACAGCATGCCGAGCCACGACGACCTGATCGACGACGCGCCCGAGCAGGCGGCGCCGCCCGCCGCCAAGCGGGCCCGTGCCCCGGCGGCCAGGGCTTCTCCGCGTGACGGGCGCGTGCTGGGCCAGCCCGGCTTCGTGCTGCACAGCTATCCCTACAAAGAAACCAGCCTGATCATCGACATGTTCACGCGCGACCATGGTCGCGTGGGGCTGGTGGCCAAGGGCGCCAAGCGTCCGTTCTCGAAGCTGCGCGGGGTGCTGCAAACCTTCCAGCCATTATCCGTGTCGTGGAGCGGCAAGTCCGAACTGCGCACGCTGATCGACGCCGAGTGGGTCGGCGGCATGCTGCCGCTGGAACGCACGGCGCTCCTGTGCGGCTTTTACCTCAATGAATTGCTAGTGAAGCTGCTGGCCCGCGACGACCGCCATCCGGCCCTGTTCGATCATTACGTATCCACCCTGAACCAGCTGGCCCATGGCGAACCTGCGCAAATTGTCTTGCGAAAATTCGAACGGGCCTTACTTAAGGAGACAGGGGTCGCCGCTGACCTGAGCCGCTGCACGACGACGCGCAGCCGTGTCGAGGTGGGCGGTGACTATGTGGTCGATCCAGAGCGCGGCGCGCGTGAGGCGGGCGCCGGTGAAGTCTGGCCCGTGGTGCTCGGCAAGACCCTGCTGGACATGGAACGCGAAGACTATACTGACCCGGCCACGCAGGCGCAGAGCAAGCAATTGATGCGCTTCCTGCTGGCGCACCACCTGAACGGGCAACCGCTCAACACGCGCCAGATTCTGATCGACTTGATGCAACTGTAAAACAGAATAAACAACATGAGCTTCCTGCAACCCGCCCGCCAGGTGATCGACCTGGGCGTGAACATCGACCACATCGCCACCGTGCGCAATGCGCGCGGCACGACGTATCCAGACCCGCTGCGCGCCGCGCTGCTGGCCGAGCAGGCCGGCGCCGACCTGATCACGCTGCACCTGCGCGAAGACCGCCGCCACATCCGCGACGCCGATGTGATGGCGCTGCGCCCGCTGCTGGCCACCCGCATGAACCTGGAAGCGGCCGTCACGCGCGAGATGATCGACTTCGCCTGCCGCGTCAAGCCGCAGGACGTGTGCCTGGTGCCGGAGCGGCGCGAAGAAGTCACGACCGAAGGCGGCCTGGACGTGGTGCGCTACTACAACGAGGTCGAGGCGGCCGTAAAGCAGCTCAAGGATGAGGGCATTCGCGTCTCGCTGTTCATCGATGCCGACGCGCGTCAGATCGAAGCGGCAGCCGCCGTTGGCGCCACCGTGATCGAGCTGCACACGGGCCGCTATGCCGAGGCGACGCCGGGCGAGATGCCGCAAGAGCTCGAACGCATCAAGTTCGGGGCGCGCGAAGGCGTCCAGCGCGGCCTGCGCGTGAACGCCGGCCATGGCCTGCACTACACGAACGTCCAGCCGATCGCAGCCATCGAAGACTTGCACGAGCTGAATATCGGCCACGCCATCGTCGGCCACGCCTTGTTCGTCGGCTGGGAAAACGCCGTGCGCGAGATGAAGGCGATCATGGTGGCGTCGCGTCTGGGAGCGGCGCGCTGACATGATCTACGGCATCGGCACCGACATCGTCCAGATTTCGCGCGTGGAAGCAGCGCTCGCGCGCAGCGGCCCGCGCTTCGCCGAAAAAGTGCTCGGCCCGCAAGAATTGGCCAAATACCACGCCCGCAGCGCCAAGAACGCGGTGCGCGGCCTGCGCTTCCTGGCCACGCGGTTCTCTGCCAAGGAAGCGTTCTCGAAGGCCATCGGCACTGGCATCCGCATGCCGATGACCTGGCGTTCGATGCAGATGCTGAATCACCCGAGCGGCAAGCCAATGATCGTCTGCAGCGGCGCGCTCGAAGAATTCATGCAACAGAACCGGCTCAGCGCCCAGGTGTCGATCAGCGACGAGGCCGATTACGGCGTCGCGTTCGTCATCGTCACCCAGGCGCCGGCGCCAACCGCCTGACCCACTCCAAGAGATTCATGTCCGAAGCAAAACCCGTCGTACCCACCACGCTGACCGATAGCGGCGTCGACCTCACGCCCGAGCTCACCGCGCGCCTGGGCCGCGAACGCCTGGCCGAGGCGCGTGAACAGTCGCGCGCGGACGCCGGCAAAGACCTGAGCCCGAAGGTCGAGCCGGACGTACGCGCGCAGGTCCTCGCGACCGTGAATCGCCTGCCGGGCCTGCCCGGTGTGTACCGCTATTTCGACGCCGCCGAGAACGTGCTGTACGTCGGCAAGGCGCGTAATCTGAAAAACCGCGTCTCGAGCTATTTCCAGAAGAACCTGTCGAGCCCACGCATCGCGATGATGGTGTCGCAGATCGCACGCCTGGAAACGACGGTCGTCAGTAGCGAGGCCGAAGCGCTGATCCTTGAAAACAACCTGATCAAGTCGCTCAAGCCGCGCTACAACATCCTGTTTCGCGACGATAAATCGTACCCGTACATCAAGATCACGGGCGGCGAAGCGCCGCGCATGGCGTATTACCGGGGCGCGCTCGACAAGCGTAACCAGTATTTCGGGCCATTCCCCAGCGCGTGGGCGGCCAAGGAATCAATCCAGCTGCTGCAGCGCGTGTTCATGCTGCGCACCTGCGAAGACAGCGTGTATGCCAACCGCACGCGGCCATGCCTGCTGCACCAGATCGGCCGCTGCAGCGCGCCATGCGTCAAATTGATCGAGCCCGAGCAGTACAAGCTCGATGTGGAAAACGCCGCGCGCTTCCTGCGCGGGCGCCAGAGCGAAGTCATGGATGACCTGCAGAGCAAGATGCAGGCGTACGCGATGGACCTGAAGTTCGAGCAGGCCGCCGGCGTGCGCAACCAGATTCAGGCGCTCTCGAAAGTGCTGCACGCGCAGAGCATGGAAACGGTGGGCGACGCCGACGTCGATGTGATCGCCGTCGTGCTGCAGGGCGGGCGCGCGTGCGTCAACCTGGCGATGGTGCGCGGGGGGCGGCACCTGGGCGACCGCGCCTACTTCCCGAGCCACGTCGGCGAATCGCTGGGCGAATGTCCGCTCGACGTCGAGGTGCTGTGCGCGTTCCTGGCGCAGCATTACGCGGGCCAGTTCATCCCGGGCACGCTGATCCTGAATGTGGAATTCGACCAGCCCGAGCTGATCCTGGCCCTGGCCGAACAATGCGGTCACCGTATCAACCTCGTACTGCAGCCGGGCGGCCAGCGCCGCCAGTGGCTCGAGATGGCGCAGAAGGGCGGCGAGATCGCGCTGGCGCGCCTGCTGTCCGAGCAAGGCTCGCAGCAACTGCGCACGCGCGCGCTGGCCGACACGCTGGGGCTGGACAACGAAGACCTCGATGCCCTGCGCATCGAATGCTTCGACATCAGCCACACGGCGGGCGAGGCGACGCAGGCGTCGTGCGTCGTGTTCCACCATCACGCGATGCAGAACGGCGAGTATCGCCGCTTCAACATCAACGGCATCACGCCGGGCGACGACTACGCGGCGATGCGCCAGGTTCTGATGCGACGTTACGAGAAGGTCGCGGCGGAGGTGCTGGCCGGCGCCGGCGTCATGCCCGACATCGTGCTGGTCGACGGCGGAAAGGGGCAGGTCGAAATGGCGCGCCAGGTATTTACCGAGCTGGGGCTGGACCTGTCGATGATCGTCGGCGTGGCCAAGGGGGAAGGGCGGCGCGTTGGTCTGGAAACACTGATCTTCGCCGATGGCCGCGCGGCCCAGGAACTGGGCAAGGAATCGGCGGCGCTGATGCTGGTCGCGCTGATCCGCGACGAGGCGCACCGCTTCGCCATCACCGGCATGCGCGCCAAGCGCGCCAAGGCCCGCCAGGCGTCGCGTCTGGAAGAAATCGAGGGGATCGGTACCAAACGCCGGCAGAGGCTGCTGGCGCGCTTTGGTGGCCTGCGCGGGGTGATCGACGCCAGTGTCGAAGACCTGATGACGGTCGAGGGCATTTCGAGCACGCTGGCCGAAGAGATTTACCGGCAGT
>Ga0265797_10001288_pt1 | contig 44324 bp, 24 predicted proteins | sample P2T30metagenome_FD_192433 | JGI IMG/M metagenome (GOLD analysis project Ga0265797, IMG submission 192433) | Plant litter microbial communities from East Loma Ridge, Irvine, California - P2 T30 | ecosystem: Environmental > Terrestrial > Plant litter > Unclassified | place: USA: California...
TCCAGTCAAGTCTCCAAGGGATCAGCGAAGAAATCATCTCTGAGGCACCAGATCGATGGTGGCGCAAGCGAGCCGCCCGAGTCTGCTGAGTCTCTTCTAGCAGAGTACGAAACTACTCGCGCGATTCGAGGCCATTCTGTCGAAAGACAGGAAGAGCTCGATTATGTTTCTGTGAAGCATACCAGCTCAGCGAGGGAAAGTGCCCACTCCGGCTCAGCAGCGCAGTACAGCACTCGATCCCAACCTAGGAGTTTTCGTAGCCAAGGGTCTCGCCGCTCGACTCGCACGCGTGAAGACGAAGATTTGGCGCAGGACGCACCACTTGACGAAGTTGAGCAACGAAGCACCCGCAGTGGGCGTAGTCGGCATTCCGCCCATCGCTCGTCGGACGATGCAGAAACCGCAGCGCAACTCAGTAAAAGCCGACGACTCGCTCGCGCGCTCAGCGAGAGCCCGTCTCGCGAACGCTTGCAGCAAGATTACGTCCGCGTTCAGCAGCAGCAGGAACAGAAATCGGAGACCGTGATCTCCCGAGGCCGCCGACAGGACTGGGACGAGCCGCAAGTGGACGACAAAGGACCGTACAGAGAGGAGAGGAGGACGGAGAGTATGGATGCGTTGTATGGGAGCGGTCACGGCGGGCCTAAGAACAAGCAGCGCGAGTATGTGGTGCGTGAGAAGTGGTGAGGCTGGTCGGTTGAGGCTTGAGTTGGGAGAGCATGTCCTGCGTGTTGCCTGCAATGAGCGTTGCGAGATGAACGAAAAAGTAAGTCTAGCTTTGGAGAAACGGTCAGTTTTGGGTAGTCCGCCACACCTTAGCTACTCCTCCTAAGCCCTTTAACTTCTCGATGTGTATTTCTAGCACTCGAGACCAGTATGAGACATACGAAAATGAAAGCGTGACACGTAGTTTCAGCAAATTAATGTTTTCCTGTCCTTCTTCGGGATCTGTTCCTTTACTCTATAGTCTAGTGTGTATATCTACTACATTCTGTTTTATGCCTCGCTTCTTATTGACCAAGAACAAAAAGATCCAAGCCACCAAAATGCAAATGAATGCGGGAGTCGTTATGAATGAGAAAAGGAAAACCGCAAATGCTCAGGCTGGGCATAGAACGCCGCAGTCCAACTAGCTAAGCTTCTTCATCTCAAAGTCTTGCGTTTGGCTGCGCCCAGGCGGTTGGTAACCTTCAGGCGCATCCTCCACCGAGGCTCCGTAAGGACGACTACTCGAAGTCGGTAGCACGTCAGTCGGAATGCGAGGAGGCATGGGCTCCCTCTTCATGCTCTGAGCATATGAATGGTCGCTCTCGTTGGTCGTGGTGCGCCAGGCGGCGGAACTGACAAGGCCGGTTCGTGGGTCTAGGCGTTCGGTAGACTGGCTGTTGCTCGGGTGTCCAGAATTGCCTTCGGGGATGTCGGCCATGCCCTTCTCCATCAAGGCGGTTTCGTCGTGACCGAATGTGCCGGTGCGAGCGCGGCCGAAGAAGCGGTTGCGGTGTTGAGAAGCGCGGCGACGGGATGTGTCGGATTCCATAGAGCGGCGGAACGCCTGGGAGCCTGTGTCGCGGGATGTGGTTTGGGCGAGATCGTTGCTGCGTCTTTCAGCTGCAGCGTGACGCTCACGGGAGCGTGCTGCTTCGGCGATTGTGGCCATCTGGGAGCGTTCGCGGTCATCGTGTACATCGCCTCCGAGATCGTCGTACGCGTAGTCTTTCATTCCCAAGCTGAAGTCAACACGCTTGTTCATGGCAGCAAGAGTTTCGTTGCCTCTACGAACGGAAGGGCCGTTACGCAGAATTGAGCCAGAGCGCATGCGTGTAGCAGGCGGTCCACCAGCGTCGTTTTCTGGTCCCACGAAGGGTTCGTCCTGAGGAGCGTTGGGATCGAAGCCGGCTGGGTTGTCGGGTTGTCCACCAGTACCCATGCTGGGGTTTCCAATGTGAGGGACGTTTTGCAGGTACATGGGGAAGCTCTGCTTTTGACCAGGGAAGCGCATGTACGGGCCCTCGATGCCAAGTTCCTGGATGCAGACCATCAGAGCGCAGATGAATTTGTTGCGACGAGCGAGACGGAGACCTTCGTTCTGCCAGTTGGACTTGTAGAAGAAGACGACGTTGAGGGTCATCGAGTGTACGTCGACAATCTCGCGCAATTCCGTCAGAATGTTACCCTGGTATTCACGCTTCTCGGCCTTGACAAATTCAAGCAGTTTCGAACGAAGACCTTCGATTTGGTCAAGAGTGGTACCAAATTTGATAGAGATGGGAACGGCTTCCGCAAGTCCACCGGATCGGCGCTGGTTGAGGATGAAGAGGGTGTTTAGGTAGCTGTTGGGCGCTTGCACGATGTGACCTTCCATCTTCTTGAACTCGGTGAACAGCAAGCTGATTTCCTTGACGAAATAGTCATCACCGCGACCCAGTGCACCGGTGTTTCCGTAAATACCGACACGGTCACCAACATCGAAGGGATGTTTGATAAACACGAAAACAACGGATTGCAAGAATTCCTGAGCGGTGACCGAGAAGAGCCAGGACAGTGCCAGAACAGCAGATCCAGCGGATGTCAGCACACCAGCAGCCGATGTGGAAATCAACGAGATCAAGACGAGGATGGCGATGACAATGACGATGAACATGAAGACGTCGTCAAGTTTTCCAACAACGGAGTCCAGGTCCTTGAGGGAAGCAGTAATGGACTTGCGCTCACGGCCGATCTCGACACAGACTGCTTCGAGCTCTTCCATGCTGATATCGCCGTTCATGTCTTTGTCGAACATGCTGAAAGCTGCCGTGGACTCCTCTTCGTTTTCGTAGGCATTGTGCAAGTCTTCCTGGTGAACAGTCTCGGTGTCTTCTCGTGCAAAGGTGCGGTACAGACGGCGAGCCAGAACCTGTGAGCCTCCAACGGTGCTCAACAACGTGATGACAACCTGGTTGGGATGCGTGCTCTTCATCACACTCTTGCCGGTGAAATCACCTGCAATCTTGCCAGTGACGTCGCCAATCTTGCCAACAACTTCTTTGGTGGTCTTGGCAGCATCGTTGATGAAAGCGCCGGGAGTGCGAGCTCCAGAGACGGTGCCCTCGGCTGGCTGCTCGAATTCAGAGTCTTCCATGGCGATTTTGGTCTTCGAGTAGATGTACAGCTTGACGAGGGATCCGATCTGGAATTTGTTGAGCTCGATTCGGTCGGCGTAGGTGCGCAGGTGGAAGCTGATTGCGATGAGCTGAATGATGACCTTCTCGACAAAGTTCAGGGTGAAGCCGACCAACAGGGCGACCAAGACCTTGTTCATGGTCTTTTGCCATTGGACAGCGACTCCCTTGGGGTGGTTAGGCATGTGGTTGGTCATCGTAGGCAGGAAAGAGATCTCGATAGCAAGCCACCAGAAGAATAGCGTGGCAGGCAGTTCAAGCTGCTTACCCATGTCGCGCCACTTCTTGCCGTTGTTAGTGAAAAGTGTGGACACGACGCCAATAGGCCAAGGCAAACACTTTGCCATGATGCGACTGGCCCAGAGCGTGAGCCAGACAATCTCAAGCCAGATCATGAACCAGTACATGGTCACGCCGCCCACCTTGCGTTCTTCGAAGAGGAAAACACCGAGCAGCAGGGGAATGAGCAGGACCAGGGCGAGTGGTGCAATGTATGTGAAGTAGCGGATGAGCCAGTTTGACTTGTGCACCTTCTTGAAGAACTTGGCGAAGTTGGAGCTGGGGTTCTCGACGGGTTTGTAGACCTGCGTCTTCTCGTGTACCGGGTTTGTGGCAATGTCGAACTCATCGATATCTTCGACTCTCTTCCGTGACTTTGAGCGGTGCATGCTATCGCTTTCATTTTCATCTCTTTCGTCGATACGCGAGATCTGCCTCTCGATCTTGAGCAGCTCCAAGTCATCATCCAAACGGCGAGCCTGCTCGCGGGTCTGGGAGGGCGACTTCTGGCTCCTCATGTCGTCGCGGCGATCATATTGGGTCTCGACTGTGAGTAGGGTGTCGGAGCGTTTAGGGATGGGACCAGAGAAGTTCCTGTTGCTTGGGCCTTCGTGGTCACCGACCATGGTGCCTTCCTCGTCGGAGGAACGCTCGTAGCTCTTCCTGCCATGGTTGTTCACGTTGTACGATGGCAACGGCGCAGGTGCTTGGTCGTGGCCGGGTTGTTTCGGCTGGTCGGAGTAATATGCGTAGGTCGGCTCTGGCCGCTCGTCGACCGGAGTGGTCATCTTGCGCTGGCGATACAGATACACCAGATGGAAAAAATGTACTGTCCCGCAGGCTCAAGAGGAATGGTATTCCGTAGCCGAATGGGCGTGGGAGGAAACGAAGACTTCCAGCACTTGGTCGACTTGAGAATCCCTGAGCAGTGACGGAATGGCCAAAGTTTGAAGAGGCTAGCGCAACGGCTGGTGAACGAGTGTTTCCGTGGGTGCGGATGTGCAGCACGTGAAGACGTGCAGAGGGGTGAGTGTGATGTTTGTGAAGGTGTACAGAAAATGAAAGGAGGGATAATGCAGTGATATTCCGAGCAGAGCAGCACAAGCAAAGGACAGCGCAGAGTCCGAGAATGATGCGCGCGAGGGTGCTGTGGTACTACTGGACGTATCGATACCTCCCTCGCAGCGGTTGGGGAGCGAGCAAACTCTCCGCCGCGTATCTTGGCCCCACAGCTCTGCGACACCGACAACCTCGATCGCACTACGCATGCACCCAATCGCACACCCAGTGCACCCTTTTCGCAACCCTCACGCCCCCGAGGAGCCTCTCGCGCCTCTCAACAGCAGCGTTGTGAGACGCGCGGGCTGCTTTTCCTAATCGCAGCATAGCATGTGCTGTGGTCGACTTGGCGACTGTGCTGCAATGCTCGATATGCACTTCAGGAGTACTGTACTCAGGATCCGCGTGGTTCAGAATGTTCCCACAGCGTCCCTTGCACTGCCATTCTCCCCATCCGTGCAGTCTTATATGGGTCGCCGATGGTGGTCCAGGCCTTTGTAGACTTCCCGGAACAATCAGGCGTACCTTTGTTGTCGCCCTTTACCACCAACTGCGCGCGCGTTGGCACCTGTAACTTTCTTGACATGTGCTCGTTGAATCCACGCAGGTTCGCCTGCCACCTACGCCATCGCCAGTGCTGACCCGTCTTCATGCATTTTGGCGAGCGCCACACCCGCGTCCACCGTTTCGGTCCATCTGCGCCGCCCGTTCGCCCCTGCGCTAGAGCCTGTCGGCGAACAACGGGCCTCGAACGTCTCGGCAGACGCGGTAACAAATATAGTAACCATAGATGCGATAGATTGTAAGCTCTAATTGACCAGAGAACTTGCGGTGGCTTTGTTGTGTCGGCATGTGAATGAGGTGGCGATCGTGATTTCGGAAGGAGAAATGTCCTTTAGTACTCGTTCACGACATCAAGCGCAGCGAAAGTCTTGTCTCACTCAGACGCACTCGAAATATCGCTGATCTGCACCTCCTGCGTGCGTCCTGCTCATCAATCATGCAGGCCTGAGACAGAATGTCTTCATGTGCGATTGTTTGCACCAATCGTCAGCAGCCATTCCCTCGGACAATGTACTCTTGTAGCTGTCAACAAGAGAGCAAGCCACCTCCGGTCGTCAAGCCACAGTATGCAAGGTGTATGATAATTCTTACATGCATTCGCGTGTACCAGTACATCTACTTCCTCGTTTGCTCTCGGAACACAAATGGCTGGCGGAACGTGCTCGTATCACACATGCATACCATGCCATTGAGATCGTAAATGCGTGATACGACGGCCACCTGGAACTACATGAATCAAGCAGCGTGAAGCGGATTAGGAATTCTGGCCAGTCTCAGTCAATACGTGATACAGGTGTTTGCCCAAGCAGCCAAGCTACAGTGACAGCTTTTGGAATAATTCAATGCACCCCCGATGTAGAAGAGAATCATGACTAAGCATCTCTTTTTAACCCTAGTAACCCCATAGCATTCCTGCTCCGATCGTCATGCATTACATGTATCTCCCATATGTAACATTGAAGATACATCACAATACAAGACATGTCAAGATCCACCTCCTTTTGTACTGTGGGTCAGAACGATTGCCTAATTGCGGGCGCGGCCTAGTGTTTGTATTTGGCACAGGTCAATCCATCTGTCTCTGTGCGCTCCCACGTACGTAGGGTCCGCCGGCCTGTCAGCATTCGCAATCGGACATTACTTTGATATTGTCATTTGCTGATAGTAAAGACGGGCATACCTTTCTTCGAAGTAATCACCCACATCTCGACAACGTGAACTCCCGATACACTGGTCCACGGGTCGGCTCTCGTCCGCCAACCACGCGATGTCCACGCTCTATAGAGTTCGTGAGAGCCGTTGGAGGCGTTTGCGCTAGCGCCCTGGCACAGGATTGCGGATGTGCTGTATTTTATCATTGACAGTGGCAGATATGCCGGGATCTTCGATTGCTCTTTGTGCTAATGGTGTAACACAAGCACTCGCCATTGTAGACACCCCGAAGACGGTGTATGCATAGAAGGGCTCCCTCCAGGCAGCACAGACAATATCAACGTTCAGCACACGCCTTCTCGCAAACTCTCGTTGGTAATCTCGCCCACACGCTCGGGTCAGTTAGCGACTTCACTTCATATTCACCTCCGATCTCCTTGATCACGACGCCGAAAAGGCGCGAGCGATGACGCACGTATTGTTGGTCCCACAGCCTCCGAGCGGACCTCGGAGGAGCGACCTTTGCGCAGACATCTTGGTCCAGACTCTGCTAACCCAATGTCTCCACCCCAATTGATGAAGTCTGACGCACAGCTTCCGCAAAAAAGCCAGTTCGACAGACAACATGACGCCGACACGACGACTGCAACTGCACGCCATAACTTGACGGGTGCTGCGCAGACAGACCCGGCATCGTCCGATTATGCAGCACACGCAATACCGACGACACCTAAGTCATACATTCGCTCTCATCCGAGACCACGACCACGTGGTCGACACGTGATGCCAAAATCTACCGATCGAATCATGCGCCTGAGAATAGAAGTCATGTTTCTGAGTTCTGAGCTGATGTGATGGGACTTAGGGGGAGCAGGAAGATGTGGGCGTCCATTGGCTGGTTTTGCTCGCGTGCGAAGCAAAAGCTGTAAGCGAAATCCTGCGGACCGGGTCTCCGGCGACAAATGGCGGACTACGACGCACGCTGCACTAGGGGTCTCTAGTTGTGATGGCCATCGAGAAGCGAGTTCGATGCTTGACCTGGTGTTTGGATCAAGGGGACGAGTACAGACGTTCGTGCTGGTTTATACGCAATCGTGTTCGGAACACAAGAGAAATATCCGGATGGATTTGCATAATTTCGCTGCATTAATACAGATAGAGTAATCAAAACACACAGAAGGAAAAGCACCACAAAGTCTATAGCCGATACACATGAACGCCTTAAGAATCCCCCATACTCCTTCCCCAGGAGCCTTGCCTCCATTCGGCAAAGCCCCATCACCCATGGCCATGGATGAAGCTTTGGTCCCACCGACGCCGTGCGAGAAAAAGAGGACCAGGTCGATGCTCCATTCCAAGACCAGAAAAAGTCAAGCAGTTGATGTCGAAGTTCCAAACGCCAGCGCCAGACCGTTTGCAAATTGTCTTCAGCCAGCAAGCGAGCTGCAGTACAACATTGTGAATTCCATGTACTGCCATTCGCTTGGCTCTGGCAGCTCGATGGTACTAATCGGAAAAAGTCATTAGCACGACGTCGAAGCTTTCCGTAGTGCGTGACTGGAAAATGACATACCAGGCGTACTAGTTGACCTCGGTGCCGCATTGCGGGCAACGCTTGCCTGGAATCACCCAGACGGTCTGGCCGCGGGCAATGCAAGCCTGGCACCTCTTGCCCGGGACCTGGGAGAGGTCAGTTTGGATATTGCAGTAGGCGAATGCAGCAGATCCGTCGACTTACGGGCATTGTGCGCACTGGGAGGTTGCCTGCAAGTGGAGAAATGCCCTCATAGTGCGCGCGCTTGTCTTTCGAAGAAGGACCCATGTCGTCGAAATCACGGTCAGCGCAGAGGCTGGGAAGTTGCTCGACGCCTAGACGGCAAAGGATTTGGGCGCGGCTTTTGCTGTACATCGTGATGATAGGTTGGGTGGTGATTGTTTGTCCGAAGAAACGATGACGTGAACGACACTCGGTTGATTGCAAAGATGTTGGATGATTTACTCAAGAGTTAACACCAGGAAGCTCGAAGCTTTGTTGAGTGGATGAGATCGAAATGGTATTGAGCGAATGTGACGAGATGGTGTTGATTGGAATAAAAGACAAACCTGAGAGCTACAGCACGAGGATATACTTATACGCATCGAGATGGGGAGAGAGAGTTTTGTCGATGCGTTCACAATGCCCATCACTTTGTCCGGGGTGTCTGTTCATATGCATGCGACCCGACCACATGGGTAGCGACCTATCCAAACGTCGAAAACCTGGGACGAGAATTGGAGATAGCGCAGGACGGAGGAGCCAGAACCAACCGGCAGGAGCCGACGTTTCTTGTCGTAGCATACGTGACCCGGTGTACAGCTCGCCAGTCGAGTTTGAAGGTCGCACTTGCACACCGTACGGCACCTGCGACCCCGGTTAGCCTTTCGAATGTCAAGTCGGATGCATCGGCTCGCAGCCGCGTGCCGGTAGACCCGCGGCGGGTCGAATCTAAACAACCCAGCAAGCGATGCAAACAAATCCGTACCGGGTATAGAAGTCCAGCAGCTGCGCGAGCGATCGCAGGACCGGCGATGTCTCAATCTGGGCCCCCAGGTGCCATGTGGACTGGCGTGGGAGCTAGCGAGTCGCAGGCTTCGCGAGCCCTGCGATTGAATCCTACGCACATGTCAACGTGGCTTTCGTCGTAAGAGCCACCCTCGCATTGCAGCAGATTGACCACGGGCCGGTCTGATGCTGGACGACAGTGGTGAGAGGACGCGTTGCTGGAACACGGAGCGGCCGTGGCGATGCAGCAGAGAGATTATTCGCAAGCATTCGAACACGACGGTTGGGTGGCACAATGGGCTGGTGACAGCCGCAAATGCCGGGTGTTGCGGCGTGAGCAGTGGATTGAGTTTCATGGTAGGCTGCACTTGGACTATTGTCTCGCGCCTCCCGGACGGTGCGTCGACATGGATGGGCAGAGAGAGCCACAGCGTACATACTGTGCATATGTAGCGTGTGCGATCAGGAGTGCTTTGTGACGTATCGGAAAGATGCCTCAGAACGCCCAGCAACTTCAACAATGTGAAATGCCACGGAGCTGTCTCCGATGACACCTGTTTTCCCAGTTCTGTAGGCCTTGGGCGAGGCGAGCAGGAGAGGTGCTTGAGCTTGACCCTGCCTGCGAAGTGAACAAGGCATAGACTAGCATCGCCGTGCACGCGTTTGAGACGCGATGGCGCAACCCTCGCAGCAGTCGTTCATACGGCAGTCATATGGCACACGGCAGCTGTGCTCGATTGGCTATCAGATCGAGACCTTCTGATTGCCCATCTCACAGACACGTACGATCTGTATATCGGGATCACAGCCTCAACAACCACAACCCGTAACTGGGCATTGCAATTTGTCTCTTCCATCGACTCAACCAGTCACAAACCCTTCGTACCCTGACACACACGAGCAACACAACTACGGCAGACATCCGTCCTCGTGCTCCTCATGCCAGCAAAAAAGCCTCCCGCCTGGCAAGCATCGCGCCGCGAAAAAAACTCGATCCGTCCCTCGTCAAGGAGCGAGGATTGTCCAAACTCTCCAAACGGCACTAACTATACGCCCTTCAACGAGACCGGAAAACGGGTGTCGGTGAGGAAAGCTGCATGGTGGCTGCAGATGTCAAATCTAAAAAACCCTGGCGCTGCTCCCTTCGCTTCGCTGCGAGATCGAATGTTTCAAGACTAAGATGCGACCCCGGACCCCAGATCGATCCCCCATGGTAGGGATTACTTAGGGGAACACCGGCTGACTACTTACTGCCCTGTCATGTTCCACGAGGTTCCGATTCTCAAAGTAGCGCAGTTGAGGCTAACAGTGTCACTTCAAAACAAACGTTGGGAAAGAGAGCTGTCATCATCAGATTCGGTCCATGCGAACACGGCATAAGATCGGTACTTCTATTGTCCGGCTAATATCGAAAAGATCGTCGTCACTTGTAAACTATCTTCGAGCTGACCAGCAGCTTTCCACCGGTAAGCTTCCCCTCAATCCCATGCAAAGTGAGCAGCTGCAAGCCCACGGGGAAGCGGTCGAGCCTGAAGCACGCCCAGGCAATCATGCGATCCTTCTGGAACGCATCGTCGTCCATAACCTTGAACCTAGAAAAAGCAAAATGGATTCGTCAGCCTAAGGAGTCCTGTAGGATTTTTCCCTGAACGTTTTTGTGGCGCATGCATGGACAACAAGACCGTGTTCTTGCATTATGCATGCCGCTTCCAATGGCGATGTCGCCTGCGGGTAGCGGCCGTTAGGTGCAACGCCAGCAAACTGGTCGCCGGTACCTGGTGTCGCTTATGCGCATTGTCCGTCCGGTATTGCATTTGTGTTTTTACTGTTTGACACCGGCAGCGCGCAGCGCCTAATGGTCGCGTGCTGCTTGGTTCGCGTCCAAGCGCACAATCCGATGAAACACAAAAGACGGCGGTGAGCCATCGCATCGTAGCGCTCGACAAAGGCGCCAACTCAACCTGTTGCACGTTGCTCTCTTGTTTGCGCGTGCGACGACCGGGCCCCCAGCTCAGCTTGCCGTGCCAATACGCGGCAAACGTTGTGCCCTAGGTGGATCGACATGGTTGTGAAGCGTCGCATGGTCACGCTGGGGTACACGCAGGGCTCGATTGGGCAGAAAAGGGAATCTATCGACATACCTCACAAAACTCAATTCTGGGACTGCTCCCGCAACTCCGTGGAAGTCCATTGTTTCGTTGGAGAAGTCGGGGTCGTGGCTGTTGCGCTGGACGGCTGTCTTGCACTTCCATTCGCCGCCCTTGTTCTTCCCGCCCTTGGGGATCTGACCGCCGTATTGCTCCTCTTGGCTAGCGACGTGGAGCTCGCATTTGACATATGCCTGCGAAAGTGATCAGTATCAGTGGTGGGAAATTGTTATCGATGGCAAACGGCTCACGTCTGGTGCCTTATCAGCAGGCATGAGCCCTTGTGCAGCAAGTACTGTCACGGACAAGTCAAAGTTACGGCGCTTGATCTCTCCAACTTTGCCCTCAATCCTACGGTACCCCTCTGGCTTCAACACCCATCCTTCAGTTCCCTGGAACATAGCTTCGTTCATCATGATGGCGGCGTTCATCTGCTGCCAGTTCAACGCCACCATCTGGATGCCCAATCGCCAGAAAGGCGTGGGGTCCAGATTCGACGATCGAACTCTCGTGCCCCTCGGGTACGCACGCATCAAATAGTCGACGTTGTGCTGGAACACCGAATCGGGGTCTGATTCATGCAGATCCAAGAGCTTCTTCTCAGATAGCGCGAAGATGTGCGTGGGGATTTTGGCTTCTGGCTGATCGAAGCTGTCGAAGTGGCAGCTGCGGGTGTAGATGCCGAGCTTCCCAAGCGACTCGATGATCTTGCCCTTTTTCGCGGGCGCGGTGGCCAGGTCGTCTTCGGAAGACTCGTCGTCATCGTCTTTAGTTGATGATCTTGAAAGTGGCTTGCTTGCTTTGGATGCCGTCGCTTTCTCCGGCGGCGTAAATTTCACTTTGATCAAAATGCGCTTCCTCATGCTCTCAAGGGGAGGCAATGGTGTCGTTTCGTCAAAGCCCGCCGGTATGGGCACCAAGTAGGCTCCCCAGTAATCGTTGATGATCTCCACCATGACCTCCTGCTGTTCGTGGCTCGTGTGCACCTCGAAGCTGACAACAAGCGGCAAGTCGGTCTCGTAGAATGCGTAGTCGCGCACAACCTCTGCTACACTGCGGAAAGGTAGCTCCGTGGTTGCAGTATAGCCGTGGTAGACCATGGGCTCTGCTCTCCCACTGTTGGTACGCCATGGCGTGGGCATGCGAGGCGATTGCTCGATCACAGGGGACACCGCTGCTGGTGCTGGTGCTGGCTTTTTGTTGGCTTCAGCATCCTTGCTGCTGCTGTTGGACCTGAAGCGGTTCAAGCCTCGTTTGACGAGGCCACGAAGTTTGCCCATTTCGGCGTCCTCACGTTCGCCTTCTTCCTCGTTGTCAGAAGACGACGCCGAAGAGTTGGACGGTGTATCGCCGTCCCAGACATCGATCTCGATACAGCGACACCCACGCTTGAGGACATCTTTGTAAGCGTCTGCACTGCTTCTGCTCCAGAGTTGGTTGCCAGTGAGATATGTGTTGTGTGAGCTAGAGATGAAGTAATTCGAGATCGGGTGAGATGTGTCTGTTGAAGCTGGAGGCAATTGCTCAGGCGACGCGAGGCCTTTTAGGAACGCATCGAAGCCTTTGCCGTCGTTAGCATCACCACCCGCCAGTTTCTGGTTAGTTTCGAAGGCTGTTTTGGCGTGCCTGACGATCGCCGGCGTCAGCTCGACTGGAACTGGAACTGGGGTGGGGGCTGCCGTGGTATTTGTCGCCATGATAGCCACTGGATATTTGGAGCAAGGTAGTTGTCGAGTGTGGTAGGCAGTAGAGCGCCGATTACGGCTTATGTGCTATACTATGCCACGTTAGCTAGCTCTGCCAACAACGCTTGCTTGCTTAGGTGGGCACTGCCTGCAGGAGCTGAGGAAAGGAGGAAGACGTGGCTCGGCGCAGCGAAACGAACAGCACAACAACAACAGCAAACAAAACGCTAATGATACGTCAAATGTAAAATTGTGTCAGAAGAAGCAAAGACATGTTCGACATTAACGCAAGAAAACCAAGGCTTTTTGCCCGCCCCTTTAAGCACACGCAATCGCAATATGTTTTGCGCACCTGGCTTGCCGTGTGCCAGCTTCGCGTGCCTCAAGTTTCCCTGCTGGTTTCAGGGCCCTCCTCATAGTCTAGGCTCAAAGTCTACATTCAATCACCTATCGCTCGACTTCGAGTACGGATTTTGAACCTACATGGTGAGCCCTCCACGCGACCAAGAGGACGTCACTGGGGTATTTGATCCTTCAAGCTGTGCAAGGGTACAGCGACTGTGGCAAGGATGTCACAATGATCAACATCGTTCGCACGTGTACAGGAACAACATCACCGGTCCTGAGACATACAGATTATCGTTAAAATTCTAGCACGATACCAACCACACAAATCGCCCATCTCACCAACCCTCACACCAAAGCAGCATGCCCCAATCCCGCGCCGCAGCCGAGAAAGAAGTACGCTCCTGGGGCTTCAACCACATCTTCACGTGGTCGGACGGACCGTAAGTTAATGATCCATGCGACCATACAATCCATAAAAGCAAAAATAACACAATGATTGACTTATTGTTCTCGTTCCGCCGCGACAACAGAAACGCCTACTACTCGCCACACAAGCACTCCGGTCTCACAACGCATTTGATCCTCAGTGGCGAGCTGACGGTGTCGTATCCTGATGACGCGCAGCCGACGAAAGAGACCTTTGGCGTAGGCGGGAGGTTGGACGTTGATGCTGGTAGGAGGCATGAGGTTTGGGTGGGACCTGAGGGGTGTACGTATGTGATTGGGGAGTGATAATTCTGTTGAAAGTGGGCATTTCGGGGGACGAGATGGGTACCAGTCATGAGAGCACGCTCGGTAGTAATGTGAACAACGCCTTTTTGTAAGATCTGGGTATCAATGATCTATGTTCTTCATCTTTCACCTCTTCGCTATGCATGATGCCTTCTTTTCTGTCCTCCACCACCTAAAGTCCACAGTCCTTGCGCCATGAAACTCCAGTGCTATGCCTAAAGACTTGCTCGCTCAAATCGCCAAACAAAGGGGAATAATAAAACGTGTCGTAAAGGAAATTCGATGTGCTCTTCATCATAATTAGAGCTGTGTCATGTCGCATGGAGTACACAAGAGCTTCAGCCAAAGTACGTCCTCAGACTCTCATAAATCGTGAAAATCAATGCAGAGCTGGGTCCGCTTCGGAGCAGTGTGATGCCGCATCCGCGATAGAGGCCTTTAAGACCGTGGGTACGGAACAGAGCGCGACCAACGCCGAAGAAAGTTTGACGTCCTCCGTTGGCGCCAATGGACGATAGGTCGCCTGTCTGCATCTTCGACTTGATTGTGTCGGCTGGGTAGAATGAGAAGTTGTATCCGAGTCCAGCTCCGGCTCCTGCAAGCATGCTCTGCCAGATCGGCAGGGTGGGGTCCTTCTCGCCGGTGGCAGCCTGTGCGCGTTGGCGGAAGAACAGCGAGAAGGTCTCGTAGCAGCCGAACCATGCGGCTCCACCACCAGTCTCACGCAGAAGTGTTCCTAGTTGTCCTCTCCAAAACCCGGCAATGCCCTCTCTTCTGTATACATCTCTTATGACTGCGGCTGGGCCGATTGAAACGTTGCGGAGCGTCGGATCCATGGATGAAGTGAGAGGAACTTGCATGCGGCACTTGACGAGCTCGATAGGCGTGAGAATGAGGGAAGTGACAGCGCCAGACATCGCACCTGCCGCAACAAGCTGGGTGAGCGGCAGCTTGTCGTCTGCCTTGCTCTTAGTCGTCGGGGCCCGGAAGACGCGAATAACGTCCTGCGCAACCCTGTACGAAAAGAAGAGACACGACGTCTCTGCGGCAGCGCCCAAAAGTGGAGCGCTGACGCCTCTGTACAACCCTCTCACGCCATCCTGGTGGATGCTCTGGCGGAAGCAGTCCAGGGGACCGGCGTACCGTAACGGCAGGTGATCGGGCTGTGATTGCAGACGGACCTTGACGGTATCGAATGGGTACTCGACGATCTTTCCGAGCATACCAGCAATACTGCCAAAGACAATGTCCTTCAAGGCTTCAGTACTTTGCGAAGCGATCTGCTCCGTCTTGGGCGAGGCCATAGCGGCCTGTGCAAGCGGTGAATCGGCGAACGAGGGTGAGGTCTTGGTGTCCATGGTGGAGTTATTGTAGTGAGTGAGAGCGGGCTCAACGACGTCGGGCTGAATCTTGGTTTCTGGTCACATGGAATGGCGCAAGAGAGTCGATCGTCTGGATAGTGTTGAGAGGAAAAGTTCACCGCGGACTGCAGAGCAAAAGCTCAAGAACAGCAGCAGCAGCAGGACAGGGCGAGGGTGGGTGGTGTTATCGAGGCAGCATGGCGTAGTGACTGAGCCCAATGGTCCCCACTTCCTCGGGATGAGTTGAGAGTTAGTGAAGGAGGGCACGTCGCGTTGCGGTGTGTGCTGGGTTTGCATCCGCCATGACTGAGAGCGCTATCGATAGCACGGCTAGTGCCCGTTTCGCCGTGTGGAGGGCTGAGAGGCGTGTAGAACAGACATGTGCTGCGCCAATTATGGACAGGAGGAACATGATATTATTGGTTCGAACGACGACACCCGCAACCTCCCGGAAGCTACCACTCCCCTGACTGGCCTTATGTCACGCATCCACGTAGGCACATTACGCACGACCAGAGCCTCGTGACAAGCCCTCCCTTGACCCTCGCTCGCCCTCTCAACCGATTATCAGATCCGGCTTTTATCTGATCAAAATTTATTTGGAGGCACCCTAGCGCCGAATCTAAAGCCCGGCCAGCCTTTTTCACGTGCATCCAGCCGAATCTTCACCACCTGCACCCGGCAGGAACGAGCCATAATCGCCAATAATACCACACCGCCGTTCCACACTATACAAAATGGCTGTCGTACCTGCTTCCACCCCAGCAGCGCCACTGAGCGCCAGAATCCCCCAGGTCACTGGCCAGAAGAAGAATGGCAAGAACTGGCACGAGAACAAGGCGGCTTTCCGTCCGCTCGCCGGCCAGACCAGCTATGCGAAGCGCGCCGCGAAGCAGAAGCAGGAGGCCGAGGTGAAGAAGATGGAGAAGGAGATGAAGGACGAGAAGGAGCAGGAGAGACAGGTATGTTTCATCTTTGAAATCCAGTCTGTCAACGACATGAGGGATTTTGTGCGACTGCGCGATTAAATTTCTGACCGTTTGATGCAGAGGAAAATCCAGGCGATCAAAGACAAGCGTGCCGCAAAGGAAGAGAGGGAGAGATATGAGCTGCTCGCGGCCAAGATGCACGCAAAGCGTGTCGAGCGTCTCAGGCGCAGAGAGAAGAGGAACAAGATGCTCAAGTCCTAGAGCGGGCACGAGGCTCTTGGTTGATTGTTTTCCCATTTGATACCCAGTCGGCATACATGCTGAGCTACTTGAGCGTCTTCCTTCGACCGATCATAAAACCTATATGGCGCCCCAACATGAGTGCAGAATGCCGAAATCTAAACAGAAAAAGGACGAGTCCCGCCGCGGATTCAACACTACAATTGGAGGACGAGAACTGGCGTATCCCGGCGTACAGATGAATCGCACTTCGATGTTCTAAAAAGCCCTTGTCTGGCTTCAAGACTCAAGCTCGCGGAGCATATCCGACCTCAACACTGGTGTCCTCAACTCGAGAGCTCAAGAACTTTTCCTGAGCTTCCTCCACTTCGTCTGCCAGAGACTTGCAATACCTTGGACTACGCGACACTGCGAGCGACTGACTATCGGACAGAGCGATTGAATCGATCTTGCGGGATTGGAGGATATAGCGCCGGTGGGATATCGATGACTAGGCTGGAAGCTTACAAAGTGATAGATAGCAGACCTAGAATTTCATCCGTGTAGGCTCATGTTGAAGCTACCTCTGAATAACCCAAATATTTGACGAACGCCACATCGAGCAGGCCCAGCATTCTCAAACTGTTCTTCCTTGGTAAGTGCGTGGTGATGCGAAACCATTTGTCTTCTGGCTTGGACATTGTATGCACTGCATGGAGGATCAGCCTAATGCAAGCTAGCGTCATCAGCATGGCATGGCGTTATGCGCCATGTTGCTGACACACCTTGGCTCCCAGCACGGCTGAGAGTTCGCTTTCGTTGTTCGCTTGAATGATGGCAAATTCTGGTCAAAAGAACCTATTTAGATCTGTTGTCCCAAGATACCCAGGTAAACAAACAAGCCAAGCCAGACCGCTAGATGGGACGCGATGTCGACTTGGAGAGCTGAGATAGACGGTCTCCTGCCTCGGAGCAGTGTAGGCCGCATGCAACAACACGACAGAATCACCACCCAAGGCGCATCTCAAGTCCGTATGGGCGACAATTACACCACCCATAACTACTTTCCTGGCCACAGCCGAGATGCGCGAGCTCTACCCAGTAATAGATTCATGCGCAATCTTCTAGAGCCCGATCCCCTAGACGAGCTCCTCGATCATTTTTCCGACGCTCTCGCGTTCCTCAAAATGACAGAGCGATTCGCCAAAGTCGCAACCGATCACGCCGACACTTGCAAATGGGTGTTCGAAACGCCTGAATTCTTGGATTGGCAAAACCCGGATCTGCTGCCTCGACATCATGGTTTCCTTTGGATCAATGGGAAACCGGGCGCGGGCAAGTCGACGATCATGAAAAGTGCCGTCAGGAAAGCCAAGGAAGAAGCGGCGGACGCGGGCCACACGATCTTGTCCTTCTTCTTCGAGAAACGCGGCAATCCGTTGACGAGATCCACCGAAGGGATGTTTCGGTCCCTCCTTTGTCAGATCGTGCAAGACTTGCCGGAACTCTGCAAGCAAGTCTCGCCCAAGGACGCCGACGTGTATCGAGAAGAAGGCTGGCAGTTGGACCTTCTCAAGCACCTTTTTAGCGAGGCCGTGCGGGAGCTTGCTTCTGTCAAGCACGTCGTCTGTTACATCGATGCTCTTGACGAGGGCCACGAAAATGAGGTGCGAGACATGATGTCTTTCATGGCCGATCTTGCGGCGAGCGCTGTGCGAAAAGGCTTGCGGTTTTCTGTGTGTCTGTCTAGCAGACGTCATCTCAAAATCTCAATCAGCCACTCCAAGGAAATTGTCCTCGACGCACACAAGGATCACAAAGAAGCCATTGCTGGCTATATTGAGAAGAAACTGATCATTGGCAATCCGCACTTGAAGCGTATGATCAAAACCAAAGCCTCCGGTGTGTTCTTGTGGGTCGTTCTCGTCGTCAACGAGCTCAATGCGGAATTTGATCGTGGAAACCGCCACTTTCTGCACAAGAAGTTGAAGGCAGTTCCTACCGATCTCGAAGCCCTGTTCAGGGAAATTCTTGAGAGGGATCAAGATCGAGACGGCCGCCTGAGGGCATCAATACAGTGGGTGCTCTACACGATCGTTCCGTTGTCGTGCGAGGAATTATATTCGGCTATGATGATTAGCATAGACACCACAGAAGCCGAGTGGACTGGTTTTGACACCGGCTTAGAGGATCCGTTTTCGGATTCGCCGGACTCCGGCGGGATGGAAGACATGATTTTGAGCAGCTCTAGAGGACTCGTTGAGATCTCCGATAGGGGCGAGTCGGTTGATTGTATCGGCCAAGGGCTGGAAGAGGAGATGAGTAGGAGGATCGCGCAATTTATACATGAATCCGTCAAAGACTACTTCTTCAAAGGAGGGCTGCGGCACCTGGATGAATCTCTATCACAAAATCCAATGGCCATCAGCTACGAGCGCCTCGCGCATTGGTGTCATGGATATCTCAAGCTCGCACTGACGGAGGACTCTGTCAAGCATGAACAATCAGTCGATCTTGCCGATCGTATTGCCGCCAAGTGCAAGTCACGGCCTTTGCTGCAGTACGCAGCGGACAACATGCTAGTATACGCCAGCAAAGCGACTGAAAATGGATATCCACCTCGCTTATACATCTCCGAATCTCTCGTGCACACCTGGCTCCTCATATGGGAGAAAGGTCAGGAACAGAGAAAGACTTCATGCTATCCGCTTCGATCCATGTGCACGATGTTACACGTACTATGCAACGAGGGCCTCTCCGGCATGGTACACACCGAACTCGAGCGCGTGGCCAATGTCTCTGGAGCGGAAAGAACAGCCTACCTGGATGCGCCGTGCCAAGGACCATCGCCTAAGCTTGGCACTGCACTACACATAGCCACCCATGCAGGCCACTTCGAGATCGCACGAGCCCTGATGGCCAGTGGTGCGGACTTAAATGCCCACTGTGATTTATATGGGACCCCTCTGTGCACCGCCGTCCAAAACGGCCACGACGACATTGCTAAGGAGCTACTGTTGCATGGTGCAGATGCAAATACATCCAACGAGCCGAGCGGTTCTGCTTTGCAACTCGCCATTGGCAAGCTCAACGCAGACATGGTGAGATCACTGCTCCAGCACGGTGCGGAAGTGAATGACGAGCGAAGCAGGACAGGCCCTCCAATCTTCAATGCTGTGCGGATGAAGGATGAGACGGCTATAAGACTCCTGCTGACACACGGAGCGGATGTGCGTATTCGCGATTCGCTCAGAGGGCTAAATGCAGTGCAGTATGCCCGGAGGACTGCTCGACGGATGTTGCCAGTGTTTTTGGACTTCGGCATCGATGTTGATGCTGATGAGTTCAGCGTAGAGGTACACTGAATGCAAATCACTCAATCTCACACTTTGGTGCGCGACTGGTAATATGAAGATAAGGAGATCAACTCGTGGTACATCACATGGCCTCGTCGACGTGGACTGTCGCCTCAAGGAGCCATACAACAAGCCAAGAGCATCTCGCGCTTTGATGCGCTCGTGACGAATGGCGCAAGCCAATGTGAGCAGCGAGACGTGGATCTCTTGTGCAACATTGGCTATCAAAACCGTACCTATATCTTTGAGCTGTGATGGTTGAACCTGTCAACTGCTTGTCTCGAGCTTGCTCACTGCTCGCTAAACTCTCAATTGAACTGCGACCGCTGCCATTCTGCGAGTAGTCTAATTACATGATCTCCAACAACCGCGCGCCATCCTCTCAGGATTAACCACACTTTACGTACCAAATGTTGTACCGCTCCACGGGCCTTTCGTCGTCCTCGCACCATTGACACGACCTGTCCCCGAAGGGATCTGTCCTTTCGAGTTGGGTTTGCATGTGGTATTCGCAGGCATTGATACCCGTAATGCATGCATCTGGCTGGCGGGTCTCGGTCTCGATGATCCTCAGCATGAGCTTCGGATTGCCGGACAAGTGAACACGGAATCGGTCACTGTCATGTATGTGCTCCTGGATTCTCCCCGCAAGTTTTTCAGCGCAATCGAAGACTTGTGGGTTCGAGTCAATCTCTCGCAAGGCATCGATAATGTCACAGATCCCATCGACGTCGCAAGAGGGCCCGCCGTCTTTGCCACAAATGTCCACCCTGACTGTTAGATGAAGGCCGTGCGACATCATTGCACCTGCGGCTTCGAGGACAGGACTTGGCGCGAAATACTTGTCTGCGGCTTTGGCAAGTTCCAGCCAATATTGCCATGGATGTTCGCATATGCCTCTGCACACCTCACCGGATCCGGGAGTGAATAGGGACAAAGGGCCCCTACGTATATAGACATAGATCGTAGTGACTCTGCACGTAGATCTGTATCGCACACTTATATGTTCACTCTCACTATACGCTCAGATCAACAATGGATGCTCGCTGTGCCATTCTGGGAGATGCCCGTAAATATGGCGGATCAGAGCCCGGATGACATCCGGATCCTCATCCACCATCTCGATCTCCCTTCGATTGCTCTCCTGTCGCATGCTTTAGTAGGCTCACTTATAGAATATCGGGTTAACATACTGCAAATCGACTCTTCAGTCCGCACATGGCATTGAAGTACGCATTGCGCGTGCAAAGGACTGTTTTATGTACTGGGATTTTGCGCCCGTCGCTGAGCGCAATGGTCAGATCGGACCAGTCTGGATTCTCGAACCAACTGTCACTCGTGTCATTATGAGCGTCCAAGACAGATTCCGAAGACCATCTATTGCTCACGACTTCATGGTATCTTGTGGTGACAACGCCGCCATCATTGGCGCCAAGCTGAAAGGTGCGCTTCTAGATTTCGTTACGGTCGGGGGTATTCGGCGTTTGTTTTTATTTGGGAGCATGTTGATGCAAGGCAGACGCGTAGGAGGTAAGGGAAGATCGCGCGTTTGACGAAAGCCAAAGTCGGACTTTCAACCTCCGTAACGTTACACAGCAGTGAGGTATGCGCACGTACATCAACCGCTCTTGAGTTTGCGCAAAAGGATGCGCTAGCCAGTCTGGCTGACCTGAGCCCTCTTCGACTTGTGTAGAGGCAATCAATGGAAACCGGATCTAATATGGGTGAGATGCAAGACTACACCAATGCGATACGTCGCACAAAATTAAAGCTACATATTTTATTTTCCAACATTCCTAGCACATACGACCATAGGTCAGTGAAAACTGGGCATCCCGTCCGCTCTGCCATACATAAGCACTGAACCGGGCGACTAGTACTAGAGTGGGTGACCATCTGGGAATCCCGCCTGTTGTATGTTATTTGCCTTTTTGCCTCGCATCCCTACAAAACACACTCTTGTTGTTTGTGTAGCAGTATGCATTGCGGAATCCATTATCAGAAATAGAAATCAAGGCCGAGAGGCAGTTCTCGTAATTTGACTGCAGCTACAGTCGGGAACTATTGTCGTCGCAAAATGTCAAGCAGAGAGCAACGACGATTCGTCATCGCTGTCTGAAGAGTCTGCTTGATATTAATCTGCCTGACTACAACCGACGATAAAGTCCAAATTGACGCACCACTCTCATTGCCGTGCGTGGCGTGCGGTACATATATCTGCATGTTTCTAGTTCTCTTGGAAAATTGGGGTAGGCAGGGTTAGAGTTTCCATCTACCGATGATGATACTTGGACGGCATTACATGATATAAGCGTGTGCCTTTCCGTACGTCCTCTCGGATGGGCAATTCTGTCGTTTGAGGCGATCTGTATGTGCTTGTGTGCAAAGTACGACATTTAAACGGATCTATGATTGCCCGACCAATCATGAAGCCAGATCGCACGCTGAGAGCAAACGATCAAGTACATAGTGAAGAGCACGATGTACCATGTTTTCAACCGAGTCTCAGGTTCATACGTAAAGGCGATGAACATGACTGGTAGCTCTGTTCACAATCAGGGATAGAGTATACAACGGCTTCAGTATTGATATAGGCTTGCATAGAGCTTCGGCGGAGTTACATGTATGAGCATAGCACAGATTAGAAGCGGAAGGAAGGACCCATGTAACAGAGTATCTAACATAGCAGTAAGATAGCGAAAGCATTCAGCAGTTGTAGTTGCAAGTCGCTTATAACGAGCCCCTAGCATCATCAATCTTCACCTCAAACAGATCAGCAGCCATCTTCCTAACGTTCTCATCTTCGACCTCTGCAAGACCCTTCTTTATAGCCACCACTGTCTCCAGCTGGAGGCCAGTATTGTCTCTTGAATACAGATCTACGCCCGCAGGCGTGAACAGCGTCTTCGCAAAGCAAGTTACGACCCATTTGTTTCCCGTTCCCTCCTCTTCTCCCCAGCCCAGCACTTCCCAGTGACTAGACGCGATCTTGAGCCATCCTTTGCCTCTCCAATCCCATTCTCCCCTGCCTTGGCCACTCGCAATGTCTACGCCTTCGATTGTTTGGAGCTTGGTGGAGGTTTGGGACTGGTATGTTACGAGGTCGTCTAAGCGGTCTGTTGACTCGGCTGATGCGGAGCCCGAAGATGGTGGAAGAGGAGTGTATTTGATCTGTACATTGCGCTTCGACTTCCACATGGGCAGGCTTGAATGGGTGACATGCCAGGTTTCGGTGAGCCACGGGATAGTGGGTAGTGCGAAGTTGGCCGGAGTGACTGCTTCGGAGAAGGTCGGCGGGCGGATGGTGATGCTGGCCATTGTATGACAATTGTTTACCACAGTTTGTGGCGATACAGAAGGAGACTACATCTTGCCAGGGAAATATCCCTGCTGGAATGAAGGTGATTGTTGTCGGTGTACTCGCGCTTGTAGGTCATCAACGGCTGCTAAGAAACTCTCAGGGTTCGGGTTGCTCCTTCTTGAACAAGCCGGATTTAAGCTGCTGTGAAAGCTCGGGCTCTTCACTCTTACTCAGCCAATGATCAATGTCCGAGGCGACTCATCGTATGTCATCAATCGATCAAATTAACAAACATATCTCCGCAAGACGAGTCATCAGATATTACTTTGGAAAGCCGTATCAGACGAGTCGAAGTCTTTCTTGTTCACAGACTTTCGCCACCCAAACCACCTGAATGCCCAAAAAGCATACCTTTAACCTCAAGCAACACCAGGGCCCATCGTCGAGTCCAAAGCCAAACAGCGCCAAAGATGTGGGCCTTATATCTTCTGTAAACGAGAAGCTCAACGAATTGCGCAAGATCGAGGGCCCAGAAGCCGCTGCGAAGAAACGCGAGATTGCCGAACTTGTCAGTCAGAAGTCCACTTTGCCGCCTCAGTTGCGCGGGATCTTGGGTGTACCAGAAACTGCATCGCCCAGAGCACGAGCAGGCGTCAGAACACGGGACAGGTTCAGGACGCCGGGACCTGCGCCGCCAAAATCATGGACCGCCGTTGGAAGTGGACGATGGACCTCCACGTCATCCTTTAGGAAGAAGCGAAAGGGCAAGAATGGCAACATTAGTGTTGTCGAAAGATTCAAGCCTCAGGAGCTTGACCGGTTTGCCCGCATGACAGGAGTCGACTCTATGGTTGATCAGAATCGCCGAGGCGTTGCATCGCTAATGCATTACACTCTGAAGACCGTGGTGCAGCAGTGGGACATGCTGGACGAAGAAGACTATCCAGCTCTTGCTGAGCTGACATTACGACTGAGGCTGCAGCTTCTCTCTTACATGTGTGTCTATGGCCCAACCATCAGCATTGAAGCTTTCGAAGCATTAACACAAGGCTCGGAGAAAATTGCACACTTGGACCTTTCAGGACTTGTTGGCCACAACACGCTCACATTACCACGCCTGACCAAGCGATTTCGCCCAGAACAGCACAAAGTAGAGCAGTCCGCCGTAGACGATGTGGCAGAATCTTGGGAAGACGAAGACACCCCCGAGAGCCTGCTCGACACTGGCTTGTCCCCATCACGATTTTCACATCTTACACACCTGTCACTATCTCATCCGCCTCCGACAATTCTCTGGCGCGACTTATTAGCATTCACGAAGCATACGCATCAAATTACACACCTGTCACTGGCCTACTTGCCACGGCCCACACTCACCCCAAATCTATCCACAACAACGGTATCCAGCCAACACGGCCTGGACGTCGTCGCTGGTGGCTCACACATCTATTCTGCACTTGACCAAGATTTGAACGAGCCGGCTGCTCTTCTTCGGCAGTTGAGTGTCAACCTGCTGCGCCTCCAATGGCTCGACATCGAAGGATGTACAACGTGGGCGCCTGCACTAGCTTTGCTTGCTACCTTACCAGAGCTTCAAGCTAGTACTGAAAGTACTGATGATTGGTCGTCCGGCGGGGCAGCCGCATTCTCAGTGCTCACAGATGCGTGGAAGAATCTCAATTATATCAATGTCGCACAGGGTTGGCTTCCAAACTACGCAGGCTTGAAGGCCCTGCCGACACAACAAGGCATATCGTCTGATAGACAATTGGTGCGGGAGGTTATGGATACTTTGCCGGCTCTGGAAGCTGAGACACATGACCAGCTGAGCGTAGAGAAGCGGAAGGCTGCGATGTGGTTGGAGGCCGAGAGCAGGGTGATCATGGCGATGAGACGGGTCAATAACGTGAGGCGGGCGAGAAGTTTACCTCCGGTAGTGATGGACTTCGGATGGGCAAGAAAGACGAGATAGGTACAACAGCACATGAAGAAAATGTCTCATATGACTTCCATGAACATCCGTTACCCAGCATACAAGCCTTGAAGCGAACAAAATTATCGTTGGAGGCCTACCCAAAACAACCACATCTCTCCGAACGCCATGCGGAACGCCACTCAAACAGTCTGCCCATCGTACATAGTCCAACTGCTGAGAACACTCCATTAAACCTAATTATCCTTCTTCGCATCACCCCACACAACTTGTTTGCCGCTGTCCACTACCGAACTGCCGACACTCTCAGCCTGTTCTTTCACCTCCTCGATAGCATGGGCTGCAGAAGCCTGAACCTTGTCCTTCGCATCTTCAATAGCGTGAGTCGCTTTGGCCTGCGCCTTCTGCAGCTCATCCGGCCATTTCTTCGTGACCTTCAGCAAAGCATAATATAGCTGAATGACCCCAACGTGCACCCGATCCTTCATCACCATTGTCAAGCCATGACTGAGGAACCCCTTGAGGACTTCGGCTTCAAGGCCCGAGTAGAGACCCCCGACGCCCTCGGACTGGTAGATCTTGCGGAGAGACACGAAGATGGCGTACTGTGCCGAGAGCAGTCGGAGTGCTTTCTTGAGGCCTTCGGCGGCTTTGCGGCGAGTGTGAATTTGGTGCAGCTTCTCTTGATCGAGCTGGACAGGAATGGGCGTGTCGCGTTTCTCATCGACCTCCGTCAATTGGTTTTGGGCTGGTGCTTGGACTTGAGCGCGAGACTTGGCCAGGCTCACTGGATATGTTATGGCTGTAGCAATGGCTTTGCTAGTGGCGGCAATGAGGAACGTGATGTGGGACTTATCCCTCTGCGACCTTGGGGTCAAGCCATGCAAGAGATTGTCAACGGCAAATGTGATGGCAGGGTTAAGAGTCAGGATGACGCTGGCGCTGTAGCCGGCCCAGAAGCCTTTCAAGCCGCGTTCTGAGCGGATTTGAAGAGCTATGTCTTTCACTGATAGTTTCCTGCTCTGGTCCGGGAGCGTTGTTGAAGTCGGATCGCGCGCTGCCACAAGTGCAGCGGTTTGTTGGCGGGTGATGATGTTTTGCAGAGGCGTGGTGATGAACTTTGCCAACGCTCCGGCGGCAATACCGATGCCCAGCTCGCGAGAGACAGGCAACGCATTGCCGTGCTTCTTGGTCTCGCGCTGGCGCAGGAAGTTGTATACCAGGAAGAACAAGAACGAGTCACCGATGCCCTTGATGACATCAGGCCCTAGTCCTGTGTAGAAGGCTTTGATCCCTCCCTCACTGTGGTAGATCTTCCGCGCAGCATCGATGAGATTATCGTACTCAGCATCAGCATCCTTGGCCGCAGATGGCGCTTCCTTAGGCCCGGAGAGTTGTTTCTGGACTTGCAGACGCGTGATCACCAGATCCAAGGGATACAACAACAGCTTTGTCGCCGCCGTAGCAGCAGAACCGGCGACAGCATGGCCCAAAGCTGGCAGAATCGGCCCACCACCAACGGAATATCCCTTGTTGGCCTCTTCCTGGATTCTGTGGTAGAGAGTGAAAGCGTCCTGGTCGGCATACTCAGCGGAATGAAGGGAGAAGAGAGAGGCAAAGTATCTTACAAGCTGAGCATTATAGACGGTGTCTGCGGTTTCTTGGTCTGCCATTTTTGCAACAGCAGTAATAGTCAACGCGCTGTTCGTCTTTTGATAATGCAGTCAGCTCTGAGTTTCGTTACTCGAAGGTGTTGCAAGCAAAGGCGGGCACTTACGTTCTTATATTCCTACTTCTCGCTGGGGTGTCTATCTATTGGCAGCTGCAGCTTGTCTTCAAAACGCCGCGCGACAATGTGCATAGCGAGCCTGCGGGGTGCATATGTACGTACAAGAAAAGTGAGGAGAAGCTATCTGAAGGCGTTCGTTGCGACAGGGCGAGGCGCGTCGGCCAGATATGCTTGGCTGCAGATCGCATTGGAGTTGAGTTATGTTGACATCACTGGGGAAGATGGCGTTGAACCTTATGCAACTAATCTACACCTCTGTCATTAATTGTCACGCTGCCCGTTCGTAGTGATCGATTGAGATGCTAGTTGATTGCGATGAATTATCTTCGACGATACGAAACGCTGTAGTGTAGATATACAGCCAAAGCCTTTCTGTTTGTCTTTCCATTCCTCTCTACGTCAAAGACATTAAAGGAAACCCAATAAACCCATCAATAATTAAATCAGATAATCCCCAAACCGCCTCCCGAAAAAAGGTAAAGTCAAGCCAGAGCTATCCCAAGCCCAGCAAAAACCAAAAAAGAAGTGAAGGTATGCGATAAGGAACCAAATCACAAAAACGCCTCGCTCTTCAGAGCCAGCACCCGAATGTATCCAGGCGCCCTACTGTCGTCGTTGTTGTCCGCGCGGTCCCAAGAATCGACAAAATCAGAAACGCCCGCCTTCACATTGTTAACGCCGCTCGCAATGCCCGTGTACTCCTCACGCGCCCTGCTCATAAAAAACCTTTCATGAGACTGCTTTGCCTCTGTGGAACCTCGATCTTCACGTCACCGACCACGCTGGGTGGCCTCACGGAGCTGGCGCGCCTGCTGCCGCCGCCGTAGTCGCTCAGGGCGGCGACACGCTCGCTGCGTGCTACGCTGCCGCGCAGGCCGCCGCGGAGGCCTTCGAGCTCGCGCTCCAGGCGGAGACTCTTCTCTTTCTCTTCGCGAAGCTCGCGCTCGGCGCGCTTGGCGGTGAGTTGCGAGGAGGAGTCGGAGGCTTGGAGCTCGTCGATTGTTTGGAGGAGACGCTCGACCTTGTCGCGGGACTTGGAGAGGTCTTCGGACAAGATGGTGACTGATTTCTCGCGGCGGTCGATCTGGGACTGGAGATCCTTGACTGTGCGGTCGACGTTGCGTACGCTGCGAGCCTCTGAGCTACGGCTCTTCTCCAGGTCTTCGAGTTGTTGTTCAAGCTGGGAGAAACGTCAGTGTGTGTTCATTCGAAATCATTTGTGGTGACCACATACCTCTTGAACGCGTCCGTGCAGGAATCGAACATCCTGACTTCCGCTAGAGTAGCCCTTGGTCTCAAGATCAATGCACTTGAGCTGCAAATCCTTCAAGTTCTTCTCCAAAGCAGCCTTCTGCTTGTGCAACTCAACGCTCTTCTCGCGCTCAGTTGCAATGTCCTTCTGCACCTCCTGTGCCAAAGCCTCAGAGCGGCGCATCTTGCCAACTGCGGCAGAAGCCACATCCTCCTGGTGCGCAAGCTTAGACTTGAGGTCGAGGACCTCGCGGTCTGACATGGCTGCATCGCGCTTGGTTGGCGAGCCACTCCTTGATAGGTCCTCAAGGCTGGCGGCGGCCTCTGCGAGTCTGGTCTCAAGACCCTTCTTCTCTGTCATCAGCATGTCGCGCTCGGCAGCGATATCGTCCACGTTGCTGCGAAGGTGGCGGACCTGACCGAGCAGGTCAACAATCTTGCTCTGCGCTTCATTGTGAGAGTTGGCAGCTTCGTCGCGAGAGTCGGACAGACTTTGCAGAGCGACCTCAAGACGAGACTTCTCCTTGGCCCAAGTGGAGCTGTTGAGGACTTCATCATCCCACTTGCCGCGAAGCTCTTCAAGCTCGTCGCGAATGCGGCCATTCTCAGCACGGGCATGAATCACATTGTCGCGCTCAATCTCAAGTTCATTGCTAAGAGACGCCATCTCGGACTGATACTTCTTCCTTGTTTGTTCCATGGAAGACTCTTTGTCCTCGAGATCCATTGCTCTCTGCGAACGGTAGTCCTCGAGCTCGTTTTGCAGGCGCTTCTTCGCTTGAAGGGCGCCATCAAGGTCGGCGGAGAGATCCTCGATCCTCTCTTCGTACTGTTGAGTCTGGCGCTGCAGGTCCTCGACAGCCATATCCATTTGCTTGCGCTCAGACATGATGCTCGCGCAAGTCTCCTCGGCTTCCTTCGCCTGCGACTTTGCGAACTGTTCGGCGCGAGAAGCTTTGAGAACGGCGATCTCGGCCTGTTCCAATCTGGCGAAGTACTCATCCGAGCGCGCCTTGTACATGTCCAAGCTGTCTTCCACATCCTCAAGCTTGGAGACTTCAGTGTCAAGCTTGATTTGTAGATCAGAGAATTCTTGCAGGAGCTGGGCGTGGTTGGCTGCCTCCTGTTCACGTTCATAGTGGATGTCGTTGAGTTCGGATTGAGCATCGCGCAGGTCAACCTCCATGCTGGCCTTGTTACGCTTGATTTCGTCGAATGAAGTCTTTGCATCAGCAAGCTCAGCGATCGCTGCATTGTGAGAGCTGAGCAAAGACCTCCTCGACTGTTCTTGCGAGTTGATCAGGTCGTAGAGCTCCTCGTGAGACTTGGTTTGCACCTCCTTCAGCGACAGTTGGCCAGAACGGATGCTCTGCTCGAGGGCTGTGACCTTCTTGGAAGAATCATCGAGCATGTCGTGAAGACGGAAGTTCTCCTTCTCGAGTTTCTGAACACGACGAATCGAAGGACTGTCATCTTGCCAGTTGCCCTTGTTCGGGGAGTTCTCAAGCTGGGCCTGGAGGTGGTGGTTCTTCATCTCAGACATCTGCAACTGGTTCTGGAGAAGCTCGAGCTCTCCGGCCATGTCCATACGCTGGTGGTAGGTGACAGTGTCAACAGTACGGTCCGAGCGTGTCGAGTCATTAGTGTTACTACTGATCTGGCGCTGGTGGCTAGGCGTGTGTACGCCTGCGGGGGAGAAGTTCTTGCGGCCGGCCTCCCAGTCACGGCGGATGTTGGAAGGTGAAGAACGGGCGTTAACCTGGCTGGAGTTCATCTCCTCAAGCAGCGCGCGCTTCGAGTTGTGGTGGCGAGAGTCGTTCTCCTGCAGTTCTTCGTGGTGCTGAGAGCGAAGGCTTTCCAGCTGCGCTTCGGCACGCGAGAAGCGGTCAGTAGCCAGACGGAGTGCACTCTCCGCAGATTCAAGTTTCTGGGCAATATCGATGGTACGTTGAAGCTCCGGCTTTGCACCGTCCAGGTTGGAAGGCAGACGTCCGTTCTCGGGATCAAAGACCTTAGCCAAAAGACGTAGGTGCTCGCGTGCTTCGACAAGCTCCTTGTTGGCCTCGTCGAACGATGTCTGCACAGTTCGAGTGTTTTGCTGTGCCTGGGTACGTAGTTGTCTCTCAGTCTCGAGTTTCCTGTTGGCCTCGGCCAGTTGGAGGTTCACAGTGGATGCCTGTTGCTCGGCATTGCGTGTTGTCTTGTGCTCGCGCTCCATCTCGTGGTTCAGGTCCTCCAAGCTGAGCGAAAGTTTCTCCTTCTGCTTCTCAAGAGAAGTAATCTGCAGCTGAGAATCGTTCAGCTGTCGCTGAAGCTTCTTGTTTTCTTCATCTGCCTTGGTCTTCTCTGCGATGACTTGGTTCAACCTGACACGCTGGTTGTCACTGGCCTTAGAGTTGGACCTGGCAATGTCGAGGTTCTTCTGCTGGACCTTGTTGAGCAAAGCTCGGTTGTCGTTCTCAGAAGCAGTCAAACGGCCCTTAATGGTAATGACCTCACGCTCAAGACGCTGCTTGTCCTGGTCGTGGTGCAACTTGAAAGAGTCGGAATCAGCGATGAGCTGCTTGAGACGTTGTACTTCGCCAGTGAGGCGACCACGCTCGTTCTCAAGATCATCGACCTGTTGGAGTTTGTCATCTAAATCGCGGCGCATCAAAGCTTGACGTTCGTTTGCCTGCTTGGTCACGTTCCGCTCGACCTCAGCTTCGCAGTCAATCTTGGCTTCCTGCAACTCAATGTACTTCTTCCTCAGATCTTGCAACTCTGCTTGGTACTCCTTGCGCTCGGCATCGGCCTGCTCCCTAGCACTTGTAGCTCTCCTAGTCACGTCAGATTGAGCGTACATCTCCTTCTCGATAGTGACCTTGCTGTCGTTGAGTGCCTCAAACTCGCGCTTGAGATCCTCTAGCTCTGCCTCCGCGATTTGCTTGACATCGTCTCTGGACTGGCGTTCGCGACTGAGATCAGTCTGAGCTTCGAACAGCTCGCCCTTGATATCGTGGAGCTGGGCTTCAAGCATCTCGACCTGCTCATTGGCAGATGTCTGCTCCTCAAGAGCGCGTCTTGCGTCTGCCGCCTCACGCTCGAGTTGTGCATGTTGCGCACGAACAGCCTCCATCTCCGCTTGTACTGAACGAAGTCGATTCTGAACGCTGCTGTGTTGAGTTGTGAGGTTGTGCTTTTCGTCCTCGAAACGCTTGCGATCGTCTTGGTACTTCTTCAAGTCTGTCTTGAGGATGGCAAGCTCGCTGTCCTTGCGACGAATGACATCCTCGAAGCTAGCGGAGGTAGACGACAGGTCGGACATCTGCTGGCGAACAGAGCGGTTCTCTTCAAGCAAATCGCGAACCTGCTTTCTGGTGCCTTGTAGCTCCTTGTTGGCCGCAGAGAGCTTAAGATCCAGTTCCGTGTCGTTCTCCAGAAGTTTCGCTTCAAGATCCTGCATTTTTCGTTCACGCAGGCTAAGTTGGCTTTGTAGCATTCTGGTCTCCTGAGTAAGGCGTTCCTCCTCCTCAGTCCTCAGTGACCTGGTCCTCTCAACTTCCGCGAGATGGGCATCAAGCTCAGCAATGCGGTCGTTGAGGTCGCCCTTTTCGGTTTCGAGACGGGTGATGATCTGACTTGCCTGCTCGACTTGCTTGAGACGTTCGGCTGCTTCCTGCTCGGCTGCTTTACGAGCCGCCATGAGCGCATCGACTTGTCCCTCGAGGCTCTCCTGATCCTCAAGAGCAGCCTGGAGTTTTTCGATAAGTTCGGCTTCACGGTTCTGTAGGCGATGGAAGATCTCTTCTTTGTCGAGAGCGAGTGCACGCTCGCTCTCAAGAGTATGCTGGATCCGCTGGATTTCGGTCTCAGCCCGTCTACGCTCCTCTTCGATGTTCGCGCGAGCTTGCTCCTCGGCAGCCATCTTCTCTTGAAGCTTCTTGATCTCTTCCTCGCGTTTCTTGACTTCCTGTGATTGTCGGGTGGCGCCAAGGAGAGGTCGCATACGCACGAACAACTGCCACCAGGGGTTCGCCTGCATTTGTTGATAAACCTGGAAGTTGCGTTGGATGACTCTCGTAGCCTCAGCTCTGTATAGTCGCTTGTTGGCCTGGCGTCTTTGGACGAAACCACGAGCAACAGACTGGAAACGCGCAACGATGGCGCGAATGAGTGCGTCACGCTGCTCTTCAAGCTCGGCCAAGACACCGGCACGGAAGAAGACCTTGGTGAGACCAACCCGGTACCATGACTTGTCAAGGTTGAGCTTTTCCAGCATGATTTTGGACGCCGCTTGACCCTCGAGATATCCCTTTGGCATGTTGGTGCAGAGAATCTCATAACGTGCGCGGAACTCAGCGAAGAGAAGTCTGTTGGGGAAACCGGTTCTTGCAATTCTGATACCCTCAAGGACACCATTGCATCGAAGTTGGTCCAGGACGAGAGGTGTGCTAAATTGCTTCGGTTTCTTCTTGTGGTTAGGCAGAATACAACGAACGAAATGAGGATGTGTTGAGTGCAGCTGCGCCATCAGTGACGACAGGTTCTCCTTGTGACGTTGGGCGACAGTACGGAAAAGACCCCTCTTCACACGACTGCGAGTGCCACCCTCAAGGTGGTCGTCGGTCTCAGCACAATCTGAGAACAACTGAGCAACGTGTTTGTTAGAAGAAGACGCAAGGAGCTTGGTAATGTTGTCGTTGAGCGGGTCCTTGTTCTTCTCCAGCCAGCCCTCAGTCGAGTACTCAACCTCTGCCGCATAGTGAGTGAGCATGAATCCCTGGCTCAAAAGTGAACGCTTGTACTTGGGAGTCTTGCGGTCCCAGAGCGAATGAAGCTTCTCCGTGAAACTTTTGTCGGTGGCTCTCGGCATGACCGAATCTTCATCCAAGCAGGAGAAGATACCGATTGGGTTGGGAAGCTCGATGAGGTCAATGGTTGGCTGCAGGTCCCTGCCAAAGTCGATGAATTTCCACTCGATCTGTTCTCGTGCGTACTCCTCTTGTTCTAGGACAAACATGTGGTGGTTGAAAAATTGTTGTAGCTTCTCGTTGGTGTAGTTGATGCAGAGTTGCTCAAAGCTGTTGTTCTCGAAGATCTCGAAACCAGCAATATCGAGAACGCCAATGAAGGACGTGCCGTCGCTGTACGATCCAGATGATGTTCGGTCGAGTTGACGATTGATACGGGTTACCAGATCGCCGAAACCACGTTCGTAGATGCCCTTTGACAGCGCATCAATCGAAAGACTTGCTTGCTCTGGCGTTTGCACCTTCTTAACCCATTCGTTTCCAGCCTTCACACGAGGGTGCAACAGCGCTTCTGCGAACGCAGCTGCGTCGATTCCAAGCAGGTGACAAGCACGTCTGACAGCATCTTCAGCATCAGGATGCAAAGCGGCTTGATCTGCTCGCAAGCTCTCTTTGACCACTGAAATGTTTCCGAGGTGAAGGACACCTGCAATGGTTGCCAAGATCGAACGTTGGTCCTTTCCAGATATGCTCATGATTTCGAAGGCCTCAAGAAGACCGTTCCATTCTGCAGAGTCCGAGACGCCGGAAATAGTGTCGTTGCCTCGTCTGGTGTACTCGAAATCTTCAACCTCCATGTTGTCCAGAAGGAACTCCTTGCGCATCTCCTTGTCCGCTCCCGCAAGCAGTTGATAGAAAATGTGGTAGTTGCGCTCCTGCGAGCTCAGCCTCACAACTCTGCTCTTTTCCAAAAGATACCAGTCGATGAATGCACCCGCGATTTGACCAGAACGTGTGAACTCAATTCGGATGAACTTGCCGAAACGTGAACTGTTGTGGTTTCGCAGAGTCTGGGCGTTACCAAAGGCTTCCAGGATCGGGTTTGCTCGTAGAATCTGCTCAGACAGATTTGACAATTGCCTCCCTCCTGACTTCGCGCGCGGCGTATCGGATGTCGCGACGGATGCCAGATACTGAATGACCTTCTTTGTGTTCTCTGTCTTTCCGGCTCCAGACTCTCCAGTGACCAAGATAGACTGGTTCTCGCCTTCGTCCACCAAGTTGCGGAATGCTTCATCTGCCATCGCGAAGATATGCGGTTTTGTGTCCTCCCGATGTCTGCCTTTATACATATTCACATAGTCTCTTCCATATATGGGTAGTGGTGTGTAAGGGTTCACAGTCACCAAGAAGAGGCCAGAGTAGGTATAGATGAGGTCGGCCAGATATCGCTGGTGCAAGTTGTGAACGACACTGGCTTCGTTTAAGTGTGTGAGTTCGGCCATGTCGTCTGCTTTGTCGAATTTGGCCGGGTTGACTTTGTCGACACTGTCGGCTGCTACCTCTCGTTGCTATGAAGAATGTCAGCATCTCGTCTCTGACATTTTGCTTGCAAGTACTCACCGAGCCATCCTCGCATTGCGCCCTGAGCATGCCATCAGGGAGCTCCTCCACAACCCAGCCCTTCACAAAGGCATTCTCCTCGTCGCGCATCCAAACGTATCTCTTGCCGGAAAGGTCGTTCTCGCCTTCCACCACGCGAACATCCCCATTGGCACCGTCCATGTTCTCAGGCTTGATGAATTGTGGCGCGAAGGTACCAGGAGACGCGCCACCTCTTATTGAGCCATTCCTCCTTGAGTCACTGCGGCCAAGTCCTCCAGATCGCAGGTCAGATACTGACTGGTTTCGTACGTGTCCCAATGGTGCACCGGGCGAAAGCGGTGCCTGCATGATGCTCGATTTGGATCTCGCGTGGCCGGGAGGAGGTCCAGGTGAGGGTGTGTCGGGGTCTCTTTCTCGTCCTTGGAATAGGCCATTGCGCCATCGCGGCCCACCTTGTGCCTGTGAGCTCATCTGGGCTCAGGCTGCTGCTGCTGTTGTTGTTAGTAGTCGGTTGGTCGGGGCGCCGTCGTGTTGGCGCATCCGGGGCCTGGTTCACGCGCCCATAAAAGGGAGGGTGGTGGGTAGAAAGTGGTGTATATGGCTCGGGGGCGGCGTATTATTATATACAGGGAAAGACAAGGGTATCTTATGGAGCGAGGCAATTAGACAACGGTGGGATGTCTCAAGTGTTTGGGCGGCGGTGGTGGTCTGTTTACAATATGGCCGTATTGGGCCTGGTAGCTGTCGGTACGGCGGCAGCTACTACTCGGGCGTAGGCCAATCGTCGATGATCCCTCCGCAACTCTGATCTCCGCGACTTGCAACGAGCGCAAGCCTCTCCGCAAAAGACCAGACCACCAGCCAGCAAGCCAGAGACACGCCAGCCAGCCAGCCTGCGACCGGCGAATTTCACGCGCGCGCACAGGGAGAAGAAGACTGCCATCTCACTCTCTTGCACTCGTGCTGCGTTTCGCATCCATCAGCTGTATCGGATTGTCACGTGTTGCTGCCATCACTTGCCATCGCTCTTGCCGCCACTGAGTCTGTGCTGTCGTTGCTGACGCGAACAGTTTTACCGCTCCAAAAAGTGAAGCTTTGCATCAGTTCGCGCCATCATCGTGGTACCTTATTCACAAGGCCGATCAGGCGCATTCTAAGTAGGCACTTCTTCACTTAGCTTGTCACGCGCACGCGATCTCGCGAGAGCGCACGTGAACTCGCGACTCACCGACACCATGTCGCAACAACAACACCTTCCTCCCTTTCCCTTTGGCGGCGGCGTTCCTTTCCAACCCGCCCAACATCAACCCAGCTATGCCAACATGCCCGCCGCAAATACTGCCACCCCTCCGAGTATTCCTCAAATGCAGCAAGCAGCGTTCATGCAGAACTCGCAGCTGCCTGGCCTAGATATGGCATCAGTCCTCCAGGGCATCACTCCCGAGCAACTAGCCTACATTGGTCAGCTTTACCAGTCCGGCATGATTCCCCTGCCACAGGGTCAAGGTCTGCCCACAGCGACGAGTGCACAGGCGCAGCCCGTTGTGCAGCAGATTGGTATGATCAACCCGGTGTCGCGACAGGAGGAGGATCCAATGCTTGTAGACAAGAACAACGGTCACCGCGAGGATGGAGAGTTGTCACCGCAAAGAGAGCCTGACTTCCTCCACCCTCCACCTACGGGTCCGAGGAAGCGTAGTGGTAGCGTTCACATGCGCCCTGGTCATGACAGCGTGGACAAACGTGCAAAGCGGCAACCATCTCCGCCTCGGCAACCGCAGGGTTACGATCGTAGGCGACCAGAACCTCGCACTGGTAAGAATAAACCACGCAACGTACTCGCAGACGTACACTAACGAAAGGACAATAGATGGTCACACTTCTTCTCCTCCGAGATCACAATTTCGCCAGCGTAAAGCGAAGCAAGACGCTGCCAAGGACTTTGTGCTCGCTATGTATCGTGCTGGCTACGCCTTTGATGATATTGCTCGTGAGGTTGGAGATGCAAGGGTGCTCCGAGTGCTGTTCTCAGATCTTGGTCTCAACGCTCCTGCCGAGAAGCTGCAGCCCAAACAACCCGTCTTTGCACAGGCTCGCGAGAAGACCCAGTCTGTCAGCGCTAGCGCCACTCCGGCACAAGGATCCCCACTCAGCACGACTGTCGCCAAACCTGCGATTAAGCCCGTTACTAAACCGGTGGCCATCGCGAAGGCCCCTGCCACCGCAGATAGGTCTGCATATCTGGCGAGGTTGCAGGCCGCGAAGAACAAAAAGAATGAGGCTTCGCTCGCGAATACTGAATCTTCCCCTGCTGCGACGCCAGCTACTGGTCAAGCTCCGCAAGCGCAAGCGCAACCGCCACCAGCCGCCCCAGTTGTGCCTGTCCAGACCCAGCCAACGCCTGCGCAGCCAAAGAAAGCAAAAGTGCAAACTGAATTGATTCGTCAAAGGCTTGAAGCGCTCAAGGGCGAGCAGGCACGCAGGCAAGAAGCTGAACGCCTTGCAAACGCTGCCGTTGCTGCTCCCTCGGTGCCCAACGTCATCCCTGGGACGCCTTCCGTCAATTCGGCAGCCACTCAAACACCAGCCAGGTCTACGAATGGTACTCCCCAGAATGCACAAGTACCCAGCCTCATGAGCATGACGGCCCCACAGGAACCACTGGCCGCCATCTCGACACAGCCTGTGCCCGCTCAAGCTTCCGACTTCACTTCGCAGTTTCCTGGCTTGCCAGGCTTGTTCATGACGGGAACACCGCCCCAGATATCAGCAGCACCACCAAAACCTAGCGCGCCAGTTGCTGCACCCAGATCTGTGACGGCGCCTGTGCCTGCAGTGGATGCTCCATCAAGTCTGGATTCTCTCATGCATTCCGAGGCCACATCTTCCGTGGAAGCTGACGCTGACGCCGACTCGGCTCCTTACAAAATCTCGATTTCTGCCAAGCAAAGTGTTGCTAGTTCTAGACAAGCGACACCAAAGCACCCTTTCAATCAAAGCAGATATGATAGCAACGACGAATCAGTCATCATTCATGTCAGTGACGAAGAGGACTCCGAAATCGACGACCTGGAGGAAGACGAAGAATTCACTCCTGCTCCGGCACCCAAGAGCGTGGTGCCCGTCACGAAGCCAGGTCCTATGCGTAATTTCCCAGCTCCTTCTATCAGCGCGAATGCGTCTGCACCCACAACACCTGGGGCAACAACACCAGGCGGCTCGGCATACGAGCGTAAATTACAGGAAATCAACGAGATGCACCGCCGAATCGCAGAGATGCAGAAGCAGCCCAGGAAGGCTAAGGCAAAACCGCTATCACCTACAGCTGCTGCTCCGACATCCATGGCGCCAACAAGCAGCGGGACGAACGCTCTCCCTGGTCTTACGAGTGTGGCCGATCACGCCTCTGTAGCTACTGATGTCGCCTCGCACCCTGTTGAGCAGCAGCAGCAGCAGCAAATGGAGGCCAAGCTCGCTCAGCTTGAAGAAGAAGCGGAGACCATTTCCGAGCAAAGACAAGCAGCCTCCCAAACTTCGCTCCCGACTGTCGCGCAGCAAGCGAACGATGTACCGGATCCTGACTCTTCCACATCAAGTGATGATAGTGATGACGATGATGATGCAATGGATCTTTCGAGTGGCGATGAGCGCGAACCTGAAGACATTGCGCACGACAATGAGCCCGCTGAGGCTGAGGCTGAGGCTGAGGCTGATATGGATCTTGACTCTGACGCTAGCAGTGCACTCATCCCTATCCCTTCCATGTGTGCGAACGAACTTGCCACAATGCCGGACTCGGGCAGCGATGCATCCGATTCATCCGATTCCTCCACAGATTCTGAAGACGAAGATTCTGAAGATGATTATGAGCCTGCACCTGCAATGCCAGATGATGCAGGTGTTGACGCACTGCCCATCTCTGCCGACCCTCTCAGCCAAGATGAAGCACCGACTTCGACTATCACCTCACCCGAAGCTATATCGTCGATGCCTACACCGCAAACTGGGGCCAGTCCACAGGATGTTGACCTTGCGCCAGAACTACAGCCCTCAAGGAGTGAGCTGGAGCCGAGCAATGTGACTCCTGAGGTGCGTTCCTCCTCCAATTAAGGATAATCTCAAGAACAAATTCTCAAAGATGCTAACCTGTATAGGCAACAACGAAGCCTTATTACAAACCCTACGAAAGCCCGCTGAGGATGTTCAAGGACTACCGCTTCCACCCCCAATTCACTTCAGACGTACAGGGTGGGTTCAAGTCACTAACTTACAGCAACAAGCTCGATCCTACAGAGGCCATGTGCCCCAACGAATTGTCCAACGGAACGTGCCAGGATCAGTCCTGCTTGCACCAGCATTTCTACAACACGGCTATCAATGGTGCGTAGAGCGATCATTGACCTGCCCACGTTTCCTCCGCTTCCTTGCACCACTATCATCCAATTCATCACACGCCTTGTCCGAGCCCCATGGAGCTGACGTAGGCGTACTAATTTACAGATGGCGAACTGCTAAAAGATCTCGGCACACGCAATGCTCCATGGAAGACCGAGGAGGAGAAAATTCGTTGGAGCAACGGTCTCTCCGAAATCATAAAACAACTGCGCGATTCCAATCAAGGTACGGACGTGAACGCGATCGCTACTCGCATTGCTCAGTATCGTCGTGACTTTGTCGGCAACCCACATCAGATCCTCAACCTCAAGTCTGCTTCCACGCCGCAGTAAAAAAAAGATAACCGTAGAGAAGAAAGCAAAAACATGGAAAGAAGATTTGAAGCGGGTGGCGAGGACTTAATGGCTTTTGACACACCCGACGGATGGCGCTGGTTTGGCTGGCGATCACGCAGCGCATGAATTGGATATTGCTTAATCCCAGCGGTGTTTGAGACTACGATGGGAAAACAGCCTTGCATAACATGCATGAGACACGAAATGGCCATGATCTCGAAAGCGAGTAGCTTGTGCGAAGGCATTCATTCAGGACCAGTGGGTCTTAATTTTTCGGCTTGCGCGTTGCCGCGCACAGTAGTTTGCAGGAGGTCTTTGAACCTTGGCAACTGGCATCAGTGCTGTTCCAAAGCTCTCTACAGTTAGAGTGCGAGCAAGCATTTTTGGCCACAGAAGGGAGAGAATAGGGCTGGTGGAGGAAAGGCTGGCTTCGGCAGGCCGTCTCTGCTATGAGACACCCACTGATGGTGTATGGGCCATGCGCATTGATTGTGCTTGCATTTTCATAGTCTGTAAGAATAACGATTACTCCCCGATTGCAGTCTCACACTCTACTCGCTCACTGTCTACATGCGGCTGCTCAGTCCTGACCTCCCATGCGTTCCCTCGCTCACTCGCGTGCATCGGCTTGACATGTCCAGCATTGCAGCTACCTAGCATACCACGACAATTTCCATCACACCTCTCACCATGACTCACCATGACAGTGAGCAGAGAGCAAAAATACACGGTCGCATACCGCAACAACAGCCACTCACGCACTCTCAGTATCGAACAAACGTAGCTCTCCCAGAACCTTCGCAACGCTCAAGCCCCGCCCTCCATTCTCCACTCTGATTCGTTCCTGCCGACCTTCAATAGACCTCCCGCCTCACTCCAACCCCAATAGAACAATACAACAATAGCAAACGGTGCCGTCTCAAACTTTTTGAAAGCTGGTATGACTCTACCTTTCAACTAATTTGAGAAGAAATTGCACATGCTGACTTGCTTCGCTCATCAGAAACCTGACGATTTCTTCTTGACTTCCTTCTTGACTTCCTTCTTGACTGCAGCTGCTGGCACGCTTGCATTCACGGACTACGACTGACTTGGTCTTCTTTTCATCACTTCTACTTTCATCTGTCTTTCATCTGGACGCACGTGGAAGTGTTTGTTTGCTGGTCCTGTTCGGTTCATTTCGGCATTTGCTGGCATTTGCTGATCTGGTGGCTGGTCTTTCGGTCACGTTGTGTCCGGCTCGTTCACTTGAGTTGTCCCGTGCGCTGGCTTTTGCTGGCGGATTAGGCGGTCAGCTGTACGTCGGTGGCAACGAGGCTGGTGCTAGCGCGAACTGGTGTTGACGGGGTGGGCATAAAGACTCTGGTAGCTGCACTGGGAGGAACTTCTACGCACAACCCCGAAAGCAGCAATCATGGAGGTCTACGAAGGCCGCCGTCGGGTCTCTGAGCGCAACGTCTGGAACAGAGCGAGGAAGGAGAGCGAAGATCAATCCAATGGTTACACCAACGATCCTATTGGCGATGCTCTTGCAGAGGAAGAGACTACGGTCAAACTCGAGCACAAAGCTCCTGTGAAGAACAAGACCTCTAGGGCCAGCAAGAAAACTACCCCAGCACGCAAGCCTGCTTCCAAGAAGGCCCAATCTTCAGCACCACGAAAGCGCTCTGCTATCATTGGAGCATCAACGACCAAAGCGGAACCGGAATTGGCCTCTGGAGAATCACAAGAGGAGTCGCAAGCTGCAAGCACCCCAGACTCTGCTGTACAGGAAAGCAGTATCGTACAGCATGGTGACAACATCCAAGGTCCTCTGACTGCCAGTTGGGCCACGAAGGAGGCTTACGGACCTGAAGACTCCGATCTCTCTGAACTTGGCACAACTCCGGAACCTCCAACACCCGCCAACCCTCAGCATCCGGAGAGCCCTGATATTCAAGCACATCTTGATGTCGTATCCGAGCAGCTTAGCAAGATTGTCCCCTCGGTTGATCGCAACCGTGCTTCTTCGAGCTCCACTCATGCAGCGCCTGGCGATCCATCCCAAAAGCCCACTGGTGAAGCAGCAACGGCTGCGCCAACAGCAGCTTCAACAGGTTCTCAAAACATCTCACAAGCATCGGAATACACCGAGCTGGCCCAGATTCCAAATGATATCTCTAATGAAGCTATTCCAATCGACATGGATGCGGAACATACGATCCAGCCGCCGCAACCACAGCCTGTAATGCCCGAATCTGCTCCTGAGGGCAGGCAGAAACTGAAACTCAAGGTTACTCCTCGTCCGCCACAAGTTCCAGCAGCTCAAAGCCTTGCGGCGCCTCTGACGCCATCATCTCTTCGGCAGTCCGGGCGGTCCAGAACACAACCGTCCCGTTTGGGCGACCTTGTTCCCACCCCGTCAGCAGTGGCTGAGGAGCAACTTGCTCTACGAGATCAGGACGAGTCGGTCTACGATGGTGATAGTCCCACTGTACAGAAGGTCTCTCGCAGCAAGAGTACTGGTGAAGCTGGGGCGAAAGCCGGCCGCCGCAAGCCACAACCGTCCGCTACGGACAAGAACCCAGTTGGAGACGGCACCGCCTCGAAGGCCGTTCGAGGCAAAAAGCCGGTATCTCAAGAGAAACTCTCTCTTGAAGATCTAGCTGATGATGTCCCCGATGCCCCTGTTGCCCCTACCAAGGGCACAACTTCACGGAAACGGAAAGCTGAGACGCCCACAACCACTCCTCGCAAAAGGGCTACGAAGGCCAAAGACCCAGCAGACGAGTCCTTCGAGGTCAAGCCAAAGGTACGCAAGACACCAGTGCCACGCAAGAGAAAGGAGAAAACGCCAACCCGACCGAAGGCTGCGTTGCAACTGCCTTCGCCGCCGATGTCAACATCGGACTACTTGGAAGCCTCAGGAGTGGAGATTGACCCAGATCTGTTGAAGCTTTCCAGGAAGTTGGCCCACCGGGAACCTCTGGAGAAGAAACCTGCACCACGTGGCAAGCCCGAAGTCTGGGCTCCTGGACGTCAAGAGCTTTGTGAGACTCTGCCATACTACAAGAGCGCGCACAGCGGTTGTTATTCAAACGGCCTCACCATCTATTCCTTCATGTTCGACAGTGCCGGTGTTGGCAGAGAGTACATGGATTCAGATGTCATTGTTGCCCGAATGGGAGGACACATGGAATCAGACCTGAAGACGGGCCTTGTATCCCAAAAAGATGATCATGACATTGATTCAAAGCAGCCGCTATCTGTTCTGAACAACATCAAGCACAAGAACCCCATTGTCATTATCTGCGGAGACAAGAATTCTGGAGCCATCACCAAAATGCCACAGAGGTACTGCGTACTTGGTTGGTTCAAACCAACCCATGTCTGGGCTGAGAAGGCTTCTAGCAAGAAGAAGACCTTTACAACCATCAGATACCGCTTCGAGAGGCTTGACACATCAAAGCCTTCCTGGTATCATCCTGTACCCACCGAGTCTGGGGAGCCAGAGTTACCGGCAGATGCCATTGAACTACCGGTGCGAACTTGCCCAGATTGTTCAAAGTCGTGCCCGCGAGTGTACCTGATCGACTGGGTGTGCACAAATTCGAAATGCACCGCGTTCTGGCAAATGTCGAACGGCCAACCAGCCCCCTACGGCGACCTCGACTACCACCCGGCTTTCCTGCTCCAGCGTACGCCTTGGGAGCGTGAGATTCCGCCATTCGATCTCAATCCAGGCGTCCCGCAAATCGGCCAGCACTTTGGTGACAACCTGTCACTTGTGAACACCAAAGGCATTGTTTGTCCGGATTGCGGCAGGTGCAATTCCAGGTACATGTTCACACACTGGCGCTGCGACACACCAGGATGCCGCTGGAGATTACACCCGAGACATGAAATCGTGATGCCGTCAAATCTCAGCCACACACCATGGGACATGGCAAGTGACGGCCCAAGTCTGATCAAATCCACTACTGCGAATGCCGTTCGCACTCAAGTCAAGTACCACAGCAACTACAAGATCATGAAGTACACCTTCGAAGGCATTAAAGGTGGGGTGATTGTAGCCAAAGCCAATAAGCAGATCGTCTCCGAGCCTGGTGGCGCAGATGACATGTTCCGCGAGATGCAGACTGTGGATATCGGTCTTGAGAGGCGAATGATGCGCAAGGCTCCTGCCCAGCAGAATGACGCTCCCGTTGATTCCACCAAAGCTACCGACGAAGCTATCCAAGCAGAAGATGAGGCGGAAGAGCAACCAAAAGCTGACGACGAAGAGGACCACAACCATGATCACGACCACGATGACGACGAACACAATGCCGAGGCAGGAATGCGCATGAACGCTTTCGGTATGAACTTTGGCATGCCGTACAAATTCATTGCGAGCGGAGACAGTCGATCTTTCGAAGAAGGCCCAGTCGCTGTTCGCACTGCGCGATCTCTCCTCAACTGGGCACAGCGTGTGTCCGTGAACGACGAGGAAGGATACCAGGACTTCAACGAAGAAATCATCTTCGCATACATGGATGGCCAGAAGATCAAGTACCATGACGATGGCGAAAAGGGTCTTGGTCCTCGCATCGCCACTCTGTCGCTTGGTGGAGGCGCCACTATGCTCTTGCGCGTCAAAGCCAAGTACTATGGGCATACGTCCAACACTGGCGTCTTCACATTCGAGGAGCCTCTGCCTTTGCCCATCCTACAGAGCTCAGGATACACTTCTGGCTTCAGGGGCAAGAACAAGAACAAGCAAAAGCCATGCAAAGACACCCATGAAGGCCGCTATGCAGCTTGGGAGGAACTCAAGCATCTCAAAGAAGCAGGCGACAGCGCAGGTTTCCGCAAGCGTGGTAAAGAATTGTCTAAGGAGCTCGAACTGAGAAAAGTACCTGCCGAGCCCCTCCTGTCTTTCCACCTGACCCACGGTGACATTGTTATCATGGTCGGCGAGGACATTCAGAAGTACTTGGAGCACCAAGTCGAACCGACTGGCAGTCTGCGATTCGCTTTGACTTGCCGCACGGTCTTGGGTAACCACCTTGCGCCTGATGACCTGCCCAAGTACGAAGTTGGAGACGCCGAGCTGTACGATGGGAGTGCGATTCGCGAGGACGGGGATGGAGAGGCGGTGGTGTGGGATTGAAGTGTAATGTGTGAAATGGATGGAGTATCTGCATGAAACTTGGCAGTGGTTAACGTACATATTCTTCGATGTGTTGATGATCATGGCGGATCAGATTGGTGGCAGATATGCGTAGCATACAGTAATGAACGACATTTGAAACCAGTCAAGCGATTCGACGCAATCTTCCACAAAGTGACAGGCTGATTGTTCAGACAAAAGAAACTCAGCATCGTATTTGAGAGCGCTCGTGGCTGCCAGGGTATGGTGTTACAGCTCGTTTTCGACCCTCTAGCTTATTTACAGTACAGTGCTCTGCCTGATCATCATCCCGGCCC